>ENA-OPWR01000009-OPWR01000009.1-human-gut-metagenome-genome-assembly--contig:-NODE-9-length-202425-cov-4.801314_pt1 | contig 202425 bp, 192 predicted proteins | sample MGYA00241507_ERZ502006 | MGnify/ENA primary metagenome ERZ502006 (study PRJEB25962, sample SAMEA2043041) | human gut metagenome | biome: human gut; feature: human-associated habitat; material: faeces...
TAGATCAGAAAGAGATAGATGTAAGAGCAGAGCTTCCTGGAAACAACTGTGGTGGTTGTGGATATGCAGGATGTGATGCACTTGCTAAGGCAATTGCCGCAGGAGAAGCTCCAGCTAACGCATGTCCAGTTGGTGGCGCACCGGTTGCAGCAAAGATTGGTGCAATCATGGGTGAGGAAGTTGGAGAATCAGTAAGAATGACAGCATTTGTTAAATGTGCTGGTGACTGCGACAAAGCAAAAGAAAATTATGTGTACTCAGGTGCAATGGATTGTACAGCAATGAACGTCGTTCCTAACGGCGGTTCTAAGGCATGTACATACGGATGTATGGGATATGGTTCATGTGTTAAGGCATGTCCTTTTGATGCAATTCATATTGTTAATGGTATTGCTGTAGTAGATAAGGGCAAATGTAAAGCATGTGGTAAATGTGTTGCTGTATGTCCAAGACACCTTATTGAAATCATACCATACAAGAGTAACTATACAGTTAACTGTTCATCTAATGATAAGGGTAAAGATGTTATGTCAGCATGCTCTGTTGGATGTATTGGATGTATGTTATGTACAAAGCAGTGTGAGTTCGGTGCTATTACAGTAGAAAACAATATTGCACATATTGATTATTCAAAGTGTACAGGTTGTGGAAAGTGTGCTGAGAAGTGCCCTAAGAAGATAATACATCTTCATTGATAATTTAATCACAATGAGTTATAATAAGAAACTGCCGTAGGCTTATGCTTATGGCAGTTTCCTAGTTTAAGAAAAGAGAAGATACACCTATGGCAGAGATGAAATCGAAGTTACAAGATTTTTATAAAAGACTTGATTCCAGAAAATCAACATATTTTCTGGTTTATTCAGTTATTTTCGCAATCCTTGCTATAGGTGTGTTTTCTTTTTATTTTTTTACTGGAAAGACATTTATATGGGAGGTTGATGGCTGGGAACAGCATTACAAGTCACTCATATATTATTCACAGTATTTAAGGGATTTCTTTAAAAATATATTTATCAATCATCAGTTTGTAATACCACAGTGGGATTTTGCAATAGGTGAGGGAAGTGATGTTATAGGAACATTTCACTATTATGTTATAGGCGACCCATTTACATTCTTCTGCTTCCTGTTTCCTGCAAAGTACATGTATATATTCTATGAAGCAATGATTCTTTTAAGAATATATCTGTCAGGTATAGCATTTTCACTGTTGTGTTTTTATACAGGACATAAGAAAAGATATGTCCTTCCAGGGGCAGTAGCTTATGCATTCTGCTACTGGGCAATATACAATGCGGTAAGACATCCGTTCTTTCTTAACCCGCTTGTGTATTATCCACTGCTTATATTAGGCGTTGAGAAGATAATCAGAGAGAAGAAAATGTGGCTTTTTACAATAACAGTAACTGTTGCAGCAATGAGTAATTTCTATTTCTTCTACATGCTTGTGTTCACAACAATTATATATGTTATTGTAAGATTCATATTCTGTTATGGAAAGAATGTGAAAATGTGGAGTAAGGGGATATTAAGCCTGGCTGTTTCATCAGTTACAGGACTGTGTATGGCAGCAATAGTGTTTCTCCCCGTGCTTCACGTTTTCTTAAGTGACAGCAGATTTAATACACCTAACAAAATGGGACTGGTATATCCTTTTTCATACTATGCAAAGCTTCCTGGACTTTTTATCGTTGAGGGTGATAACTTCTGGACATGCATGGGATTTGCAGTACCGGTGTTACTTGCAGTGCTTTTAATGTTTAAGAGCAGACGTAAGTACACAATGCTTAAGACTTATTTTATTATAAGTGCTGTGATGATATGTATACCGATCTTCGGACAGGCAATGAACGGATTTTCATATATGTGTAACAGGTGGATATATGCATTTGCATTGTTATGTGCATATATACTTGTGTGCATGATGCCGCGTCTTATAACACTGGAAAGAAAAGAAATCCGCTTTATTGGAATTGCACTTACAATATATTTCATGGTATGTATGTGCGTAAAGTACTCAAGAAATGGCAAGCTTATAAGTGCAGTTGCAATCGGTGCAGTTTTACTTATGTGCTTAAGCATTAAGAGTGTCAATGAATATAGCAGATGCATGATGGTGACAGTAGCGGTTATGCTTGCGGCATTAGCCAATGGCATATGGAAAAATGCTTCATTTGGGGAAAATTATGCGGCACAGTGCATAAGCGTTAAGATGGCACAGGAAGATGTATTTGGAAGTGAAAAGGAGCTTGTAAGAAAAGATGCTGAAGATACAGATTTTATCAGATATTCAGGCTCTGGACTTTCGTACAATATGAACTGCATAACAGGAATATCATCCTCTAATCTGTACTGGACACTTACTAATCCGTATGTATCGAAGTTCAGATATGATTGTGCAATCAGGCTTGATACGCTGCTTCCGCACAAATACACAGGCTATGATGACAGGTCATCTCTTATAACATTGTCATCTGCCTCAAAGTATCTGGTGAGTAAGACCGGCGGACTTGTTCCATATGGATTTGCTTATGAATCAGAAAATGATAATTATGTAATGTATAATAACGACAATGCACTTCCGTTAGGATTTACTTATGACAAGGCTGTTAATAAGAATGAATGGGAGGGCTTAAGTGCAGTTGATAAGCAGAAAGCAATGCTTCAGGCTGTTGTTATTGACAGGAGTGGGAAGGATACCAGGGAGGCGCTTCCTGACAGGGTATCTGTTAAAGATTTAAGTTATGACAGCCAGATTAAAAATTATACAATGGATTATGATGCCAAAGAAGTACAGTGTATGGATAATACATTTGCAGTAACTAAGGCAGGTGCCAGGGTAACATTTAACTTTACAGGCAGTGGTGCAGGCGAGACTTACTTTAATATTAATGGTCTTGACTATGAAGGAGCGGCACAGTTCCAGCTGTATTTTGGAAAGAAAAAGTTCGACCCATTAGACTTATACTCTAAGGCAGACTGGAAAGAGCTTTCACATAATGAAAAGAAAAAGATATTTAAGAATTTCATATACTGGACACAGTCTACAAGCAGTGTTAAGCTTGGAATTACGACTAATACAGGAGTAACCAAGTCAATGAATTACTTTACATCTGATTACAGCTATTACAGTAACCAGCATGATTTCAGTGTGAATATGGGCTATTCGGAAGAAAATGTTACATCAGTTACAGTGACTTTCCAGAAGATTGGCGTGTATTCTTATGAAGATATACAGATTGTATGCCAGCCAATGAACAGTTACACTGACGAGATTAATACACTTAAAGAAAATGTATTAACAGATGTAGAGCTTGGAAATAATAAGGTTACAGGTCAGATAACACTTGACCGTAATAAATATCTGTGTCTTACAATCCCTTATTCAAAGGGCTGGAAGGTATATGTAGACGGAGAAAGACAAAAGCTATATAATGCTAATGGTCAGTATATGGCTGTATATCTTACGAGTGGAATGCATAATGTAACACTTAAGTATTCTACGCCGCTTCTTAAAGAGGGAGCGTTGGTGTCAATTGCAGGTGTAGCCATTTTGGTCATGCAGCTTGTAATTAATAAGAGAAAGAAGAGGGAATAATAATGTACAGAGAAGTTGCGAAGCTTATTATATATGGTAATCATGAGGACACTATTCTTATGAAAATGTCCGATATTTTCAAAAAATTTGACAGGGACGAGGAGACTCCTGACAAGCTTATAAGCGATATATATGAGCAGATTAAGAGAATATTGGAGGTTGCCACAGATTATGGCTTTGATAAGAATTTATGGCATAATTATCTTACATTCTATCTTATAACTAATGAGAATCCATTCAGCCTTACATGTGAAAAGGTAGGTGCTAATGATGGAAGTGTTAATGAATTTGCTAAGAACGACTTCAAGGTGTTTATGAATCTGTTTAATTATGATTTCAGACCTATTGAGGCTGCACTTGGAATCAACTGTTTTTCACTTATATCTGATTACAAGGCAATTGTTAAGAAAGAGCTTATGTACAATAAGAATGTAAGTGAAAAGGTACAGGCTTTAAGCCTTAAGCTTGAGACAGCAAAGGACGAGAATGAGTTCTTTAATTATGTTACTGATTTCTATAAAGCATATGGTGTAGGAATGTTCGGACTTAATAAGGCATTCAGGGTAATAGGTGGCGATAATGGCGTTACATTTACACCAATCAATAATATGGATAAGGTTATGTTAAATGATCTTATTGGTTATGAAATTCAGAAGAAGAAGCTTGTGGAGAATACAGAGGCTTTTGTTCAGGGAAGGAAAGCTAATAATGCGCTTCTTTTCGGTGACAGCGGAACAGGTAAGTCAACTTCTATCAAGGCTATTGTCAATGAATATTATGACCAGGGCCTTAGAATGATAGAGATATACAAGCATCAGTTCAAGGATTTATCTAATGTTATAGCAAGCATTAAGAACAGAAATTACAAGTTCATAATATATATGGATGATTTATCTTTCGAGGAATTCGAGATTGAATACAAGTTCTTAAAGGCTGTAATTGAAGGCGGTGTTGAGACTAAGCCTGATAATATTCTTATCTATGCAACATCTAACAGAAGACATCTTATCAAGGAAACATGGAATGACAGAAATGATATGGAAAGCAATAACGGTCTTCACAGATCTGATACTATTGAGGAGAAGCTTTCATTAGTGAACAGATTTGGATGCCAGATAAGCTACTCTAAGCCATCACAGAAAGAATTCTTTGATATTGTTATTGGCCTTGCAAGGAAGAATAATGTTAAGATGACAGATGAAGAGCTTATGGCAGAGGCTAACAAGTGGGAACTTTCACATGGTGGAATATCAGGAAGAACAGCACAGCAGTTTATCAATTACTGTCTTGGGGGTAGAGAATGATTTCATACATTAAAGGCGAGCTTGCCGAAATTCTGCCAGATGTAATCGTTGTGGAAGCTAATGGAATAGGATATAATATATATGTTCCGGGTTCAGTACATGGTGAGCTTCCATCAGTTGGCAGTGAGGTTAAGATATATACATATATGAATGTCAAGGAAGATGAATGCAGTCTGTATGGATTTCTTACAAGGGATGATTTAAGCATGTTTAAAATGCTTATCTGTGTCAATGGTATTGGACCTAAGGCTGCGCTTGGTGCATTATCTAATATCACAGCAGATGATTTAAGATTTGCTGTGCTTGCTGATGATGTGGCAGCAATCAAGGCACTTCCTGGTATCGGACCTAAGACAGCACAGAAGATTATAATTGAGCTTAAGGATAAGTTAAAGCTTGATGATGTATTTGAATCAGCACTTTCTAAGAATAAGAAGGCAGACAATAACAGTAATGCAAGTAATGTCATGATGATAAGAAATGACGCTGTGGAGGCACTTGTATCACTTGGATATTCAAGCAAAGATGCACTTGTTGCTGTCAAGGAAGTGGAAGATATAGAGAATAAGGATTCTGAGACGGTTCTTAAGGAAGCGTTAAAGAAGCTGGCTAAATTCTAGAACAGAATAGTATTTAAGAAATGAGGGCTATATGGAAAAGAGGATTATATCAACACAGATAACTGAAGAAGATTATGGTATTGAGAATTCCTTAAGACCATTATCTCTTGATGACTATGTTGGACAGAATAAGGTTAAGAGCAATCTTAAAGTATATATTGAGGCAGCAAAGGAAAGAGGAGAGGCACTTGACCATGTGCTTTTCTATGGACCTCCGGGACTTGGAAAGACAACTCTGGCAGGAATTATTGCTAATGAAATGGGGGTTAATATCAAGGTTACATCCGGTCCTGCAATCGAGAAGCCGGGAGATATGGCAGCTATACTTAACAACTTGAGTGAGGGTGATATTCTCTTTGTTGATGAGATTCACAGACTTAACAGACAGGTTGAAGAAGTGCTGTATCCGGCAATGGAGGATTATAAGATTGATATTATGATCGGAAAGGGTGCAACAGCAAGGTCTATAAGACTTGACCTGCCGCAGTTCACTCTGATAGGTGCAACAACAAGAGCGGGGCTTTTATCAGCACCTTTAAGAGACAGATTCGGTGTTGTAAGTCATATGGAATTCTATACAGTTCCGGAGCTTGAGAAAATCATTATCCGTTCAGCCAATGTGCTTAATGTTGATATTGACTCAGACGGAGCACATGAGCTTGCAAGAAGATCCAGAGGAACACCGAGACTTGCCAACAGACTTTTGAAAAGAGTAAGGGATTTTGCACAGGTTAAATATAACGGACATATCAATAAGGATGTTGCTGATTATGCACTTAATCTGTTAGATGTTGATAGAGACGGATTGGACCGTAACGATCGTGTTATACTTACTACAATAGTTGATAAATTTGATGGCGGACCTGTCGGTATTGAGACACTGGCAGCTTCAATAGGAGAGGATTCAGGAACTCTTGAAGATGTTTATGAGCCATATCTGATACAGAATGGGTATATTAACAGAACTCCAAGAGGAAGAGTTGCAACAAAAGCTGCTTATGATAATCTTGGCAGGCTATTCAAAGAAAAATAATACAAATAATGAGGAGGGGACTTATGTCATCAAAAAACACAGCAGAGGTAATTCTTGGAGGTAAAGTAATTAAGCTTGGAGGATATGAGAGCGAGGAGTATCTCCAGAAAGTTGCATCATACATTAACAATAAGATTACAGAGTTTAATAAGGATGAGGGATACAGACGCATGTCGGCTGAGATGAGAACTGATATGATGTATCTTAATATCGCTGATGATTACTTTAAAGCCAAGAAGATGGCAGACGGGCTTTCTTCAGATATAGAGAACAAGGATAAAGAGATATATGATTTAAAGCATGAGCTTATTGCTGCGCAGATTAAGGCAGAGAGCTCTGCAAAAGAAATTAAGGAATTAAAGAATGAGATTAACAAGTACCAGAAGAATATTGTTAAGTTAGAGACAGAACTTAATGATTCTAAGAAGTGATTTACATAAGGTTTATCAGGTATTAATAATAACGGCTGTTGCAAATGCATTTGCAGCAGCCATTTGATTTAAAGGCGGTTTACAACTATGAATGTTGATAAGAAAAAGATACAGGTAGAAGTTCTCGCACCAGCAGGTTCACTTGATATTATGAAGGCTGTTGTGGCTGCAGGAGCAGATGCAATATACCTTGGCGGCAATATGTTCGGAGCAAGGGCATTTGCTAATAATTTTAATGATGAAGAGCTTATCGGTGCTATAGAGTATGCACATTTATTTGGAAGAAAGGTATATCTGACAGTTAATACCCTTCTTAAGTCAAGAGAGATAGAGAATAGTCTTATAGAATATCTTATACCATTCTATGAGGCAGGACTTGATGCAGTAATTGTGCAGGATATGGGTGTGCTTAAGCTGATAAGAAAGCATTTTCCTGATATGGATATACATGCAAGTACACAGATGACACAGACCGGCGTATATGGCAGCAGGCTTTTAAAGGAACTTGGGGCATCAAGAATTGTTACCTCAAGAGAGATGAATCTACAGGAGATAAAGCAGCTTCATGATGAACTTGATGTTGAGATAGAAAGCTTTGTGCATGGAGCGTTATGTTACTGTTATTCAGGACAATGCCTGCTTTCAAGTTTTAACGGTGGACGAAGCGGCAACAGGGGAAGATGTGCCCAGCCATGCAGAATGTCTTATGATGTGTATGATAGCGGAGCAAAGATTAATGACAAAAACAACAGTTATGCATTAAGTCCTAAGGATATGTGTGCATTACAGATACTTCCTGATGTTATTGATAGTGGCGTATATTCCCTGAAAATCGAAGGCCGTATGAAGAATGTCACATATGCGGCTATGGTAACACACATTTACCGCAAATATGTTGATATGTATCTTGAAAAAGGTCGTGATGGTTTTAAGGTAGATAAGCAGGATATGGATGCCCTGTCTGATATATATAACAGAGGTGCTTTCACAACAGGATATTATGACAGCATTAAAGGAAAGAAGATGATGTCTCTTGGCCGCCCTAACCATATGGGAACGGAGTGTCTTAAGGTTGTGTCTAACAAGGCAGGAAGAATTACATTTAAGGCACTTAAGAATGTGAACAGAGGTGATGTCTTTGAGATTGATAAGGAACATTCCTTTGAGAGCGGAGCTGATGTGGCAGCAGGGCAGACCTTCGTTGTCAATCTTCCTAAGAAATATCCATTGTATGAGGGAAGAGTTGTCAACAGAATGAATAATGCTAAGATTAAGGCATATGTAGCGGATAATTATGTTGGAACATCACCTGAAATCCATGTTGATATGAAGCTTGTTGTAAGAAAGAATGAGAATATATCACTCACTGTAATGTATGATGGGATTGAGAAGACATGTACAGGAGAGATTATTACTGAAGCGCAGAGCCGTCCCGCCTCAGAGCAGGAACTGGTTAAGAATTTAAAGAAAACTGGTGATACATGCTTTGTGGTGGATAATACAGAAGTGGAACTGGACGATGGAGTATTCGTTCCGGTTGGCTGGATTAAGGAACTAAGAAGAAATGTACTTGAACAGCTTGAAACACATTTAAAGCACAGTCATGTAAGAACTTATAATAAGCCAGATTATGTTGAAATGTATAACAAAGAAGAGACGCTTAATGATAATGGATTTTTAATAAGAAAAGCTGTGTATCTGCACAATATTAATCATGTGAAGCAGGCAGCAACAGTTTCAGGAGTGCAGAGCATATATCTTGATTATAAGCTGTTATATGAATGCACAGATGAGGAGTTGAAAATCTGTGTTTCATATTGTGCATTACGGGAAATAGATGTGTATGTTGTTCTTCCTCATATTCTTAAAGCTGATAAGTATGATAAGTTTAAGAAGCTTTGTGAGAAGGCATTCGGATGTGGTATCAGCCGTTATCTTTGCAGGAATATTGAACAGATTGGATTTCTTGGAAGCAGTAACTGGAAAAAATTATCTGGCGATGTGCATATTATCACAGACAGCAGCATATATATATTTAATGCATTTGCTAAAGATGAATTAAGAAAACTGTGTGAAAAGTCAGGCATCGTTCTTGACAGGATGACTCTTCCTCTGGAACTTACAGACAAGGAGATGCTGCCTGTGGCTGACACAGATACAGAACTTGTCGTGTATGGCAGTGTACCGCTTATGGTTTCTGAACAGTGCGTAAGAAAAACTTATGGAAGATGTGATGGAAACTGGGGTAGTGTGAAGCTTACAGGATTTAAAGGCAATGAATATACAGTTAACAGTATGTGTGAATTCTGCTATACTGTTATGGATGGGAAAAAGCTCAATCTTACACAGGAGAATCTGGAAGATTTCAATAAATGTGTAATTCGTTATGAATTTGACGAGAGTGGAGCAGATGATATACAATTAGTTATGACTGATGGAGTAAGTGGTGGTACTACAGGACATTTTCATCAGGCAATTGACTAAGATTAGGTGATTCGGATAAAGGAGATTGCAATGCAGTCAGTTTTTATTGAACTTACGAAATACATTTTTGCATTTCTTATGGCTTTTTATGTTCTTTCTGCATACAGAGGAGCGATAATTCATAAGGAAGAGAAGAGAAAAGGCATATATATACAGCAATACCTATTGATATTTGCCATACATTTTCTTGGATACTATGTTCTGTATATTATGAAGAATGATGCCAGGTATATAGGTTTTTATTTTGTACAGCTTATATATCTTATAGTATTTATTTCATTCTATTATATATTGTATCCAAAGGCATCAAGACTGCTCGTTAATAATATGTGTATGCTTATGTCTGTTGGCTTTATTATGATAGCAAGACTTAACTATGATAAATGTGTCAAACAGTTTGTTATTGCTGTGCTTGGAACGGTGATTATGTTCCTTGTTCCGTGGCTTATCAAATCAGTTAAGAGTTTCAGAAACTTTGGCTGGATTTACTGTGTTGCAGGACTTGTGCTTTTATGTGCTGTTCTTCTTGGTAATAAGGTGTATGGAGCCAATCTTACATTAAGCATAGGAGCATTTTCTGTACAGCCGGCAGAATTTGTAAAGATTCTGTATGTTATGTTTGTTGCATCTATGTTTAATAAATCAACAACCTTTAAACAGACTTGTATTGTTACAGTATTTGCAGCGCTGCATGTGATTATTCTCGTGCTTTCAACGGATCTTGGTGCTGCACTTATATTCTTTGTTGTATATATTGCCATGCTTTATATTGCTACAAGAAAACTATCGTATGCTGGGGCAGGACTTCTTGCGGGAGCGGGAGCATCAGTTATTGCGTATAAGCTGTTTTCACATGTAAGGGCAAGAGTTGTGGTATGGCGTAATCCATGGGAATATATTGATACTAGCGGATATCAGATATGCCAGTCTCTTTTTGCAATCGGTATGGGTTCATGGTTTGGATACGGACTGTGTCAGGGGATGCCGGATAAGATACCTGTAGCGGAGAAGGACTTTATGTTTTCTGCTATTACAGAAGAATTTGGACTTATATTCTCAATATCATTATTCTTAGTGTGTCTTAATAATCTTATTCTTATGATGAATATAGCTTCAAGATGTAAGACGCTTTTCTATCGTCTTGTAGCTGTAGGACTCGGAGTTACATATGGAGTACAGGTGTTCTTAACGGTCGGAGGTGCAATAAAATTCATACCAATGACAGGTGTTACGCTTCCTTTTGTAAGTTATGGAGGAAGCTCAATATTAAGTTCACTTATAATGTTTGCACTTATTAATGGAATGTACAATATGAGACAGGATGAAGGTGACAGGAAAGATGGCAGAAAAAAGAAAACAATCCAGACAAAGAAAAAAACAAAACGTTCAGAGTGATATAGTAGATACAGAAAAGAAGAATTTAAGGAATAAAGAAACTAATGTAATTGCATTCTTTTTTGTAGGTCTTTTTGTGGCTGCAATTGTGTATCTGTGCGTGTTCAATATAAAGGACGCGGGAACAATTGTTAATAATCCGTATAACAAGAGAGTTGATAATCAGGAAAGCAAAGTTGTGAGAGGCGATATATTAGCAGATGATGGAGATGTACTTGCAACAACGCTTACAGATGATGAAGGCAATGAATCGCGTTATTATCCATATGGGAATCTGTTCTGTCATTCGGTTGGATTTACTTCTCTTACAGGAATGAAGACAGGAATAGAACAGTCACAGAATTATTATCTTCTCAGTGAGACAAATAATGTACTTGACCAGATTGGTAATGACTTATCAGGTGGCAAAGCAAAGGGACATAATGTAACAACAACACTTAATGTAGAGCTTACTCAAGCTGCTTATAAGGCACTTGGCAGTAATAAAGGAGCTGTTATCGCGATGGAACCGTCTACAGGAAAGATTCTTACAATGGTATCCAATCCATCATTTGATTCTAATGATGTTAATACAGATTATGAAGAATGGATTACATATGACAGTGCTGATTCAGTACTTTTAAACAGGGCAACGCAGGGACTATATCCTCCAGGTTCAACATTTAAGATAATTACAGCACTTGCATATATAAGACAGAATGAGAATGATTATTATAACTATTCATATGATTGTGATGGACAGGCATATATACCAGGTGGAACTACTATAGCGTGTTTTGATCATACAGCACATGGATATCAGGATTTAAGAAAAGCATTTGCAAATTCATGCAATTCTGCATTTTCTACGATAGGTGCCGGACTTAACAAAACATCTTTCATAAATTTGTGTAGTACATTCCTGTTTAATTCTAATCTTCCTGTAGGATTTGAGTATTCTAAGAGCGCAATGGCTGTTACACAGGATTCTTCAATAAGTGAGATGCAGGAGACTGGTATAGGACAGGGAAGGACAATGATGACACCACTTCATAATATGATGATTGCGGCGAGTATTGCCAATGATGGGGTTATGATGACTCCATATATTGTTGACAGTGTAAGTGACAGCGAAGGCAGAATGGTTGTTAAGAACAAACCGTCAGCAGTTGGAACTGTGATGTCTGCAGAAGAAGCTGAGTATCTTACTGAATGTATGAGACAGGTGGTTACGTCCGGTACAGGTTATGCTATGAAAAATTCATCATATGAAGCAGCTGGAAAGACAGGTTCTGCACAGTATGATGATTCTGAGAATTATCATAGCTGGTTTACAGGGTTTGCACCATATGATAATCCACAGATTGCTGTATGTGTAATACTTGAAGGCGGATATTCAGGAGTTGCAAGTGCACAATATGTTGCAAAAACTGTATTTGATACATATTTCGGATATTGATATTAATGCCGGAAGATTGTATAATGTATATAAGAAATATATGGAACGGTACAACTTAATTATTAAGAAAAGAAGAGGGGAAAGCTATGAATAGTAATCGTATTAAAGTTACATTGTACAACAGAACATTTAAAGAGATAGATATGTCGGATTTTACAAGAATAACGGAGGGCCTGTTTTCTAACAGAGATGATATTGTCGCTATCAGTTTTCCAGAAGGAGTAGAGACAATAGCATCTAATGCTTTTGAAAACTGCAGAAGACTTGAAAAAGTCGAATTTCCTGATTCACTTAAGCTGATTGAGTGTGAAGCATTTATTAACTGCACAAGTCTTAAAGAAGCTGATTACGGAAAGAATGTAACTGTTGCTCCGGATGCATTTAAAGGCTGTATTAATTTATAATCAGAATTATTGAAGTAAGAAGCCTTACGGGGCTTCTTATTTTTATAGGCGTTTCCGACTAAAAACTTGACAAATATTTCTGCATAATATAGGATTTCTTACAGTGGCCTGACTATGCGTTGGTGCTGTATACGTGGGCTTGCGAAAGATTTTTAGAAATTCAGCACAGAAACGAGGAAGATAATGAGTAAGAAAAAGACATTTGTTACACTTGAACAGCTTAAGGAAATCGACAAGACATATCCGACTCCTTATCATCTCTATGATGAGAAGGGAATTAGAGAGAACGCTAAGAGATTAAAGGAAGCATTCTCATGGAATAAAGGTTATAGAGAGTATTTTGCTGTGAAGGCTACTCCTAATCCATATATTTTAAAGATATTAAAGGATTATGGCTGCGGTGTTGACTGTGCATCTATGGCAGAGCTTATGATGGGCTATGCTCTTGATTATAAGCCGGAAGAGATTATGTTCTCATCTAATGATACTCCTGCAGAAGAGTATGCATATGCTAATGAGATAGGTGCTACTATCAATCTTGATGATATTACTCATATTGAGTTTCTTGATAAGATATTAGACGGTAAGTTCCCTGAAACAATGAGCTGCCGTTACAATCCGGGCGGATATTTCCAACTTGGAACATCTATTATGGATAATCCGGGTGATGCCAAGTATGGTATGACACATGACCAGATTATTGAAGCATTTAAGATATTAAAGAGCAAGGGCGTTAAGCATTTTGGTATCCATTCATTCCTTGCAAGTAATACTGTATCTAATGAATATTATCCAACACTTGCTAAGATTTTATTCGAGCTTGCAGTTGAGTTAAGAGACAAAACAGGTGCAGATATTAAGTTTGTAAATCTTTCAGGCGGAGTTGGTGTTGCCTACAAGCCAGATCAGGAGCCTAATGATATTGCGGTTATCGGAGAAGGTGTACACAAAGTATATGATGAGGTTCTTGGCGCTGCCGGAATGGGTGATGTTGCAATTTATACAGAGCTTGGAAGATTCATGCTTGCTCCATATGGCTGTCTTGTAACTAAGGCAATTCATGAGAAGCACATCTATAAGGAATACATCGGAGTTGATGCATGTGCATCTAATCTTATGCGTCCGGCAATCTATGGTGCATATCATCATATTACTGTTGCGGGTAAGGAAGATGCACCTTGCGACCATAAGTATGATGTAACAGGTTCTTTATGCGAGAACAGTGACAAATTTGCAATTGACAGAATGCTTCCTAAGATTGACATGGGTGATTATCTTATTATCCATGATACAGGAGCGCACGGTTTCTCTATGGGATACCAGTATAACGGAAAGTTAAGATCAGCAGAGCTTCTTCTTAAGGAAGATGGCAGTGTCCAGATGATCAGACGAGCAGAGACAATCAAGGATTACTATGCTACATTTGATTTCTGTGATGCACTAGATAAGTTGAATTTAAAATAAACGAGGTTTGATACATTGAAGAATTTAGGTTATATAGCAGGCGAAATTACAAAGGGAAAGAATCTTTCAGAAAATCTTTTAAAGTATGGTAATGGAATGTGTTCCATGTATAATGGACTTGGATTTATCAAAATGTCTATGAATTATTATACTGTACTTGATATTGCAAGAGATTTACAGAATGATAAAGATCTTCTTAACATGATTAACAGACTTAATGAGCTTGTGGAGCGTTTCGTGGAGAATGATGAATGCGATGATTATGAGGCGTTCAATGAACTCAATTCATTCCGTGAACAGATCATTGAGATTATGGAAGTTATAACAGCTTATGTTGACAGATTAAGAATATATGAGCATGTACTTAACAGAGTTGAGTACAGATTTAACGAAGGTGAACTGGATTACGACTACTATAATACCTATATGACTAATGAGATTATGCATTATATATTGTCTGACAAGGACAATGTTGTTATTAATGGCAAGATTTCAGAGATAGTAGGACAGCTTCCTGTAAGAATGTTAAAGGACAGATTTTTTGAACATATCAGAGATGCATTTACACTGTATCATGGTGCTGGAAAGGATTCAATAGATGATTTCTATTATACTTTAAGCACAAGTGCGATGCTTTCAGGTGAGGCGGGATTTGATAAATTCCCGGATGTCTATGATATATATAATACACTTGCGGGGGCTGACTACAGGAATATTGATAAAGATGAATATGCAAGACTTAAAGGTGCACTTGATATTGCAACTGAGAAGATGACGGATTATGCTGATGTATATGTGCTTCTTACACAGGTTGTCAATGATGCACTTACTATAGTTCTTACCAGAAGAAATACACTGGACAGAATAGAAGAGATAGAGAATGCCAAGAATGTTTTAAGTAAGACGAGAAATGCTTATATTACAGGTGAAAGATTTGAAGATATTTCAGATGATTTTGCAGCATTTGAAGGAAAACAGGAAAGAATTCTTGAGGCAGTATCATCTGGTGATTATGCAATAGAATACAGCCTTGCCAACTTTGTGGATGAGCTTAAGAATTATGAGCTTTTATCTGCATATAATGCTTTGTCTAAAACACTTAAGTTACAGTCAGGAAGTGATTTTGTTAAGCTTGAATCAGAGGTATTTGCAGAGATTCCTGATAATTCTTATGCTGATAAGACGGCAGAGAAGCTTATCATGGAACTTGATGACAGTTTTAAGAACATGAATGTAATGGTTAAGAGAGCTGTTATGGCATCAGTGCTTTCAAGTCTTCCGGTATTCTTTAACAATACGGAAGAGATACAGGCTTATATTAATAATTCTCTTATGCAGTGCAATGATGATGCAGAGCAGAAGGCAGTTGTTGAGATTATTAAGACAATGATAAGTGATAACTAATGCAAATGTGCTGAAGTGCATATGAGAAGTTTAAAGCTTTTGGGGGATAGTAAGTTGAAGTGGTACAGAAATCTTTATCTTGGCGATAATGCCAGAAAAGCTAAATACAAGACGTTTGGTCTTATCAGAAAGAACAGATTTACCATAGATACTTATATTATTGCGATTTCTGATAATCCTGATAATATTCTTGATATTTATTCAGCTAATATGTTGAAACAGCCACATTTTAAGAATAAATCATATAGAGATAAAGTGTATGTTGTAGGACTTGCGAAGGGCAGAAATGAGGCTCTGGAGCTGGTAAGATGCATAGTTGATGACACATACTCCCATACAGGGGGTGTTGACGTAGCGGGGTATCTTAAGTTTGGTACGAAATTAAGAAAAGATAACTGACAGATTGTTGGAAAGGTGGGGCTATGCTACATGTTTTATTGCTTATACTTAAGATAACAGGCATAGTTATCGCATGTATCTTAGGTCTTGTCATACTTGTTGTGACAGCAGTTCTTTTTGTACCAGTAAGATATAAGGTTAATGCGGATTATCATGACAGGTTCAAAGCCCAAGCAAAAGTATCCTGGTTAGGGATATTGAGGCTGATGATCTCTTATGATGAAGAACTTGATATAAAAGCCAAGGCGTTTTTTATAACGGTTTACAACAATAATGACGAGAATAGTAAAGTTTCTGAACAAAAGAAAGCTAAGAAGAAAAAAGAAAAAAAGCCTGAAGAGAATATTTTTTCTGCGAGTGATAAGGATGTAGAGAAACTTACAGAAAAAGAAGAAAAACCACAGATTAAGATGGCTGAGGCTGTGAATGAAACAAAAGAAGATGTACAGAATGTCAAAGAGGCTGTATCAGAAGATGAATCAGGGAACATACAGAATAGGAGCTTCTTCAATAAAGTTAAGGATAAATGCTTTGTAATATATACAAAGATTAAAGAGATAATAAAGCTTATAGGGGATACAGTAAAGAAGATTTCAGGTGCAGCTGACAGGCTTAAAGAAAAAGTAAGCAAGGCAAAAGAATTTGTGACAGATGAGGACAATAGGGCACTTTTTCATTTTCTTGTGGAACAGTTAAAGGCACTTATTAAGGTTATAAAACCTAAAAAATACAGAATTAACGCAAGAATCGGATTTGAAGACCCGGCAACAATGGGAAAGGTTCTTGCTTATGTTTCGATTCTTTATGGAATGTCAGGTGTTGATCTTTCTTTAGAACCGGTATTTGGTGAAAATGTTAAGGAAGGCAGCATATTCCTGAAAGGAAATATCTGTATATTTTCAGTGCTGGTGATAGCATTAAGAGTGTATAGAAATGAACAGTTTAAAAAGTTTATTTCCAGATAGAGAAGGTTATGTTATAATGTTAACAGAACTTCGTAAAACAAGGAGACAAGGAGGAATTAGATTTTATGGCAGATAATAATTTTGATTCAACAGTGGCATCACTTTTTAAGGGGATGGATGCATTTATATCAGCTAAAACAGTCGTTGGAGAAGCTGTTACAGTTAATGATACAATTATTCTTCCACTTGTTGATGTTTCGTTCGGAGTTGGAGCAGGAGCATTTGCAGGGGATAAGAAGAATAATGCAGGCGGTGGAATGACTGGAAAGGTCACACCAAGTGCTGTTTTAGTTATCCAGAATGGTGCAACCAAGCTTGTTAATATTAAGAATCAGGATACTGTAACCAAGGTTCTTGATATGATTCCTGATATCATTGATAAATTCAAAGGTAAGGATGAAAAAGTTGTAACTGATGCGGATATTGATGCCGCAATAGAAGATGCAGCAGAGTAGTTTTTCATAACCGGAGAAAATGCGCATATTATATAACATACACGTTAAGGAAGTATATATATGTGCAGACTGCTTGGTTTTATATTCTTCTGGATTGCTGTAGGCATGATAATTACACTGTTTATAATGGACAATGTATTCTTGTGCGTGTGCATAATAATTACGTTGCTTGTTGTAGGATATAACATGTTTTGTCAGTAGCTGGAACAATATATTGTGGTTATGAGAAAAAATTGATGAAAATTCTTTAAAAATGTGTTGCAAAATATTTTTTTATCTGATACAATAATTTCTGTTGTGGGTAAATTACCCAATACCGGTAAGGAGGTGTTATTGAAATGGCTAAATGTGCAATTTGCGAAAAAGGTCCTCACTTTGGTAATGCAGTGAGTCATTCTCATAGAAGATCTAATAAGATTTGGAATGCTAATGTTAAGTCTGTTAAAGTTAAGGTTAACGGAAATGCTAAGAAGATGTATGTTTGTACTTCATGCTTACGTTCTGGTTTAGTTGAGCGTGCATAATCTATGAGCTTTAAAGTTAATACCAGTATATTAAGGTGAATTGCGCGAGACGTGATTCACTTTATTTTTTGGATATTCATTTGATAATCAAAGTTTAATAAAGAATGCGAAAATGTGTTTATTTTTCTTCGGAAAGATAGTATAATATTTGTGCTATTTATGTACATATTTTTATGTAAAGTTTGACTGCGCGAAACTTGCATCTGGATTCCGGGTGTTAACAAATACAAGACGCAGTATTGGAGGACTATCTATGAAGGGAACTTTGGAGAATAAACTTGGAAAAGTTTTAATTGATTCAGAAGTTATTGCACAGTATGCAGGTTCTACAGCAGTTGAGTGCTTTGGAATCGTAGGTATGGCTGCTGTAAGTATGAAAGACGGACTTGTAAAGCTTCTTAAGGGAGACAGCCTTACAAGAGGAATCAGTGTAGTTATAGATGAGAACAATCTTATTGAGATTGATTTTCATGTTATTATTTCTTATGGTGTAAGCATTGCTGCAGTAGCAGATAATCTTATTGAGAATGTTAAGTATAAAGTGTCAGAATTTACCGGTCTTGAGATTAAGAAAATCAACATTTATGTTGAAGGCGTAAGAGTAATTGATTAATAGGAATATTGTTATAATGCTTAATTGCAGAATGGAGGATAATCGTGGCAACTAATACAATAGATGCAGCACTTGTGCAGAAGATGTTTCTTGCAGGAGCTAAAAACCTTGAGTCTAAGAAGGAATGGATTAATGACCTTAATGTATTCCCCGTACCAGATGGTGATACAGGTACTAACATGACTCTTACAATTATGTCAGCAGCTAAGGAAGTAAGCACTATTGCTAATCCTAATATGGAGAATCTTTCTAAGGCTATTTCATCAGGCTCTTTAAGAGGAGCAAGAGGTAACTCTGGTGTTATCTTATCACAGCTCTTAAGAGGATTTACTAAAGAGATGAAGGGCGTTTCCGAGATTACTGTTGAGACACTTGCACTTGCAACAAGCAGAGCTACAGAGACGGCTTATAAGGCAGTTATGAAGCCTAAAGAAGGAACAATCCTTACTGTTGCTAAGGGTATTTCTGATAAGGCAGCTGAAATTGCATCACAGACAGATGATATTGAAGAAGCAATGCGTATTATTATAGAGCATGCAGAATATGTACTTTCTAAGACACCTGATATGCTTCCTGTTCTTAAAGAGGCAGGAGTTGTAGATTCAGGCGGACAGGGACTTGTAGTAGTTCTTAGGGGAATGTATGATGCTCTTACAGGCAAGGTTACAGATTTTTCATTAACAGAGGCTAAGCCTGCTAATGAGCAGACTGCACCAGGAGCTGGAAAGGGCGCTGCAATAGATAATGTAGAGATTAAGTTTGGATATTGCACCGAGTTCATTATTATGCTTGAGAAGGAATTTGATGAGAAGACTGAGGCAGACTTCAAGACATTCCTTACATCTATAGGTGATTCTATAGTGTGCGTAGCTCTTGATGATATTGTTAAAGTTCATGTTCATACTAACCATCCAGGTCAGGCGTTTGAGAAAGCATTAGAGTATGGTCAGCTTACTAAGATGAAGGTTGACAATATGAGAGAAGAACATAACCAGAAGGTTGTTGCACAGTCAGAACTTCAGGCTGCAGCAGCTAAAGAGGCTATGGAAAAGAATTCTGAAGTAGAAGAAAAGAAGGCAGAACCAGCTAAGGACTTTGGATTTATTACAATTGCACCGGGAAGCGGAATTGCAGAGATTTTCAAGGGACTTGGTGTTGATGAGGTTATTGAAGGCGGACAGACAATGAACCCTTCAACAGAAGATATCCTTAATGCGGCAGATAAGATTAATGCCAAGACAATATATGTTCTTCCTAATAACAGTAATATTATTCTTGCAGCTAATCAGGCAGCATCAATTGTTGAAGATAAGGAGCTTATAGTTATCCCTACTAAGACAGTACCACAGGGAATTACAGCTATGATTAACTTTGAGACAACACGCAGTGCCAAGGATAATGGTGATGTGATGACAGACAGTCTTTCAACAGTTAAGTCTGGACAGCTCACTTATGCTGTAAGAGATACATCAATTGATGGCAAGGAGATTAAGAAAGATAATTATCTTGGATTAGGTGATAAGGGACTTGCTGCAGTTGGAACTGATATGGATACAACTTTACTTGAGATGATTGAGTCAATGATGTCAGATGAAGCTGAACTTATAAGCGTTTACTATGGAGCTGATGTTGAAGAAGCTGCTGCTGAGGCAGTTGTTTCTAAGATTGAAGAAAAGTTCCCAGATGTAGATGTTGAACTTCAGTTTGGTGGACAGCCAGTTTATTATTATATTGTATCTGTTGAGTAAGAATTATGAATATAACGGAATTAAAGGGCATCGGCGCTAAGACAGCTGAGAATTTTAACAGGCTTTCGGTATACACAGTATCGGATCTCGTGGGGTTATACCCGCGGGATTACGATGTATACCATGAGCCTGTTTTTGTTAAAGATATAAGCTGTGAATCAGAACATACTGAGGTAGCTGTTGAAGGACAGGTATGCAAAAGCCCGGATATATATGGGAGCGGCAGGCTTAAGATATTAACTGTGACTATAAAGGATTATAATGGCGACTCCATAAAATGCAGCTGGTATAACATGCCATTTTTAAAGAATACATTAAGGCTTGGAACAAGATATGTATTCAGGGGAAGGCTGGTTAATAAAAGAGGCTGGTTATTAGAACAGCCTAAAATGTATACGCTTGCCCAGTACAAAGAACTTCAGGGAACACTGCAACCGATATACCCGCTGACTAAGGGACTTACTAACAATACTGTTACTAAGGCGGTTGCGCAGGCACTTGAAAAGTATAGCACAGGTCTTGAAAAGGAATATATACCTGATTATATAAGAAAGAGATATTCGCTTGCTGAGCATAATTTCAGTGTTGTTAATATACATTTTCCTAAGACAATGGAAGAATATGTTCAGGCGAGACACAGACTTGCGTTTGAAGAGTTTTTTTTATTCACGCTAGCAACTCTTTCATTAAAGAGTGCAAATGAACGCATACCGAACAGCTATGTAATACCAGAAAGCAAAGAAAAGGATCAATTCCTTGAAAGTCTGTCATATTCACTTACTAATGCACAGTTAAGGACTGTGTCAGAGGTTGCACAAGATATGTCAGGTGAACACCTGTGCAGCCGGCTTATCCAGGGTGATGTAGGTTCAGGAAAGACAGTCGTTGCAACACTTGCACTGATTAATACTGTTGTGGCAGGATATCAGGGAGCATTAATGGCGCCTACAGAGGTTCTTGCAAGACAGCATTATGAATCTCTTACTAAAGGCTTTGAAAAAGCTGGACTTGATATTAATGTTGAGTTGCTTGTTGGTTCAATGACAGCAAAACAGAAAAGAGAAGCATACGCAAGGATTGCAGATGGAACTGCGGGAATAATAGTTGGAACACATGCACTGATACAGGAAAAAGTTGAATATAAAGAGCTTGCACTTGTTATAACAGATGAACAGCACCGATTCGGAGTCAACCAGAGACGTGACCTTTCACAGAAAGGAAAAAGTCCGCATATCCTTGTAATGAGTGCGACTCCAATACCAAGAACTCTGGCAATTATCCTGTACGGCGACCTTGATATATCGATAATTGATGAGATGCCAGCAAACAGACTTCCAATTAAGAATTGTGTTGTGGATGAGAGCTACAGGCCGAAGGCGTATACATTTATACAGAAACAGGTTGCTTCAGGCAGACAATGCTATATAATATGTCCGATGGTTGAGGATAGCGAGGCAGTTGAGGCTGAAAATGTTGTTGATTATACGGCAATGCTTAAGAAAGAACTGCCGGATATAAGAATAGAATATCTTCATGGCAAGATGCGACCATCGTTAAAGAATGAAGTAATGGAAAGATTTGCGGCACATGAAACAGATATACTTGTGTCAACCACGGTTATTGAGGTTGGCGTAAATGTGCCTAACAGCACAGTTATGATGGTTGAGAATTCGGAAAGATTTGGACTTGCACAGCTTCATCAGTTAAGAGGTCGTGTTGGACGAGGAGAATATCAGTCATATTGTATATTTGTTACCGGAAATAAGTCAGAGAAGATAAGAAAAAGACTGGAAATCCTTAATAAATCTAACGATGGATTCAAGATAGCTGAGGAAGATTTAAGGCTGCGTGGACCGGGGGATTTCTTCGGGGTAAGGCAGAGTGGCGATTTTGATTTCGGAATAGCGGATGTGTTTACGGATGCAAAGACGTTAAAGGAAGCGTCTGACGCTGCGAAAGATTTGTTAAAGAAAGACCCTGAGTTAAAGCTGGAGAATAATATATATCTAAAGCAGAAGGTTGCAGAATATACTATTAAATGTCTAGAAAAGATTAATCTGTAAAGGAGATGCATGCACATGAGACAGATGGAATTCACAATGAGCAGACCTAATCTTGTCAAGCCGGGAGATGAGGTTGATATTACAGAAGGTAAGCTTCCAAGCAGCTATTATTATACAATAGAGCCGGCAGTTGCTATGTCAGGAAACTACTCAACTCCGGACAGATTAAAGTCAAGACACGGGGTAGTCAAAGAGGTCGGAGAGACGAGCAGAGGTTATTACGTGCTTGCAGAATTTGATGAATAATTACAATTGAATGCAGAATAAATACTATGTCTTTCACATATATTTTTTACAAGTATATGCGGAAGGCATTATTTTTATATGCGCCGCCTTAATAGCAGGGAGGAATGTATGTCTGACGGAAAGGAAAACACAAGCTTTAATCTGTACGAAGATATAAAGAAACGCACTAACGGGGAGATATATCTTGGTGTGGTTGGCCCGGTACGAACAGGAAAATCAACATTTGTAAAGAGGTTCATGGACTTATGCGTAATTCCTGAGATTGCAGATGTCAATGAGAAGCAGCGCACGATTGATGAACTGCCACAGAGCAGTGCCGGAAGTACAATTATGACAACTGAACCGAAGTTTATACCAGGTGAGAGTGCCGCAATCTGCATGGCTGGTGATATTAAAATTAAAGTTCGTGCGATTGACTGCGTGGGTTTCATGGTTGACGGAGCAATGGGGGCAGAGGAGAATGGCAGGGAAAGAATGGTTAATACTCCGTGGGTAAAGGACCCTGTTCCGTTCTCAATGGCTGCACAGATTGGAACAGAGAAGGTGATTGAGGAACATTCTACAATAGGTGTTGTTGTGACGACTGACGGTTCATTTACAGGGATAGAGAGGGATAATTATATCAAAGCAGAGCAGATGGCAATAGATAAGCTTAAGAAGATTTCGAAGCCATTTGTTATTATATTAAATTGTGTAAAGCCTTATGCGAAGGAGTCTGTTCAACTTGCAGAATCAATGAAAGAAAAATATGGTGTTAATGTATATGCGCTTAACTGTGAGCAACTTAGAAAAGAAGATGTTGACAGGGTTATATCAGGCATACTTAAGGAATTTCCTGTGTCCCAGCTTGATTTTTATGCGCCCGCGTGGGTTGAAGTACTAGAATCATCACACTGGCTTAAGACACGCATAGCAGATGCAGCACTTGAGATTCTTGATGATATTAATGTTATGAAGGATGCATATCGTGAGTGGAATAATACCTGTGAGTACATAGAAAAGGTTGATGTAAGAAAAGTTGATATGTCAACAGGAAAGGTTGAGATAGAATTTAAGCTTTCAAAAGATCTGTATTATAAGATATTAAGTGAGCTTACTGGAACGCAGATTAACAATGAGCATGAGCTTATAGATATGATAAAGTCTTTGTCAGATAAAAAGAATGAACTTGGAAGCTTCGGAGATGCGATAAGTGAGGTTAACCTTAATGGATTCGGCGTTGTTACTCCGTCAAAGGAAAATATTGAACTAGATGAGCCGGTTGTGATTAAGAATGGCAATAAATATGGTGTTAAGATTAAAGCTAAAGTGCCGTCTATTAATCTGCTAAAGACAGAGATAATGGTTGAGATTGCACCGATTGTCGGAAGCAAGAATCAGGCAGATGATTTAATTGAATATATTAAGGGCAATATGAAGGATAATCCTGACGGAATCTGGGATACCAATATATTTGGAAAGACGATAGAACAGATTGTATCGGATGGAATATATGAAAAGACACATAATATGACAGCAGAGAGCATGGGAAAGATTGGCGATACAATTGAAAAAGTAATGAATGAAAATTCAGGACTTGTGTGCCTTATCGTGTAAAAAACACTTTATTTAGTGTGTGAAATATGGTAATATGCTAAATGTATATGTATGTGATAACCAAGGAGGATACACACATTATGAGTAAGAAAGTAGAAGATTATGTAAGAAGCATACCTGATTTTCCAGAGCCAGGGATTATATTCAGGGATGTAACAAGTGTTATACAGAGTCCTGAAGGATTAAAGCTTGCGATAGATGGAATTACAGATCTTATAGGGGATACAGAATTTGATGTTGTAGTAGGACCAGAATCAAGAGGATTTATATTTGGCGTTCCTGTTGCATATAATACCGGTAAGGGGTTTGTTCCTGTAAGAAAGAAGGGGAAACTTCCGTGTGAGACTATATCAGCAGATTATGAACTTGAATATGGTACAGCTACTATAGAGATGCATAAGGATGCGATTACTCCGGGACAGAAGGTTATTATTGTTGATGATCTGATCGCTACAGGCGGAACAACAGAAGCTATTATCAAGCTTGTAGAAGAGCTTGGAGGAGAAGTAGTGAAAGTTCTTTTTCTTATGGAACTTGAAGGCCTTAAAGGAAGAGATAAGATTGCAGGATATGATGTCGAGTCAGTAATTAAATACCCAGGTAAATAATTATTCGGGCTGCTTTATTATATAAAGCAGCCTTTTTAAGATTGATAACAGGAGGCAGATATGGGGACACCACATAATGAAGCACAGACAGGAGATATAGCAAAGACAGTTCTTATGCCGGGAGATCCTTTAAGGGCAAAGTATATAGCAGATAATTATCTTACAGATGTAAGCTGCTTTAATACGGTACGCAATATGTCAGGATTCACAGGCATTTATAACGGATGCAGGGTATCTGTTATGGGAAGTGGTATGGGAATGCCTTCAATGGGAATATATTCATATGAATTATATAATGTATATGATGTGGATAATATTATAAGGATTGGTTCAGCGGGAGCATTTGATGATGACCTTAATCTTATGGATATTGTACTTGGAATGGGCTCATGCACTGATTCTAATTTTGCGGCACAGTACAATCTTCCGGGCGTATATGCGCCGATAGCTGATTTTACGCTTTTAAAGACTGCATATGATGTTGCAGAAGAAAAACATTTTTCGGTTAAAGTTGGCAATGTACTGGCATCAGATGTGTTTTATAATGATGATACAACAGTTAATGACAGATGGAAGAAGATGGGGGTGCTTGCAGTTGATATGGAGTCAGCAGCGTTGTATATGACTGCTGCCAGATGCAGAAAACATGCACTTACTATTCTTACAATAAGTGACCATCTCTACAGGGGTGAGAAGCTGTCAGCACAGGAGAGACAGACGGGATTTACTAAAATGATGGAGACAGCTCTTGAAACTGCAGTCAGATTGCAGAATAACAGGCAGATGGAGGATTTATGACAGATACAGATTTAGAGATTATTGTTTTTGTACTGCTGGCTGTTGCAATCGGCGTGTATGTATGTGTAAGCAGCAGTATTAAGCGGAAGAAGGCAGCGGAGAATGCCATAAAGAAAGCGTGGGGCAAACGTGCTGTATACAAGGGAACAGATGAGAGTTTTGAATATATATCGCATTATGCCAAAGGTAATCCGAGTGAATCTATGATTGATGATATAACATGGAATGATCTTGGCATGGATGAAGTATTTAAATGTATTAATAATACTAATTCATCTGTTGGACAGGAATATCTATATAAGATGTTAAGAGAACCGGTTGCAGATGCAGAAAAGCTTCACGAACTGGACAGGCTTGCAGATGAATTCACAGCTAATGAAAAAGAAAGAATCACAATTCAGAAGATATTTATGAATATGGGAAAAAGCCGTAAGATTGCAGTTACAGATTATATCGGTTATATAATGGATATAGAGCAGGGAAGTAATATTGTGCATTATCTTGCGTGGGTATTTCTTATAGCTTCAATTCTTGTTACGGTTCTTGTAACTCCGGTGCTTGGAATATGGCTTATAATTGCATCGGTAGCATTTTCAATAATTACTTATTACAAGTATAAGGCTAAGATTGAAAATTATTTCAAATGTATTAATGTTATTGTAAAAATGGCATCGGCATCTGAAGATATATGTGAAAGCAATATAAGTTTTCTTGAACCAGAGTGTAACAGACTTAAAGAGATATTAAAGAGCTTTTCTAAAGTAACAAAAGGCTCATGGATGATTGAGTCAGGCAATGTTGACGGTTCAATCGGAGAGGTTGTACTTGATTATCTAAGAATGATAACGCACATGGATATTGTGAAGTTTAATAAGATGACAAAGCTTATAACTGCCAAAAGTGAGGATGCATATAACCTTGTAGATACACTTGGATTCATAGAGACATCAATTGCTGTTGCATCATTCAGGGAAAGCCTGCCATTTTACTGTAAGCCTGAATTTGTGGAAAATACTAATAACCTTAGTGTGAAAGAAGTGTATCATCCCCTTATAGATAATCCTGTGTGTAATTCAATAACAACTAAAGGAAATGTTCTTCTTACAGGTTCTAATGCTTCAGGTAAATCAACATTTTTAAAGACAATAGCAATCAACAGTATTCTGGCACAGACTATAGGAACAAGTCTTTCCAAAGAATACATTGCTCCGGTATATAGGATATATTCTTCAATGGCATTAAGGGATGACCTTGCTAATTCGGACAGTTACTATATTGTTGAGATTAAGTCATTAAAGAGAATTCTTGATGCAGTTGGTAAAAAAGGCAGAACGGTTCTATGCTTTATTGATGAGGTACTTCGTGGAACTAACACTGTTGAGAGAATTGCAGCATCATCAGAGATATTAAAGAATCTTAATACAGGCAGGGCGTTGTGCTTTGCAGCAACACATGATATTGAGCTTACAACAATACTTAAGGACTGTTACAGCAACTATCATTTTCAGGAGGAAGTTACTGAGGATGAGGTAAAGTTTGATTATAAGCTGTATGCCGGACCTGCAACAACAAGGAATGCAATCAAGCTTCTTAATGTTATAGGGTATGATAAGAATATAATTAAGGGAGCCGAACAGCGTGCAATGCATTTCCTGACAGATGGAAACTGGAAATCTTGATAAATGTTGTTGCTTGTGATATTATAAATTATTGCGAAGGCTTTTATTATAATTCGTGGAGGTAATAATATGGTTGGGTTAGTCGGCGTACTCGTAGGTGAGATAGCTTACGAAGTGGTAAGATTTGTTATAATGCTTGCGTTACTGGTACTTGCAGTATTCGTAGGTGGTAAGCTCCGAAAGGCAGCAGATGCCAAGAAGGCAGCTAAGATGGCTGCATCGGAGAATAAAGAGAAAGAGATTACTGAATAATCAGGAGGAAGTTAAAGTGCAGTACAGAGGTGTGAATGAATTAAGAAGATTATACCTTGATTTCTTTGAGAGCAAGGGACATTTGAAGATGAAGAGCTTTTCTTTAGTACCACATAATGATAACAGTCTGCTTATCATTAATTCAGGTATGGCTCCGCTTAAGCCATACTTTACAGGACAGGAGATTCCACCAAGAAGAAGAGTTACAACTTGTCAGAAGTGTATAAGAACAGGCGATATAGAGAATGTAGGTAAGACAGCAAGACATGGTACATTCTTCGAGATGCTTGGCAACTTCTCATTTGGTGATTATTTTAAAGACGAAGCTATTCACTGGTCATGGGAGTTCTTAACAGAGACTGTAGGACTTGATCCAGACAGATTATACCCTTCTATATATCAGGATGATGATGAAGCATTTAATATATGGAATAAGGAAATCGGTATTGCACCTGAAAGAATATTCAGATTTGGTAAGGAAGATAACTTCTGGGAGCATGGCGCTGGTCCTTGCGGTCCATGTTCTGAGATATATTATGACCGTGGTGAGAAATATGGCTGTGGTAAGCCAGGCTGTACAGTAGGCTGTGACTGTGACAGATATATGGAAGTATGGAACAATGTATTCTCTCAGTTTAACAATGACGGACATGGCAATTACACAGACCTTATCCAGAAGAACATTGATACTGGTATGGGACTTGAAAGACTTGCAGTTGTTGTTCAGGATGTTGATTCTATATTTGATGTTGATACATTACAGGCACTTCGCAACAAGGTTTGTGAGATGGCTGGAGTTAAGTATAAGGAAGATGAGAAGCAGGATGTGTCTATCCGTGTTATCACAGACCATATCCGTTCAGTAACATTTATGGTAAGTGATGGAATTATGCCATCTAACGAAGGAAGAGGATATGTCTTAAGAAGACTTTTAAGAAGAGCTGCAAGACATGGAAGACTTCTAGGTATTGAAGGAAAGTTTTTATCTAAGCTTTGTGAAACTGTAATTGAAGGCTCTAAGGACGGTTATCCTGAATTAGAGGAAAAGAGAACATTTATTACTAAGGTTATCTCTGAAGAAGAAGATAAGTTTAATAAGACTATCGACCAGGGATTAAGCATCCTTAATGATATGGAAGCTGAACTTGCTTCTAAGGGTGAAAATGTATTATCAGGAGCAGACGCATTTAAGCTCTATGATACTTACGGATTCCCTATTGATCTTACTAAGGAAATCCTTGAAGAGAAGAATATTACAATTGATGAAGCTGGATTTAATGCAGCTATGGAAGAGCAGAGAGTTAAGGCAAGAAATGCCCGTAAGGTAACTAACTATATGGGTGCAGACGCAACTGTATATGATGAGATTGACCCTGCTATAACAAGCGCGTTTGTCGGATATGACAAGCTTACTAATGAATCTGAGATTACAGTTCTTACAACAGAGGAAGAAGTTGTTGATGCTTTATCTGAAGGCGACAAGGGAACTGTTATTGTAGATGAGACTGTATTCTATGCTACTATGGGTGGTCAGGAAGGCGATAAGGGTGTTATTAAGACATCCGAAGGAGAATTCGCTGTTGAGACTACTATCAAGTTAAAGGGTGGCAAGATTGGTCATGTCGGAACTATGATTAAGGGCATGATGAAGGTTGGAGATACTGCAACAATGGAAGTTTCCCCTGCTTACAGAGCAGATACATGCAAGAACCACAGTGCAACACACCTTCTTCAGAAGGCTTTAAGAACTGTTCTTGGTGATCATGTTGAGCAGAAGGGTTCATACGTTGATCCTGACAGATTAAGATTTGACTTTACACATTTCCAGAGCATGACTAAGGAAGAGATTGCTAAGGTTGAAGATATTGTTAATGAAAAGATTGCAGAGGCTATTCCTGTTGTTACTGATGTAATGACAATTGAGGAAGCTAAGAAGACAGGAGCTATGGCACTTTTCGGTGAAAAGTACGGCGAGAAGGTAAGAGTAGTTGCTATGGGAGATTTCTCTAAGGAATTCTGTGGTGGTACTCATGTCGCTAATACAGCTAATATCAGACTTTTCAAGATTGTATCTGAGGCAGGTGTTGCTGCAGGTGTAAGAAGAATTGAGGCTCTTACAGATAAGGGTGTTATGAAGTACTACGCTGAACTTGAGAAGACTATTGAAGAGGCAGCTAAGGCAGCCAAGGCAGAGCCGATACAGCTTGTTAAGAAGATTGCAGCTATGAATGATGAGATTAAGTCACTTATGAGCGAGAATGAGAAGCTTAAGGCCGAGCTTGCTAATAATGCACTTGGAGATACAGCAGGAGATATCAAGGAAGTTAACGGCGTTAAGTATATCGCAACTAAGGTTGACGGCGTTGATATGAATGAATTAAGAAACCTTGGCGATAAGTTAAAGGGTGAGATTGGTTCAGGAGTTGTTGTTATCGTCAGCGCACAGGGTGCTGATAAGGTAAGCGTTATTGCGATGGCAACGGACGATGTTATTGCCAAGGGTGCTCATGCTGGTAACCTTATCAAGGCTCTTGCTCCTATTGTTGGCGGTGGCGGTGGTGGCCGTCCTAATATGGCTCAGGCTGGTGGTAAGAACCCTGCCGGTATTGATGAGCTTATTGCTAAAGTACCAGATACAATTCTTGCACAGATTGGATAATTGGGGCTTGACGATTTGCAAAAATGTGATATAATGTTTTTTGTGCGATTAGTAAATACCCTATTTATGTAGTTTGGCGCACAATTTGCAACAGAAGGGTGGTCAGGAAGTAGTATGTCAAATGTCATCGTTAAAGAAAACGAGTCTTTAGATAGCGCATTACGCAGATTCAAGAGAAACTGTGCTAAGGCAGGCATTCAGCAGGAAATTCGTAAGAGAGAACATTACGAGAAGCCAAGCGTAAGACGTAAGAAGAAGTCAGAAGCAGCTAGAAAACGTAAGTTCAACTAATAATTAATATTTTTGACATGAGAGAGCGGTGCTTAAGTACCGCTCTTTTTTGATGTATGAATGTGTGCTTTTGGGGAGATGAGAGAAAGAGGGAGAAGCATAGCAGTTTGGATGTTAGAGTGGTGTTAATTCTTGATTTAGGACTTCCACCGTGCCACACACCACTTCAACATCCAATCATAGGCATATATTTTTCACATACCGCATACAATATAAAAAGATTTTGGAAGTCTGCTTATATGGTCGATTTTATCAGCAGCGGTATAAGGCTCGGACAGATGTGTGATCTTAGCAGAGATGTTGTTGCAGGACTTCCTGTTATATCAATGCTGGGTGACTGCGAGGTTTTTATAGAGAATTACAGAGGTATACTTGAGTATTCAAGCGAATATCTTAAGGTTTCTACGAAGATAGGTAATATAAGAGTGAGCGGGAGCAATCTTGTGATATACCATATGAATCAGGACGAAATCCTTCTTAGGGGACGCATTGGCAAAGTTTCTCTAAAAGGAGAGGCTGATGAAAAGGATACATAATTATATTGTTATTGAAATATCCGGATGGGAGCGGGAAAGGTTCGTTAATCTGTGCTGCAGGCGCGGGATTACATTTTATAACTGCCAGTGTGTGAAAGAGACAATAAGAGCGAGAATAACAAGACAGGATTATTTCAAGACTAAGGAATTGCGAAGAAAATGTCATGTTCATATTAAAGTTGTAAAGAAGCATGATATAGAGTTTCTTTTTGCTAGATACAGAAGGAATTATTCGATAATTGCTGGCTTTGCCACTGCATTTGTATTGATGTTTATTGCCAGCAGATTCGTGTGGAGTATTGAATTTGACGGAAATTATATATATACAGATTATGCAATGTTGAGATTCCTTAATGAGCATGGCATCAGTACAGGCGACAAAGTTAAGAGCATAGATACTGAAAGTATCGAGAAGGCAATTAAAGATGAATTGTCGCAGGTTACATGGGTTAATGTACGGATTGAGGGGAATATTCTGAAAGTCAGCATTGATGAATCTAAAGCTGATGAGTTACACAGCACCACTAATGATGGCAATATAATATCAGGGTATTCCGGTGTTATTGAATACATTATAACAAGAAGCGGAACGCCTAAGGTTACTGTTGGTGACGAAGTATCAGAGGGTGATATACTTGTTGAAAATACATTGTATGTTCCAGATGATTACGAGGAGAACATACAGCAATTCCAGACTCAGGCTCAGGCAGATATTCTGATAAGAACGCAGTTGTCATGGGATAAGGAGATAAATGCGGTATATGCCGATAAAATATATACTGGACGAAAGATGACGACATATGCCATAAGCATAGATAAATATGAAATTTCTCTCGGCTTTCCACGACATTTAAAAGAGTATGACAAGGTTGTAAATGATGAGAATATAAAGATTGCTAATCTTATTGCACTTCCTGTATCTGTACAGAAGATTACTCTTAATGAGTATAAGGAAAATGAGACTGAGTATAGTGAGGAGGAAGCAGCGGCTATTCTTAATGAAAAAGCTGAGAGATTTATAAAACATTTGAAAGAAAATGAAGTGCAAATAAATGATTATCATGTTAATATAGAAAGAAGCGGGGATAAGTATATTGCACATGGTGATATTGATGCAACTGTTCCTGCGGATTTTGATGTTAGAAAGGTGGAGACATCTGATGAGTGAGGTAGAGAGTCTTATTAATATACCGGTAGAACACTGCTCCAATATATTTGGACAGTTTGATGAATATGCGAAGGTTATAGAGAAAACACTTAAAGTTACGATTATTGTAAGAGACAGCTCTGTGAAGGTTATAGGTGCAGAGGCAGCAGTGCAGAGAGCATCAGGAGTACTTAATTATCTGTATGAGCTGTCTAAGAGAGGCAACCAGATTACAAGACAGAATGTTGATTATTCCATTGCACAGTCATTTGAAGAAAAGGCTGATTCGCTGATTGAGATTGATTCTGATACAGTGTGCAGGACGATTGCAGGAAGGCCTATCAAACCTAAGACATTCGGACAGAAGGAGTATGTTGATGCTATAAGGGATAAGATGATTGTGTTCGGAGTAGGACCTGCAGGAACAGGTAAGACATACCTTGCTATGGCGATGGCTATTAATGCATTTAAGAATAATGAGGTCAACAAGATTATTCTTACAAGACCTGCGATTGAGGCTGGTGAAAAGCTTGGATTCCTGCCGGGAGATTTGCAGAGTAAGGTTGATCCGTATCTTAGGCCTCTGTATGATGCACTTTTCCAGATTATGGGTGCAGAGAGCTTTAATGCTAATATGGAAAAAGGTCTTATCGAGGTTGCACCGCTTGCATATATGAGAGGCCGTACACTTGACAATGCATTTATTATTCATGATGAGGCACAGAATACAACACCTGCACAGATGAAGATGTTTCTTACACGAATAGGATTCGGCTCAAAGGTTGTTGTTACAGGTGATATGACACAGAAGGATCTGCCAAGGGATACCGTGTCAGGTCTTGAAGTTGCGACTAAGGTTTTATCCAAGGTTGAAGAGATAGCATTTATAAAGCTTACGAATAAAGATGTTGTAAGGCATCCTCTTGTACAGAAGATTGTCAAGGCATACGAGGATTACGAGGAGAATCAGGCTAAGGCTGCCAAGAGAAGAGAAGCAAGAAAGGGCGGTCATACAGGAAGGAGAAAGGATTGATATGACTATTAATATAGAGTACGAAGCCGAGGAAAAGCTTGACTTAGATTATGAGAAGATAATTACTGATGTTGTCAATGAGGCGGTTGATTATGAAAAATGTCCTTATGAAGCAGAGGTTAATGTAACAATTGTTGACAGTGAATCTATCCACGAGATTAATAAGGAATATAGAAATATTGATTCTCCGACAGATGTACTTTCATTTCCGGGAGTTAATTATGTTACCCCTTCGGATTTTGATGCAATTGAGGACGAGTTAGAAAACAATGCTGAGGATTATTTCAATCCTGATACAGGAGAGCTTCTTCTTGGAGATATTGTTCTGTGCGTTCAGAAGATTAAGGAACAGGCGGACAAGTATGGACATTCTGAAAAGAGAGAACTTGCATTCCTTACAGCACACAGCATGATGCACCTTTTCGGTTATGACCACATGACACCAGAAGAAAGTGCAGTTATGGAAGCAAAGCAGAATGAAGTACTTGAAAGACTTGGAATTACCCGTTAAGAGGTGACATATATGACAGATAATGAACTTGTTGCTAAAGCTAAAGAGGCACTTGAGAACTCATATTCACCGTATTCACATTTTGCAGTTGGTGCGGCACTTTTAAGTACTGATGGACAGGTATTTACAGGCTGTAATATTGAGAATTCTTCTTTCGGGGCTACTAACTGTGCAGAAAGAACTGCAATATTTAAGGCGGTCAGTGAGGGTGTAAAGGATTTTAAGGCGATTGCTATTGTATGTTCAGGAGACCAGCCTGCTTATCCGTGTGGAATATGCAGACAGGTGATGTCTGAATTTTTCAATCCTGATACAAGAATTATTGTTGAGGAAGGCGGCGGGCTTAAGACTTATACAATGAGTGAAATTCTGCCAGACAGCTTTTCGTTATAGTATAATATTGCTTATAAATGTTAATACTTCCCAGTAAGGACAACTTACAGGAGGGAGTATTGATGAATAAGAAATCATTCTGGCTTTATGTTGTGATTATGACTATGGCTGTAATAGCTGTAGTACTTGCAATATTTATACTTGTGGTAACAGATAATAAGAAGCCTTCTAATCAGCATTTTAAAGAAGAGGTAAGCTCGCAGGTGACTAAAGTAACTGAAAGTGAAGAGTACCAGTATGTGCTTAAGTACGAAAGAGATACTTTAAGAATATACAGAAATATTGTGAACGAAGGACGCGAAGTGTTCTATGATTATGCAGATATTAATATGGATTCACTTCCAGATGATATAAGAGAAAGACTGACTAAAGGGATATATTTTGAAGGAGAAGCACAGCTGTATGATTTTCTGCAGACATATAGCAGCTAGAAAGGATATACATTTACATGGTTAAGATTATTTCGGACAGTACAAGTGATTTGACTAAGGAACTTATAGACAAGCTTGATATATCGGTTATTCCGCTTCACATTCTGCTAGGCAATGATGAATATAGGGATGGAATTGATATTACGCCAGATAAGATATATGAATGGGCAGATGAGAATAAGACAACACCTAAGACATCGGCGGTGTCTATTGATGATACAATAGAGATGTTTAAATGTGTTCTAGAAGAGGATAGGGATATTGTCGCATTTGCAATATCAGAGGATATGTCAACTACAGCTAATGTGTTCAGACTTGCGGCAAGAGAGCTTGAGGCAGAGGACAGGATTCATGTAATTGACTCTGAGAATCTGTCTACAGGAATAGGACATCTTGTTGTCGAGGCTGCTGTTATGGCAGGAAAAGGCATGCCTGCAGCTGACATTGAGAAGAATATATTAGAATTAAGACCGAGAGTCAGGGCAAGCTTTGTTGTCGATACGCTTACTTACCTTCACAGAGGAGGAAGATGCAGCGGACTGGCTGCCATGGCTGGCGGTGTACTTAAACTTCATCCAAGAATTGAAGTTAATAATGGAAAGATGAGCCCTGGAAAGAAGTACAGAGGACGCATGAAGAATGTTGTACTGGATTATGTTAAGGATATGGAAGAAGACCTTAAGAAGGCTAAGAAAGACCGTGTATTCATTACACACTCTGGCTGTGATAAAGATATAGTTGATGAAGTAAAGAATTATCTTAAACAACTTGATGTGTTTGATGAAATATATGAAACAAGGGCAGGCGGCGTTATATCTTCTCATTGTGGTCCGGGAACATTAGGAGTTCTTTTTATTGCCGGAGAATAATTTCAGGAGAAATGTATGGCTAAATTTACGAAAAAAGCGATAATGGACTGTTTTCTTAATATGCTAAAGCGTAAGAATATTGACAGGGTAACGGTTACAGATATATGTGAGGAATGTGGAATTAACAGGAATACATTTTATTATTATTTCAGTGATATATATGATGTGCTTGACAGTGTTCTTATAGAAGAGACAGAAAAGAATATTGATATTACGGAAGATGCAACTTTTTATGAGACATATAGTAAGGCAGCTTCTGTTATTATTGAGTATCGTGCAGCAGTTATTCATGTGTATAATTCCAGAAACAGAGATATTATTGAGAAATATCTGCATAATACAACAGAATATCTTGTTGGACTTTTTGTTAAGAAATATTCTAAAGACCATAAGCTTACAGAAGATGACAGAGAGTATATAACATGCTTTTACAGCTATTCTATTGTTGGAATTGTGTCAAGATGGATAGGTGATGGAATGCCGCCATATGATAAAGATCTTATTAAGCGTTTTTCTGAATCATTTGATGCAACGATTGATACAATGATTAATCTATGTGAAGCTAATAATTAGTTATTAAAAACAGACAAAACATGTAAAGTGTTCGATTTTGGGACAAAGTACATGCTTTGCCTGTTTTTTTATTTGGAGAAAAAATGTATGCTAAATATAATAAAAAACGGCAAAAATAAATAAGAAAGCACAGAAAGGTGGAAAAGATTATGAGCAAAAAGGCGTTAAAACTAGGAGCAGCTTCTATTCTTGCACTGGGGGCAGGTGCGGCAGTTGTATCAAAAAAGAACAAAAGGAATGAACAGAGGAAGGTAACTAAAGACATTCAGGAAAGAGCACATGAGGAGTTCCGAAATACTGAAAGAGGGAAATATACTAAGAATTGTAAGGGGATATATTACTCTAATGGTAACTATGAAGCATTTGCAAGACCGGAAAAACCAGAAGGAGTTGATGATAAATCAGCTTATATTGTAGGAAGTGGTCTTGGTGCATTAGCTGCAGCGTGCTTTCTTGTAAGAGATGGACAGATGAAGGGTGAGAATATTCATATACTTGAGGCTATGGATATTGCAGGCGGTGCATGTGATGGAATTAATGATTCTACAAGGGGTTATGTAATGCGTGGCGGACGAGAGATGGAGAATCATTTCGAATGTCTGTGGGATTTGTTCAGAAGTATTCCGTCTATTGAGACTCCGGGAGTTTCTGTACTTGATGAATATTACTGGCTTAACAAGCATGATCCTAATTATTCTCTTTGCAGGGCAACTGTAAACAGAGGTGAAGATGCACATACAGATGGCAAATTTAATTTAAGCCAGAAGGGCTGTATGGAAATAATGAAACTGTTCTTCACTAAAGATGAGGATTTGTATGATAAGACAATTGAAGATTTCTTTGATGAGGAAGTTTTTGATTCAGATTTCTGGCTGTACTGGCGTACGATGTTCGCATTTGAAAACTGGCACAGTGCGCTTGAGATGAAACTTTATATTCAAAGATTTATCCATCATATAGGCGGACTTCCAGATTTCTCAGCATTGAAGTTTACCAAGTATAACCAGTATGAATCACTTATCTTGCCTATGCAGAAATACCTTGAAGATGCAGGTGTTGAGTTCAGGTTTAACACAAGAGTTGATAATGTAATCTTTGATTTCAGGAATGGAAAGAAGATTGCAAAGACTATTGAATGTACTGTAAAAGGTGAGACTAAGTCAATTGATCTTACTGAGAATGATTTGGTGTTCGTTACTAATGGAAGCTGTACAGAAGGTACTATATACGGTGACCATACACATGCACCTGTAGGTAATGCAGAGGTAAGAACAAGCGGCTGCTGGAGTCTGTGGAAGAATATTGCAGCACAGGACAGTTCATTTGGACACCCAGAGAAGTTCTGTGGTGATATATCAAAGTCTAACTGGGAGTCTGCAACTGTTACAACAAGCGATGAGAAGATTATTTCTTACATTAAGAAGATATGTAAGAGAGACCCAAGAACTGGAAATGTTGTTACAGGCGGAATTGTCAGCTGTAAGGATTCAAGCTGGCTTTTAAGCTGGACAATTAACAGACAGGGACAGTTTAAGGAACAGAAGAAGGATGAGGTGTGTGTATGGGTATACAGCCTGTTTACTGATGTTGATGGTGATTATATCAAGAAGCCTATGAAAGAGTGTACAGGTGAAGAGATTACAGCAGAATGGCTGTATCATCTTGGCGTTCCTGTTGAAGAGATTGATGAGCTTGCTAAGAACCACTGTAACACTACACCAACAATGATGCCATTTATTACTGCATTTTTCATGCCAAGAAGAAAAGGTGACAGACCTGATGTTATTCCTGATGGCTGCGTTAATTTTGCATTTCTTGGACAGTTTGCTGAGACTCCGAGGGACACAATATTTACGACAGAGTATTCAGTCAGAACTGCAATGGAGGCTGTATATGGACTGCTTGGCGTAGACAGAGGTGTTCCGGAGGTCTGGGGCAGTGTATATGATGTAAGAGACCTGCTTGATTCATCTGTTAAGCTTATGGATGGCAAATCTCCATTAGAGATTGATTTAGGACCGTTTAATGGTATTAAGAAGGTTGTCTTAAAGAAGATAAAAGGAACTGTTATTGAAAAAGTGCTAAAAGACCATGATGTAATTAAAGATTATATGAAATATTAGTTGAAATATTAGCTGAAATGTGTTGAAACATGAAGGGATACCAGTTAAACTTATGGCTGGTATCCCTTTTTGCAGGGAAATAATACATTAGGAGATAAAAGTGAAGAAGACTATAATATTAACTTTGTTACTTATAACAGCTCTGGCTGCAAATGGATGCGGCAATAAGAAAAATGTAACAGACATGAAAGATAAAGAAACTACTGTCTCAACGGTACAACAGGAAACAACACAGTTAAGCACACAGGAGACAACTACTGGACTGACAATGGATTCTGAAACACAGCAGGAAGAGACAATAGAAGAAGAAAGCAAGACAGTTGTGGCAACGGAGGTTACAGATTCTTCACAGACTGTATATGAGACAGCACCACAGGCAGCAGAGCCAGATAATAACAGCTTTGCAGCGGGTTATGCAGCAGCATCACAGTATTCCCAGCTTGTAATTGTCCAGTCGAATGGAACAAATGCAACTGTAACTATGCATGAACTGCAGGATGGCGTATGGACTGAGATTTTAAGGACAGATGGATTTGTAGGTTCTAATGGAGTTGGTGAGGCGAGTGAGTTTACATCAGCTACACCACAGGGAACATTTCCATTGTATTTTGCATTTGGAATTAATCCGGATCCGGGAACGAAAGTTCCTTATCTTCAGGTAGATGAATATGATTACTGGGTAGGAGATTCGTCTTCTCCTTTATATAATCAGTATGCAAGAGCTGATTCTGATACAGACTGGGACAAGAGCAAGTCTGAAAGAATAATTGATTATCCGACAGCTTATGGGTACTGTCTGTTTATTGGATATAACATAGAAGGTGTTCCGGGAAAAGGAAGCTGTTTTTTCTTACATTGCTCTAATGGAAGACCAACGGCAGGCTGTGTATCAGTACCAGAGTCTGATATGGCATTTATATTAAGAAATATAGGCGAGGATTGTGGGATAGTGATTGAGTAATCACTATCCTAATGCTATATCAAGAACCATCATAAGTGCAAATCCTACAGCGGCACCTATAGTTCCTATATTGCTGTGTTCGCCGTTCTGTGATTCAGGAATAAGTTCCTCTATTACAACATACATCATTGCTCCTGCTGCGAAAGAAAGCAGATAAGGAAGAACAGGCGTGATAATACCAGCAATAAGAATTGTTATGAATCCGCCGACAGGTTCAACAACACCAGAAAGAACTCCGCATATGAATGCTTTCTTCTTACTCATGCCTTCACCACATAATGGCATTGATATAATAGCCCCTTCTGGGAAATTCTGTATTGCAATACCAATTGCAAGAGCCATTGCAGCAGTAGCAGTTATTCCTGAATCCTTCATCATTGCGCCGGCGAATGCAACACCGACAGACATGCCCTCAGGAATATTATGTAATGTTACGGCGAAGAGCATCATGGTAGTTTTGGATATGGAATTTGTCTTAATGCCTTCCTGATTCTTACTTTCAATATGCATATGTGGAATGACAGTATCAAGAAGCAGAAGAAAGAATATTCCTGCAAGAAAACCAACCAGTGCAGCCAGCCATTCCGGAGCACTGCCTCCTTTTGACATATCTATAGATGGTATCAGCAAAGACCATACTGATGCGGCAATCATAACTCCTGCCGCGAATCCTAAAAGCATTTTTTCAAACTTTGGGGCAATCCGTTTTTTTAAGAAGAACACCATTGCAGAGCCAAGAGATGTTCCAACAAAAGGAATTGCTAATATTATGAATTCAGACATAAAAGCTCCTTTCTATGCAAGTTAGGTGTAACTAACATAATTATTATAGCATTTAAGGGTTTATATTACAAATGTTTTAACAAAGGTGAATGATTATATACAAAAGTTACCTATAGCGACTTTTTAAAATATAAGTTTCTTGAGACGACTTTTTATGTTAAAATGTTTCTATGATGTCAGGAGGTGCGGAATTTGGATAAAATGACTGGTGATAATGTACTTAAATCTTTATTTCATCTGAACAGATATGTGTCAGGCACTAAAACTGACCGGCATAATCATGCTTATGCAGAATTGCTGTATGTATCTGATGGAAGCCTTACACAGCATATAAGTGGAGATGATGTACATATGAAGAAAGGTGATGTATGCCTTATTAATGCGGATTGTGTACATTGGGAAAGCTTTGAGGATGAAGCTGCATTTGTAATAAGACTTGAAGTATCGGATGTGATTGTTAAAGCACTTATAACGAATTCAATGGCAGATGAACAGGCATCCGATTATATTAAAGAATTGGGGAAAGCATTAAAGAACAGCGGATACATACACTTTACATTCAGAAATCATTATGATAATGAATTAAAAGATATGCTGACGGCTCTTATTAATGAGTGTGGTGTGGCGGATATGGCGTCTGCATATATATGTCAGGGACTTATGCTTAGGATTCTGTGGCGGCTAGGAACAGTATATGAGTATGCACAGTCAAGATACATAAGAAAGAAAATTAACTGGCTTTTGCATCAGGAAATTACAGATTTTATTGAAGATAATATGAAAGATGTTACAATAGATATGCTTGTTGAAAGATTCGGTTATCAGGAGGATTATTTCAACAGGTTTTTAAAGGCACAGACAGGTATGACTTTCACGGAATATCTGCAGGATTGCAGATTGAACAAATCGGCCATTCTTTTAAAAGAAGATTCAATGGATGTTGATGAGATTATAAAGGAAGTCGGATATAGAAATAAAGGATATTTCTACAGGATATTTACTGAGAAATACAACATGACACCTGCAAAATTCAGAAAATATATAAAAGAAAAGGAATTTACGATATGAGTGATATGTATAACAATCCGGTACAGAGAGGATTCTTTCCAGATCCTTCGGTAGTAAGAGTCGGAGATGACTATTATATGGCTAATTCAACATTTCAGTATTTCCCTGCAATTGCAATCAGCCATTCCAAGGATATGATTCACTGGCATGTAATTGGACATGCAATTACAGATTCAGAAGAACTTGATTTAAGAGATATTAAAGACTCACATGGCATATGGGCACCGGATATTAATTATGTTAATGGTAAATTCATTATAATGGCAACTTTAAGGCTTAACGGAGATGGCAAAAGAGATAATAATGTATTAAGACGCCAGCTTGTTGTAACATCAGATAAGCCACAAGGACCATATTCAAAGCCAGCTTGGCTTGAGGTTGATAATATTGACCCATCTTTATTTGTTGATGATGACGGTAAGAAGTATCTTCTTATAAGTCCTGGAATCAATCTTTTACCACTCAGTGATGACTGCACTAAGGTTACAGGTGAAAGTGTGTGTGTATGGCCAGGAACTGGAGAGAGATGTCCGGAAGGACCACACATTTTTAAGAAGGGTGAGTATTATTATGCAATGCTTGCTGAAGGCGGTACAGGCTATGGACATGGAATCAATGTTGCCCGTTCAAAGAATCTGTATGGACCATATGAGGAATCACCATACAATCCTGTATTGAGACAGTTTAATCCAGATGCACCGATTCAGAGAACAGGACATGGCAATATAATTGAGACACAGGACGGAAGCTGGTGGTGCTATTATCTGTGTGGAAGACCTAATCAGGGCAACTATACAACAATAGGAAGAGAGACAGCACTTGACCCTGTTACATGGCTTTCAGACGGCTGGTTCGTGATTAATGACAGAAAAGGACCAAGCCTTACACAGAAAGCACCTGAATTACCTGAATGCACATTTGAAAAATGGACAAGAGATGATTTTAATGATGATACACTTAATCTTAACTGGGAGTTTGTAAGAAATCCTATTAAAGGTAATTATTCTCTTACAGAAAGAAAAGGATACTTAAGGCTCTGGACAATGGACGGAACTCTTAATGAGATAAGGGCTAAGAATACTCTTGTAAGAAGAGAACAGGAATTATCGTATACAGCACATACAAAGGTTGACTTCTATCCTGAAAAGGACGGAGAACAGGCAGGTCTTACCTGTTATTACAGTACTGCGACTTATGCAAGATTGTCATTGTGTTATGAGAATGGAAGAAAATTGCAGCTTGTGATTAACAGAAACCATGGCGAAGAACTTATCTCACAGGTGGACAATATAAAAGAGCAGAGCATATACTTAAAGGTTGTAGTTGATAAACTGACAAGAAGCTTTTTCTACAGCTATGATGGTGAACAATGGGAACCAGCAGGAGTGCTTGAAAATTGTATATATCTGTGTGATGAGGGTGTGCCTGATGACAGAAAGCGTCATACAGGAACGCTTGTTGGAATATATGCCAATAATGGTGGCTGCGGAAGCAGGATACCGGCAGATTTTGATTATTTTGAATATGAGGATTAGATTTTTATGAGTTTTGATTGTGTGGTTATAGGCGGAGGTGCAGCCGGAATGATGGCTGCTATACAATGTAAAGAGAATAATATGCAGACTGTGATTATAGAACACACAGCAAAGCTTGGAACTAAGATATTAAAGACTGGCAATGGCAAATGTAATTTTTCTAATATATTAATGACTAAGGAAATGTACCAGAATAATAACGCAGATTATGCGATGAGGATTATTAACAGGTTTAATGTTGATGATACAATACATTTTTTTGAGAACTTAAGTGTATATAAGAAGGAGCGTAATGGCTATCTGTATCCGAGGTCAGAGATGGCGGCTTCTGTGGCGCTGGCGTTTACAGGAAAGATACAGGCACTTGATATTCCGGTTTTTTTTGAGACATCTGTTAAAAAAATTGACAGGGCAGGCAGCGAATATGTGTTACAGCTTGAAGGAGCGAAGACTAATACAATTAAGACTAAGACAGTGATACTTGCATGTGGTTCGGCAGCTTCACCGTCTTCTGGTTCTGATGGAAGCGGTTATAAGCTTGTTAAGAAGCTTGGAATTAAGGTTGTTAAGCCTCTTCCGGCTCTTACGGCACTTGAATCGGACAAGAAGAATATGAAGCTTGCAACGGGTGTAAGAGCATATGGTAATGTTAAGATTATGGCAGCAGGCAGAGTGGTTGCTGAGGATACTGGCGAGATTCAGTTTACTGATTATGGAATATCAGGAATCCCTGTTTTTCAGGTGAGCCGTTTTGCTGTCAGGGCGATGGAAGAAGGTCAGAGGGTTGAAGCACTTGTTGATGTGGCAGCAGATATTAAAGAAGATGACCTTTTATCAATGCTAAAATGTGCTGTTAATACAAGAAAGCATCAGTCAGTAAGCGAAAGCCTGTCAGGGTTGTTTAATAAAAAGCTTGTAATGATGATATGTAAGGATATTGGAATTGAGGGCAATTCCTCGGCTTCTGATATAGATGACGACATATGCCAGAAACTTGTCAGACATATGAAATCCCTCCGCTACCATATAACAGGATATAAGGGAAATGATTATGCACAGGTCTGCCAGGGTGGTGTTGATGTATCAGAGCTGAATTATAATCTTGAATCAGTTGATAATCATGGAATATTCTTCGCCGGGGAGCTTGTAGATATAGATGGCAGATGTGGAGGTTATAACCTTCAGTGGGCATGGAGCAGCGGGGCAGTTGCTGCTAAGTCGGCGTTTGATTATTGTAACAGACAGGAATGAGAATAATGGAAAAGAAATGTATTAAGATTAGTAATATAAAGATATCTCCTGATAAAAATACAGCATTTTTAGAGGGAATTATAAAAAAAGAATTAAGACTTGGAAAAGATGCACAGATTGATTATGAGATAGCAAAAAGATCGCTTGACTGCAGACACAAGCCTCAGGTTATGTATATATACAGTGTTGAAGTGTATAAGGTGGTGCGTTCTGGTAAAGAAGAAAAGCTTGAAAATGTACTTAAGAAATCAGGCTGCAAGAATGCTGTTATGTCTAAAAGGATTATCTATAAGTTTCCTGTTAATGCAACAGAAAATGTTAATGAAGATGAAAGACCTGTAGTTATCGGATTTGGACCGGCAGGAATATTCTGTGCTCTTGAGCTTGCCAAAGCGGGGCTTAGACCTGTTGTATATGAGCGTGGACAGGATGTTGATACAAGAACTAAGAAGGTTGCACAGTTCTGGGAGACGGGTGAGCTTGATACAGAATGTAATGTGCAGTTTGGTGAAGGGGGAGCAGGCACATTTTCTGATGGAAAGCTTAACACACAGATTTCAGATACATTTGGAAGAATAAGATATGTTCTGCAGAGTTTTGTTGAATTCGGTGCATCAGAAGAGATTTTGTACGCCAATAAGCCGCATATAGGAACAGACGTGCTTGCGGTTGTAATTAAGAATATAAGACAGCATATTACCGCGCTTGGCGGTGAAGTTAATTTTGGAAGTTGTCTTAAAAAGATTGAGATTAAAGACGGAAAAGTGTGTGGCGTTGTCATAGCTGACAAAGATGGCGAGTATGCAAGAAAATGCAGTAAAGTGTGCCTTGCAATAGGTCACAGCTCAAGAGATACATTTGAATATCTTCACAGTGAGAATATAGATATGGAGCCGAAGCCTTTTGCTGTTGGAGTAAGAATAGAACATCCTCAGGAAATGATTAATTATAATGCTTATGCTGATGCTGCATATGAGCTTCCGGCTGCTGATTATAAAGTTACTTACAAGACAAAGAATACAGATAAAGAACGAGGTGTGTATTCTTTCTGCATGTGTCCAGGAGGTTATGTTGTTAATGCTTCATCAGAGAACGGCAGGACATGTGTTAATGGAATGAGTTATTCAGGCCGTGATTCCCGCAATGCTAATTCAGCAATAATTGTTACAGTCGGACCAGATGATTTCGGACATGGAGTACTTGACGGAATAAAATTTCAGAGACAGTTAGAAGCAAATGCTTATGCTGAAGGAAATGGAAAAGTTCCGGTACAGTTATTTGGCGATTTTGAAAAAAATATAACAACAACGGAATTGGGAGAGGTTGAGCCTTGTATAAAGGGTGAATATACATTTGCTAATCTTAGAAATGTATTACCTTCTTATGTGGCAGATTCGGTTGTTGAAGGTGTGCATGGTTTTTCAAGATTTATACATGACTTTGACAGGAAAGATGCCGTACTTTCGGGTGTTGAGAGCAGAACCTCAAGTCCTGTAAGAATAGTAAGAAATGATGAACTTGTGAGCACATCGGTGTGTGGCTTGTATCCGTGCGGTGAAGGTGCAGGGTATGCTGGAGGCATAACATCTGCAGCGGTTGACGGCGTTAAGGTTGCAGAGTATATGACTGTGTGAGACTGCTGACATGGCATAATATGGACTTTTTAATAAAAATATAGTAAAATAAATCAATATTTGAATTTTTTACTGGAGATATAGAATATGGGGAATTATAGAGAATTTATAAAAGACAAGAAAAGAATTGTCATAAAGATAGGATCATCTTCGCTTATGCATGAGCAGACAGGAAGATTAGATCTTCTGAAAATCGAGAAGCTTGTGAGAATTCTTATTGATATTAAGAATTCAGGCAAGGATGTGGTACTTGTTTCTTCCGGGGCAATAGCAGTAGGAAGAGCTGTTATAGGACTTAATGACAGACCTACAGAGCTTCCTGTAAAACAGGCTTGCGCTTCGATAGGACAGGCTAAGTTAATGATGGTTTACCAGAAGATATTTGCAGAATATGGTGCTGTTGCATCCCAGGTTCTTCTTACTAAGAACACTATTGTTAATGATGTGAACAGAACTAATGCACAGAATACATTTAACGAAATCTTAAAGCTCGGCGCAGTTCCAATTGTTAATGAGAATGATACAGTATCAACTTATGAGATTGAACAGCTTCAGGCTTTTGGAGATAATGACAGACTTTCAGCAATTGTTGCTTCAATTATCGGGGCAGATCTTCTTATTCTGTTATCTGATATTGACGGTCTGTATACAGATGATCCGAATACTAATCCTAATGCAAAGTTCGTTGAGACTGTATATGAGATTGATGATAAGCTTATGGGAATGGGCAAAGGATCATCCGGCAGTAATATGGGGACTGGCGGTATGACAACCAAGCTAATCGCAGGCAAGATTGCAACACTGTCGGGGGCAGATATGATTATTACTAACGGTAATGATGTTGATAATATTATCAGGGTTATGGCTGGAGAGAATGTTGGAACTCTGTTCTTGAATCACAGGGCATCTGATTTTGATCTGATGTCACTTATAGACTAGAAAGACTGGATATTACTTGCACAACTATGGGAGGTCATACATGGATATTAAGCTGATGAAGAATTCAGAGAAGGGAATATTTTTTCCAATTAATGACAGGCTTTTAATGCAGATAACAGATGATAATTATCAGTATCAGGGGCTTCATGGGAAAAAATATTTTATTCTTAATGCAGCAACTAATGAGAAGTATGAAGTGGCATCACAGGTTAAGAAGTATCATTTCTGCAAGGTGAGGTATGCATGCCTTGAAAGAAATTATATGTTCTTCACATCACTGGAATCAGTGACTGAAAGCCGTACACTTCTTACTGTATACAGATTTATGTTTGATACTAATGAGAATGAAGCTGTATTCAGTATGGAGATAGATAACACTGATATTTCACGGAAGTTAAGATATTATATATTTGTAATGGATTCTAACTACTTTTTTGTTGAGAAGCTTGACACGAATGGAAAACTTATAGATATATTTTTACATGATATTAATTCTGAATCAGACAATAATCTGAGTGATACATTTGTAAAGGACTTGGGGATATACAAGGTTCTTCCTACAGGGGGTAATAATTGTGTGATTAAATTCGGAGCTGACAGGCTTATATCAGATGATTCACATAATGATGAGAAGATAGCACTTTTTAATGCCAAGCAGTTTGTATCGGAGATATCTTTTAACGGACAGATGATTACTATGGAAGAACTGGATGCATCTGATAAAGATACTACATTTCCATATATTAAAGCTAGTGCGGGGAAGATTATTTATTCCAAATATAATTTCCAGAGCCAGTCAGAAGAGATTGTGATATATGATGCTATAACAAAGGTTAAGCAGGTAAGATTTAATAACAATGTCGAGCATGCAATGGATTTGAGTTTTACATATATTATTAATGACACGCCTTATATACTTAAGAATGAGGACAAGAGCACATGCTTTGTTAATCTTAATACACAGAAGCCAGAATACAGGCTTCATTCCGATATGAAATTCAGATATATGAAGAATGATATTGTTGTTATAACCCGTATGAGACATAGATTTTTCTTTATTAAGAAAGCTTCTGAATATATTGAAGCATACAGAATATCGGAACTTCATCATCCTATGTTTTCTACAAAGGCTGTGTATAATAGTTGTGTAGAAAGCGGAGATGATTTGATTATATTTACTAATTAGTGACAGAGGTTTGTATGGTTACAGAGAAAACATTAGAAAGAATTAACGAGCTTTATCATAAATCTAAAGCAGAGGGACTTACAGATGCAGAACTTGCTGAACAGAAGCAGTTAAGAGCTGAATATGTTAAAGCTTTCAGAGAAAACTTAAGAGGACAGTTAGAATCTATTAAGATTAAGAATCCTGATGGTTCTTTAATAGATGTCAAGGCAAGACATGATGAGAAGATGAAAAGATTGTCAGAGGAACAGGCAGAGAAAGGTAACTAGATGGATAAGAATGAAGTGCGTCAGCTTATTATGAACCGCAGACATGAATTGTCAGATGAAGATATTGAAATGCAGAGTAGACTTATAATTGACAGATTGAAAAAATCGGACATATATAAAACATCGGAAAATGTATTTCTGTATATGAGCTATAACAGGGAAGTTGATACATATATGCTTCTTTCGCAGTGCTTTATGGATGGCAAGAAAGTATATGCTCCAAAAGTTTTATCAAAGACACAGATGGAGTTTTATTGCTTATCTGATGAGAATGACCTTGTAAGCGGTTATATGGGAATTATGGAACCATCTGACGCCTGTGAGAAAGCTGATACCAGAGATGGACTTTTTATTATGCCTGGGCTTGCGTTTGATTATGATTTTCACAGAATAGGTTATGGCGGTGGGTTTTATGACAGATATTTATCCATAGATAATACATTTATAAAGGCGGCGCTTGCATTTGATTTCCAGTTATTAGAATCTATACCTTATGAGGAACATGATTTAAAACCAGATTATATTATTACACAGACACAGTTTATAAGGAGGGATAATTAATGGAGACACTTGAGCAGATTGGAATTAAGGCAAAGAAGGCATCAAGATATCTTGCAAAGCTTGGAATAGATGAGAAGAACAAGGCACTTGAAGCGGTTGCTGATGCACTTACAGCTAATGCAGAGAGTATAATTGCAGCCAATGAAAAAGACCTTGTTAATGCCAAAGCTAACGGAATGAAGCCTGCACTTATTGACAGACTAACACTTGATGTTAAGAGAATTAATGCAATGGCAGACGGAATAAGAGTTCTTACGGGACTTGAAGATCCTGTTGGTGAAGTTACAGGAATGAAGAAAAGACCTAATGGACTTGTTATCGGAACTAAGAGAGTTCCACTTGGCGTTGTTGCGATTATCTATGAGTCAAGACCTAATGTTACTGCAGATGCATTTGGACTTACATTCAAATCAGGCAATGCCTGCATCTTAAGAGGCGGAAGTGATTCTATTAATTCTAATATTGCAATTGCAGATGTTATTGCAAAGGCTCTTTATGACAACGGAATTAATCCTGATGTTATTAATCTTATAAAAGATACGGACAGAGCACTTGTTAACCAGCTTATGAAGATGAATAATTATGTTGATGTAATTATTCCAAGAGGTGGGGCAGGTCTTATTAAGAATGTTGTTAATAACAGTACAGTACCTGTAATAGAGACTGGTACAGGCAACTGTCATGTGTATGTTGATGAATATGCTGATATTGATATGGCAGTTAAGGTTATATATAATGCCAAGACTTCAAGAATTGGAGTATGTAATGCGTGCGAATCGCTGGTTATTCACAGAGCTGTTGCAAAGCAGGCTATTCCACTTATTGTTGATGCACTTAAGAAAAAAGATGTTGAAGTACGTGGTGATGAATATGCAATGCAGTGTGATTCAAGAATTGTTCCAGCAAGTGATGATGACTGGGGAATGGAATATCTTGATTATATTATATCTGTGAAGACTGTTGACTCTGTTGACGAAGCAATAGAGCATATTAATACATATAACACAGGCCATTCAGAGTCAATAATCACTAAAGATTACAATAATGCCAACAGATTTCTTGATGAAATAGATGCTGCATGTGTATATGTAAATGCTTCTACAAGATTTTCTGATGGATTTGAATTCGGATTTGGTGCTGAGATTGGAATAAGTACGCAGAAGCTCCATGCAAGAGGTCCTATGGGGCTTAAGGCACTTACAACAACTAAGTATGTTATATATGGAGAGGGACAGATAAGGCAGTAAAATGTTTTATAAGTATTGGGTGTTTTTATGATTAGAAGAGATTTTGATTTGGAAGAAATGAAATACTTCCTTAATCTTGTTGAATTAAGTACAGATGATTACCTGTATATATTTGATTTTACTAATGACAGAGCTATATGTTCCAAATCAATTACAGATGTATTTCCATTTGAATCCAATGCATTTGAAAATGCTACAGCCCAATTAAAAACGGTTGTTCATCCTGATGACATTGATATGCTTATGGAAGATCTTCAGGAAGGCATCAATGGCAGAAGAAAAGAACACAATCTTGAATACAGATGGAAAACAGTTGATGGCACATATGTTGCCATAAACTGCCGGGGGCAGTATGTCATAAGCCATGGCATAAAGTACCTTATAGGAAGAATATCTGAGATAGGAAAGCAGAGCAGATTTGATAATAACACGGGACTTTACAGAGAAGTAGTTCTTGAAAACGTGTACAATGAGTATTGCAAAGTCAGACATTCAAGAGGTTTCCTCATGCTTGTCGGAGTTGATAATTTTAAGGAACTTAATGAAAAATATGGTGCTAAGACAGGTGATGAAGTACTTAATATTCTTACGGATGCAATCAGAAGATATATAGATACTCAGCTCAGAATATTCAGAATGCCAGGTGATGAATGTGCTATATTTATGCCATATACAATCGAGGATAATATTGAGCAGGCTAAGAATTTATATAAGAGAATCAGAAACAGGATTGACAGGGTGATAGAACATAGAAAGTATGATATATTCTTTACTATATCTGCGGGAGCTGCTGAATTTGATACGGAAAGAGACAGCTTTAATGACTTATTAAAAAATGCTAAATTCTCGCTTCATGCTGCCAAATTAAATGGTAAGAACCGCTGTGAAATATTTGATTCTGTCAATTATATGGAATATATTAAGAAACTTGGTATACAGGATGAACTTCGCAGATGTATAAGCGAAGGTTTTGAAGGCTTTGAGTTGTATTTTCAGCCTATATATAATCCACAGAATGATAAGCTGTCAGGAGCTGAGGCACTTATAAGGTGGAATTGTTCAAAGTATGGCTTTATGGAACCGGACAAGTTTATTCCACTTTTGGAGGAAAGCGCACTTATTATTCCACTTGGAAGATGGATAATTGATACGGCTGCCAAAGCATGCAACAGATGGATTACCAATATTCCAGACTTTGTAATGCATATTAATCTGTCTTTCGTACAGATTGTCAAAAGTAATATAATTAAAGATGTATTGGAGCGTATTGGAAGGTATAGTGCAGCCAATAATCATTATGTATTTGAGATAACTGAAACAATCGAGATGGACAGGATTCCGGCAGTTGAGCGGGTATTTAAAGAATTTATAAAGAATGATTTCAGACTTGCTATTGATGATTTTGGAACGGGATATTCCAACTATGGATATATGCGTGACAAAATATTTGATATAGTTAAGGTCGACAGGTCATTTATAACTGACATAGATAAGCAGAGGAATAATTATCTTATGGTCAGTTTCATAATTAAGATGGCACATGAGATGGGATTACATGTGTGTATTGAGGGTGTTGAGACAAAGGAAGAGCTTGCGTGTGTCAGGGAACTTGGCGCAGATTATATTCAGGGATACTATTATGGTAAGCCTGTATGTGTTGCTGATTTTGAAGAACAGCATTTGAAAAAGCTCATATTAGGATAAGTATAGAATGGAGAAATGTAGATAATGCAGGAAGTTAATAACACCAGTGCACTTGAAGAACAGCTTTATTATATTGGAGAATGTAAGAAGTTCTTGGAAAAGAAAACAAAAGAAATAGGCAGACCGTTATATGCGTGTGTACACACATTTGGCTGCCAGATGAATGCCAGAGATTCTGAGAAGCTTCTCGGTGTTCTTAAAGAGATTGGATATCTTGAGACAGAGGACGAGGATAAATCAGATTTTGTTATATATAATACATGTACTGTAAGAGAAAATGCCAACCTTAAGGTTTATGGACGTCTTGGTCATCTTAAGAATGTCAAAAGAAAGAATCCCAATATGCTTATTGCGATGTGTGGATGTATGATGCAGGAACCTGATGTGGTTGAGAAGATAAGAGATTCTTATAAGTTTGTTGATATTGTTTTTGGAACATTTAATATATATGCAATGGCAAAGCTTATATATAACAGAATTACATCAGGAAGCCAGGTTATTGATATCTGGGAAAAGACAAAGGATATTGTTGAGGAGCTTCCTACAGAAAGAAAGTTCCCATTCAAATCAGGTGTTAATATTATGTACGGCTGTAATAATTTCTGTACTTACTGTATTGTGCCTTATGTACGAGGAAGAGAGATAAGCCGTGAACCTAAGGATATCATCATGGAGATTGAAAGGCTTGTAAAGGATGGCGTTAAGGAGGTTATGCTTCTTGGACAAAATGTTGATTCTTATGGAAAAACACTTGATAATCCTGTATCATTTGCGCAGCTTCTAAGAGAGATTGATAAGATAGAGGGACTTGAAAGAATCAGATTCATGACACCTCATCCTAAGGATATTGAGAAAGAGACGCTTGAAGTTATAAGAGATTCCAAAAAAATATGTAATCATATACATTTTCCACTTCAGTCAGGAAGCTCAAGGCTTCTTAAACTGATGAACAGAAAGTACACTAAAGAGCATTACTTAGAGCAGGTTGAGATGATAAGAAGAATCCTGCCTGATGTTTCTATTACAACTGATATTATTGTTGGCTTCCCTGGTGAGACAGAGGAAGACTTTGAGGATACTATTGATGTTGTTAAGAAAGCAAAGTTTGATAGTGCATATACATTTATATATTCAAAAAGAACAGGTACGCCTGCTGCCAGAATGGAAAATCAGGTGCCGGAGGATGTTGTTAAGGACAGATTTAACAGACTGCTTGCAACTGTCAATGAAGTGTCACATGAGCATATCAGAAGATATGAAGGTATGGATATGAAGGTCTTGGTTGAGGGGAAAGATGACCATGAAGAAGGCTTTGTTACAGGCAGAATGACTAACAATATTCTTGTACATTTCGCGGGGGATGAATCACTTATCGGACAGATTGTGACAGTACATCTTGACGAATGTAAAGGATTTTACTATATGGGCAGACTTATAGAGGATTAATCGGGGAGTAATATAATGGCAGAGTATTCACCAATGATGCAGCATTATCTTGCTACTAAAGCAGAATATAAAGACTGCATACTTTTTTACAGACTTGGAGATTTCTATGAAATGTTTTTTGATGATGCTTTAGTTGTCTCTAAGGAACTGGAACTTACATTAACAGGAAAAGACTGTGGACAGGAGGAACGTGCGCCTATGTGCGGCGTTCCTTTTCATGCGGCAGAAACTTATATTAACAGGCTTGTTTCTAATGGACACAAGGTCGCAATATGCGAGCAGATGGAAGACCCTAAGCAGGCGAAAGGTATCGTCAAAAGAGAGGTTATAAAGGTTGTAACACCAGGAACTAACTTAAACAGTCAGGCACTTGATGAAACTAAGAACAATTATCTTATGAGTATTGTTTATCTTGGAGATGTGCTTGGTGTTGCTATTGCAGATTATTCAACAGGTGACTTTTTTGTAACTGAGATCAAGACAGGTGCAGAACTTATTGATGAAATTAATAAGTTTGTTCCTTCAGAGATAATACTTAACGAGTATTTTGCAATGAGTGGAATTGATCTTACATTTATATCTGAAAAGCTTTCTGTATCAGTGTCAACACTTGAGAACTGGTATTTTGATGATGATTCATGCAAGGCAAAGTTAAAAGAACATTTTCATGTAAATATGCTGGATGGACTTGGAATCAAGGACTATCCGGTAGGAATTGATGCTGCGGGAGCACTTCTTATATATCTTACGCAGACACAGAAAAGTGATATGTCTCATATCACAAGCATTGTACCTTACACAACAGGTAAATACATGCTTATAGACAGTTCATCAAGACGAAATCTTGAACTTGTTGAGACTATGCGTGAAAAGCAGAAAAAAGGCTCGCTTCTGTGGGTACTTGATAAGACCAAGACTGCAATGGGCGCAAGAGCGTTAAGAAATCTCGTGCTGCAGCCGCTTATTAACAGAGACGAGATTATAAGAAGACAGGACGCTATAGAGGAGCTTTCTGATAATGCAATTGACAGGGAAGAAATTCGTGAATATCTCGGTCCTATATATGACCTTGAGCGAATTATGACTAAGATTAGCTGTAAGTCAGCTAATCCAAGGGATTTAATTGCATTTAAGAATTCCCTTGAGATGATACCTCACATTAAGAATCAGACAGGACATTTTAAGTGTGATGTATTCAGACAGTGCTTTGAGCAGATGGACGACTTAAAAGACTTATATAATCTTGTAGACACTGCAATTATAGATGATCCTCCGATTACAATGCGTGATGGTGGAATGATAAAGGACGGCTTTTCAGCAGAGGCTGATGAGCTTCGTAATGCCAAGATTAAAGGAAAAGAATGGCTTGCAGAGCTTGAAAGCAGGGAGAAAGAAAAGACAGGAATTAAGAATCTTAAAGTTAAGTATAACAAGGTATTCGGATATTACCTGGAGGTTACTAATTCATTTAAAAATCTTGTTCCTGCTGAATGGGTACGAAAGCAGACTCTTACCGGTTCTGAAAGATACACTACAGATGAGTTAAAGCATCTTGAAGATATTATTCTTGGCGCAGAGGATAAGCTCTACTCACTTGAGTATGACCTGTTTTGTGAGGTCAGAGAGCGTATTGCAGCAGAGGTTGTAAGAATACAGAATACGGCCAAGGCTATTGCGATGATTGATGTGTATGCATCACTTTCTGTTGTTGCAACACAGAATAATTTTGTAAGACCTAAGATTAATGAAAAGGGTATTATAGATATCAAGAATGGTCGTCACCCTGTAGTTGAGAAGATGATTTCCAATGATATGTTCATTGCCAATGATACTTATCTTGACAATGGCATGAATAGGATTTCGATTATCACAGGTCCTAATATGGCTGGTAAATCTACATATATGAGACAGACTGCACTTATTGTGCTTATGGCACAGACAGGTTCTTTTGTACCTGCTGATTCAGCTAATATATGTATCGTAGACCGTATATTTACACGAGTCGGAGCATCTGATGACTTAGCTTCAGGTCAGTCAACCTTCATGGTTGAGATGACTGAGGTTGCCAATATTTTAAGAAATGCAACGCCTAAGAGTCTTATAATTCTTGATGAAATAGGAAGAGGAACAAGCACATTTGATGGATTAAGTATTGCATGGGCTGTTGTTGAGTATATTGCCAATACTAAATATTTGGGAGCCAAAACACTTTTTGCAACACATTACCATGAACTTACTGAGTTAGAAGGAACTCTCGACGGAGTTAATAATTACTGTATTGCTGTCAAGGAGAATGGCGATGATATCGTCTTTTTAAGAAAGATTGTAAAGGGAGGTGCGGATAAGAGTTATGGTATTCAGGTTGCCAAGCTTGCAGGAGTTCCTGATGTGGTGCTTAACAGGGCAAAGGAACTTGTTGTTGATTTAAGTGACGCTGATATATCACAGAAAGCCAGGGATATTGCACAGTATTCCAAGAAGCTTGACAAGATGAATGACAAGTACAGAAAGGTTAATGACCTTGAAGTTAAGCAGATGTCACTTTTTGATACTGTTAAGGATGATGATATAGTAACTGATATTATGAATCTTGATATAAGCAATATGACACCTATAGATGCACTTAATACACTTTATAAGCTGCAGGGAAAAGCTAAGAACCGCTGGTAAAACAGGGAGGATTGTATGTCAATAACACTTTTAGACCAGAATACGATTAATAAGATTGCTGCAGGAGAGGTTGTCGAAAGACCTTCTTCTGTAGTTAAGGAGCTTGTTGAAAATGCTATTGATGCCGGAGCAACTGCGATTACAGTTGAGATAAAGGAAGGTGGAATTTCATTTATCAGGGTTACTGATAATGGAAGTGGTATCAATAAAGATGAGATTGAGATAGCATTTAAAAGACATGCTACAAGTAAAATTAAATCAATTGAAGATCTTATGGCAGTTTCGTCTCTTGGCTTCAGAGGTGAGGCACTTGCAAGTATAGCTGCCGTTTCACAGGTTGAACTTATTACAAAGACTGCCGAATGCTTAAGCGGTGTGCATTATACTATTGATGGCGGCGTACCCGGGGAAGTGGCAGAAATAGGTGCACCGGAGGGAACTACATTTATTGTAAGAAATCTTTTCTATAATACTCCTGTTAGAAGAAAGTTCTTAAAAACTGCTACAACTGAGGGTGGATATATTGGTTCGCTTGTGGAATATCTGGCACTTTCGCATCCTGATATTTCGTTCAGATTCATAAGCAATAACCAGAATAAGCTGCATACATCGGGTAATATGAATCTTAAGGATATAATATATAATGTGTATGGCCGGGATATAACTAATAATCTGTATGAAATCAGCGGCAAGTCTCAGGATATTGAGGCTTCCGGTTTTATTGGCAAGCCTATGGTTGTCCGCGGAAACAGGACTTATGAGAATTATTATATCAATGGCAGATATATAAAGAGCAGCATTATAACTAAGGCTATTGAGGATGCATATAAGGGCTTTATAATGCCTCACAATTATCCGTTCAGTGCAATACATTTTAAGATTAATCCTGCAATTATTGATGTAAATGTGCATCCAACCAAGATGGAGCTGCGCTTCTCGAACAATGAATATATATATAATTTTGTGTACGATACATGTTTAAAAGCACTTAATTCAAAGGAACTTATAGCAGAAGTTTCTGTACCAGAGCCTGTTGCAGTTAAAATGCAGGAAGCACCTGTTGTAAGAAATGTTATGCCTGATGTTAAATTGCCTGAACCTTTTGAAATTAAGCGTTCTGAGCAGATGGTTAAGGAAGATAAAGCAAGATATGAAGCTGTGGCAAAGTCTGAACCACCAAAGCAGATGAATCTTTTTGAGAATAAGCTTCTTGATGAGAGCAGCCGCAACAAATACAGAATTATAGGGCAGCTTTTTGATACTTACTGGCTTATTGAATTTGAAGATAAGTTCTATATGATGGACCAGCATGCAGCACATGAAAAGGTGCTTTATGAAAAGATAATGAATAAGCTTCATAATAAGACAATTGGAACACAGATGATTCTTCCATCTATTGTACTGTCACTCAACATGCATGAGGAAGAGATATACAAAACTAATCAGGATATATTTAAAAGATTAGGGTATGAGATAGAAGAATTTGGTGGTAATGAATATAAGGTTACAGGAATTCCTGCCGGACTTCCTAAGATGGATTACAAACAGCTCTTTATTGATGTTCTTGATGGGCTTTCAGAAGAAAGTGCCGGCAAAGACCCTGATGTTATTACTGAAAAGGTTGCAAGCATGTCATGTAAAGCGGCTGTAAAGGGCAATAACAGGCTGTCATTCAACGAAGCATTTGAACTGATGGATGAGCTTATGAGGGCAGATAATCCATATAACTGTCCACATGGCAGGCCAACGCTTATTATGATGAGCAAATATGAGATAGAAAAGAAATTTAAACGAATAGTATAGAGGCTGATATGAAAAAAGAACCTTTAATAATACTTACAGGTCCGACAGCAGTTGGAAAGACAGAGCTTTCCATTGCACTTGCAAAGGCGGTAAACGGTGAGATAATAAGTGCCGATTCCATGCAGGTGTACAGATATATGGATATCGGAACTGCCAAGATAACGAAAGAAGAGATGCAGGGAGTTAAACATTATCTTGTTGATGAGATTGAACCATCAGAGGGCTTTGATGTGGCAAGATTCAAGTCTATGGCAACAGATGCTATAGAAAAAATCCGTAAGAATGGACATATTCCTGTAGTTGTCGGCGGAACAGGATTTTATATCCAGGCTCTTTTATATGATTCTACATTTGAAGATGATGAAAGTGATTATGAATACAGAGATTATCTTCAAAAGATTGCTGATACTAAGGGTCCAGGGGTGCTTCACGATATGTTAAAAGAAGCTGACCCTGAATCTGCAGAGGCAATTCATGCCAATAATGTCAAAAGAGTTATCCGTGCACTTGAATTTTATAAGACGACAGGCAGAAAAATATCAGAACATAATAACGAGCAGAGGGCAAAGGAGTCCCCTTATAAATTCTGCTACTTTGTCCTTAATGATAAAAGAGAAATTCTCTATGACAGAATAAACAGGCGTGTTGATATAATGTTTGACAATGGACTGCTTGATGAGGTAAAACATTTGTCGGACATGGGACTTGTAAAGGATGATGTTGCCATGCAGGGAATCGGATATAAAGAGGTGTTCGATTATCTTGAGGACAGATGTGACGAGGCAGGTCTTAGAGAAATGATCAAGCAGGATACAAGACATTTTGCAAAAAGGCAGCTTACTTGGTTTCGGCGAGAGCCATCAGTTACATGGGTGGATTTTTCCCAGATACGAAGAGAAGATGCACTTTCGTATATGCTTGAACAACTAAAAGAAAAGGAAATTATATGATTATGAGAGAAATGTATAAGAATATGGGAATCTGTGATGAAGTATATGATTACTGCGACAATATAATCAGGTCGCTTCATGACAGATTTGAAGAGATAGACAAGAATGCAGAATATAACCAGATGAAGGTTATAAAGGCGATGCAGGATAATAAGGTTGCTGAGATGCATTTATCAGGAACAACAGGTTACGGTTACAACGATGACGGAAGAGATACTCTTGAGAAAGTATATTCAGATATATTTAAGACAGAGGATGCTCTTGTAAGACCACAGATTATCTGCGGAACACATGCGTTAAATGTAGCCTTGTCATCTAACTTAAGACCGGGTGATGAGCTTTTATCACCTGTTGGAAAGCCATACGATACAATGGATGAGATTATCGGTATCAGGCCTTCTAAGGGAAGTCTTGCTGAATATGGAATTACATATGCACAGGTTGACCTGCTGCCAGACGGCGGTTTTGATTATGAGGGTATTAAGAATGCAATCAATGAAAGAACAAAGCTTGTTACAATCCAACGTTCTAAGGGATATGCTTCAAGACCTACACTTTCAGTTGAAAGAATCGGAGAGCTTATAAGTTTTATCAAGGGAATCAAACCAGATGTTATCTGTATGGTTGATAACTGCTACGGTGAATTTGTTGAAAGAATTGAGCCTTCACAGGTTGGGGCTGATATGATAGTCGGTTCACTTATAAAGAATCCTGGTGGCGGACTTGCTCCATGCGGAGGTTATATAGCAGGAAAGAAAGAATGTGTTGAGCAGGCAGCTTACAGATTGTCTTCACCGGGGCTTGGAAAAGAAGTCGGTGCAACACTCGGTGTAAACCAGAGCTTTTATCAGGGGCTTTTCTTATCACCTGTAGTTGTTGCCGGTGCACTTAAGGGTGCTATATTTGCTGCAAATGTATACGAAAAGGCAGGCTTTGTAGTAAGACCTGATGGAAGTGAGCCAAGATATGATATTATTCAGGCAGTTGAGCTTGGAAGTGCAGACGGACTTCTTGCTTTCTGTAAAGGAATTCAGGCTGCAGCACCTGTTGACAGCTTTGTTACACCAGAACCATGGCCAATGCCAGGATATGATTCAGACGTTATAATGGCTGCTGGAGCATTCGTTCAGGGTTCATCAATAGAGCTTTCTGCTGATGGTCCGTTAAAAGAACCTTATTCAGTATTCTTCCAGGGAGGACTTACATGGTATCATGCAAAGCTTGGAATTATGATGAGTGTTCAGAAAATGTTTGAAAAAGACCTTATAAAGCTTTGATTGAATTAATATTTGTGTTATAATGCATTGGAGTATGGATTTTTCCGTGCTCCAATTTATGATTAAAGGGTGAAATCTATGAGTAACATTTCTAAATATAAGAACGGCTGGCTTTTATGGCTATTCATTCTGATAGGCATTGTGCTTGGCGGTCTTATTGCAGAACTTACTGCCGGTGTACATACATTAAGCTGGCTGTCTTATGGACAGAGTTTTGGTCTTAACAGTCCACTGGTATTAGATCTTGGGGTACTTGTATTAACATTTGCACTCCAGATTAAGATTACTATTGCCAGTATAATAGGCGTTATACTTGCAATTATTATTTACAGATTTATTTAATCTGACTGCTGTTTAATTTATGGTATATGAGAATATAATAACAGGTGTAGAAGAGGATAAGCTTCTTCCTTATGAGAAGTGCCTTGAGTATGGAGCAACAGCACTGGATAATGCGGAGCTGTTAGCTGCCATTATCAGAACTGGAACGAACGGATTAAGTTCTATCGAACTTGCTGAAAAGTTACTGGAGAGTGCCGGTAATCTTAACGGACTATATAATATGTCTGTTCAGGAACTTATGCAGATTAAAGGCATAGGAAAAGCTAAAGCTGTGCAGATATGTTGTATACTTGAGCTTTCAAGGCGTATTGCGAAGCAGAAGGCAAGAGAAAAACTCGATTTTTCCAATGCAGAGACAATAGCCGGGTATTATATGGAAGATATGAGACATCTAGAGAAAGAACATCTTATACTTGTTATGCTTGATAACAGATGCCGTCTTATAAGAGATAAGGTGCTTTCTGTAGGAACTTCCACTGGTTCAATGGTTTCGGTAAGAGAGATATTTAAAGAAGCACTTGATAACAGGGCAGCTTCAATAGTTCTTCTTCATAACCATCCTTCAGGCAATCCTTCTCCGAGCAGGGAAGATATGAAGGTTACAAGGAATGTGGCAGAAGCAGGGAAGATTGTAGGAATTGAGCTGCTGGACCATATTGTTATAGGAGATAATTCTTATTTCAGTTTTAAACAAATGCAATATATTAATTAACAATTAAGAAAGGAAGTAAGATATGGGTAACGCATACGGAATTGATATAGGCACAAGTAATTTCAAAATGTGCTGCAGTGACAAAGATAAGATACTTAATGAGAAGAATATTATAGCTATTGCTAATAAAACAGAGCTTTTAGCTTTTGGAGATGAAGCATATGAGATGTATGAGAAAGCTCCTGAGCATATAGAGGTTTCTTTCCCTGTAAAGTTTGGTGTTATAGCAGATATTGAGAATATGCAGACACTTCTTTTTAGTTTCTTTAATAAGATTAATGAAGGAAAGAAGATTACAGGTTCAGATTTCTATATTGCTGTACCTACAGATGTAACAGAAGTAGAGAAGAGAGCTTTTTATGAACTTGTGGTTGATTCAAAGGTAAAGGCTAAGAATGTTTATGTAGTTGATAAGCCTGTTGCAGATGCAATTGGTGCAGGTCTTGATGTAACCAAGTCTAAAGGTATCATGATTGTTAATATCGGCGCTGAGACAACAGAGATTTCTGTACTTTCTTTAGGAGGAATCGTTATAAGCAAGGCTGTTAAGATTGGTGGTAATAAGCTTGATGACTGCATTATAAGCAACGTAAGAAAAGCCTATAATCTTGTTATTGGAAGCAAGACTGCTGAGAATTTAAAGAAACAGTTAGGAAGTGCTGTTCCTGTATCAGAAAGCTTTGCACCTGGTTTTGGAAGAAATGTTTTATCAGGACTGCCTGTAAGTGTTGATATATCTTCTGATATTATATATCAGGCAATAATTGATTCATTACATTCGATTATGGATGCAATTAAAGTTATTCTTGAGAGAACTCCGCCAGAACTTGCGGCAGATATTATTAAAGATGGTGTTTATTTTACAGGAGGAACATCTCAGATTAATAATCTTGAGAAATATATTAAGGATGAGACTAATCTTAATGTCAACATTGTGGAACATCCTGCAGAAAGCGTTGTAAGAGGTCTTATGGGAGTTGTATCTAATCCTGAATTTGCCAAGGTTGCATATACTCCAACAGAGAAAAATTTTGATTAAGGGCAGGTTTTAGAATGAGAAAGAAAATTTCTTCATTTATGACTTCGAAGAATATTCTCATTGCACTTACGGTTCTGTGCTGCTTCTTTATTGGAACAAGCTTTTTTACAGATACGCTTACCAAGCCTCTTAAAAAATGTGTTTCAATGGTTGTTGTTCCGGTACAGAAAGGTATGAACAATATAGGCTTCTGGGTTTATGACAAATACCAGACGCTTCAGGAAATATCAGTTGTTCTTGATGAGAATAAGAATCTTCAGAGTCAGATTGATGAGCTTACAGAAGAAAATAATCAGTTAAAGCAGGATTCATATGAACTTAACAGGCTCCGTGAGCTGTATGAGCTTGACCAGCAGTATGCAGGCTATTCTAAAGTCGGAGCAAGAGTAATTGAAGTTACAACAGATAACTGGCATTCTTCATTCAAGATTGATAAAGGTACAGATGATGGGCTTAAAGTTGATATGAATGTTATTGCAAATGGTGGTCTTGTAGGTATTATTTCTGAAACAGGAAGTAATTATTCTATTGTCAAGACAATCACAGAGAATAACAGTAATGTGAGCGGAATGCTTATAGATACTAATGAAACATGTATAGTTCAAGGCGATATTGAACTCATGGATACAGGAATGATACGTGTTTCACATTTTAAAAGTGATGTTATTGTCAGAAATGGTGATAAAGTAGTTACATCTAATATAAGTGATAAATATCTTCAGGGAATTCTGATTGGATATGTTAAGGATGTTAAGCTGGATTCTAACAATCTTACCCAGTCTGGATATATTGTTCCCGCAGTTGATTTTAATAATCTGCAGGAGGTATTAGTCATAACCCAGCTTAAAGAATAAGTGTTTAGGACTATTTATTATGAAAAGAAAGATAACAGAATTGATTATTATATTGTTTTTCTATCTCATGCAGGTTTCTGTTGCAAGAGTTATTTCAATTGCTAATATTTCGCCTAACTGGCTTATTATTCTTCCTGTATTTTTTGGGTTTTTCTGTGGAAAAAATGATGGAATGTTTGCTGGATTTTTTGCAGGAATTATGTATGATTTGTTTTATTCCGGATTATTCGGATTTACAGCACTTATTTTTATTTACATAGGATATTTTTCAGGCTTTTTTTATCAGAAGTACGAGGTGAGAGAAATTCTTATCCCTCTAGCACTTGTGATAACTGCTGATTTCGGATATGGATTTATATCATATATTGGTAATTTCCTGCTTCATAACAGACTTAATGTAGGATTTTTTATGTCGAGATTTATTTTGCCGGAAGTTGTATATACAGCACTGGTTTCTCTTATTATATATCATCCTGTACATTATTTCTGTACGATAACGGAGTCAGGAAGAGAGAGAAAAAAGAAGGGTAAGATTGATGAAGGAAGTATTTGATTATATTGTAAGTCTTCTCAAATCCAGAATTTTTCCTATGATTCTTGTGTTTATTGTTCTGATTTCTGTTCTTGTTCACAGATTATTTGTTCTTCAGATAATAAAGGGAGATTCATATGTTGAAGACTTATCAAGCTCTATACAGAAAGATATGAGTGTTGCGGCTGCCAGAGGCCGTATCTATGACCGTAACGGTGTTCTTCTTGCTTACAATGATCTGTCATATGCAGTCAAGATAAGCGACTCTGGAAGATATTCAGATAACGCAACTAAGAATACAACTATTAATAATTCTATTAACAAGACATTAGATATTATAGAAAATCATGGAGATACATATTCTAATGATTTTCCTATTATCTATAATAATGGACAGTTCTCATATAATGTTGAGGGTACATCGCTTTTAAGATTTTTAAGAGATTCTTATGGAACTGAGTCGATAGCAGCACTTTCTGACGAACAGAAGGCTACATCAGCAGAGAATATGTTCAAGTACCTTTGCAAGACTTATGAGGTTAATTATGATGAATTTGGAATAGAACATTCTCTTATGATTGTTAATCTAAGAAGATATATGGCTGCCAATTCGTATAACAGATATCTTACATTTATTATTGCAAATGAAGTATCGGATGAAACTGTTGCAGCTATACTGGAAAACAGTGATGGTCTTGTTGGCGTTACTGTGGAAGAGCAGTATATAAGAAGATATGTTGATAGTGTATATTGCTCACAAATACTTGGATATACTGGAACAGTCTCTAATTCAGAATTAGAGGAGCTTGGCGACGGATATGAAAGTAATGATGTTGTTGGTAAATCAGGAATTGAAAAGAGCATGGAGAATGAGTTATCCGGAGTAAAGGGTGAGAAATCGGTATATGTTGATACTGTAGGAAGAGTTACAGAGGTGCTTGATCAGGAAGATCCACAGGCTGGACATGATGTATATCTTACAATAGATATTAACCTTCAGAAATCAATATATAATGCAATAGAAGATGAGATAACCGATATATTCATGAAATATTTCACACCTGGAAGCAATAAGATAACTTATAATGGTTCTGGTGATGTTGATACTATATATATAACAGCACAGGAAGTATATTTTGCACTTATTGATAATAATCTGGTTTCATTAAAAGAAATTGAAGAACAGAATACACCTAATGAAGCTGAGATTTACAGTCAGTTTGAGACAAAAAAGGCACAGACTTTATCATGGTTGGATAGTGAGCTTAAATCTGGTAACACTGCTTATGGAAAACTTTCAGAGGAACAGCAGTTGTATATCTGGTATATATATGACCTTTTAAGAAGTGAGAATATATTCAGTCTGGCTAATGTTGATACAAGCGACAGTGTTTATTATGACTGGGTATACGGGGATTCGACAAGTCTCTCACAGCTTTTGACGTATGGTATATCTAAGAACTGGATAGATATGTCATCGCTTACATCAGAGAAGTATACAAGTCTTCAGGAGTCATATGATGCACTTGTTGATTATATTATTTCAGCACTTGATTCTGATACAGCATTTTTTAAGAAAATGTACAAATATATGATTAATGCTGGAAGTATTTCAGGAAGACAGGTGTGTATGCTTCTTTATGAACAGGGCGTTCTTGATATGAATGCAGATGATTCACGTTATCAATCTCTTTCATCAGGAAGCATGGGAGCATATGAATTTATGTCATATGTTATCTCTAATAAGATTATTACTGTTGGGCAGCTTGCACTGAAACCATGCTCAGGCTCAGCAGTTGTTACTAATCCTAATAATGGCGATATTCTGGCACTTGTTTCATATCCAAGTTATGATAATAACAAGTTGTCAGGAACAGTAGATGCAAAGTATTACAGTTCACTTGTTACTGATAATGCAAGTCCTCTGCTTAACAGGGCGACACAGTCATTTATTGCTCCAGGTTCTACTTATAAACCATGTACAATTATTGCCGGCATGGATACAGGTATAATATCATCATCTACTGTATTTAACTGTTCAGGAGTCTTTGACAAGGTAACGCCTTCACCAAGATGCTGGCAGAGATGGGGTCATGGAAGTGAATCGGCTGCTACTGCGATAAGAGATTCATGTAATGTTTATATGTATAATGTTGGTTATAATCTTGCATGTAGTAAGAATGGTTCATATAATAGTACTTATGGAACTAATATATTAAAGAACTATTCTGATATGTTGGGGTTATCTAACAAAACTGGCATAGAGATTGAGGAAGGAACACCTGGTGCATCTTCACAGAATGCCATTGCATCAGCAATCGGACAGGGTAACCACAGATATAGTACACTTAATCTTGCCCGTTATGTTACAACGCTTGCAACATCAGGTACATGTTATAATCTTACTCTTATTGATAAGATTACTGATTATGATGGCAATATTATTAAGGAAAACCACGCAGAAGTTAATAATCAGGTAGAATTAAGTTCTGATATATGGAATACAGTTCATTCTGGTATGAATATGGCTGCAGGAACATATACAGCATTATCATCATTGCATATGTCGATTGCTGCTAAGACAGGAACTGCACAGGAAAGGACAACAGATCCTGACCATGCTACATTAATATCATATGCACCTTATGATAATCCTGAATATTGTATGGCTGTGCGTATTCAGAATGGTTATGCAGCTTCTAATGCAGTAACATTAGGCGCAGAGATATATAAAATGCTTTTTAATATTAATGAATAATATTTATTGATATATACTAAAGAAATAATAATATAAAATGTGAGGTGAGTGCTTTGGATAATTCAGTCATAATCAAAGGAAGTAAAAGTGGAATAACAGTATTTCTTGACAATGAGATGCCTTTTGAAGAGTTACTTGAAAGTGTTTCAGATAAGTTTAAAAATGCATCAAAGTTCTTTAATAATGCAAATATGGCAATTTCTTTTGATGGAAGAGATTTATCTGCAGAAGAAGAAAAGAAAATACTTAATATTATATCGGATGTATCTGACCTTAATATTGTATGCGTTCTTGATGAGAATAATGACATGAAAACTGTATATGAAGAAGCTGTTAAGAAAGCTATCGCCAGTACAGCGGTCCAGGTGCCGGAACCAGCTTTACAGCCGGTAAGCCAGACAGTGTCAGATTCAAGAACATCATGTATGTTCTACAAAGGGACACTTCGTTCAGGTCAGGTATTTGAAGCTGACGGAAGTGTTGTTGTATTAGGCGATGTTAATCCGGGAGGAAAAGTTGTTGCCAAGGGAAGTGTTATAGTACTTGGAAGTCTTAAAGGTAATATATTTGCCGGTGTCGATGGCAACGAGAATGCATTTGTTGTTGCACTTGAAATGAGTCCTATGCAGATTAAAATTGGAGATATTATTGCAAGAAGCTCAGATTCAGGAACTAAAGCTACAAAGGGCAGAGGTAAAGTTAAGGTTGTAGAACCTAAGATTGCTTATGTCTATGACCAGAATATATATATCGAAGATTTAGAGCAGAATGCACTGGATGATATATGCTTAGATTAATTTAATATGTTTTTATACTGTTTTAAAAAAAATAGTTGATTTAACAGAAAAAATCTCGCATAATTAATATATTGCGATTTATTATGAATTATTAATGGAGGTTTAATATGAGTGAAGTTATAGTTGTAACATCAGGAAAGGGTGGTGTAGGTAAGACTACAACAACAGCTAATATTGGTACAGGTCTTGCCAAACTTGGAAAGAAGGTCGTTATGATTGATACAGATACAGGCCTTAGAAATCTTGATGTTGTATTAGGACTCGAAAACCGTATTGTATATAATCTTGTTGATGTTGTTGAAGGTAATTGCAGATTAAAGCAGGCAATGATTGCAGATAAGAGATGTCCAAAGCTGTTTCTTTTACCAACTGCACAGACAAGAGATAAGTCGGCAGTGACACCAGAGCAGATGGTTAAGGTTATTGATGAAATCAAGAATGATCCAGAAGGATTTGATTACATAATTCTTGACTGTCCGGCTGGTATTGAACAGGGATTCCAGAATGCTATCGCTGGTGCTGACAGAGCATTAGTTGTTACAACACCAGAAGTTTCAGCTATCAGAGATGCTGACAGAATTGTAGGTTTATTAGATGCACATGGTCTTCAGAATCATGAGGATTTAATTGTGAACAGAATCAGAATGGATATGGTAAACAGAGGCGAGATGATGTCAATTGATGATGTTAATGATATCTTACAGCTTAATGTTATTGGTGCTGTTCCAGATGATGAGAATATTGTTGTGGCTACTAACAAGGGACAGCCACTTGTTGGAGATGACTCTCTTGCAGGACAGGCTTATATGAATATCTGCCGCAGAATTACTGGTGAAGAGATTCCTTTTCTTGATCTTAATGGCAAAGGTGGTTTCTTTAAGAAACTTTCAGCATTTTTTAAGAGTGACAAGAAGAATTAATATATGTATGAGATAGGCATTATAACGCTTATTCAGGGAGGGATTAAATATGGGATTACTTGATTTATTTAAGAAAAAAGGTTCAAGTGATGTAGCAAAAGACAGATTAAAGTTATTACTTGTATCTGACAGAGCTAATTGTTCACCAGAGGTTATGGAAATGATTAAGAATGATATTATTAAAGTCATTTCTAAATATATGGAGATTGATACAGACGGACTTGATATTCAGATTACATCTACCGAGTCTGATACCAATAATGGTTCTGTACCAGCGATTTTTGCTAATATTCCAATTAAGGATATGAGAAATAGCGAAAAGTAATAAGGATTTTATTATGTTAAAAAAGTATAAGCTGCGTTCATACAATTTTATATTGGTGTTTATTCTGATTATAACGTCAGTGTTTGCTCTGGCTGTAGTCAATAGTGCCAATAGTGCGTATACAATGAAACAGGGTGCTGGTATGGTTGTATCATTTGTAATAATGATTATTGTATCATTTATAGATTACAACTGGATTCTTAAGTATTTCTGGATATGGTATGGTGTTGTTACTGTCATGCTTATAGGTGTTCTTACTGTATTCGGTCATGGTTCTCATGGTGCAACGAGATGGTTTAAGATAGGACCAATACAGCTGCAGCCTTCAGAATTCTTAAAACTGGCACTTATATTACTGGTTGCAAAGCTTGTTGCCGCTAATAAAGAGAGACTTAATTCAATTAAGTTTCTTGCGTTAATAGCATGTTTAACATTATTTCCAATATTGTTAGTTGCTATGCAGCCTAACCTTTCAACGACAATACTTTTATGTATTATCGTTATTGCAATGCTTTATTGTGCCGGGGTAAGCTATAAGATATTTGGAATTGCGATATTAATTGCAGTTCCGGTTATATCAGCATTTTTGGTATATGTTGTATCAGTTGAACATCCAATACTTATAGAGGATTATCAGAGAAAGCGTATAGTTGACTTTATTGAAGGTAATAAGTCAGAAGAAGTAGATATGACTGATGCAGGAACATATCAGCAGGCATACGCTGTTCAGGCAATTGGTTCAGGTCAGCTTACAGGAAAAGGTCTTAATAATAATGATACATCTTCACTTAAGAATGCTGGATATATTGCTGAGGCTCAGAATGATTTTATATTTGCTGTTATTGGTGAAGAATTAGGCTTTACAGGTGGCTGTATTACAATTTTTTTATTGTTTCTGATTGTCTTAGAGTGTATAATAGTAGCCGTGAGAGCGAAGAACTTTGAAGGAAGGCTGATATGCTGCGGGGTTGCTATATATATAGGGTTCCAGACTTTTATTAATATAGGAGTTGTATCGTGGATATTACCTAATACGGGGGTTCCATTACCATTTTTTAGCTGTGGTCTTACGTCGCTTCTTACATTATTCACAGCTATGGGAATTGTACTCAATGTCAGTCTTCAGCGTAATGTTGAAAGAGATGATGACATGTTTGCAGATGATTTTAGAGGATAACTTTTTGTTATACATTTTATTATACTTACATTAGGGGGAAACTTTAATGAACATCGGTTTAATAGCACATGATTCTAAGAAAAAGTTAATGCAGAATTTTTGTATCGCATATAAGGGGATTCTTAATAAGAATCAGCTTTTTGCGACAGGTACAACTGGAAGACTTATAGAGGAAGTTACTAATCTGTCAGTACATAAGTTTCTGGCTGGACATCTTGGCGGTGATCAGCAGTTATGTGCCCAGATAGAACATAATCAGATTGATCTTGTTATTTTCCTTAGAGAGGCAGAGAATCCGCTAGCGCATGAGCCGGATTCAGATAATATATGCAAGCTTTGTGATATGTATAATATTCCATTGGCAACTAATCTTGCAACAGCAGAGCTGCTTGTTAAGTCGCTTGAGCGAGGAGATATGGAATGGAGAGAAATTTATCAGTAGAATAATTAAAATTATAAAAGGTGATATTCTGCCACATAATAGTGGAAGAGTATCACCTTTTATTTATTGTCAATCTTTTCTTAATTTGACAATGTTTCTTGCAGAACGCTTGTTTTCTTCTACAATCTCTGCATAATGCTTCCGTGTAGTATTAACGTCCTTATGTCCTAAAACATCGGCAACAAGATATATATCCTGGCTTTCCTGATACAGACTAGTACCATAAGTGCTTCGAAGCTTATGAGGTGTAATATGCTTTACAGTTGTAACTGTCTGGGCATATTTTTTAACTAGAAGTTCAACGGATCGCACACATAGGCGCTTCTTTTTGGCTGATATGAATAGAGCATTTTCATGTCCTTCATCAGGCGTTAAATTCTTTCTTTCTTCAAGATAATTAAGTAGTGCTTCACGGACTTCATCACCAAAGTATACAAAGCTTTCAGAGCCACCTTTTCTTATAACTCTGATTCTGTCATTATCAAAATCGACATCATTAATATCTAATCCAACACATTCAGACACTCGTATACCTGTTCCAAGCATAAGTGTGAGAAGAGCCAGATCACGTGTTTTAAGCTTTTCATGGCTTTGGAGCTGTGTTTTGGTGAGTTTATTGCCAGATTCTACATTATCAAGAAATTCAGCTACTTCATTAGGTTCCATTCTTATAATAGCTTTTTCATGAATTTTAGGCATATCAACCTTTATAGTCGGATTGAAACTGATTATTTCATAACGGCAGTAATATTCATAAAAACGTCTTAATGCACATAATTTACGCTTGGCAGCACTTTCTGAATTAGTTATATCACGACCATTCTTTTTATAGAGCTTTACATGTCGTAAGTATCTGGTTATATCTGTACCATCTATTTTTTCTAAATCCTGTGGCTTAAAGTCTTTCATAGCATATGAACTGAACTTAGGTATGCATTCAATGAGAAATTCAAAGAAGCCTTTAATGTCCATCGCATAGGCAATCTTAGTTCTTGGCTGCTTATTAAATTCCAGACTGTCAAAATACTGTGTACAGAAATCCGGTAATATATCAAGTAATTCATTAAGCTTTTTCTTGTACTTGATGTTTTGTTGTTCAGTGTATGTTTTTTCAGCCATTAAGAATACCTCCATATATAAAAAACTACTAATCACTTCGTTAAACCTGACTTTAGCGAAGTGATTACTGTATGGATAATTATATTCTTCTATCTGTTATTTTGCAACTAATTTTCCTTGATAAAGTCTCTTATTAACTATATTGATATGAAATGCTTTCTGATATGACTTAATCTTGTTAAGCTCATTATCAGTTATAATTGATATACATGTTCCTGTGTTGCCATTACGTCCACATCGTCCGCATCTGTGAATATATTCCTTATTGTCCTCAGGAAGGTTTACATTGATTACTGTATCAATATTATCAATCTGAAGTCCTCTGGCTGCTATATCTGTTGCAATAAGAAGCTGAATCTTTCCACTTCTGAAATTCTCTATTGCAGCTTTCTTGGCTGAATTATCTTTATTACCGGCAATTGAAGCTACATTGTAATGATGATATTCTAGCTTCTGAAGGGATTCTTCCAAATCATACTTGGAATTAACGAATATAATTGCCTTCTCTGGTTTAACAGCTTTAATAATCTTTCTTAAAGTTTCAATTCGTTCTCTTCTGTCAGAAATGACGCTTATATGCTTGATTGTAGAAGGAATCTGGCTTGTATTACCAGAATTACTGTTAATATCAATGAATATTGGTTTGAAACACAAAGTATTAGTTCTTGTCTTCTTATCTACGCTTGCAGAGAATAAAAGAACCTGTGTGAACTTCATTAAAGACTTTCTTATTGCTTCTACATCCTGGATAAATGTCTTATCAAAGAGCTTGTCTGCCTCATCTAGAACAAGAGTCTTAACCTCATGTACTTTAATCTTCCTGTTGCTTATGAGCTGATGTATGCGGTTAGGTGTTCCGATAATTATTGCAGGCTTATTAGATTTAATAGAATCAATCTGTCTAGATATATTCACATCTCCTATTAATGCAGCAGATGTAAGTGTATTATCCATATGTGCAAAGATATCTTTAAGCGTATTATTGACCTGTATTGCAAGCTCTGCTGTTGGAACAAGAACAACGGCCTGAATATTATGAGTATTACTCTTTAATCTGTTAATAATCGGGATAAGATATGCAAGTGTCTTACCTGTTCCGGTTGATGAACAAGCTATAATATCGCGGTTGTCCATTATATGCTTATACGTCTGACGCTGTATTTCGGTCATATCGACGATTTTATTATCTGAAAGATAATCTAATACACCCTGAGAGATAGTCTCTATATCGCTAAATTTCATAGTTAATCTCCTTATAAATAAATTATTAAATATTAAGTTATATCTACAGCCATTTCGCTATCAATAAATTTTAACAAAAATGCAGTGAAAAGTCCAATATTAAGTAGCTTTTCACTGCATGCGGGAAATGTATATGCAATTAGATATTATCTTATCTCAGTTGAATAATAATATATTACAAGATTCTTACCTGAATGGATTGTGTCAGATGATAAATCATTCATCTGCATTATATTGTTAATATATGAAGCTGTATCTTCATCCCCATTATTATATCTGTCAGCAAGTGACCATAATGTATCATTATCTTCTACAGATACTGTTGTGTAATACTTATATGTTCGTGTTCTGTTCGAGTCATCAGAAGCCTTGACAATAATGCCTCCAATAGAAACGGCGAATATAAGAATTGAACATATAATAACCATTCTTAATGACTTGATAGTCATCTGTCTGTTTCTTCTGCGTCTGTCGCTTCTTTTCTTAGCTGCTGCTCTTCTATATGTGTATTCTGAATTATTCATACGTAAAACCTCCAATCAAACAAGTGTTCTGCTGTTATGAGTTGATTATATAATCAGAACATGCGTTTGTCAATAAAAAATCGAACAAATTTTCCGAACATTTTTTCAGAAATTATGTTTGCACATAATGTATAAATGTGGTAAAATTATTTAAAAGAATTTAATGGAGGTTCGTAATATGGCATATGGCAGAATAACTCAGAAACAGTCTGAGATTCTTGAATATATTAAATCACAGATTCTTAACAAAGGATATCCACCATCAGTAAGGGATATATGTCAGGCAGTTAATCTTAAGTCTACATCATCTGTTCACGCACATCTTGAGTCTTTGGAGAAGAATGGATATATAAGAAGAGACCCGACTAAGTCGCGTACAATAGAGATAATTGATGATAACTTTAATCTTTCAAGGAGAGAGGTTGTTAATATCCCGTTATTAGGTCAGGTTGCCGCAGGACAGCCACTTCTTGCCGTTGAGAATATAACAGAGTACTTTCCTATTCCATCTGAATACATGCCAGGTGGAGAAGTATTTATGTTAAAGGTCAAGGGTGACAGCATGATTAATATGGGAATCTACGAAGGCGACCAGATAATAGTAAGAAAGCAGAATACAGCTTCTAATGGAGAAGTAATTGTTGCACTTGTAGATGATTCCGCAACAGTTAAGCGTTTTTACAAGGAGAATGGCCACATAAGACTTCAGCCAGAGAACGATTTCATGGACCCAATCATCGTAGATGACTGCGAGATATTAGGAAAAGTAATAGGTCTCATCAGACTAGGTATAGACTAATTTGAAAAATCCAGCCATAGATATATAAGAAATCCGATAACCAGCCGTGAGAGCTTGGTGAGCTGCCAAAGCAGCAAAACAAGCTCTCACGGCGTCCGGATTTAAATATATCTATAGCTGGATATATTTTTATTATCCCACAATTAACAACCGTAATGCACTGCATCCTCCCGGTGGCATACGAAGCCGTAGGTATATAGATAATCAGAACCGTTTGAGGACGCCGGCACTTGGTAAGCTGCTGCAGGCAGCGAACCTAGTACCGCTGCGTCCGAAACCGAGCGAAAGCGGGTTCTTATTATCTATATACCTACGACAGAGTCCCTCTCCGGGAAGCCAGCCTAAACATTACAAGCTGTTAATATCAACCTCTTTACCATCACGCCATATACGTTCAATATTATAGAACGCTCTGTCATCCTCAGAGAATACATGAACAATAACATCCTTGTAATCAAGAAGAATCCATGAAGCTGTATTATAACCCTCAACCTTAGGATCATCGAAGCCAGCCTTGAACATTTCTTCTTCTACATTATCTACCATAGCCTGAATCTGGTTAGTATTACTACCACTAGCAATAACGAAATAATCTGCAATAACAGATACATTGCTGATATCAATAACTCTGATATCTTCAGCCTTCTTATCCTGTAAGGCATCTATGATAACCTTTAACATATCCTTAGAATCTGCCATATCTTAATTCTCTCTTTCTTTAATAATCCCTTTGTAGTATTCGTAGGTATCAACGGTCTGTGTATCGATATTACGACCAGTTTTTCTTATATACGAAAGGGTGTCGTCTAATATTACATAAGCCGCCATATCAATATCAGTGAATGCCATATGTCTTATGTCATCAAGATTGGCAGCTTTATTTCTGTAGGGTTCAATATAATCTGCAATGAATACAATCTTTTCTAATAAAGTCATTGCAGGCTTTCCTGTTGTATGCCACTGGATGGCAGAACATATTTCATCATCTTCAACATTGTACTTGTGTGTTGCATAATATGCACCAAGCTTTGAATGAAGCAGATAAGGACTTTCAAACTCAATATCTGATATTGGAAGTCCAAATTGTTCACATTCAGCAATCTTTACATTATCAGGAACACATTTGGCACAATCATGAAGAAGACCTGCAATATACGCCTTGTTCATATCTGCACCATGACACATGGCAAGACAGGCACTTGTATTAGCAACACCAAGTGTATGCTGGTATCGCATGTTGTCTGTACGGAGTGCGTCTTTTACATGTGTTCTTAATTGTTCAATATATTTGTTATCCATAATAAAACCTCTTAAACATAAAGTTTTCTGGACTTTATATACTCTTCTACTTCTTCGCCGACATCTTCTTTTACTGACAGACCCATTGCAACCTTCTTTCGTATATCAGTTGAACTGTAAGGAAGTTTCGGAACATCAATAAAATCAATAACCGCACCATATTTATCAGCAAGAAAATGTTTCTGATCTATAAGTACACTGGCTGAATTATTGTCCCTGTTAGCACATAAAAGATGACAATGGCTGCATATATACTCAGGATGATACCAGTCCTGAATATAAAGAAGCGAATCTGCACCTATTATAAAATATATTTTCTTATATGAATCATATATCTGTGCAAGTGTATCGGCTGTGTAGGTATTACCGGGACGGTCAGTTTCAATCGTAGAAAGTGACATGTAATCAAAAGGTTTAATTGCAAGCTTTACCATATTACAACGGTCAGTTGCACTTACAATTGGAGAATTATCTTTATAAGCAGGTGTGCCTGAAGGCATGAATAATATTTCATCAATATCAGACTGTTCGTAAGCACATCTGGCAATACCTGTGTGTCCTTTGTGGATTGGATTAAATGTCCCACCCATAATACCTATTATTTTGTCTGAATTAATCATGGTAAAATGATTTTTTTGTTGTCCTTAGATTCCTTGTAAAGAACGATTTTCTTTCCAATAACCTGAACAACCTGTGAGCGTGTTCTTTCTGCAACCATCTGTGCGATTTCTCTAGGGTCATCGGCACAGTTATTAAGAACACTTATTTTGATAAGTTCTCTTGCCTCAAGAGCTTCTGCAATAGCTGCAGTGTTCTCAGGAGTAAGACTGTTCTTTCCAAACTGGAATATTGGATCCATTGTCATTGCAAGACCCTTTAAATAAGCTCTCTGTTTGCTTGTCATATATTCTCTCCTATTAATTATGCTTTATAGTAATCAAACTCAAGGTAATCACCAACGATAACTGTATCGCCTTCCTCAATTCCAAGCTTCTCAAGTTCATCAAGAACACCTGAGCGCTTCATGAATTTCTGGAAGAAATCAAATCCCTTTTCAGATTCAAGGTTAGTATAACCAAGCATTTTATCAATCTTTGGTCCGTTGACAACGTATACGCCATCTTCGTTAATAGAAACTTCAAAGCTTTCGTTAGGATTATCCATAAGCTCGTCGTAGTCAAATTCTTTTTCAAATAATACAGGTTCGTCCTTGAAGTTATCAAGCAGTGTTCTGACTGCGTATAACAGCTCTTTAACGCCCTGTCCTGTAACAGCTGATATAGGATATACCTTAATACCTTCCGGCTCAAATGCATCTCTTATAGCCTGTACAGGGTCACTGCCATCATCATATATAACATCAATCTTATTAGCTGCTATAACCTGTGGTCTTTCAAGAAGCTTAGGATTATAATTCTCAAGTTCTTTGTTAATAGCCTTAATATCAGCTATAGGATCACGGCCTTCAGTTGAAGCTGCATCAACAATATGAATAATAACTTTAGTTCTCTCAATATGACGTAAGAACTGGTGTCCAAGACCAACACCTTCTGATGCACCCTCAATAAGACCAGGAATATCAGCAATAACGAAACCTTTACCACCATCAAGATCAACAACACCAAGGTTAGGATTAAGTGTTGTGAAATGATAATTGGCAATCTTAGGTCTTGCATTAGTTACTCTTGATAAAAATGTTGATTTACCAACATTAGGGAATCCTACAAGACCAACATCAGCAATAACCTTAAGTTCAAGACGAACCCATAATTCCTGTGCATCCTGTCCCGGCTGTGCATACTGTGGAGCCTGCATGGTAGATGTAGCATAGTTCATGTTACCTTTACCACCACGGCCACCTTTAAGAATAGTTTCCTGAAGGTTATCTCCAGACATATCTGCAATAACTTTACCGGATTCATCATCATATATAACAGTTCCTTCAGGCACTTTAATTATAAGGTCTTCACCATCTTTACCTGTGCATCTTCTCTTGCCGCCTTCTTCGCCGCTTTCAGCAATATATTTGCTGTTATGTCTGAAATCACCGAGTGTATTAAGGCCTTTATCGACCATAAAAATAATATCTCCGCCATGACCGCCATTGCCGCCATCAGGACCGCCAGCAGGAACATAAAGCTCTCTACGGAAGCTTACATGACCATCTCCACCCTTGCCGGATTTAATAAAAATGCGGACTCTGTCTGCAAACATAACCTTTCCTCCATTCTATATTTAAATTATGTTAACTGTTTAGAATTAACATTTACAAATTAAGAAAAAAGCTCCAAATCCGAAGACTTGGAGCTAAAAAACAAATTAGTCGTTTGAAACAACAGGATAAACAGAAACCTGCTTTCTATCCTTGCCCTTTCTTTCGAACTTAACAGTTCCATCAACAAGTGCGAATAATGTATCATCGCCACCACGACCAACATTAACACCTGGATGAATCTTTGTTCCACGCTGTCTGTAAAGAATATTACCAGCTAAAACAAACTGTCCGTCAGCTCTCTTAGCGCCTAATCTCTTAGACTCTGAATCTCTACCATTCTTTGTAGAACCTACACCCTTTTTATGAGCGAATAACTGAAGATTCATATTTAACATAAGGTTACACCTCCTTAACACTAATTGATAAGTATTTCGGATTATCCTCAGCCACAGAACTAACACCTAATTCATATGACTTAAGTAAAATCGAAGTTTCCGGACTAACAGGCATAGCCATCTTAAAGATAACAATTCCTTCATCCTCATTAACTGACACATCAAACTTATCATCGGTAAAAGCCTCTATCGAATTAATAGTATTGATTGTCAGAACTGAAATAGCAGAACATATAATATCACTGCCGGATTCAGCATATCCTGCATGACCTGCAGAATAAAAACCTGTGATCTCTTTTTCAGAGTTCTTAAAAAAAGTTATATGAGTCATGAATAACACACCTCACAAACATCCATACAAAAATTAAGCATTAATCTTTTCAATCTTAACTTCTGTGTAAGCCTGTCTATGACCATTCTTCTTGTGATATCCAGTCTTTCTCTTGTACTTGTAAACGATAACCTTCTTATCTCTGCCTTCGCCTACAACGCTAGCTGTAACTGTAGCACCGGCAACTGTTGGCTCACCAACCTTAGCCTCGCCGTTGTTTACAAAAAGAACCTGATCAAATGTAACAGTGTCACCAGCATTAACTGCAAGCTTCTCAACTCTGATAGTATCGCCTTCAGAAACTGTGTACTGCTTACCACCTGTTGCTATAATTGCGTACATATGGTATCCTCCTTAATTAAATACTCGCCAGTTTTGGGGAATCCGACATACATCAGATACACTTATACCCTAACTGAGCGGCACACAAAATATATAATATACATTCAGTTACTATTTGTCAAATGTTTTTTAGAAATATTTTAAAAATTTTCAGATAATCCATAAGCCGGCAATTCCACATATAATTCCTACTGCGAATCCAACAACAACATCTCTTACAAAATGTACTCCTGCAAGCACTCTGCTTGCTGACATAATTGCTACAAGCAAAAGCATAATAATCCCCACAGGAACAGAAACATAAAGCCAGCACATCGCAATAATTGTAATGGAAAAAACATGTCTGCTTGGCATAGAATCCCCTTTAGTATCTTTAACAAACAAGGGCTTTATATTATATTTTTCATATGGTCTTTTCGCATCAATACATTTTCTTATAACAGATACAAGAATAAATGATGTTAAAGGTGTGAGAATAAGCTTGGATGTAAGTAAAAATTTATCAGTTTCAACAACTATACCGCTGTTTCTTAACATAATCGGAGTTGTCTCAGAAAAGAAAGTCCCTCGTAAACTCATTATTATAAGAAAAATGTATGCAAATGCGATAAAATAAGCCATATATTTGTATATGAATTTAAGAATTGCATAAGCTGGCTTACAATTAAGAAACCATTCTGATATCTTTCTATATCTTCTTTCGTATGCAGGAATTTCCTGTGAAATATTTACTTCAGTATTATCCATAAATCCTCCATGCATTTTCAGGCTTTATTAAGACTTTCAGACAGACTTTTTCCAATTTTCTTTCGTGTAATCTCAACAAGACCAAGCTTGGTGATGTCAACGATTGTAGTGTTTACTATATCCTTTTTTGCCAGAGATTTCAAATGTTCCATCAGAATATCGCAATTTCTCTGATTCATATTAATAAAATCAACGATAATAATTCCCGAGAGATTTCTTACCTTAATCTGCTGGCACAGCTTGTCTGCGGCTTCAAGATTAGTTTTTAATGCAGAAGCCTCGATTGCTTCCATGCTCTTTGCCTTAGCTACATTCTTACCAGAATTAACATCAATGACAGAAAGTGCTTCAGTCTGTTCGATAATAAGATATCCACCTGATTTTAACCAGACCTTCTTGGAAAGAGCGGTATCTATCTCTTTTTCTATAGAATAGAGCTTGTATAAAGGCCATAATTCATCTTTATACATACGGATACTTATATTACTGCTACGAGGCAGATATGTTTCTAATTCATTATATATAGCCGGAATATCTGTGATAATCTCAACACTGTCTTTTCCAGACAGATGAACAATTTCCTCAATATATCCAGGTCTGTCTTTATGTACAAGTGTATAGAACTTTGAAAAAACAGCTTTTTGGAGCATATCAGTGTATTCGTCACACAATGTGTTTACATCTTTAATAATATCATCAATATCAGCATCAGCACAGCCGCTCCTTAATATTATTCCGAAATTTGAAAGATAATCATAGCCTGTTTTTTCTATGGCTTCCTGCTGCTTCTGAATGAGAATGTCAGCAACACGTTTTTTTATATCTGTGATTGTTTCATTAGATTTTATCTTTTTTGAAATGTGAACACCTTTTACATCATTAGAAACAACTGAATAATTGCCGGTAAGCTCTATCTTTGAAGATACCTTTGCAGGTTTGGTTTTAAGCGGCTCAGTTATAACTTTTACGAGAATTCTGTCACCCTGACATATTGCAGGATTGTTTTTCTCATTAAAAAATATTGGTGCTTTGTTGTCTGGTATAGAGTAATAACATTTCTGCTTATCCTCTATCTCAATAAATGCAGCGTTAATATTCTTAACTACATTTTCAACTCTTCCAACATATATGTTACCAACAACACTGCCACTATCTAAAAGCTTAAGATAGTGGCAGGTATTATCAGAAGTATATATGCAACAGAAGATTTTATTGTTAATATCTGTGATTATATATTTATATTCCATAAATTATCTGTTCCATGTTTTAATATTTCTATAGAAGCATGTTCTGTTTCCAGTGTGGCATGCAGCACCAACCTGACGAACCTTTGCAAGAATAGTATCATTGTCACAGTCGATGTCAAGAGAACCTACATACTGGAAATGACCTGATGTAAGACCTTTAATCCAGAGCTCCTGACGGCTTCTGCTGTAATAAGTCATAATGCCTGTCTCTAAAGTCTTATTGTAGGCTTCCTCATTCATGTAAGCAAGCATAAGGACTTCACCATTGACATAATCCTGTACAACAACAGGAATAAGACCATTGGCGTCAAGCTTTAAATCCTTAAACAAAATATCAGCCTTAGGCATTGCTGATGCCTTGCTGTAAGATGCTCCGGATTCAAAAAGATTAACAGCTTCCTTAAGGTCAATACGTTTTTCATATATTGCCTTACCGATAATTGCACCGTGGATACCGGCATCATTAATATGTGTAAGGTCATCCATGCAGCTCATGCCGCCTGATGCAATAATATCAATGCCTGTTTTATCAGAAAGAATCTTAGTCTGTTCAACATTAGGACCGGTAAGCATACCGTCCTTTGATATATCAGTGTACACAATTGTCTGTACACCGATATCCTTCATTGCAAGTGCGAGTGAAAGAGCAGTCTTATCACTAACCTTCTCCCAGCCCTCGATGGCCACAAGACCATCCTTTGCATCAACACCTACAACAATATGTTCAGCACCGAATCTGTCAATGGCAGCCTTAATAAAATCAGGATTCTCAACAGCCTTAGTACCGATAATAACTCTGTATACGCCGAGATCAAGAACCTCCTGAATGTTCTCAAGAGTGCGGATTCCACCGCCCATCTGTACAGGAACATTAACGCTTGAACATATCTTTTTAATAGTTTCTGCATTAACACCGTGTCCTTTCAAAGCACCATCAAGGTCAACAGTATGTATAAACTGTGCTCCTGCCTCTTCAAAGCCTTTAGCTATCTCGTAAGGCCTTTCAGAATATACAGTAACTTCATTAAAAAGTCCCTTCTTTAAGCGGACACACTGCCCGTCTTTAACATCAATTGCTGGATATAATCGCATATATGTAACTCCTTAAGTATATTTAGAGACTTCCCTTAGTAGAGAGAATTGTCTTGATTCTAGTATCTTTAACAGTTGCCTCGTCCAATGCCTTTGCAAATGCTTTGAACATGCCTTCAATAATGTGGTGATCGTTCTCACCTGCAATCTTTCTTATATGAAGATTCATGCCCGCACTGTAAGATATTGCATAGAAAAATTCTTTAACCATCTGTGTATCAAAGTATCCGACGCTGTCTGCTGTAAATGTAGACTCAAAACCAAGATACGGTCTTCCTGAAAGGTCTATGGCACACATGATAAGTGTTTCATCCATAGGAAGAATAATGTCGCCATATCTTCTTATAGACATCTTATCTCCTATAGCTTCTTTGATAGCTTCACCAAGTACAATTCCGACATCTTCGATAGTATGGTGGCAGTCAACTATTAGGTCACCAGTTACTTTTAACTTAAGGTCAAAAAGACCATGCTTTGCAAAGCTTTTTAACATATGGTCGAAAAAACCGATTCCTGTATCGACCTCTGCTTCTCCCGAACCATCAATTCTTAAAAATAAAGCAATATCAGTTTCACTTGTTTTTCTTTTTACAGTTGCCTGTCTGATTTCAGATACAGCCATATTATCCCCGTTTCCGCGCCAGTGCGCTAATTAATTTTCAAATCTTACCTTAATTGAATTAGCATGAGCTGTAAGATGCTCTGCTGTAGCAAATTTCTCAATATCAGTATGGATAGCTTCAAGAGCATTTCTAGAGTATGAAATAATGCTTGATTTCTTAATGAAGTCATCAACACTTAAAGGTGAGAAGAACTTAGCTGTTCCGTTAGTAGGAAGAACGTGGTTAGGACCTGCAAAGTAATCACCAAGAGGCTCTGAACTGTATTCTCCAAGGAAGATAGCACCTGCGTTCTTAACTTTAGTCATAACATCAAAAGGATTCTTTGTAACGATTTCCATATGTTCTGATGCAATCTCGTTAGCAACATCTACAGCCTCATCAATATCCTTAGCAACAAGAATATATCCGTAATTATCAAGTGATTTCTGGATAATTTCCTTTCTTGATAATTCAGCTACAAACCTATCAACCTCTGCAGATACCTTATGTGCAAGGTCTTCACTTGTAGTTACAAGAATTGCAGATGCCATCTCATCATGTTCAGCCTGTGATAAAAGATCTGCTGCAACATAACGAGGATTAGCAGTCTCATCGGCAATTACAAGAATCTCACTAGGACCGGCAACAGAATCAATGCTTACATAACCAAATACTGCCTTCTTAGCAAGGGCAACATATATGTTACCAGGTCCACATATCTTATCAACCTTAGGAATAGATTTTGTACCATATGCCATAGCTGCAACAGCCTGTGCTCCGCCAGCTTTATATATAACATCAACTCCAGCCTCTTTAGCTGCAACAAGTGTTGTAGGATATACCTTTCCTTCTTTATCAGGTGGAGTACACATTATAATCTGCTCAACACCTGCAACCTTTGCTGGAAGAACGTTCATAAGAACTGATGAAGGATAGGCAGCCTTTCCTCCTGGTACATACACACCGACTCTTGCAAGTGCAGTAACCTTCTGGCCTAATATAGTTCCGTCAGGCTTAGAATCAAACCAGCTGTACTGTTTCTGCTTCTCATGGAAAGAACGAATATTAACGATAGCCTTTCTTATAACCTCAATAAGTTCAGGGTCAACTAAAGAGTATGCTTCTTCAATCTCTGCCTCTGTTACGACAATATTGTCAGCATTGATATCAGCCTTATCAAAATTCTTAGAATATTCAAATAAAGCCTCATCGCCCTTTGTCTTGATATTAAGAAGAATCTCAGCAACTGCTGATTCGAACTTTCCATAGCTGTTAGGACTTCTCTTTAAAAGATTCTCTAAAATATTATTCTTACTTTCATCTGTTAATTCAACGATACGCATTATATTTCCTCCTTGTTTTGCGAAGCAAAATCCGAACTCCATAGTGAGGAGAGGAATTTTCCTCCTTGTTATATGCCCTGTGTTTCTATATATTTCTTAACATCATTGATAAGCTTGTTAATTCGCTCCTGCTCCATCTTCATGCTTACCTGGTTTACAACCATTCTCGCAGAAAGAGGACACACCTCTTCGAGCACTTCAAGACCATTTTCTCTTAGAGTTGCACCTGTCTCAACGATATCAACGATAACCTCTGCAAGACCTACAATAGGTGCTAATTCTACAGAACCGTTAAGCTTGATAATCTCTACAGTCTGGTGCTTTATATTATTAAAATAATCCTTTGCAATGTTAGGATACTTAGAAGCAACTCTTATAAGCTCATGATGCTGTAACTTTTCTCTTGCTGATTCAGGACCACATACACACATTCTGCATTTACCCATCTGAAGGTCATATACTTCATAAAGACTTCTTCCTTCTTCAAGGATAGTATCCTTACCTACAATACCGATATCGGCCGCACCATATTCTACATATGTAGGAACATCAGATGGTTTTGATAAAAAGAAACGGAATCCTAATTCTTCATTAGTGAAGATAAGCTTTCTTGTCTTTTCATCCTTCATCTCTTCGCAAGGAATACCAATCTGTTCAAATATCTCCATTGCCTTCTTTGCAAGACGGCCTTTTGCTAATGCAATAGTTATATATCTCATTAAAATGTACCTCCTACAAGGCTTTTTACAGCTGCTCTTTCATTTTTTCCTGATTCATCAATAACTCTTATTGTTGAATCAGAAGCGTATTCATCATCAATAAATGCTACATTTACTAATGAAGATTCTTTAGCATATTCAATATATTGAGAATCAGACTTGCTGTCTTTATATTCAATCATGCAGACATTAACACCAGTGCTTCTTAATTTCTTAGATACATTTATAGCATCACCAAGCCTGTCAGCATTGTATACGAGAAGTGTTCCATTAGCGTCGTGTGGGATATGGATATTCTGTCTGTTAAGTGCGGCTATAAGTCTGTCAATTGTGATAGAGAAACCAATAGATGCCTTGTCACAGCCAAACTGACCGAGCAGCTTGTCATAACGTCCGCCATTCACAACAGGCTCACCCGTTCCAAATGTATATGCATGGAAAATAATACCAGTATAGTATGCATGCTCAGATAAATCTCCTAAATCAAATGAGATATATTTATCGTAATTGTTATTCTTAAGAAGCTCATATAACTCCTCAAGTCTGTTAACAGCCTGTATGCACTCTTCTTCATCTGTTAAAGATTTAGCCTTTTCAAGCACCTCTGTACCGCCAAATAACTGAGGAAGTTCAAGCAATGCCTTGGCAACTGCATCATCAATATTAAGACTATCTAAGAGTTCTTCAACACCGAAGTAATTCTTATCTTTGATAAGTCTTAATAATTCTTCTGCAGAATCTCCTGTAATGCCAGCTTTATGTAAAAGACCATTAAAGAAAGCAACGTTACCAAGCTCAACCTGAAACTCTGTAAGTCCTGCTGATAACATGCAGTCAATAACCATTGAGATAATTTCATAATCTGCTGCCAGAGAGTTATCATTGATAAGCTCTGCACCAAGCATTGTATTCTCTTTAAGTCGTCCCTGATAATACTTGCTTACATTGATAAATGTATTGCCAAGATAACAGAGTTTGACTGGAAGAACTCTGTCTTCAAAATATTTTGCTGTAGCTCTTGCTATAGATGGTGTCATATCCGGTCTTAATACTAAAGTGTTGCCATATCTGTCAAAAAGCTTGAACATTTCATTAGATGGTACACTTCCACGTTCTTTATTGAATACATCAAAGAATTCAATAGAAGGTGTCTGTATGTCATTATAGCCATATGATGCACAGACATCGTGAAGACGATTCTCAATGACCTTCTTTTCTGCACATTCTGTACTGTATATATCGCGTACACCCTCTGGTGTATGTAGTAAATCTTTCTTCATAAGTGTATATCCTTTCGTTATGCTAAATACTTTAATGCGTTGAAGTGATACTATGCTAACACACTAAATTTGTTTGAATTATACATAAATATGTAGTTATTGTCAACAAACTATTTATCAGAATCTTCGATTTCACCATGAAGTACTTCTTTATAGATTATATATCTGTTGCCGCCTTTAGCACGTGCTATGTCTATAGCACGCTGAAGCTTTATTTTGGTAATATCAAGATTCTTTCCATTCTCAGGATATCTTGCAATACCTATAGAAAAACTTATATTATATGTTGAATCAATGAATTTGCAGTTCCACGCAATCATCGTTCTGATATGTTCGAGGAAAGCGCGTAACTGTACTTCGTTATTGATGTGTTTTAATATAATTGTATATCTGAAATCATCAAGGAAGCCAATAACTCCCCTGCCATTAACAGTATTAAGAATAACATCTTCTATTACATGTGATATACGGTGTATATCATCTTTCGAATGGTTCTGTTTGAAGATGTTGATATTATCTACCTCAAAATATATCAAAGCTAATCTGCAGCCAGCATCATTGCTTATATTATCAATGCAGTACTTTTTGATGTCAGGTTCCTGCAGTGTAAATGTCATAACATTATGTTCGTCTGATTTGTTATTGAGTTCATCAAGCTTTAATTTTAATTGTATGTTGAGTTTTTTCATGACCAGTACATCTGATATATGTAATTCAAGATATTCTGACTGTTTATTATCAGAAATATACTTCTTTTCAATGTCAACCAGAACCCACCTGTATGTGTTATCAACTCTTCGCATGCGGATGCACATGCATTTCCTAATGTCAGATTTTAAACTGTTGGCAACATCTATGAAATCATCAAGATCAACCTGATGAATAGAATCTATAATAGAGTAATGCTTGGACATGCCAAGAAACATATACATAGGTTCATTAGCCGTGACAATAGAAAAATTACTATCTACAACAGCATATCCATCGGTAAGTTCATATTCGTCAATGTAATTGCTATATATATTATGATTATCACTAATCATATGAAAAACCTGCCTTTCTAACGCAATTCAATATCTTTCTGTATAGCTTCAAGATAATGAACAGGAATTCCATGATTGGCATATATACGGAAATCCTGATTAATTTCAGAGTAAGTGAAGCTTTTACGCCCACCATTCTCACTTCTTTCCCAAAAATTAATTATATCAGAAAATGGAATATAATAGAACTCATCTTTTGCAGAAAAATATATAATAATGAAGGATATTCCATCCTGCCTTTCGAATTCACGCATGAACTCTACCTGATGTACATGAATGTTCTGTATAGGAAATGTATCAGTAGCACATTCTTTTGCATCAAAGCATACAGGAATTCCCTGAACGACACCAATATAGTCAACCGTACTTTTCTGGTCGAAATATGCCAGTGTAATATGTCTAGTGCTCTGGTCTATATTAATTGGCTTTATAGGTGTTGGAATCTTCTGGACAAGTGCAAGATGTGAAGCCCTGTATTTATCATTAGACATATTAATAAGGTCTTCTAATGTAGAGCCTCTAAGTCCTCTTGAATTCCAGGTCGGCATAACTGTTCTCCTTTCATAACATTTTTAAAAGAATCAGGTATTGCAGCGTATATATGAATGTCCATATCCGGAATATCTAATTCATATGAATGAAGCATCTGGTCTTTTACTTTGTATTGTCTGTTAAATGTGTCGTTAACAGATTTCTGGCCGTATTTATAATCACCTATAAGAGGATGCCCGATACTTGCAAGATGAGCTCTTATCTGATGGCTTCGTCCTGTAAGAAGATGAATCTTTAGCAGAGTCACATTGCCATTAGAACATACCGGAATATACTCTGTTTCAATTGGAAGTGAATCTTTAGTTTCAGTCCTGCTTATAATCACCTTATTAGTTTTATTATCTTTATGCAGATATCCTTTTATTAAAGCACGCTTATCAATGCTTCCATTTACAATGCACAGATAGTACTTTCCAAGGGTTCTTAACTTAAATGCTTCCGATAACTGCTGTAAGCCTTTAGTAGTCTTTCCGGCTGCTACAATTCCGCTTGTATTACGGTCTAATCTGTTGCATATGCCCGGCTTGAACGAAGCTAAGTCACCGGCATTAATTTTTTTCTCATGTATAAGGTGTGCAATTAAATATTCAACAAGTGACACATCTTCAGGCTTTGCCTTCTGTGAAAGCATGCCTGAAGGTTTATTAATAAATATAACATCAGAATTCTCATAGATAATATCAAGTGGCCTGTATATTCTGCTGTAGTAGTCGTCATTGACAGCTCTGTTATTATCAGCTGAGAATTTTTCAAATGTTTCATCAGAAAAGAAAATCTTGATTGTATCACCGCATTTTAACTTCTCATCACCTGTTGCTTTGGAATTATTGAGTGTAATATTCTTTTTTCTCAGCATTTTGTAAAGAAAGCTCTTAGGGGCGTTGGATAAATAACGTTCAAGACAGCGCATCATCTTCTGACCAGCGAGCTTTTCATCAATGTTAATTTCTTTCATATAATACCTGCTTAATTACATACTCATTCTGAGTAATCCATCTGTTATATATTGTTTTCTGTCAAGGCTGTTTTCTTTGCTCTCATCAAAATTCAAGGCTGTATTCTTGATTTTTCCAAGATATGTATCCTTATCCTTGTAAAGAAGAACAGAACATGTAAGCTTCTCATTCTTTAAAAATTCCTTAACGCTTGTCTCAAAAAGGTTCTTGTCAGCTTTGGCAGAACTTGTATAGGCAAGTATCTGGTTATCACTGATAACTGCTGCCATAATGCCGACAGGCTTCTGTTTATTGGATACAACAAGGTCGTATACGCTGTTTAATTCACCCTTGCACTTTTCAATCGCATTCTTTAATTCTTCATCACAATTTTTATGTGGAATCAGGACAAAGTATGATACTGCGAATTTGGCAGCAGGAAGAACAAGTACAACAGCAATCATTGTAAGGTAGTTATTCTTTGATTTCCATATTATGAAACCAATAATAAATATTACGAGTACAATGGCAAATGCAATAATTGTTTTAATCATATTGCGGCTTTTTTTATAGGCAAGATAACCGAACTCACCTTTTTCTACTTTTTTCATTGCTTCTGCTCCTTATTTTTCTAGGTGGAATAAGACATTTTGGACCAAATCCAATCAGGTCGCTTCTGTTATTGGCAAGAAGTGCTTCTTTTACAAGGTCGTAATTCTCAGGCTTCTTGTACTGGATAAGTGCTCTCTGCATCTCTTTTTCATGATGGGATACAGGTGTATATACCTTTTCCATTGTTCTTGGGTCATAACCTGTATAATACATACATGTTGAAAGTGTTGACGGTGTGGGATAAAAATCCTGTACCTGTTCTGGCATATAGCCTAAGTCTCGAACATATTCAGCAAGCTCAATAGCCTCTTTCATGGTTGAACCAGGATGGCTTGACATAAGATATGGCACAACAAACTGTTCTTTTCCTGTCTTATCGTTAATTCTTTTATAGCGTTTTATGAAGCTGTCATATACTGCTCTTGAAGGTTTGCCCATTCTCGATAAAACCTTATCTGATATATGCTCTGGTGCAACACGGAGCTGCCCGCTTATATGATTCTCACACAATTCTCTTAAAAATGTATCATCAGAATCTTCCATACAATAATCAAACCGTATGCCTGACCTTATAAATACTTTCTTGATAGAAGGAATCTTACGAAGCTTTCTTAAAAGGTTTATATAATCCTTGTGCTCAACGACAAGATTCTTACATGGCTTAGGGAAAAGGCACTGTTTATTGACACATGCCCCCTTGCTTAGCTGCTTGTCACAAGCTGGCCTTCTGAAATTAGCTGTAGGGCCACCGACATCGTGAATATATCCCTTAAAATCGGGGTCATGTGTCATCAATTCGGCTTCTTCTATTATATTTTCATGGCTTCTTGTCTGTATGATACGTCCCTGATGGAAGGTAAGCGCACAGAATGAACATCCGCCGAAGCAGCCTCTGTTGCTTGTAAGAGAAAATTTAATCTCTGATAGTGCAGGAATACCACCCATTTTCTTATATACAGGGTGATAATCTCTCATATAAGGCAGTGAATATACATCGTCCATCTCCATCTGTGTAAGCGGCATTGCCGGAGGATTCTGTACGACATACATTTTTTCTTTAACCTTTTCAACAAGAATCTTTGCACTGAAAGCATCAGTATTAATGTACTGTGTATAGAAGCTCTCGGCGTATTTTTTCTTATCAGCTGCAATCTCATCATAGCTTGGAAGCTCTATATAATCATCATATATATGATCAAGGCTTTTAGCTTTATATACAGTGCCTCTTATATATGTGATGTCTTTAACATCAATTCCGGCTTCAAGCGCCTCTGCTATCTCAACAATAGAATGTTCGCCCATTCCGTAAGAGATAATATCTGCACCCGAATCAATAAGGATTGAATGTTTCATCTTGTCAGACCAGTAATCATAGTGAGACATTCTTCTTAGTGATGCTTCGATTCCTCCGATAATAATAGGTGTTTTCTTATACGTCTGTCTTATAAGGTTACTATATACAATAGTTGCATAATCAGGACGCATACCCATTTTGCCACCAGGCGAATATGCATCATTTTTTCTATGCTTTTTATTAACTGTATAATGATTAACCATTGAATCCATATTACCTGCAGAAACAAGAAATCCTAATCTTGGTTCTCCGAGGATTGCAATTGATTCTTTCTTTTTCCAGTCAGGCTGTGCAATAATGCCAACCTTATAACCACGGCTTTCTAATATTCTTGTTATAATAGCCATTCCAAAAGAAGAATGGTCAACGTAAGCATCTCCGCATATATACACGAAGTCGCACTGCTGCCAGCCCCTTTTTTTCATATCTTCTCTGCTAATTGGAAGAAAATCATTAACCATGGAATTCTCCTTATCTTTTAATCTGATTTCGTTGTAATAGTGATATCTCTTCTTTTGTAAGTGTTCTGTATTCACCTGTTTTAAGGCTTTCATCAAGTGATAATGGACCAAATGTTATACGCTTAAGAAACAGAACCTCTGAACCTACGGCGGTAAACATTCTCTTTACCTGGTGAAACTTTCCTTCATGGATGGTTACATGAATCTCGGAATAGTCCTCATCAGAATTATAACTTAATATCTTTAATACGGCAGGAAGCGCTGTCAGCTCATCATCAACGAATAGTCCGTTGGCAAACTGCTTAACTGCTGTGTCTTCTATCTTACCTTTAACTTTTGAATAATAAGTCTTATCAACATGCTTCTTAGGGGATAGCAGGTCATGTGCCATAGCCCCATCATTTGTAATAATCAGAAGCCCTTCAGTGTCTTTATCTAGCCTTCCTACAGGAAAAAGGTCTTTTCTGTTCTTAGTTTTAATAAGGTCAATTACTGTTGTACATGTATTGTCATCTGTTGCAGAAACAACTCCTGCCGGCTTGTTAAGCATAAAATACTCATATTCATGATAGCCCACAGCATTACCATCTACATTTACAGAATCACCATCTGTATTAATCTTTAATTCAGGCTTTGTCACAATACTGTCATTGACAGTGACTCTCTTTTTTCTTATCAGTTCTTTAACTTCACTACGTGTACCAACCTGCATGTCTGCAAGATATTTATCAAGTCTTATAAGCATTTACATCCATCTCCAGCCTGCAAGATATTTATTTTTTAACTGTCCGTTAGCATTCTTGCCCCATCCAAGCGGATAGCCGTCAACACATACAAGTGTCCAGCCAGATTTGACATTAAAATCATCAATATCGATAGTCTCACCTTTAAGATATCTGATTACTCTGTCATCTGAAACAGGAAGGTCAAGACAGTTATTAAACTGATTCTTTGTAAGTGCCATTGCAAATGCCTGGCTTGGCTCAAAACGGTTTTTCTTAAGTTCACCAAGTAAAAGACCATTTCTTATAATTCGCAAGCCTCGTTCTTCTGCCATATAAGGTGAAGTAAGATATACTCTTGTATCTCTTATATTGATATAAGCGGGGTCATATTCAAATGTAGTATTATCCATGAAATCTTTTAATTCGTCAGGAAGCTTTGTCTTTCCTGAAACAGGTCTTTTAGAAGATGTATAATCTTCGCCGTCCTTTTCAAATAATGCTACGAAATGTCCTTCTCCAGACATCTTATGAGGGAATATTCTTACAGCCTTCTCAAGATGATATCCTTCGTCAGTATCAAAGCCATGTGAAAATCCTTCATATGGCTTGATATCTATAAGATGCATATCAGGCCTGTTAGTAAGAAGGTGTATTACGGAATCCTCATCTTCCAACTTTGAAAATGTGCATGTAGAATATAATAACTTACCGCCTGGTTTTAACATATCAGCACCGGCAAGAATGATGTTCCTCTGAATCTGTGAATAGAATTCAGGACCATTCTTTTCCCATGCTTTAATAAGTTTATTGTCCTTTCTGAACATGCCTTCTCCAGAACAAGGTGCATCAATAAGCACTTTGTCAAAGAACCCTGAGAACCTTGAGGCAATACCTACAGGGTCTTCATTAAGGACACACAGATTAGGAACACCGAATACTTCAACATTCTTAAGAAGTGCTTTGGCACGCGAATTACTTATATCATTGGTTATAAGCAGTCCTGTTTTGTTTAACTTAGCTGCAAGCTCTGTTGATTTGCCACCGGGAGCTGCACACATATCGAATACAACATCTCCCTCATCAATTGGAAGTACATTGGCAGGTGTCATGGCACTAGGCTCCTGAATATAATATAAGCCGGCAAAATAATATGGGTGTTTGGCAGGCTTGTCATCTTCTGAATAATAGAATCCGTTCTCAATCCATGGAATAGGCTCTAACTTAAACGGACATATCTTAAGAAAATCCTCTGTTGAAATCTTAAGGTTATTGACACGCAGTCCATATAATCTCTTATCACTAAAGCTTTCTATATAACTGTCGTATTCATCTCCTAACAGAGCTTTCATTGATTCTGTATATTTCTCTGGTAAATTCACTTTGTATACCTCAATTCTGTATAGTTTCTGTAATGAGTTACTGCACCGACTGTGCCCGGTAATCCTCAGCAATTATATCTAACTGGCGTGAGAATCTTGAAAGTTCATTGATGTCACCCTTTTCATATATCTCATAGAATTCATCCTGAATCTTTATAACAACCTGCTTATTGGCAACCTTGTACAGATTCTGGATTGTACTTAATATATCTGAAACAATATTTGCTTTAACCATAAAGTAGGTCTGTGAATTAATAATTTCATCATGGATAGATGACATTTCATTATCAAGTGTTATAAGTGCATCAGATGCCGCATTAAGTCTTTCTCTTACATGCAAAGGAATCTCACCATCATATTTGTACTGAAGAGAGTGCTCTATAATTGCCCAGAAATTCATGCCAAGTGTTCTTATCTGAATCTCAACTGGAATTACTGAAGTTCCTTTAACTGTCTCAACCTCGTAATGCACGATAATGTGATAACTTCTGTAACCGCTTTCTTTAATATTCCTGATATAATCTTTTTCACTTATTACAGTCATGTCTTTACGTTTCTTAATAAGCTTTACAACTGTATATATATCTTCTGTGAACTGGCAGATAATTCTTATCCCGGCAATATCAAGTATATTTTCCTGTATTTTGTCTATTGGAATACCACGGCGCTGGGCTTTCTGTATTATACTGGAAATGCTTTTAACACGTCCAAGAACCTGTTCTATAGGTGAATATACGCCAGCCTGACGATATTCCTTGACAATATGATTGAATTTTATCTGAAGTTCTTCCACCGCTAAGTCATAAGGTGTAAGAATCTCTTTCCACATCTGAATTTCCATTGTAATCTCCTTGATTGCAAATTTACATTTCATTATAACACATAATTGGACATTTTTGAGAATATTATTAAATATCAATTATTAAAGAGGCCGTATGTTAAGTATAATACTTATACTTTTGTTTGTGTTTTCGGTTTTATCGGTTCCTGTGTGTCAGGGAGTAATTTCAGGATTATATCTTTTCGGATTGAAAGTGTTTCCAGGGTTATTCATATCATTTATAGTTACCAATGTACTTGTAAGGGTAATTGAGTATAAGAAAATCAATAATCCGTTGATACTTGTTGCTGCGGGACTAATGACAGGTTTTCCTAACGGGGCTTATATCTGTGCATGGTATCATAAGAATAATCCAGAAAGCAGACTTGCGGACATGCTCGCAGGAATAATCAATATTCCGAGTCCGGCATTTCTTATCAGCTATGTATATATTAATATTCTGGAAAAATGTATTGATATATATACATTTTTAATAATTACATATCTGCCGGTAATAATATGTTCTGTTGTCATAATAGCTTTATATAAAGATAAAGCACAGGACAATGTTAAAGGTGTGAATAAAGTGAACAAAGGTCTTATGCTTTGTTTCTTTGAGAAAGCGGTTGACAGTGCAATTAACACTGCCCTGAAATTAGGTGCATATATAATATTATTTTCAGTTATTGTCAATCTTGTCATATACCTTATTCCGGATAATATGGCTGGTTTAGTTGTGGCATATCCGCTTGAGATATCCAATGGACTTGCAATTATTAAGAATTCAGATCTGGCAGCAGATGTATTTATATTAATGACTGTGTTACTTGATGCATTTGGAGGTGTGTGTATAATTATGCAGACCAGATGTGTATGTAATAATTATATAAGCATAAAAAAATACATATATCAGAAGCTTGTCTTGTGCATTGTTACACTTATAACAGCTATGCTACTGATATATGTATTATAAGTCTGAAATTAATAATAATTATTCTTCATCTGAATCATTATCATAGTCCTCGGTATCTGAGGAATTATCTTCATTATTAGTTTCTTCAGAGCCCTCTTCAATTCCACTGAGTTCATTTCTGTTGTTGTTGACAACAGATAATATATTTTCAAGACCAGATAATAATGAATCGTACTTTTCTTTATTATCCTTGATTGAATGCTCAATAATGTACTGAAGCTTTGCAAGCATATCATCTGTATACTGCATAGCACCATATCTGATACTGTTAGCCTCTTCTGTAGCATTATCAAGAATAGCCTGAGCCTGTGCTGTAGCCTGTTCAATAAGATCATTAGCCTGTGCGTAAGCTCTCTGCATAATTTCATGCTCATTGATAAGCTCTTCTGTCTGAACCTGTGCAGCATTGATAATTGCATCAGCCTGTTCCTTGGCATCAGCGAGAATAGCATCCTTATTGCTTAAGATTTTCTGATATTTCTTAACTTCATCAGGAGTCTTTAATCTTAACTCTGTAAGCATGTCTTCTAACGTCTCTTTGTTAACAATAATTTTAACGTTAGATAATGGATAATATTTACAGGTATCTATATAACTTTCGATATCACTTATTAACTGTTCAATTCTGCTCATAACTTTACTCCTTTAATAGTATTCTGATTATTTATTGATTCCATATTTCTCGTAGACTCTGTCTATGATTTCTTCTGGAACGAACTTGTGAATATCTCCACCATACATAGCCATCTCTTTAACAATACTTGAACTTAAGTATGCGTACTTAAGGCTTGTTGTAAGAAATACTGTGTCAATTCCCGGAGCTGCAACTCTGTTCGTCTGGGACATTGCAAGTTCATATTCAAAGTCAGTGACAGCTCTTAATCCCCTTATTATAACAGAGACATTATGCTCTGCTGCAAAATCTACCAGAAGACCGCTGAAGCTTAATACCTCTACGTTAGGTAAATCCTTTGTCACTTCTCTTAACATATTAACACGCTCGTCTACTGAAAACAATGGTGTTTTGGTACTGTTATTTAAAACGCCTACTATAAGGTGGTCAACAAGACTTGCTGAACGTCTTATTATATCCAAATGTCCTAATGTCACCGGGTCAAAACTTCCTGGATAAATCGCTTTTTTCACAGTTATTCACTCTCCTTTAGTCTTATAAAAATATGCTTGTTAGTCTTGTAATTCTTAACTTTAACTGTCTCAAAACCACATTCGTCAATATAATCCAAAGGCACATTAAGTGCTTCTTCAATTATTATAATTGTGTATTTATCTATTATATCTGAATGCGATAGTGCATTTAATACATCATATTCATAGTCCTTGCCATATGGTGGATCCATGAAAACAATATCAAATACTCCTTTGCCAGACAATCTGTTTATTGCAGACAAAACATCCTGTTCCATAACAACAGCATTAGATGAAAGCTTTGTGAAAGCAAGATTGTCTTTGATAACTGCTAAAGCAGCTCTTGCATTCTCAACAAGGACAGCTTCTTTAGCACCACGGCTTAATGCTTCAATACCAATAGCACCGCTGCCTGAGTACAGATCAAGGAATCTGCATCCGGCTATATCTGGCTGCAGCATATTAAAAAGCGTTTCTTTAATTCTGTCAGTTGTTGGTCTTGTATTATCACCCTCGGCAGCCTTTAGTGGCATGCTTCTGGCAATTCCAGCTATTACTCTCATATATTAATTCCTTTTTATGATTTATTCGAAAAAGTTCTTTAATTCTGCACGAGAATTAATCTGTAATTTATTAAATATAACTTTCATGTTAGATTTAACAGTGCTTTCAGCAATAAAAAGATGTTCAGCTATTTCTTTATTAGAATACCGCTTGGCAGCAAGCTTTGCAACATCAGATTCTCTTACTGTAAGTCCATAATCAGCAAGCATATGCCCTGCTTTCTTAATTGCTTTGATACCTTTTGAATATCCTTTGGAAATTCTTGTTACATTCTTAATGAACCTCTGATAATCACGGTTGATTACAGCTTCAGCCATAAGCTCTGAAACAGCATCATAGTTATGAACAAACGGCATATATATATTATCTGGTTCAGCAAGTTTTATAGCTTCTTTCATGAACTTATGGGCTTTCAGTACTTCACCTGTTTCATTGTTAGCTATTGCAAGATATATATATGTATATATCTGTGGCATAACGTATGAAAACATATTATTCAAGCCAAGAAGCTGACCGCTTATGCCAAGATAATGATGATAATCATGTGTTAGTATCAGATATTTGCCAAAGAGAACATTAACAAAGCTCAGTGAGAAGAAATTGACAGTATCTTCTATAGCTTTCTGGTCTTTCAGCCATGATGATATCTTCTCTTCCTGCTCAGTATTAGAATATAAACATGCAAGACATATGTCTGAAAGTTTAACAAGAGATCTTGACTTACCTTTATCTTTGTTAGCTATGCTGACAATATTATTCATATTCTCCTTGTACTGGTCATTAAGTCCTCTATATAGGGCAATGTTGGCAAGAATATAACTTGCTGCAATATATATTCCATACTGGTTACGGCTGTCTGCCATATATATTGCTTTCTGACACAGAATTTCAGCTCCGTCGAAATCGCCTCTGTTATATAAAACTTCAGCTTTCATAACAGCTTCAAACCCTTTACCATGACCATTAGTTATTCTGTAATAATCAGATGCATAATGTTCAAGTGCGGCAAGTTCTTTATCAAGTGCACCAGCCTGTCTGTGATACAGCATAAGTACAGATGGACATTCATAATTAAATGGAAAACCTCCAGCAATTATGTTAACAGGTGACTTCGAATATGATGAAATAAGATTAAAATCTTTAATCATTAATTCGAAATTATTATATTTTGTAAATGCTTTAACAAACTGCAATTCAGCTAGATACGAATTGCGTGCACTTTCATTAAGATATGTATCTTTATTGATATCAGCGGCGATATCTGTGAGAAGTGTGTCAACCATATGTCTTTCATTAAACATAAGAAGTGAAAAACATATTAAGATTGAGAACTCAAAATGTCCGTTTTTTTCAATATCCCAGTAATGATTGGCAATATCAGTAAATATGTCTTTATTCTGTTTGATAACGAAAGGATATATATGTTCATATGATATATTACTTCTATATATCTTTGTATATTCTCTGGACTGGCTGTATAGCTTCATTGCTTCAAAATAATGGCCATCATCAAGATTAGTGTTGGCAGCCCTTATGGTAATGCTTCTTACATTCTGTGTTGGCATTTCGCTTAAGACCTGTAGAATATAATTATCAAACATTGGATTAAAGCTGTATCTTCGAGTGTGTTCATCATAATCAATCAAAGATATCGAATTAAGCAGGTTAAGACATTCTTTTTCTTCAAGAAATGCCTGTTTCATACATTGCTTAAGATTAAAAGATGAAAAAACACTCATGTTTGCAAGAAATTCCCGCTCTTTATTATTCAATTCAAACCATACATTATTCTCAATAAATGTGTTGGCTTTATCAGAAACCAGAATATCATTATTAGTAATTTTATTGCGGAAAGATTCCATATAGAGATAAACAATATATGGCCATCCTAGTGATTTTTGATATATTTTTTTAGAGGTTTCCTTATCGAGAATTATTTCGTTTAGCCTGAAATAATCTTCAATATCTTCTTGTGAAAAAGCTAGGTCCTTCTTAGTTATACCTAACGCATCATCTTTAGTAATGAGATTAATAATACTCTGATTAGTTATCTTTCGTAATATGAACGCATATCTTAAGCCAACAGCAGTTGAAAGATATGATGCAGCAAATATTCTGCACATATTATCATTAAATATGTTATCAAAATTATCAATAACAAGTAGTGCTGAAGACTGTTCAGAATTCATAATAGAAAGAAGGTTGATAACCGCATTAATATCTTCGTCTGAATCAGGAAATCCAATATTCTTGAATGATTCTGCAAGGGAAACATTAAAAAGTTTAACAGCATTGCAGAAGTTTTCCCAGAAAATCTCTCTTGAACTTTGAGCATCTATCCACAGAACTGTATATCCTGGGTAGTTCTTAAAGAAAGATTTAGTTATTTTGGATTTACCATAACCTGTAGGCGCATATATAAAGCTGTATCTGTACATTTCAAAGCGTGAAAGCTTATTTTTCAGGCTGCTTGAAATGTATGCTCTGTTTGACATATTCTTAATATGAGCCATCAGTTCTCCCCTTCTATTAACTCAATATGATTATTTCCATTCGGAATTATCAATTTCTATTTTCTTATCTCTTAACATAAGTTCTTTAACGGCTTCAGCGGCAGGCTTATCCTCAAAAAGGACTTTGTTGACCTGTTCAACGATTGGCATCTCTATGTTGTATTTCTTAGAGAGTTCTAATGCTGCTTTTGCAGAAAAGACTCCTTCAACAACCATCTGAACCTCTTCCATTGCCTGATCCTTAGTATAACCCTTACCAATAAGGATTCCAGCACGTCTGTTACGGCTGTGCATACTTGCACATGTAACTATAAGGTCACCGATACCTGAAAGACCTGAAAATGTATGAGGATTAGCACCCATTGCAACCCCAAGTCTTGTTATTTCTGCATTACCTCTTGTGATAAGTGCAGCCTTTGTATTGTCTCCATATCCAAGACCATCAGCTATACCGGCAGCAAGTGCAATAACATTCTTTAATGCACCACCGATGCATATACCAAGCATATCAGGACTTGTATAGACTCTGAATACGTCACTCATGAAAATGTTCTGAAGATATTCAGCAGTATTCTTCTCATGTGCACCTATAACACATGTTGTAGGAATACCACGGCTTACCTCTTCTGCATGGCTTGGTCCTGATAATACAGCAACCTTAGCCTGAGGAATCTCTTCTTCTACTATTTGACACAGAGTAAGAAGTGTATGTTCTTCAACTCCCTTTGCAACATTGACAATAATCTGTCCTTCTTTAACGAAAGGTGCTATTAATTTAGCTGTAGAACGTGTGTATGGAGAAGCTACGGCCAGCACAAGAACATCAGCATTGTTAATAACATTTGCTGTATCACCAGAGATAGTAATGCTGTCTGGAATTCTGACACCAGGAAGGCATCTTTTATGTTCTCTTTCTGTCTGAAGCATAACTACTTCATCATTTAAAACTGACCATACTGTTACATTGTGACCGTTGTTATTAAGAAGTAAAGCAAGACCTAAGCCCCAGCTTCCTGCTCCTAAAACACTTATATTTGCCATAATTATACTCCAATCTACGCAAAAATGCGTATTTAAATTTAATTTTTTTTCTGACCGATTTTTCGTTCTGTTCCATGAACCAGTCTTACAATATTACTGCGGTGTCTGATAAATGCAAGTGCTGCAAGAGCGAAAACAATAACAGTTCCTTCAACAAGACGTGTACCGGTTAAAGGAAGCCATCCTAAGAATCCCCATATAAGGAATTCAACGAAAAACATTGCCATTCCAATAAGAGAAGCCAATGAAACATATCGGCTTATCTTGGCTACAAGTGCAAATGTTAAGATACCAAATACTGTGAACATGAAACAGTACTTAGGAAAAAGCATAAGACTTATAACAACACCTGAAGATGCTGCAATGCCTTTTCCACCCTTAAAATTAAGGTAAAATGGAAAATTATGTCCAAGTACAATACCAAGTCCGCAATACAGGAATAAAAGCATCTCTGGAATTGCTGTATGTGGTACTATAAGAAAATGTATTAATATATCAGCAATAACCGCCTTGAATGCATCTAAGAGATAAGTTGCAATGCCTGCTTTCTTGCCAAGAGTTCTCATAACATTGGTAGTTCCTGCATTGCCACTGCCATAATCCCTGATGTCAATTTTGTTGACCTTTCCCATCCAGTAACCAGCCTGAATGAGTGCACCAGCGAAATATCCATATATAAGAATACCTATTTTAACTAGCATTATTCTTTCTCCTTACGTTCTCTATTGATAAATCTGATAGATGTACCTCTGAATCCAAAGGATTCTCTGATTCTGTTTTCTATATATCTTGTATATGAAAAATGTGTAAGTTCTACATCATTAACAAACATAACAAATGTTGGCGGTTTAACAGAAACCTGAGTCATGTAGTAAATTTTTAGTCTCTTGCCCTTATCTGATGGTGGCTGTTTCATGGCAACAGCTTCTGTAAGAATCTCATTAAGCACACCTGTTGGAATACGCATAGTCTGTGCATCAACAATGTGGTCAACTAATTCATATATCTTATTAAGTCTCTGTCCTGTTTTGGCAGAAACAAATATAATCTCGGCATAAGACATGAATGAAAGAGTATCTTTAATCTTATTAGTGAATTCATAGATAGTCTTGTCATCCTTCTCAATATCATCCCATTTGTTGACAGCAATGATAATTCCCTTGCCTCTTTCGTGTGCAATACCAGCAATTTTGGCATCCTGCTCTGTTACACCTTCTGTTGCATCAATAACAAGAATTGCTATATCCGCACGCTCAACAGCTGCAACAGTTCTGATGATACTGAAACGTTCAAGATCTTCTTTGATTTTGCTCTTACGACGAAGGCCTGCTGTATCAATAAATACATATTCCTTACCGTTATATTTGATGGCTGTATCAATTGCATCTCGTGTTGTACCGGCAATATCAGATACAATTACTCTGTTCTTCCCAACAAGTTTATTGATAATAGATGATTTACCTACGTTAGGTTTACCAATAATGGCAACCTTAGGTCTGTCATCTTCCTCTACTGTATCAGATCCCTCTGGGAAATGGCTTACTACTTCATCAAGTACTTCACCAAAGCCTAACTTATTAACTGCTGATATAGGAAATGGCTCTCCAATTCCGAGATTATAGAACTCATATACATCAGGCATCATCTTTTCAAAGCTGTCAACCTTGTTAACAACAAGAATAACTGGCTTGTGTGAGCGTCTTAACATATCAGCAACCTTGGAATCTGAATCTACAAGTCCCTGCTTGACATCTGTCATGAATATGATTACATCTGCTGTCTCAATAGCGATTTCAGCCTGCTCACGCATCTGCGCAAGAATGATATCACCTGTATCCGGTTCAATTCCACCAGTATCTATAAGTGTGAAATTGTGGTTTAACCAGCTTACTTCTGCATAAATTCTGTCTCTTGTGACACCAGGAGTGTCCTTAACTATTGAAATCTGCTGTCCGCACAGACTGTTGAATAAAGTCGATTTACCAACATTAGGTCTTCCGACAACAGCAACTATTGGTTTACTCATAATTACCTCATTTCTCAATTTATAAAAAATTAATACACGCAATCTATAATATAATATCAGTTTAATTGCTTTTTGTAAAGCACTGTGATATCATACAAAATATTGATTTTAGGCACTTTAGGAGGTATTTTAGTGAAATTATTCCGCAAAAAATTAACATTTATTTCGGTATTGGTCCTTATATCGGCAATTATTTTTCCATCTTTTACTGCACTGGCAGCAGATGCATCTTATAAGTTCTCTGCAATTGATTTAAAATTAAAAGTTCCTGAGGAACTGATATGCTTTACGCAGACAACAACAGGCAATAATGCATATCTTAAGGATATTGGCGCACAGGATGCCAATGAAGTACAGAACTCAATGAAAGCATCTAATATATATCTTGAAGCATTTTCTAAAGATTTATCTTATGAGATTGCTGTCGTTGGAATGAAGGCAGGTTCATCACTTTCCAACCTTGATGAACTGGATGAGAATCAGTTAAGTAGCATGTTCCTGCAATATATTGATTCAGAGAATGCCAAGCAGGAAGATGGCCTGACAGAGACAATGACAGGCAAGGCTATAGATATAATTAACGATCGTCCATATTTCAGGACAGAGGTCACATCTGTATCAGACGAAAAGCAGACGATTTATACAAGAAAATATTACACTGTAGCACGCGGATATATCTATATGTATTCTCTTCAGTCGAAGGATAATGAAATCACTGATGAGATGATTAACGACATTTTACATATAATTAATTCAGCACAATATACTACCGTTAAGAAATCTGTCTTTGAAAATGGTGTATTTACAGAAACACTTTCTACTATTCTTACGGTTGCCATTCCTATTGCTATTCTTGCTGCAATATATCTGCTTATAACTAAAGTTGGAAGGAAAGAACGTTCAAAGCTTTCTTCAGAAGAGGCAGAATTAAGAGCAAAATATAAAGAACAACATAATAAGAAATAACATAACTCCAATAAAAATACCGGGATAGATTGAAACGATATCAGTGTCAATCTGTTCCGGTATTTTTATAATGAAATGTTTATTGAATGTGCTGTGTATTTACTGGCATATACTCATGAATCCACATAGTACACCACGCTTTCCATATGAAGCCCTGTGTGAGAACATCCAGTCACTGTTGCAGCTTGTGCACAGGTTAGTTATTCCGATGTTATCAGGAAGTATACCCTCATGAATCATATTATAATAATTGGCAGTCTGAAGATTGAGCTGGTACTTATCATCTTTAGTATGATATAACATCATGTCCGATTCTTTCAATCCATAAATCTGTCTGAATTTACCTGCAACAGCTTCATCAACCTCATAACAGTCCTGACAGATTGATGGACCGATGAATGTATGAATATCTTCAGGACGAGAACCGTAAGTTTCTTTCATAAGCTTTACTACCTCATGGGTAATATTTGCTACTGTTCCACGCCAGCCTGAATGGGCTGCTCCGATACATTTGTTAACAGGGTCAATAAAATACACAGGAACACAGTCTGCAAAATATGTAACAAGACATAATCCCGGTTCATTAGTCACAAGTCCGTCCACATTATCATAGCTTCTGGGTTTTGTAAGCCCCATTCCTGCCATTGAAGAATCAGCGACCAGAACATTGGTTGTATGAGTCTGTTTGGTGCATACGCAGTTTTCAGGTTTAAGCTCCATTGTATCAAGAAATAATTCATAATTCTTATATACATTATCATAGCTGTCTCCCCTGTCAAAAGAGAAGTTCATGCTTGAATATATTCCTTCACTTACACCACCGAGTCTTGTTGAAAAATGAAGCTTAACCCAGTCAAATTTATCAAAAGGTGTAAATTCTATATATGTAATACCATTCTTATTACATAATCTTGTTGAGTTATTAATTGTTGTACCGTCCAGACCATTAAATAATGCACTGGTATTAATATATTTAATATTCATAATTGTTATCCTTATTAAAAAGCATTTTTAATATGTGTTATAGTCCTGCCATCGATTCCTAATACATCGAAACGGCAAGGAATATCACAGCTTCTGTATCTGGTTGCAAGATAATAACTGGCAACTTTTCTTATAGTCTGCTGTTTTTTATAATTGACAGCTTCAACAGAAGCACCATAGCGTGTATTGCTTCTGTATTTAACCTCAATAAATACCAGATAATTATCTTTGGAAGCAATAATATCTATCTCACCGGTTCTGCTTCGGAAGTTGCGTTCCAGTACAGTATAACCATTATCAATAAGATACTCTGCTGCAAGCTGTTCTTTATCTGCTCCGATAGTTCTTTTATTAAAAGTCATTATCTACCTGCTTTTCTTTTATAGTAATTATATGAAATTCTTAATAAATGTTCTTCTGTGTATAGGACATGGACCGTACTCTTTTATTGCTTCAATATGAACTTTAGTTCCATAGCCTTTGTGCTTGGCAAATCCATATTCCGGATATAAAGAATCATATTCGGTCATAAGTCTGTCCCTTGTTACTTTCGCAAGAATACTTGCAGATGCAATTGACAGACTCTTGGCATCACCTTTAATAATAGGAATCTGCTTAATGTCTATTCCTGGAATTGTAACTGCATCATTAAGAAGTATATCGGGTTTTACAGATAACTGGCTGACTGCGTCACGCATAGCCTCATAAGTTGCCTGCAATATATTAATCTCATCAATCCTTTCAGGAGATACAATTCCGATTCCGTATGAAAATGCTTCTTCTTTAATAACATCAAAAAGCTCATCTCTTTTTTTTTCGCTTAATTTCTTGGAATCATTTACATAAAGAATCCTTTTTCCTTTAGGCAGAATTACTGCACCTGCAACAACAGGACCTGCAAGCGGTCCTCTTCCAGCTTCATCTATTCCACATATATAAGAAAATGTATCATACATTTCTTCGTATTCACGCATAGCTTCAATACGCTGTTTCTCAGCCTCCAGCTTTGCTGCTTTTTTAAGTTCACGTTCTTCTTTAAGTGTCATAGCTTTCCTTTCTGATATCTTAATTAAGGCCTTTCAAGAGAGATATTTCCAATCTTTCCTTCTCTGAAATCATCAAGAATACATGCAGCACATTTTTCATAATCAATATCTGAGCCTTTCTTAATACAGCCACGTTTTCTGGCAATATGCTCCATAATACAGAGTGCAGCAGCATTTTCAGGATTCATCATTGTTTCAGTATCAACATTATCGAATATATCTTCTGTTATATCATAACGGCTATAAAGCTGCGGCTGATAATTCTTCTTAAGAAACTTAATTGTTTCTAATGCAAGCTCCTCAATATTAAGAATCTGGTCATTAATTGAACCAATCATTGCAAGTCTTTCACCAACATTCCTGTCTTCTATCTTAGGCCAGAGTATACCCGGTGTGTCAAGCAATTCAACACTTCCATTAATTCTTATCCATTGCTTTCCTTTTGTAACACCCGGCTTATTACCTGTCTTGGCACTCTTTCTTCCAGTGAATGAATTAATAAATGTTGATTTACCAACATTAGGTATTCCAACAATCATAGCTTTGATGGAACGATTCTTAATTCCTCTTGCTCTGTCTCTTTCAATCTTGGCAGAACATGCAGCAGTTATAAGATTATTAACTGCACGGTTGCTTACATTGAGTCTTGAGTTAAGCTTTAGGCAGTAAAAGCCTTTATCTTTAAAATATGTTATCCATTCATCCGTTACTGTATCATCTGCAAGGTCCGATTTGTTCAATAATACAATACGTGCCTTATTTTTAGCCAGCTTATCAATATCCGGATTACGGCTGCTTAACGGTATTCTTGCATCCACAATCTCAATAACAAGGTCAACAAGCTTTATATCTTCTTCCATCATTCTTCTGGCCTTAGTCATATGACCAGGATACCAGTTAATGGCTCTCTTCTTCTCTTCCATATATATCTCCATTATTTAACAAAACCAAATGAATCAAACGGTTCTATTATCATCCATACTTTTCCTACAATATTCTTACGTTTAACCATTCCGACACTGGCAAAACGGCTATCCTCACTATTATTACGATTATCTCCAAGTACAAAATATTCATCATCAGCAAGTTTATAAGGATTGGCAGCTATACCCGGAGTAAGTATTGTCGTATCAACATAATCATCAAGCTGTGAATCATTAATATATACCCTGCCATCCTTTATCTGGACAGTTTCCCCCGGCAATCCGATAACTCTCTTTATGTATATCTTAGATGAATCAACAGAATCCTGTTCGAAAGCTATACAGTCAAATCGCTTAGGGCCATTAAATGCATATGATATTCTGTTTATAAGAACAGTGTTATCATTAGACAGCGTTTCCTCCATAGAATTACCAACAACTGTAGAACGGCAGCATATGAATGTAACCAGAGCATAAGCAAGTACTATTACAACACATACATCTGCTACATATTTGCATATATTAAGCAATGCAGTATTTTCCTGATATCTTCTTTGAAAAAATCTCATAAAATTCCGACCTTTCCTGTCGCTTATATATAAGTAAAGGGACATTTTTTCAAATGTCCCTTACCGTGAATAACAAAATTATCTAACTAATTCCTTAACCTTAGCAGCCTTACCTGTTCTCTGTCTTAAGTAGTTAAGCTTAGCTCTTCTAGCCTTACCGCGTCTTACAACTTCAACCTTCTCAACGATAGGTGAATGTAATGGCCATGTCTTCTCAACGCCAACTCCGTTAGAAATCTTTCTTACTGTAAATGTAGCTCTAACGCCAGTTCCCTGCTTCTTTAATACTGTTCCCTCGAAAACCTGGATTCTTTCACGGTTTCCTTCCTTAATCTTAGCTGATACTCTTACAGTATCACCAACTCTGAACTCAGGAGCCTGAGCCTTAAGCTGAGCATCTTCGATGTTCTTAATAATTGTATTCATGTGTGACCTCCTTAATATTATGATGTTCTTAATACAGGTTCTGTAACAGAGGACCATCCCTTTTTCTCACAACTTATTCAGATTATCATAATCAAGCAAATAATGCAAGACTAAAAATACATTTTCTTTATTATTTATTAATATCCAGAAGCCCCGGCAAGATATGGACTGTAATAGTCTTCTTATCAAGGTCATGATCTAATATACACTGGTCAATAACCGGTATTAAATAGCTTTCGCCATTGTCCGCCTCTACTTCATATACATTGTTAGCACCTGTCTCTAATACATCTTTCAGTACGCCCAAATGCTTTCCTTCATCTGTTATAACATCAAGTCCGATAAGATCGCATATAAAATACTCTCCCGGCTCAAGTTTAACAGCATCTTCTCTTGAAACGAGCAAGTCGCATTTTGTGTATTTCTCTATATCATTGATGTCATCAAATTCTTTAAACTTAAGTATTACGAACTGCTTAAAGAATTTAACTGAAGATACAGTGACAGCTACCTGTTCTCTTTTTCCATCGATAACACATTTCTTAAGTTTCTTAAAACGAAGAGGATCATCTGTTGTAGGAAAAACCTTAACTTCACCTCTGATTCCGTGGGTCGATGTTATGACCCCTACCCTTAACATATCTTCCACTTAAATTCTCCATTCTGACATAAATGTATATATAAATAACAAAACAGACAGCCCCGAAAGGCTGCCTTAGACAGTAGTGTTTGCTTAATTATCTATTTCAACAATCACTTTCTTGTCGCTCTTAGAAGCTGCAGCTGAAACAACTGCTCTTATTGACTTGGCAATTCTACCAGACTTGCCGATAACCTTGCCCATATCCGAAGGAGCAACCTTAAGATTGACTACAAGAGCCTTATCTTTTTCAGTTTCTGTTACTACAACCTCATCCGGATTATCAACTAGTGCCTTAGCGATAATTTCCACTAATTCTTTCATAGTCAATTACACCTCCACTAGTCTTATTTTTCGATACCAGCCATCTTGAAAAGCTTTCCAACAACCTCTGTAGGCTGAGCTCCGTTTGATAACCACTTCTTAGCAGCATCAGCATCAATGTTGAGCTTGCATGGATCGTAATTAGGATCATAAGTACCGATTTCATCGATAAATCTACCATTTCTTGGAGATCTTGAGTCTGCTACGATAATTCTATAGAAAGGATTTTTCTTCTCACCTAATCTCTTTAATCTAATCTTTACTGCCATTACATTCACCTCCTGTATTATTCTTAAAAATTAATCTATGTTAAAAAGGTAACTTGAAACGTCCCTTTTTAGCACCTTTCATCATTCCCGGCATCTGCTTCATCATCTTCTTCATCTGTTCGAACTGTTTTACAAGTCTGTTAACATCAGCAATATCAACACCTGCACCTCTTGCAATTCTGTTCTTTCTTGAAGGATTAAGTATGTCCGGATTACTTCTTTCTGCCTTAGTCATTGAATATATGATAGATTCGGTTCTTCTCATATTCTTCTCTGCTTCATCATCATCGATTGAAACATTCTTCATCTGACCTGACAGTCCCGGCATCATGCTCATAATTGAACTGATACCACCCATATTCTTAATCTGTCCCATATACTCAAGAAAGTCATTAAAATCAAATTCTGCTTTCTTAAGCTTTTCTTCCATAGCTTTTGCCTTATCAGCGTCAAGCTGTGCTTCAGCCTTCTCAATAAGGGTAAGGACATCCCCCATACCAAGTATTCTTGATGCCATACGGTCTGGATAGAACTGCTCAAGGTCTGAAAGCTTTTCACCCATACCAACATAAAGAATTGGCTTTCCGGTAACAGCCTTAATCGAAAGTGCTGCACCACCTCTTGTATCACCATCTAACTTAGTAAGGATAACTCCGTCAATGCCAACCTTTTCATTGAATGAAGAAGCAACATTAACAGCATCCTGACCTGTCATGGAATCAACTACAAGAATTGTCTGGTCAACTGATACATTAGCTTTAATTTCTATAAGCTCATTCATCATATCTTCATCGACATGAAGACGTCCTGCTGTATCAAGAATAACTGTATTAAAATCGTTATTCTTAGCATGAGCTATAGCAGCTTTGGCAATATCAACAGGTTTCTGGTTGGTTCCCATAGAGAACACTTCAACACCCTGTTTATTACCATTAATAGTAAGCTGTTCAATGGCTGCTGGTCTGTATACATCACAGGCAACTAAGAGAGGTTTTCTTCCCTTTGCCTTAAACTTACCAGCAAGCTTTGCTGTAGTAGTAGTCTTACCAGCACCCTGAAGACCTGCCATCATGATAACAGTAATCTCAGAACCAGGTTTCAAGGCAATCTCAGTTGTCTCAGATCCCATAAGAGATACCATCTCTTCATTAACAATCTTGATAACCATCTGACCAGGTGTAAGACTTGACATAACATCCTGACCAATTGCTCTTTCTTCTACAGACTTGATAAACTGCTTAACAACCTTAAAGTTAACATCAGCTTCAAGCAGGGCAAGCTTAACTTCCTTAAGAGCAGCCTTAACATCAGCTTCTGATAAACGGCCCTTACCACGAAGATTTTTAAAAATATTCTGCAATTTCTCTGATAAACTATCGAATGCCATAATATCTCTCCTTAAAATTCTTCAAGAATCTCATTGGATAACTTCTTGATTTCATGAATATCAGATATATCCTGACTTTCCATGTAATCATCAACTAAAGAATCAATCTTAGATACCTTGTCCTTGGTTTCAAGGAACTTCTGTATAAGATGAAGCTTAGCCTCGTATCCATCAAGTGTCTTCGTAACTCTCTTAATCAGATCATGTACTCCCTGCCTTGATATACCGTATTCATCGGCAATCTCGCTGAGAGATAAATCATTGTAGATAGCATCTTCATATATCTTCTTCTGATGGTCGTTAAGTAACTCTCCATAAAAATCATATAAAAGATTCTGTTCAACAATTCTTTCCATAATACCTGCCACAAACTTAAATATCGTATAAGCCATGATTGACTCATAAGCCTTGAGTATAATATCAGATATTTAAAAAAGTGTCAAGCATTTTTACTTGACACTTTTAAAAAATTATTAAATCAGCTTTCAAGCTTCTTTTCACGCTCATTTGGAGGATATTCAGCCTCATATTCTTCGCTTAAATTCTCCATTCCGTTAATCTGTAGTCTCTTAAACACCCATTTCTTAATAAGATGATATATAACTGCAAATATAGGAACACCTAAAAGCATTCCTGCAAATCCCCATATATCACCAAAGAGGAGTATTGCAAACAATACCCAGAAACTTGAGATTCCTGTAGTATTACCAAGAATTTTAGGTCCGATAATATTACCGTCAATCTGCTGTAATATGAAATTAAATATTACAAAGAACAGACACTGTGCAGGATTGACAATAAGACATAATAAAGCTCCGATAAACCATGCTATGTACCAGCCAAAGAAAGGAATAACATTAAATATTCCAACAATGAATGCAATAAGAATCTCACTCATCATCTCTTTGCCAGGATTACATATTGTAAATATCTTAAGTGCTATAAAACATATAAGTGCTATTACAAGGGCATCAAGGATTTTGCCATTAACAAAGCCGCTGAACACCTTATCAGTATACTTAATCTCTTCCATAACGCTGGCAGCACGTTCTTTCTTGAATATACTATAGACAACCATCTCTCCCTGCTTTGCAAGCTTTTTTCTTGCAGTAAGAAGATACGCTGCAACAATGAATCCGATAAGAACATTAAAAAGTACAACAATGATATTAACTACACCGGTTGAAACACCGGAAGCAATTCCCTGTGCATATCCAAGAAACTCGTTACCGAGCCAGTCGTTAATAAATGTATATGTTTTATCGATAATATTCTCTGAATATTTCATAAGAGTTTCATTTTCGTTAAGAAACTTCTGTACAAAATCAATAACTTTATTGACATTATCAGGAATAATCTGAATAAGACGTATAACACTGTTTACAAGATTAGGAATAATAACAATAATCATAAAATATATGAACAGAATTGCTATAAGAAGCCCTGTAAACACACTAAGATTATTGGACAGGCATTTCTTTTTCTTCTTATTCTTAATAAACTTAAATACCTTATTATATATATTATCGAAGAAATTACATATTGGACATATTACATATGCTAATACCCCGCCAATTATAAAAGGCATAAGAGTTTTGCATATATGCGAAAATGCTTTGTGGATAGCATCAATTCTGAACAATGCAAAAAAAAGCAATAGGGACAGCGCAGCTGCCCCAAATAATGCCATTGTAACTCCTGCATATCTTTTGAAAGAATATTTCTTCATAGATTTCCCTCTGCAGATAGTGATTAAATGTTTACCTTAACAATTCTAGGTCTTAAACCTGCTGCTTCAAGCTTGTCAACAATCTCATCCTTATGTTCATGTCCGAAAGCTTCAATAGTAATTCTAAGCTCAACAGTTGCTTTTCTGTTAATGCTTACAAACTGGTTATGCTCAAGCTTGATTACATTACCGTTAGCTTCTGCAATAATAGAAGCTACTCTTACAAGTTCACCTGGCTTATCTGGAAGAAGTACAGAAACAGTGAAGATTCTGCTTCTCTGTACAAGTCCCTGCTGAACAACAGATGACATTGTAATAACATCCATATTACCACCAGAAAGAATTGAAACAATCTTCTTATCCTTAACATCAAGCTGCTTTAATGCTGCAACTGTAAGAAGACCTGAATTCTCAACAATCATCTTATGATTCTCTACCATATCAAGGAATGCAACTATTAAATCTTCATCAGGAACTGTAATAATATCATCAAGATTCTTCTGAAGGTATGGGAATAACTTGCTTCCTGGAGTCTTAACAGCTGTACCGTCTGCAATTGTACTTACAGTAGGAAGAGTAACAACCTTTCCAGCCTTAAGAGATTCCTGAAGACAGTTAGCACCGGCAGGCTCAACACCAATAACCTTGATATTAGGATTAAGGAGTTTTGCAAGTGTAGATACACCTGTTGCAAGTCCGCCACCACCAATAGGAACAAGAATATAATCAACAGTTGGAAGCTCTTTAATAATCTCCATTGCGATAGAACCCTGACCTGTTGCAACATCTAAATCATCAAATGGGTGAACAAATGTAAGTCCTTTCTCCTTGGCAAGCTTCATTGCATATTCGCATGCTTCATCATAAACATTACCGTAAAGAATAACCTCTGCACCGTATCCCTTAGTTCTGTTTACCTTGATAAGTGGTGTTGTTGTAGGCATAACTACTGTTGCCTTAACCCCATATTTCTTAGCTGCAAATGCAACACCCTGTGCATGATTTCCGGCAGAAGCTGTAATAAGTCCCTTCTGTCTTGCTTCCTCTGACATCGTACTAATCTTGTAATATGCACCTCTTACCTTATAAGCACCTGTGTACTGCATATTCTCTGGCTTAAGGTATACTCTGTTACCAGTCTGGCTACTGAAATACTCACTATATACCAGATTAGTAGGAAGTGTTGCTTCCTTAACCTTCTCGGCAGCTTCCTCGAAACTTTTCAATGTTAATTCTTCCATTGCACTTAATCTCCCATCTTAATTTATTAACTTATCAATCTTCATCAGAGCCGTTATCTACATCAAATAATGCATTAACAAATGTGTCTGAATCAAACTTCTGTAAATCTTCGACTTTCTCACCAACTCCAATATATTTAACAGGAATACCAAATTCTGCCTGTATAGCAACGGCAATTCCACCTTTGGCAGTTCCATCCATCTTAGTAAGAATAATACCTGTGATATTAGTGACATCATTAAACTCTCTAAGCTGAGAAAGGGCGTTCTGACCAGTTGTTGCGTCAAGAACGATAAGATTTTCCCTGTATGCATCAGAATACTCTCTTTCTATAACTCTGTCAATCTTACGAAGCTCTTCCATAAGATTCTTCTTATTCTGAAGACGTCCTGCTGTATCACATAAAAGAACATCTGCCTTTCTGGCTTTACATGCAGCAATTGAATCATATATAACGGCAGCTGGATCAGAGCCTTCACTCTGTGCAATAATATCAGCACCTGTTCTGTTAGACCATTCTGTAAGCTGTTCTATAGCTGCAGCTCTGAATGTATCAGCAGCGGCCATAATAACTTTCTTATTCTGTGCTTTAAGGAGACCGGCAAGCTTGCCTACAGATGTAGTTTTTCCTACACCATTAACACCAATAAGCATAACAATAGATTTGCGGTTCTCAAATTCATATGCATTCTCGCCGAGATTCATCTTTTCCTTAATGCTGTCAATAAGAAGCTGTTTGCAGTCAGCAGGATTCTTAATCTTATTCTCTTTAACCTTATTCTTAAGGTCGTCAAGAATCTCCTCGGTTGCAACAACACCTATATCACCCATAATTAGGGTTTCTTCAAGCTCATCATAGAAATCGTCATCAATAGATGAGAATCCTGAGAAAACAGAATCAATTCCGGAAACAATATTATCTCTGGTCTTGGTTAAACCTTCTTTTAATTTACTAAAAAATCCCATATTTACTCCTTCTTCTTGTCAAGGTCATTAGCTATAAGGTCTACTGAAACAAGTGCAGATACACCCTTTTCCTGCATAGTTATACCATACAGTCTGTCAGCTGCAGCCATTGTTCCTCGTCTGTGAGTGATAACAATAAACTGTGTATGCTTTGTAAGCTTGTGAAGATAATTAGCATATCTTCCTACATTTGAGTCATCAAGTGCGGCCTCAATTTCATCAAGCAGACAGAATGGTGAAGGTTTAAGGTTCTGAATGGCAAAAAGAAGTGCAATTGCAGTAAGTGCCTTTTCACCACCGGATAACTGCATCATGTTCTGTAGCTTCTTTCCTGGCGGCTGTGAAATAATAACAATTCCTGCCTCAAGAATATCTTCACCTTCAACAAGTTCTATTGTGCCTCGTCCGCCACCGAACAATTCTTTGAATACCTTATCGAATTCAACCTTAATTTCTTCAAACTTCTCTTTAAACTGAATTCTCATACCATTATCAAGCTCATCAATAACCTGGACAAGAGCCTCTTCAGCCTTAATCATATCATCATGCTGTGTCTTTAAGAAGTTGTATCGTTCGCTTACTTCCTTATATTCTTCAATAGCATTGACATTAACAACACCAAGCTTTTTAATATTGGCTTTCAGAATGTTAATCTGCTTCTTAATATCAGATATATCAGTAAGCTCTTCACTTCTTAATTCAGCAGCATAGCTGTATGTAAGCTCATATTCATTCCACATGTAATCTACTATAGAGTCATTCTCTTCTTCCAACTTTTCCTGCTGGTTATGCAGACGCATGCTTTCTTTTTCAAGAAGAACAATCTGTTCATTAATCTTCTCACGTTTATCAAAGAATGTCTTATGACTTGCATTAATAATATCTCTATCCTTGCGGAGAGTCTCAATCTTAGTGTTGCAGTCCGCTATCTGATTCTTTGCTTTATGAATATCACTTCTTAATTTTTCAATCTGTGCGTTTTTATCTTCAACTTCTGATGATAAAGATGCTTTTCGCTGTCTTATATCAGCTTCTTCTAATTCAAGAACAGCAATTTCAGAATTGATTCTTGTAATGTTCTCCTGAATAAATGCTGTCTTCTGTTCTACAGAACTGAATCTTATCTTAAGATTCTCAATATCATCATTAGCTTTATCAAGTTCAGCCTTCTTTGCTTCAAGCTGTTTATTAAGATTCTCAATCTCTTTTCTTGAACTTTCATTCTGGATTTCAAGAGCACTTAAGCTTCCGCTTACCTGATTCTTATTCTCATCAATCTCTTTAATCTGTCTGTCAATTTCAGTAGTTTCAGCCTTATCTTTATCATATATAATTTTGATTTCAGATAACTTCTGCTTTGCCTGATTAAGATTCATCTGCTCTGTGTTAACAGCTAAAGACGCCTCTCTGTTAGCTTTGTTATCTGCATCAATAAGCTCTCTTATAGACGCTATCTTAGCTCTGTTATCTGCAATCTTAGTTTTAAGCTCAGTTGATGATTTGCTGAGTTCTGATACAGATTTCTTAAGTTCTTCAATCTCTCTTCTTCTACCGAGAAGATTACTTGAATTCTTAAAAGCACCACCGGTCATAGAACCGCCTGGATTAAGCTGCTCACCCTCAAGAGTTACAATCCTTAAGCTGTATTTGTATTTCTTGGCAATAAGTAGCGCATTATCAATATTATCAACAACGAGAATTCTTCCAAGAAGATACTTAGCCAGGTTCTCATATTCGAAAGAAACTCTTACAAGGTTGCTTGCAATTCCGATAACACCATTTTCTTTAATACATGGCTCTTTCTCAAGAGTATTTCTTCCTGATATTGCATTAAGAGGTAAAAATGTAGCTCGTCCAAGCTTATTCTGCTTAAGATATGCAATCAGTTCCTTGGCTGTAGATTCTTTATCAGTAACAATGTTCTGGATTGTTCCGCCTAAGGCTGTCTCAATGGCTGTTTCATACTTTCTCTCAACCTTGACAATATCCGCAATAACACCAAGAATTCCAGGATTGCTGTCCTTTAATTCCATAATCTTACGGATACTGTTGCCATAACCGTCATATCTTTCAGTAATGTTAACGAGAGATTCCAGTCTTGACTTCTCTCTGTGATAACTCTGAACAATCTTATCATGCTGCACATTAAGGTCAGCATTTTCGTTCTTAATAGCCGTAACTTCATCATTATTGGTTGCAATTCTTTCAGCTATTTCCAAAGCATTTTTCTGTGCAGCTTCTAATCTTGCACTGATATCATTAATCTTGATATTTTGTTCAGCTTCATCACTCTTATCTTTAATAAGATGACTGTTAAGTTCAGCTTTCCTTATATTAAGCTGTTCAAGCATAGTTGCAAACTTCTGATTCTCAGCATTAATAGAAGACTTTGCATTAAGTCTGTCGTAGATATCGTTCTGACGGCTCTCAATCTGGTCTGATACTCCGTCAATATCCTGCCTGATAACATCAGCAGCATCCTGTTTAGCTTTAAGATTATTCTCGAACTCTTCTACGGATGTTGAAAGCTCATCGAGCTGTTTCTTAAAATCAACCACATTGGTCTGTTTTGCAGCTTTATCCTTATCAATAGCTGTAATTCTGTCACTGTAATGCTTTTCGTTATCAGTGAATCTGTTAATCTGTTCTGTGATAACATTAATCTCACCGTTAAGTCTCTGGCTTTCAAGCTCAGTATTTGATAAAAGTGAATTAACATTCTCAATGTCGGAATTCACCTTAGAAAGCTGTTCCTCAGCTTCTTCATATTCAGCCTTGGTACTCTCATACTCAGCTCTTGAATTGGAAAGGTCGTTATCAGCAATGCCAATCTTTCCTGTCAGTTCTTCAAGTTCTTTGCTTATCCTGTCTGATTCCAAAAGAAATGCATTTACATCATATTTCTTTAAATCAGCTTTATAGTCAAGATATTCCTTGGCTTTTTCAGACTGTACCTGTAATGGTCCGACCTGTTTTTCAAGTTCTGACAATATATCATTAACTCGTACCAGATTAGCACGTTCATTCTCAAGCTTCTTGATAGCGGTTGCTTTTCTTCTCTTGAACTTAACAATTCCGGCAGCTTCGTCAAAAAGCTCTCGTCTTTCATCAGGCTTTCCGGAAAGAATCTTATCAATCTGACCCTGTCCAATAATAGAATATCCTTCTTTACCAATACCGGTATCATAAAACATCTCTGTTACATCTTTTAACCGGCATGAATTACCGTTGATAAGATATTCACTCTCACCTGAACGGTATACTCTTCTTGAAACCGTGACTTCATCATAATCAACCGGAAGCGCATGGTCGCTGTTATCAAGTGTTATAGATACAAATGCGAAACCAACCGGCTTTCTGTTCTCAGTTCCTGCAAATATAACATCTTCCATCTTAGAACCACGAAGCTGCTTGGCACTTTGCTCACCTAAAACCCAGCGCACAGCATCGGCGACATTACTTTTACCAGAACCATTAGGCCCTACAATACCTGTAATACCATTATGAAAGTCAAATACTATCTTGTTAGCAAATGACTTAAATCCCTGTACTTCTATACTTTTTAAATACATAACCCCTCACTTATTATTTCTTATCAGAGTTGATATCGTAGCCTTTATTTTTAAGCTCGATAAGTGCAGCATATGCTGCATTCTGAGATGCTGATTTCTTAGTGTGGCCTGTTCCTTTAATATTAAAAAGACCGTCAACTACAGCAGCTACAACGAATTGTTTGTTATGTTCAGGACCTTCTTCGCCGATGAATTCATAATCAACTTCTTTTCCAAGTCCCTGAATAACTTCCTGTAATATAGTCTTGCTATCAAAAAAGAGTTTCTTATTGTCAAGGTCATTAAGAATGAACTTATTAACAAATTCTTTTGCATTAGCAAAACCACCATCAAGATAGATGGCTCCTATAACAGCTTCGCAGGCATCTGATACAATAGAATCCCTGCTTCTTCCACCAGTAAGTTCCTCCCCCTTACCGAGTCTTATAAATGTATCAAGCTTAATAGCTCTTGCACATAAAGCAAGTGTAGGCTCACATACAATGCTGGCACGAAGTCTTGTCATCTTTCCTTCAGCCATCTCTGAGTGATTCTTATATATATAATCACTTGATGAAAGCTCAAGAACAGCATCGCCTAAGAATTCCATTCTTTCATTATCCACGCACATTCCTTTCTTCTGCTCATTGGCATAAGAACTGTGAGTAAGAGCAACTTCAAGCAAACTTATATCTTTGAAATCATAACCAATAGTCTGCATAAACACAGACAAATCTTTATTATGCATTAATACACCTTTCTGCGAACTTTTGAAAACAAGAGCATAAGGAACAAATTATGCAAGAATATTTGCTCCTTATGCTCTTGTTATTCATCGCTATCTGTATGGTTTATTTATTAGTTGCGTTCTGAATCTGAACAACTGCATCATTAACTGTTACAATTGATTCAGCTGCATCATCAGGAATCTGGATATCGAATTCATCTTCAATTCCCATGATAATCTGAAATACATCTAATGAATCTGCTCCAAGATCATCAACAAATGTTGTCTCTGGAGTAATCTTTGATTTATCAATGTTAAGTACATCTGCAATAATATTCTGTAACTTCTCGAATTCCATAATATCTATCCTTTCAATGTTTAATTATGCTGCTCTGGAATCTGACCGAGCGCCTCAATAATTTTATCATTTATATTCATTTTTGTAAATGTTACACACTGGATTAATGAATTCTTAACCTCTTTAGCCTTAGCATTTCCGTGAGTCTTGACAACAAGACCATTAAGACCGATAAGAGGAGCACCACCGTGTTCTGAAGCGTCCATTGACTTGAGCTGTGTCTTTAATGCTTTCTTAATAAGAAGCGCACCAATCTTAGTCTTTAAAGATGACATCATAACACCCTTAATCTTTCCAAGTATCATCTTGGCTTCACCTTCATAAAGCTTTAAGATACAGTTTCCAACAAATGCATCGCATACAATGATGTCTGCATAGCTGTTAGGAATCTCTCTTGCTTCAATACTTCCTATAAAGTTAATGTTAGGACACTCTTTAAGCATTGGATATGTTTCTTTAACAAGTGAATTTCCCTTTTCTTCTTCAAGTCCTACATTGACAATTGCAACTCTTGGATTCTTAATGCCGACAACATTCTCCATATATATAGAACCCATAACAGCCCACTGCACAAGCATAGTTGCTCTTGCATCTACATTAGCACCGCTGTCTACAAGCAGTGAAACACCATCCTTAGTAGGAATAAGTGCTGCCATTGGAGGTCTGTCAACTCCGCGGAGTCTTCCAACGATAGTCTGACCACCAACAAGGATTGCTCCTGAACTTCCGGCAGATACGAATGCGTCAGCCTCTTTATTCTTAACCATATACATTGCCTTAACCAGAGAAGACTCTTTCTTTCTTCTTATAGCCATAACAGGAGGCTCACCTGTTTCAATTACATCATCTGCATTAACAATCTCTATTCTTGATGAATCATACTGCTGTCCGTTAAGACATTCTTTAATCTTTTCTTCCTTACCTACAAGATATACAAAGCAGTCCTTATCAGCAGCAACAGCCTGTACTGCTCCTTTGACAATCTCTGCTGGTGCGTTATCTCCGCCCATAGCGTCAAGTGCGATTTTAACCATAAATTAAACTCCATTTCATATTAATATATTTTTAAAAAATAAGCTGCCCCAGACGGGACAGCCTATTACAATTCATCTTAATAATTAGTCAACAGAGATGATTTCTTTCTTGTTGTAAGAACCACAAGACTTGCATACTCTATGAGGCATCATTAAAGCGCCACACTTTGAGCACTTTACAAGATTTGGAGCAGCCATCTTCCAGTTTGCTCTTCTCTTATCTCTTCTTGCCTTTGAAGATTTATTCTTTGGACAAATTGACATATGTTACACCTCCTTAAAATTCTTTAAAATATCTTTGAAAACAGACATTCTTGGATCCAGGGACTCTCGGTCACAGCCACACTCTGAGACATTCAGGTTGTGTCCGCATATAGAACATAGCCCCTTGCAATCAGGGGTACATAATGTCTTACCCGGCATGGATATAAGTATTTCGCCGAAAACTAATCTGTCCACGTCGAGTTCGTATCCACCAATATAGTCTTTTTCTTCCTTTGCTTCTTCTCCGGCAGCATTGTCTGAGAAATCAACGATTTCATCAACACTGTACTCTACTTTCGTAGGAACAGACTCTAAACATCTGTCACATGGAATATCAAGAACAACAAAGCTCTCTGCTTTAATCTCAAGCTTGTTCTTACCAATTCTGGTAATGCTTAATTCAAACTCTGGCTTCTCAAGTATACTATACTTAGCGATTCCAGTGTCAAAGCTTTCTGATTCAATTGAAACCTTTTCTATTCTTTCATCCTGTGAACCGGATAAAAGCTCTCTTAAATCAATTAGCATAATTGTCTCCAATTCATACTATTGTGCATAGGAAAAGCATGCGCTAATCCACACCTTGTCAATTATACGCATGCTCCCTGCCTTTGTCAACAACAAATTCATTTAAATTCAATATTTTTCATGAATATGTCAATTATTTTACTAATGCTAATGTCTCTCTTGCAATTGCAAGCTCTTCATTAGTAGGAATTACGCAAAGCTTAACCTTAGACTCTGGTGTAGAGATAATTCCTTCTACTCCACAAGCCTTCTCGCTTGCAGCTTCATCAAGTTCAACACCAAGGTATCCAAGATATTTAGCTACCATTGGACGAAGCCATGCAGCATTCTCACCAACACCAGCTGTAAATGTAATGGCATCAACACCGTTCATAGCTGCTGTGTAAGCACCAATATACTTAGCTACTCTGTAAGCATAAGCTTCAAGTGTAACCTTAGCAATTTCGTTACCGTCGTTAGCTGCAGCATTAAGATCTCTGAAATCGCTTGAGATTCCGCCTGACATACCAAGTACACCAGACTTCTTGTTAAGGATATTGAGCATCTCGCTTATTGTAAGGTTCTCATGGTTGCATAAGAACTCTAAGATAGCTGGATCAAGGTCACCAGAACGTGTTCCCATGATAAGTCCTTCAAGTGGAGTAAGACCCATAGAAGTATCTACACACTTTCCACCGATAGAAGCTGAGATTGAAGCACCGTTACCAAGGTGGCATACGATAACCTTAGCTGTCTTAGGATCAAGGTTAGCAAACTTGATTGTTTCCTTAGATACGAAGCTGTGGCTTGTTCCGTGGAAACCGTATCTTCTTACGCCGTACTTCTCATAGTATTCACGAGGAATAGCATAGAGATAAGCCTTTGGCTCCATTGTTCCACCAAATGCTGTATCCCATACAGCTACATTTGGCTTGCCTGGCATAGCTGCCTCAACGGCTTCAATACCGATAAGGTTAGCTGGGTTATGTAAAGGACCAAGGTCGAAGCACTCTCTTACAACCTTCTTAACATCTTCTGTTATAAGACAAGACTCGATATACTTCTCACCTGCGTGAAGTACTCTGTGTCCTACTGCTGCAATTTCATCTGTAGACTTGATTACGCCGTGCTCAGCATCCTGAAGAGCATCAAGAACAAGCTTAACTGCAATGTTGTGATCCTTCATAGGTGTCTCAACAACATACTTATCCTTTCCTGTTGGCTTGTGTGTAAGAATAGAACCTTCAATACCGATTCTCTCTACAAGACCTTTTGCGATTACGCTCTCATCATCCATGTTAATAAGCTGATACTTAAGAGATGAGCTTCCACAGTTTAATACTAAAATATTCATTACAAAAATTCTCCTTAAAAATGTTAATTATGCATTCTGAGCCTGAACAGCTGTCATAGCTACTACACCAACGATATCATCAGCGAAGCATCCTCTTGAAAGATCGTTAACTGGCATAGAAAGTCCCTGAAGAACAGGACCATAAGCTCCAGCCTTAGCAAGTCTCTGAACAAGCTTATAACCGATGTTACCAGCTTCAAGGTTAGGGAATACAAGTGTATTAGCCTTACCAGCTACTGGGCTCTCAGGTGCCTTAAGTGCAGCAACTTCTGGAACTAAAGCAGCATCTAACTGAAGTTCACCATCAACAGTGATATCTGGGTACTTCTCTTTTGCAATCTTAACAGCATCAGCAACCATAGTTACTCTGTCATGCTTAGCACTTCCGTATGAAGAGAAGCTAAGCATAGCAACCTTAGCATCCTTTCCTACAAAGCTCTTGAATGAATCTGAAGAAAGCTTAGCAACCTCAGCAAGCTTCTCTGAATCATAATCTGGGCTTACAGCACAGTCAGCAAATACGAAAAGACCATTCTCACCGAATTCACAGTCTGGAACTTCCATAAGGAAGAAACCTGAAACTGAGCTGATACCTGGCTTAGTCTTTAATAACTGAAGAGCTGGACGGATTGTGTTACCTGTTGAGTGGCATGCACCAGATACTGCTCCATCAGCATCTCCACATTTACACATAAGGCATGCATAGTACATATAATCCTTTTCCATCTGTTCCTTAGCCATCTCAGGTGTAACACCCTTCTTGCTTCTTAACTCAACGAATTTATCAATATACTTCTGCTTATTAGGATCGTTAAATGGATCTACGATTGTGGCGCCAGAAATGTCATAGCCCTTACCATACTTCTCGATCTCTTCAGGAGTACCAATAATAACTAAATTAGCAATGCCTTCCTTTAAAATCTTCTCAGCAGCTTCATAAGTTCTCTTATCCATAGACTCTGGTAAAACGATAGTCTTCTTGTCTGCCTTTGCTCTTTCTTTAATTGTGTCAATAAATGCCATGATTAATGACTCCTCCTTATAAAAAAGTAAATTTTCAGTAAACATACTGAACTCTGACAAAAATTATATACCAATTTTTAGTCGAAAACAAGGTCGTCTGGCACTTAAAAATGTTTTAAAAACGATACATTGACTAAATTCAGCAATATTTTTGACATAAATGTATGATTTAAGTAAAATATAATAAAAACATAAAGGAGACATTACATGAAAGCATGCGGAATTGTTGCAGAATATAACCCATTACACACAGGACATGTATATCAGATGAATAAAGCAAGACAGATTTCGCAGGCTGACTGTATTATCGTTGTGATGAGCGGTAATTTTGTGCAGCGTGGTGAACCGGCAGTAATTGATAAGTATGCAAGAACAAGTGCTGCATTAAAAGCTGGTGCTGATATCGTTGTTGAACTACCTGTATACTACGCATTATCAAGTGCAGAGAATTTTGCAAGAGGTGCAGTTCTTACACTTAATACAATGAAAGCCACTTCAATCTGTTTTGGTGCTGAAACTGATAATGCAGATTGTCTGGCAAAGATAAGCCGTACTATAATATCAGAATCGCCTGAATATAAGGCAATTCTTAACAAAGCTCTTGCAGAGGGGCTCTCATACCCTGCGGCAAGACAGACTGCTCTTCTGCAATATCTGCCTGAATGCAAAGACATAATTACAGGTTCTAATAATATTCTTGCAATTGAATATATAAAAGCAATTCTTTACAACAACCTTAACATGACATATTATCCGGTGCTTCGTGAAGGTGCTGGCTACAATGACGACACAGATAATGCTGAGTTTGCAAGTGCATTTGGAATAAGAAAAATGCTTATGTCAGATGAACATGACAGATTAAAAACATATCTCACTCCCGTTATGTATGAAGAAATCAGCAATTCTAAGAACTGTCCTTTATTTTCTGATGATTTCAGCAATATATTTAATTACAAAATGCTTTTTCTTAAACAGCAATGCAATATTAATCATACAGACTTTGCTGAAAAACTTGCTGAATATGAAGATATCAGTCCGGACATCGCGAACAGATTTGTAGTTGCATTTACAGGAAGAGACAATATCACAGAATTTGCAATGAAAGTTAAATCAAAAAATATAGTATATTCAAGAATATGCCGCTGTATTATGCATATAATTCTTGAAATAAGAAAATCCATGTCCGATTCATACAATAATATACCATATATAAGATTATTAGGTTTTAATAAAACCGGACAGCAGTATCTTGGAAGCATCAAGAAAGAACTTGATGTACCTTTCATTACCAAGGCTGCTGATTATAAAAATGAACTTATATTTGACCTTGCATGTTCTGATATATATGCACAGGCTGTATATGAAAAGTATGGGTATGTAATGAAGAATGAATTACAGCAGAATATAATAAGAATATAAAAAAACACCGGCTGAACCAATCATATGATTCATCCGGTGTTTTTTATCTTAATTCTTAATTAGTTCTTAAAGCTGTGGATTGGTGCAGGAATTCTTCCTACTCTGTTCACGAATGCAGAACAGTCAAATTTATTAACAGGCATAATAGGTGCATAACCTAAGAGTCCGCCAAATTCTACTGTCTCTCCAACGCCCTTTCCTACAACAGGAATAACTCTTACAGCTGTTGTCTTCTGGTTTACCATGCCAATAGCTGCTTCATCAGCAATAATTCCTGAAATTGTTGTTGCAGGTGTGTCACCTGGAATAGCTATCATATCAAGACCAACTGAGCATACACATGTCATAGCTTCAAGCTTTTCGATTGTAAGTGAACCTTCATTAACCGCGTCAATCATTCCCTGATCTTCTGATACAGGGATGAATGCTCCACTAAGTCCGCCTACATAAGAAGATGCCATAACACCGCCCTTCTTAACCTGATCATTAAGCATTGCAAGTGCAGCTGTAGTACCAGGTGCTCCGGCTCTTTCAAGTCCGATTTCTTCAAGAATCTCTGCTACTGAATCTCCAACAGCAGGAGTTGGTGCAAGTGAAAGGTCAATAATACCGAAAGGTACACCGAGTCTCTTAGAAGCCTCCTGTGCAACAAGCTGTCCAACTCGTGTAATCTTAAATGCTGTCTTCTTGATAGTTTCGCAAAGAACCTCAAAGCTCTTTCCTCTCACACTCTCAAGTGCGTATTTAACAACACCAGGACCGCTGACACCAACATTTATAATTGCATCATCTTCTGTTACACCATGGAATGCACCAGCCATGAAAGGATTATCATCAGGAGCATTACATAATACAACAAGCTTGGCACATCCTAAAGAATCCTTATCCTTAGTAAGTTCTGCTGTCTCTTTAACTATCTCGCCCATAAGTCTTACTGCATCCATGTTAATACCAGTCTTTGTTGAACCAACATTAACAGAACTGCATATAAGCTCTGTCTGTGCAAGTGCCTGTGGAATTGATCTTATTAAAAGTTCATCACTCTTAGTCATACCCTTAGATACAACTGCTGAATAACCACCAATGAAATTAACGCCAACAGTATGCGCCGCCTTATCAAGAGTTTTTGCAATAGTAACATAATCCTCAGGTGTCTTACATGCAGAAGAACCAACAAGAGAAATAGGTGTAATTGATATTCTCTTATTAACAATAGGAACACCGAATTCCTTTGCAATCTCTTCTCCAGTTGAAACTAAATCCTTAGCAAGAGTTGTGATTTTGTTATATATTTTCTCATTAACCTCAGCTAAATCAGGACCAGCACAGTCAAGAAGATTAATACCCATAGTAATAGTTCTTACATCAAGGTTCTCTTTCTCGACCATTTTGTTAGTCTCTGTAACTTCCATAATATTAATCATAGTATTTAAGTCTCCTCACTTTCTTAGATACGGTGCATCATGTCAAATATTTCTTCACGCTGGCATTTAATTACAACACCAATATCTTCGCCAAGTTTATTAAGATCTTCATTGACATTGTCAAAATTCTTTGTAGAACCAGACATATCAACAATCATCATCATATTAAAATATCCTGAAACAATAGTCTGTGAGATATCAAGGATATTAACCTTTGTATCAGCAAGATAAGTACATACTCTGGCAATAATACCAACAGTATCTTTTCCTACAACAGTAATTACACATTTTTTCATAGCTTTCCTCTTTCTGCACCTTGTAAGCGCCTGTTATATTTCGCAAATACCTGATAAAACATCACGCTTTGCAACCTCTATATCAAAATCCGAAGATTTGAATGAGTTATCTGACATATCAATCTCTAACTTCACAGTCTCATAAGCCAGTTTATCATAATTATTTTCTTTGCTTAAATGACCAAGATATATTTTCTTGAGTTTATCATGAAGTAGAGAATTGACAAGCTGTCCAGATGTCTCATTAGATAGATGTCCTTTATTACCTAATATTCTTTTCTTAAGATAAAAAGGATAAGGACCAACCTGTAACATATTGATATCATGATTAGCCTCAACAAGCATAATATCAGATTCTGTCAGATTATCAACAACATAATCATCAAAATACCCTAAATCAGTTACAACCGATGCTTTTTTTATACCATTTGCACATTTTTGAGTAAATGTGTACGCAACAGGTTCGTTAGCATCATGTGATATACGGAAGGGGTGAACTGTTACATCTCCAATTGAAATGTCTTCATCAGCATTTATCTTATTAAATATGCCCTCTGGAATATTACCGAGTGATGAAGTCTGTTCTATTCCCTCTATTGTACCAGGAGTTGAATAGATTGGAATCCCATCTTTTCTTGATATAACACCAAGTCCTTTTGTATGGTCAATATGTTCATGTGTTACAAATATTGCATCAATATCTTTAAGACTTAAACCTGCCGTATTAAGTCCTTCTTCAATCCTTTTGCGGCTGACTCCAGCATCAAAAAGAACATGTGTGTCCTCTGTACCAAGGTAGATACAATTTCCACTGCTTCCGCTGGCAATTGGCATCATTCTCATCTACAAGTCTCCTTCTGATGAAACTCATTACTTCACCATATATAAATCTATCTGTAAAATATACAAATCGTTTATAAATGTATCATATTCCAAGCATAATCTCAAGCTGGGCGCGTGTTTTTTCTATATCTGACCCATTATCTATGACTTTATCAGCATATTTTCTAAACTCTGCTTCAGATAACTGACTTTTAAATATATTAGATATCTTTTCATCAGAATATCCTCTTGAAGCTGACAGTCGTATTCTTCTTACATCCTCAGAAACATATATGTACCATACCTCATCCATGAATATATCATAGTGATCTTCAATAAGCAGTGCTGCCTCAACAAAACAGTAATCAACATCATCTGCTATCTTATGATTATTAATCCTGTTGATAATCTCCTGCTTTACAAGTGGATGGATTATACTGTTAAGAACTATTCTCTTATTAGGATTCTTAAATATAATATCTGCAAGAAGAGGTCTGTTTATCTCTCCATCCTCTCCTACAATCTGCTCCCCGAATATATCAACGACCTTCTCAAATCCAATATTGCCAGATTGGTATATATTTCTTGCAACCAGGTCTGCTTGTATAATATCGCAGGAACACATTTCTTTCAGGAGTGCAAGAACAGAGGATTTTCCTGCTCCTACACCACCTGTAATTCCAATAACTTTCATTAGTGCGCCTCCAGCCAGTCTTTTCCTTCCTTTAAATCCACCTCAAGAGGTACCTTAAGGCTTACTGCATTCTTCATCCCGTCGAGCATTATCTGCTTTACAGTTTCAATCTCGTTCTCTGCCGTCTCAACAAGAAGCTCATCATGAACCTGCAATATAAGTCTTGATTTCAGATTATTCTCTCTAAGTGCGTTGTATACATTAATCATTGCCAGCTTGATAATATCAGCTGCAGTTCCCTGAATAGGTGCGTTCATGGCTACTCTTTCACCAAATGAACGCTGCATGAAATTAGAAGATTTAATCTCTGGAATCTCTCTGCGTCTGTTATACATTGTAAGCGAATATCCTTTTTCTTTTGCATCACTTACAAGACCGTCTATAAATGTCTTGATAGTTGGATAGCTTGCAAAATATCTTTCAATATATTCTTTAGCTTCTTTTCTTGAGATACTGAGATCCTGGCTTAATCCAAAAGAACTCATTCCATAGATAATACCAAAATTAACTGCCTTGGCATTTCTTCTCTGTTCATCGGTAACTTCATCCAGTGGTACGCCAAAGACCTGTGCTGCCGTTGCTCTATGGATATCTGCTGACGAATTATAAGCTTCAATAAGCTTCTCATCTCCTGACATATGTGCAAGAATTCTTAATTCAATCTGTGAATAATCAGCATCTAAGAATACGAATCCGTCCTTTGGAACAAATACCTTTCTTATAGCCTTTCCCATTTCCATTCTAATAGGAATATTCTGAAGATTAGGCTCTGTACTGCTTATTCTTCCAGTAGCAGTTATCGTCTGGTTAAATGTACCATGAATCCTTCCATCTTCTGATATATACTGTGTAAGTCCGTCAGCATAAGTTGATTTTAGCTTTGCTAACTGTCTGTATTCAAGAATCTTACTTACAACCGGATAATCAGGTGCAAGCTTTTCAAGTACATCTGCAGCTGTTGAATAGCCACTCTTTGTCTTCTTTCCGTTAGGCATTCCTAGTTTTTCAAAAAGTATTACACCAAGCTGCTTTGGTGAATTGATATTAAATTCTTCGCCTGCTGCTTCATATATTTCTTTTTCAAGTACAGAAATCTTAGAACCCAGTACCTTTGAATAATCAATAAGCGCCTGTTTGTCAACACTTATACCCTGTTGCTGCATTTCGAAAAGAACGAATATAAGAGGCATCTCTATAGTTTCAAAAAGCTCATACATATTATCGTTCTTTAACTGTTCTGTTATCTTATCAGCACATTTGTAATAAGCATATGATGAAAGGCAGGCATACTTAATCAGATTATCTTCAGCCTCAGCAGCAGCTTTTTCTATGCTTAATTTGCCAAGAAGCTCTGTTTTTGATGGATAAGTTAATGATAAGAATTCTCTTCCGAGAGTCTCATAATCATAACTTTCGTTGCTTGGATGAAGAAGATATGCTGCAATTGCAGTATCAATAAATGCTTTTTCTGAAACAAGCGGATAACCATTTATCTTGTCTTTTTCAAATATATCAAGATAATCTTTAATATTGGCAGATGCTATATTTCTGTGAGAAGCCTTGCTCACAACATCTAACAGACGTTCTATAAGGTAATTTTCAGTTACAAAACCAGATACCGGAATATAATAGATTTCTGTATCAGAGAGTGTTACTCCTACCGCAGTCAGTTCGTTTTCTCTTATAATTGAAAGTCCGATTTTTTCAATTCCATCAGCAATCTGTGCCGCTTTATTAAATACATTTTCAACTTCTGCAAAGTCAGATATCTTCTTGAAATATTCATAGCAGTCAGGATCTTTAGCTGTTATATCTGTATTTTCAAACTTCTTGAGCATATTCTTAAAGTTATATTTCTTAAAAAGCTCATATGAATTCTCATTAAAGAAATCTCCAGCCTTGGCATCTTCTATATTATATTCGATTGGAACATCTGTCTTAATCTCAGATAAGAATCTGCTCATCTTAATCTGTTCAATATTCTCTGTTATTGATGTCTTTGCTTTAGGCGGCTTCAATTCCTCAAGATGTTCAAATACTTTATCAAGACTATGATATTTCTGAATAATAGCTGATGCTGTCTTAGGTCCTATTCCCGGAGCACCTGGTATGTTATCTGATGTATCACCCATAAGAGCCTTGACATCTATGAATTCATGTGGTGTAACACCGTATAAATCAAATACATCAGCAGGATAATAGTCTTCTACCTCAGTTACACCTTTCTTAGTCTTAGGTATTCTTATCTTGATATGCTCATCAGCTAACTGAAGCAAATCCCTGTCTCCTGAAATAATAGATACATCAATTCCTTTATTCGCATTCTGCTTGGCAAGTGTTCCAAGAATATCATCAGCTTCGTAACCTTCCTGTTCAACAACAGTGATATTCATAGCTTTAAGCAGTTCTTTCATAAGAGGAACCTGCTGCTTTAATTCTGGCTGCATAGGCTTTCTTGTACCTTTGTAGCCATCAAATGCCTTATGTCTGAATGTTGGTGCAGATAAATCAAATGCTACCGTAATATAATCAGGCTTTTCTTCATCAAGGAATTTAAAAAGAATATTAAGAAAACCATATAAAGCATTGGTGTGTATTCCTTCTGCATTAGTAAGGTCAGGAACACCATAAAATGCACGGTTTAATATACTGTGTCCATCTATTAATATAAGTTTTTCACTCATGACAACTCTCCAATCCTCATTCTTAAAAGAATTTAATAATAATTAAAAGCAGTGCTGTAAGAATCATAACAGCTGTAACAAACAGATATCTTACTCTTGTAAAATGACTCCATTGCCTTAGAAACAGGCACCTTGCTTCACTATCTTTTAGCTTCTGCTCTACAAGTCCGGTAAAATCAAATGCATCAAGATATTCGCTATAGCTGCTGTTTTCTATACTTTTCTCATTATCATCATCTAATCCATATAAAATTATATAATATATCTCCATCTCTTCACGGCAGTCGTTACAGTTAAGAATGTGATGCGTAAATACTTCTTCATTCTTAAGAGACAGATTACCATGTTCAAAGCTATCTATCATATTCTGGATTTCTTTACAGTTATCCATAAACGCCTCCATAAAAGGATTATAATTCAATACTAAAATAATATTCGAAATTTATTCTGTGTGCAAGTATTCTTCACTTGATTTTTAAGTTTTATTATGATAAACTATCAAAGTCGCGCAGGTGTGGCGGAATGGCAGACGCAGCAGACTCAAAATCTGCCGGTGGTAACATCGTGCGGGTTCAAGTCCCGCCACCTGCATTAAAAAAGGAAGTTGCTTTTCGCAGCTTCCTTTTTTCTTTAACGAAATTCACGTTTGAAGGCAATATTTTAATTAAAGTGAGTTGTAAAGATCTTCATACTTTCTTGCTGAACTGTTCCATGAGAAGTCTGTCTTCATACCTCTGTCAACAATCTTATTCCACTCTCTCTTATGATTGTAATATACATCTTTAGCATAATTAACAATACTAAGCATCTCATGTGCATTGTAATTAGCAAATGAGAATCCTGTTCCCTTGCCTTCGTATTCGTTATATGGTTCTACAGTATCCTTCAGACCACCGGTCTCTCTTACAATAGGAACTGTTCCATATCTAAGACTCATAAGCTGTGAAAGTCCGCATGGTTCGAATAATGATGGCATAAGGAATGCATCACATGAAGCATATACTTTGTGTGACATATCTTCTGAGTAATATATGTTGGCAGATACTCTGTCATTATATTTCCAGTCATAATGTCTGAACATATTCTCGTATCTTTCTTCTCCAGTACCAAGAATAACAAACTGTACATCTTCAGCACAGAGCTGATCCATGACATATGCTACAAGGTCAAGTCCTTTCTGGTCTGTAAGTCTTGAAACGAGACCAATCATAAACTTTCCCTTATCCTCTGTAAGTCCAAGTTCCTTCTGAAGTGCAACTTTATTCTTCCACTTTTCTTTTCTGAAGGTTATCTGGTTATAATTGTTGGCAATTCTCTTATCTGTCTCTGGATTATATTCATCATAATCAATACCATTAACGATGCCGGACAGAACGTTGGCTCTTGCTCTCATAAGACCATCAAGATTCTCCCCATAGAATGGCGTCTTAATCTCTTCTGCATATGTTTCACTAACTGTTGTAACACGGTCTGCATATACAATACCACCTTTAAGATAGTTTGCATCATCGTATGCTTCAAGTTTATCAGATGTAAAGTATTCATCAGGAAGACCTGTAATATCTTTAACCTTCTTAAGATCCCATATTCCCTGGAATTTAAGATTATGAATTGTCATTATAGACTTAATTCCCTGATAAAATTCACCCTGTGAGAATCTTTCCTTAAGATATACGGGAATGAGACCGGTCTGCCAGTCGTTGCAATGAATTATATCTGGTCTGAATCCAAGAACAGGAAGTGCTGAAAGTGCTGCTTTGCTAAAGAAAGCAAACTTCTCAATATCTTCGTGAATCCAACTGTATGGCTTATTGCCTCCAAAATAGAATTCATTATCAATAAAATAGAATATAACACCATTCCACTCTAACTCAAATACACCTACATACTGTGTTCTCCATGCAAGATCTATGTAAAAATGTGTCTTATAAACCATTTTTTCACGATACTCCCAAGGTATACATGTATACTTAGGTATCATTACCCTTACATCAAACTTGGTTTTGTCAAAATACTTAGGGAGTGAACCTGCAACGTCTGCAAGTCCGCCTGTCTTAATAAATGGTACAGCCTCTGATGCAATCAACAATACATTTTTCATACATTAGTCCTCATTTCTTCTTAAATATAATCCCATACTCTTCATGCATTTATAAAAAATAAGTGCAGTCCCTGTAAAACTGCACTTATTATATCACATATATTAGAATATTACCAGTAACGTCTTATTGCAATTACGCTCATACCTATTGAATTAACACCAACAAGCCTTACTGAACCACCTGGAACATTAGCATGAATCATCTGTCCACCACCTACATATAATCCAACATGTCCCGGAAAACATATAACATCACCAGGCTGTGCATTAGCAAGTCCGTTAACTGCTGTTCCACCATATGCCTGGGCACTTGATGATCTTGAAATATTAATTCCATACTGTCTGAACAGATAAGAAGTAAATCCTGAACAGTCAAAACCTGATGGTGAACTTCCACCGCTTACATATGGAACTCCAAGAAGCGAATATGCAAGTGAAACAACACCACTTGCTACAGATGAATCACCCTTTGCCGGTGTAACTGTTGTATTAATATGCTGGTTCTGATTCGCCGCTGCTGCCTGACGTTCCTGTTCTCTCTTAGCTGCAACTTCTGCTGCTTTCTTAACTGCTGATTCAAGCTGACTGTTTACATCATCAGCCTTAGCCTGTGTTTCCTGAATAGTACTGTAAAGCAATGCCTGCTTCTCAGTAAGCTGTGTCTGTGCTTCATCAAGTTCATGCTTATCACTTTCAAGTTTTTCCTTGAGTTCCTTGATTTCACTGGCTGTCTGAGCCATTTCATCAAGTTTGTTTCTGTCATAATTATAAACTTCCTGCATATACACAGCTTTGTTAAGCATTGTACTCATGTCTGATGAAGTAAGAAAAACTTCAGCTAATGATACAGACTGGTCTTCATACATATACTTGATACGAAGCTTCATATCCTCATATTGTGCTGACTGAATCTTCTCTGCCTCTTCAAGTTTTACATTAGCTGCATCTATTTCGTCAGATTTATTAGCCATCTTAAGTTCCAGTTCATCCATCTGTTGTAACAGATAAGCCCACTGATCCTGAAGATTATCCAGCTCCTGTTGTGTCTGCTGCTTTTGCTGCTTTAACTTATCAACATCATCTGCAAATACTGCAAACACTGTGGATACCGTTAATGTAGATGATAATAACACGGCTGCAAAGCCTTTAAATATTCTCTTACGCATATATAACCTCAACCAAATTAATTATTACAAAATTGTTAAAAATCGTTTACGATTTTGTAATTATAATATAAAAGCAGCTATTTATCAAGGCTTTACAATTAAATATACATGAAAAATATGTGAACATTTTTATATTAAATATTATCTAATATTGTACTGCAGACGGATTTTATCCGAAATCAATGCAATAAATTCTGAATTGGTCGGCTTTCCTTTTCCACAATTAATAGTATACCCAAACAGATCATTCAGTGTATCTGTATTACCACGATTCCATGCAACTTCAATTGCATGTCTTATAGCTCTTTCTACCCTGCTAGGTGTAGTTTCGTATTTTTTTGCAATAGAAGGGTAAAGTACTTTTGTTACACTGTTTATAACTTCTGCATCTTTTACTGATAAAGTAATTGAATCCCTAAGATATTGATAACCTTTAATATGTGCCGGAATCCCAATATCATGAATTATATTTGTTATATCTGTCTCAAGATTTCTGTCTGTAATCGAAACTGGTTCTCTAGGTACTGCTTTTACATTCACTTTGTTGTGCTGATTCCTTATATATCGTATTCTGTTAACCAGAACTTCATTGTCAAATGGTTTCATTATGTAATATGCTGCTCCAACATTAAATGCATCCTCAGTAACACTGTCTCTGCCAACAGCGCTTATTACAATAAAGTCCGGTTTGGAATCTAATGTCTTGTCTGCCTTTATCTTTTCCATAACAGTAATTCCATCTATTCCAGGCATTATAAGATCAAGCAAAACAACATCTGGCTGGCTCTCATGAATCATTTTTACGGTATCTGCACCATTATCAGCAGTTCCAACAATTCTCATGTCATCTTCTTCATCAATTACATTCTTTAATGCCTCCAGAATACTCTGATTATCATCTGCGATAGCTATTTTAGTCCTCTCCATACATTCAAGCCCTTTCATAATGTGAAAATTAAATAATCCGACATATCAACTTCACAATAATTAGTATAGTTTTAACAGAAGCAGTCTGCAAGCACTTTTTATCGCAAGAAATAACAGCATTCGACAAAATTCGACACGGCTTTTATGATTATTAAATTAATCCATCAATAATAATGAATAAAATAACCAGAGGAAGGATATATTTAAGATAAAACTTTAAAATTTTAGGCATGCCGATACCCTTTCCTGTATTAACTTCATTCATATAATTATCATATCCCCAGCCAAGCTTAGTTGTGCAGAAAAGAAGTATAACAAGGCTTCCTATAGGGAGAATAAGACTGCTTACAAGAAAATCTTCAAGATCAAGCACGTTTGTTCCAGCGCCAAGCGGTGTAAATCCGCTTAATACATTGAAACCAAGAATGCATGGAATACTCATGATAATTATAATAAACAGGTTAATTACACCTGCTTTCTTACGGTTCCATCCAAATGCCTCCATATTGCACGCAATAATATTCTCCAGAACAGCAATAACTGTGGATAATGCCGCAAATGTCATAAAAAGGAAAAACATTGCGCCCCAGAATCTTCCACCTGACATATGTTCGAACACCTTTGGAAGTGTGACAAATATAAGGCTTGGACCACTGTCTGTTGGTATATTATATGACATACATGCTGGAAATATGATAACTCCTGACATAATTGCAACAAATGTGTCAAGTAATGTAATCTGTATCCCCTCTCCTACAAGCGCGCGTTCTTTACCAATATAGCTTCCAAATATCATCATCGAGCCCATTCCGACACTTAAAGTGAAAAATGCCTGCTTCATTGCCTCAATAATAATATTTCCAATACCAACCGCTTCTATCTTATTCATATCGGGAACAAGAAAATATTGCATTCCTTTTCCGGCACCATCAAGCGTAAGACTGTGGATTGCAAGCACAACAATAAGTCCAAGAAGAATAAGCATCATATATTTTGTAATCTTTTCTACGCCATTCTGAAGTCCCATACTGCAAACAATAACCGCAATAAGAACTATTACTGCCATCCATACAAACATTATCCATGGATTAGCAGTTACATCTGCAAACATCTGCGAACTGTCAGTATTTTTAGTGATATCACCAGTTACATACTTGATAAAATATCCTAACATCCATCCTGAAACAGTAGTATAGAAGAATAAAAGTATATAATTGCCTATCATTCCAAGATATCCATGAATATGCCACTTCTGTCCAGGTCGCTCCAGTTCATGATACGCTCTTATTATACTGCTTTTAGAAGCTCTTCCCATTGTAAGTTCCATTGATAGTACAGGGATTCCAAACATAAGAAGGAATAACATATATAATAAAACGAATATTCCACCTCCATTATTACCTGCAACATATGGAAAACGCCATACATTTCCAATTCCGATTGCGCAGCCTGCACTTATAAGTATGAATCCAAGTCTGCTGCCAAATTTCTCTCTTTCCATCGTATTATAATCCTTTTCTTTGTTAGTTTCTTTTAGTCTTTATCAAGCATTCTATCAATAAATATACCATATCCGCAAGTAGAATCATCAACAAATACATGTGTGACAGCCCCAATTATCTTTCCATTCTGAATAATCGGGCTTCCACTCATCCCCTGAACAATTCCATTAGTCAGCTTGAGAAGCTCTCCTGATGTCACTTTAAATGTTATATTCTTAGAATCGCCATACTTTAAATCTGTTATATCAATTTCATAATCATGAAAACTGCCATTGTTATAAAACCTTACATATGCTGTTCCTTTTGAAGCTTCATATGACCCAGCTGCTTTCATCAGTTCAGGTGAATACTCCTTATATAAAGAGTACGCATTTTCACCATATATGCCTTTATCAGTATTACGTCTTATACTTCCTATGTTGTCCTCTCTATAATCAATAGTACCAAGAAGCTCTCCCGGCTCTCCATTTTTTCCAGGTACAATAGACAGAATCCTTGTTCTGTATATCATGCCATCTTTTATATCAAGTACCTTCCCTGTTTCGTTATCTGATATTCCATGTCCTAATGCGGCAAATGTGCCATCTTCACACACATAAGTAACAGTTCCAACACCTTGTGTATCATCTTTAACCCAGATTCCAAGTTTATATTCTCCTGCAACATTTTTTACAGGCTCAACCTGTACATCAATGTCCTGTCCGTTCCGCCTGACAGTTATATCCATACTATTTCCCGTAGATTCTGACACTGCCTGTGAAAGCTGTTCTTTCGTATCTGTCTGAAAGCCATTAACTTTAATTATATAATCACCTTTATTAATCTTTCCTTTGGCAGGAACAATATTCTGACCATCATATGTGCATATTGTTTCTGTGTTAACAACATATACACCATTACATTTAAGATATATGCCGACCTGAAAGCCGCCAGAATAAACATACTTTTCATTGACAACCTCCATATGTGTCCTTGCAACAGGAAGAAGTCCGAAAAGTTTATAATCTACATAATACTGCCCTGTATATCCTGACTGTAAAGTAACATCTCTGCTGAAATCAATATTATCTGCACACATATTATTACTGCTGTCATATACCGTTCCGACAACCGGAATATCCATTGAGAAAACAGCCTTATCTTGTGTGTATATATATAATTTATCAGGAATCTTTTTCTTGATTGAATCGTAGTATATATATGCTGTAAAGACCATACACAAAACCAGAAAACTGGCATAAAATAACCCTTTTTTAAATCTACTCATCTTACTCCACCATCCTTCTAAGATTAGTATTAACAGATGAAATACTTTTTAAAAAAGGGTATTAATGTAAATTAACGTTGATATTATATTCAGCTCTTTTTGGCGAGTTGTGCCATATTTTTCAATTCTTTTGCGTTAGATATAACCGCATCTGTAATAACTGAACCTCCAAGCATTCTGGAGATTTCATTAACACTTTCGTCATATGATAACTGTGTAATATTACTTATTGTCCGGTTGTCTTTAGTAGACTTCTCAATAACATAGTGATTATCAGCCATTGCAGCAATCTGAGGAAGATGCGTAATGCATATTATCTGATGAGTTTTCGCCAGTGTATTAAGCTTCTCAGCGACAAGCTGTGCCGTCTTTCCGCTGATTCCTGCATCAATCTCATCAAATATCAGTGTTTTGGATATATCTGTCTCTGCCATTACGCTTTTAATTGCAAGCATAATTCTTGATAATTCACCTCCTGATGCAATCTTTGATAAAGGCTTCATATCTTCACCTGGATTAGTTGATATCATGAATCTGACATTATCAATTCCGGCAGAATCAGGATTTTTCTCCTCAAATTCAGCTTCGAATCTTACATCAAGAAAATTAAGCTGCTTTAAGGCGTTTGTTATATCCTGCGAAAAACCGAGAGCTGTTTTCTTTCTCTGGCTGCTTAAAAGAGAAGCCGCATTCATAAGCTTTTTGTAAGCTTTGTCATATTCAGCTTTTCTTGCAACAACAACTTCATCATAATTTTCATATTCAGATAACTTCTGTTTCTTATCATCAAGAACAGATAAAATATCTTCAATCGAATTGCCATATTTCATCTTAAGAGAATTAATTAAATCAAGTCTTTCTTCAAGTGCATTGAATTCAGACTGGTCAAATGTAAAATCATCCATATAAGATGAAAGATTATGAGCCACATCTGATATAAGATTCTCAATATCAGATAGAATATCACAGTTATCTTTCAAAGACTCATCATATTCGCTTGCAGCCATCATATTCTTTAATGCTGCACCTGCCATATCACTAAGATTATTGTCACTTTCTGAAAGAAGCATCGATACCTCAGAAAGATTTCCTGCAATTTTCTGGAAGTTACTCATTCTTCGGTAATCACTTTCAACCCGTTCATCTTCGCCCGGTTTTAAAGCTGCTGATTCAAGCTCATTGATTTCATATTGAAGAAAAGCCATCTCTTTAATTCTTGATTCATCGTCACCAGAAAGACTTTCATATGCTTTTCTACATATAGCATATTCTTTATAGCAGTCTTTATACGAATCAAGAAGTGGAATAATGCTGTTATCATAAGCATCAATAACAGATAAATGATTACTCTCATCCATAAGCAGCTGGTTATCATGTTGTCCGTGAATATCAATTAGTTCATGTGCAAGAACTCTGGTCTGGGCGGATGTAAAAGACTGTCCATTAACCTTAATCTGTGAACGATTTGACATGATTTTCCTTGAAATAACAAGTTCACCGTCATCACATGATATAACACCAAGTTCTTTAATTCGTTCAATCTTATCTTCTGGTATTGCAAATGTTATCTCTGAAAGACCATATTCACATCCTGACCTTATAAAATCAGGTGATGTCTTGCTTCCCAATGCTGCATTAATAGAACCAAGAATAATTGATTTACCTGCACCGGTTTCACCTGAAAGTATATTAAGTCCTTCATCAAAATCAATATTCTCTTCTTCTATAAGTGCAAGATTCTTAACATGTAAATTAACTAACATACCCTGCCTTTCAATTCTGTCTATTAATTGTTCTTAATAAGCTTCTTAATCTTGTTCATAACAAGCAATGTATCATTAACAGTCCTTACCGCACACATGATAGTGTCATCGCCTGCAATAGAACCGACAATTTCATTCCATTCAAGTGCATCTATTGCTGCACATACAGCCATTGCCATTCCAGGTGCAGTCTTAATAACAAGAATATTTTGTGCCATATCCATTGATACAAAGCCTTCTTTAAGAACCGTTAAAAATTTATCACTTGCAACAGGTTTATCCTTTGTAAGTGTTGCATACCTTGTTCTTTTACCATCCACAGAAACTTTTGACAGATTAAGCTCTCTTATATCTCTTGAAACAGTAGCCTGCGTAACATTATATCCCTCATCATTAAGAATTTTTGCAAGCTCTTCCTGTGTTCCAACTTCGTATCTGTCAATTACTTCTAATATCTTTTTATGTCTGTCTGTTTTCATAATTATCACCAACTACATTTTGTTTCTTATCCTCTCTAAGAATGAAATCCTGCTTGTCTTGACAAATTTTGATATACGTTCTGACTGCGTAATAACAATTCTGTCCCCCGTTACAACTTCACAGAAGTTTTCTCCATCAAATGTGGCAACTCTTGCACTGTCATTCTTAAGAGAGCCGGTTCTTCTTCCTGATGAGCTTTTATTATCCTTCATCTCAATCATAATCTCATCATCAGCAGCAAATATAATACTTCTCTGATTAAGCGAATGCGGACATATAGGTGTTACCATTATAAGTCTTGCTGTCGGCTGTATTATAGGTCCTCCTGCTGACAGACTGTACGCTGTCGATCCTGTTGCGGTCGAAACAATTACCCCGTCAGCCGAATATGTATTAAGATACTCGCCATTGACATATATATCAAAATCAATAATTCTTAAAGCACCATTTCTGTTAATTACAACATCATTAAGTGCCATATCAGAAAAAATGCGTTCTTCACCGCGATATATACATCCATCAAGCATCATGCGTCTGTCAATCTCATAATCGTCTCTAAGAAGACTCTCTAATGTCTCCTCAAAGCTTGACATATCTGTGTCTGTAAGATAACCAAGAGTTCCGATGTTAACGCCTATAAAAGGAATATCCTTCTCAGACAACTCTCTTGATGCCTGAATAAGTGTACCATCACCTCCAAGAACAATAACACATTCAGTATTATCAGGAACCAGTCTTACATCACTATATGATCCTGTTGTATTAAATGCCTCTTCCTGTTCTATCTGGCATACACATTCAGCTCCTTTTGAGCGTAAAAAATGTGCAATCTTTCTTGTATTAACACCATCAGGATCTTTAAACCTGTTAGTAACAATATAAAAATATTTCATGCTGAACCTCATTTAGTATACGAAAAGAATTAAATATATATTACAATACTTCGTGAGCTTTTTCAACTACGTTTTCTACAATAAATGGAATTTCCTTTATCTGTGGTTCTGCAATTTTCTGCAAATGCAGCAGATACTCAATATTCCCTTCAGGTCCCTTAACAGGACTGAACTCAAGATTAAGGATTTCAAACCCTATTGACATTGCATAATCAATAACTTTATTGATTACTTCTATATGAACATCTTTATCTCTTACAACGCCATGCTTTCCTACCTTCTCACGTCCTGCTTCAAACTGTGGCTTGATAAGACATACTATCTGTCCATCATCTGTAAGAAGATTTCTTACAGGAGTAAGTACCTTGGTAAGTGAGATAAATGATACATCTATACTTGAAAACTGTATTCTGTCTGCGACATCATCAGGTGTTACATAACGGATATTAGTTTTCTCCATGCATACAACTCTCTCATCATTGCGTAACTTCCAGTCAAGCTGTCCATGTCCTACATCAACAGCATACACTTTAATTGCACCATTCTGAAGCATGCAGTCAGTGAATCCACCTGTTGATGAACCTACATCCATACATACCTTACCTTCAAGCGTCACATCAAAATTCTGCATAGCTTTCTCAAGCTTAAGACCACCACGGCTAACATACTTAAGGGTTGTTCCGCGGACTTCTATCACTGCAGTATCTGGAAATGACTGACCCGCCTTGTCTTCCTTCTGTCCGTCAACATATACATTACCAGACATAATAATAGCTTTTGCCTTCTCTCTTGAAGTCGCAAGCCCTTTATTAACTAATAAAACATCTAATCTTTCTTTACTCATTACTCTTATCCTTATTCAATACATTTGCCCATCTGTTAAGTATCTTTGCAACAACACTGTCTTTATCAACACCTGATTCCCGTCGAAGAATATCAACATTGCCATGTTCAACATAATCATCTGGCAGTGCAATATTAAGCACATCTATGTCATTACAGGTATCATCATAATATTGACAGACCGCTTCGCCAAAGCCACCTGATAAAACATTTTCTTCCATTGTAACTATAAGTCTGTGTGACTCTGATAATCTGTCAAGCATATCAGTATCAACTGGCTTGATAAAACGTGCATTGACAATTGTTATATTATAACCCTTTTCTTTAAGCTTATCTCTTACATCCTGTGCCGTAATAAGCATATTGCCTGCTGCAACAAGTGCAATGTCAGACTCTTCAATAATCATCTCGGCTTTTCCGTACCTGATTGGTGCATTGTACTCTTCAAGACCATCATACGCCTGACCTCTTGGATATCTTATTGCAATCGGTGAATTAAAGTTAAGCAGTGCAAATTCAAGCATTGCTGAAAGTTCACTGCCATTCTTAGGTGCCATAACAGTCATGTTCGGGATTGAAGTCAGAAATGAAAGGTCGAATATACCCTGATGCGTTTCACCATCACTTCCAACAAGTCCTGCCCTGTCAATTGCAAATACTACATGAAGATGCTGGATACACACATCGTGAAGTATCTGGTCATATGCTCTCTGTAAAAATGAGGAATAAACCGCAAATACAGGTTTAAGGCCGCCTGCCGCCATTCCTGCAGAGAATGTGACTGCATGCTCCTCAGCAATTCCAACATCAAAGAATCTTTCTGGAAACCATTTGGAAAATTTGGCAAGTCCTGTGCCATCAGGCATGGCTGCCGTTACAGCTACTATCTGCTTGTCTTTCTTAGCAAGCTGGCATATTGTTTCTGAAAATACATCAGAATAAGTTGGCTTATCAGAAGCTTTTAACTCTTTGCCTGTAGCAATATCAAAAGGTCCTATTCCGTGAAATTTAGCCGGATTACGCTCTGCTGGTTTATAACCGTGTCCTTTGTGTGTTACAACATGGATGATAACTGCTCCATTTATTCGCTTGGCAACATGGAACACTTTAATCAGTTTTTCAATATCATGTCCATTAACCGGACCAAGATAAGATATTCCCATGCTTTCAAACATCTGACCTGGAAGTATCATCTGCTTAAGATTGCTTTTAGTTTTCTTGATTTTGTCTACAATATGGTCTCCACCCGGAAGCTTATACAGAGTATTAGTCACATTTTCCTTAAGGTCATAATACGAATCAGATGACCTTATATTACTAAGCATATGTGGTACACCGCCAACATTTTTTGCTATAGACATTGTATTATCATTCAATACAATAATAAAATTAGTCTTAAGAGAAGAAGCATTATTAAGTGCCTCATAGGCCATTCCACCTGTAAGTGCACCATCTCCTATAACAGACACAACACTGTAATGCTCATTCTTTAAATCTCTTGCTTTAACAAGTCCTAATCCCGCTGATATTGATGTTGAGCTGTGTCCTGTATCAAATGCATCAAAATGGCTTTCATTTCTTTTAGGGAAACCGCTCATTCCACCAAATTTTCTTAACTGATCAAACTGATTCTTTCTTCCGGTAAGAATCTTATGCGTATAAGACTGATGACCTACATCCCATATAAGCTTATCCTGTGGAAGATTAAAAGCCAGATGAAGTGCCATCGTAAGCTCTACAACACCAAGATTAGATGCGAGATGTCCTCCTGTTTTACTAATTTTTTCTATAAGAAATCCCCGGATTTCATCTGCAAGCTGATTATATTCAATTGGAGATAATTGTTTTATATCATTTGGTTTATTTATCTTTTCAAGAATCATAATACACCTGCTTTATTTATTTCTGTGTATAAGGTTAAGAACGAATTCCTCTAAAAATTCATTCTTTCCCACGCTCTTAATTATATCTAAAGCTTCATCAGACATAGATTGTACATCCGCTTCAGCTTTTTCCATTCCATATAAAGTAACATAAGTTGTTTTATTATTCTTTTCATCAGAAAATACTGGCTTTCCAAGTTCCTCAAGTGAACTCGTCACATCAAGTATATCATCTCTAATCTGGAACGAAAATCCTATAAGTGATGCTGCCCTGCATAATCTGTCAGCCGTTTTCTCATCACAGCCTGCAAGATATGCTCCTGCAAGAAATGCAGCTTCAATCAATGCACCTGTCTTTAATCTGAATATAAAATCAAGCTGTTCATCTGATAATGCTTTTCCTGTAAGTTCAACATCAACAGCCTGTCCGCCAACCATGCCTTTTATTCCTGCTTTTCTTGCAATAACTTCCATTGCCTTAGCTTTCGCCGCCATATCTCCTTCACCTGATATAAGTGCATCAGCCATAATCTCATAAGCAAGATTAAGAAGTCCGTCTCCTGCAAGTATTCCAAAATCCTCTCCGAACATCTTATGTGTTGTAAGTCTTCCTCTTCTGTAATCGTCATTATCCATTGCCGGAAGATCATCATGTACAAGAGAATATGAATGAATACATTCTAAAGCCGCCATAAATGGATAGACAACCTGACAGTCATCACCTCCACACAGCTTATACACCTCAAGCATAAGCATAGGTCTTACTCTTTTACCACCTGCATTGACGCTGTAATTCATAGCTTCTCTTATTTTTTTATCAAGTCCTGTCTCATCAGGAAGATATCTTGATATCAAATCATTAATAAATTCTACTTCCTGTTCCAATTCATTCTTAAAATCATTCATCGTCATTTTCTCCATCATCATTCAAAACTATGATTTGTTTCTCAATCTTGTCAAGCTGGTTATTACAGCTTTCAACAAGCTTCATCCCCTCCTGATACATTTTAAATGATGCATCAAGTGTTGTGTCTGATTTTTCCATCTGTGCAATTATTTCTTCAAGTCTTTCGAATGACTGCTCTAATGTTTTTGCCATACTTTCCCTACCTCGATAACCTTAGATCTGATGCTTCCATCTTTAAGATAAACTGTGATTTCATCATCTGACGACACCTGACCGGCTGATACAATTCTGTTACCTTCAGAATTCTCAATATAGCCATAGCCCATATCAAGCTTTTTTAGAGGACTTAAGCCCTCAAGTCTTGAAGCATACAGACGTAGTCTGTTTCTATTATCTGCCGCACATCTTTTTATTAACATGTTCAGCTTATCTTCAATATTCATGAGCCGCTGTCTTTTATCATATATCTGATTGACAGGGTTAAGATATTCCATCTGGAGCTTTAATCTTTCAAGATAGTCTCTTTTTGCAGACAATGAATACATTATCTGTTGCTTTAACCGTCTTTCATATTCATATATTCTGTTCTCAACAGCCGCTGTTTCTGTAACGGCAAGCTCTGCCGCTGCAGAAGGTGTAGGTGCTCTCATATCAGCCACAAAATCTGTAAGTGTAAAATCTGTCTCATGACCTACAGCCGATATTATCGGTGTTGATGCGTTAAACACTGCTTCTACAACCTCTGGTTCATTAAAAGCCCATAAATCTTCTATTGAACCGCCGCCTCGTCCTACTATAATACAGTCAAGCCCCATCTTATCAAGTCTTGTAATTCCGCTTACAATTGACTGCTTTGCATGCTCTCCCTGAACATATGCAGGATAAAGTACAATCTGGATATAAGGGTTACGCCTTTTAGAAATGTTCATAATATCCTGAACTGCTGCACCTGTCTTAGATGTAACAACACCTAATTTTTTAGTAAATGCAGGAAGTGGTCTTTTATATTCCCTGGCAAAATATCCCATATCCTCATAATATTGTTTTAACTGTTCAAACTTCTGGTACAGTTCTCCAATACCTTCCTGTTGCACAGTATTGGCATATAACTGATATTTACCCGCTGCATCAAACACATCAACTCTTCCTGATACAACAACTGACATTCCATCCTTTAACTTAAATACAAGCTTTGCAGCCTGACTTGCAAACATAATGACAGAAAGTGCCGCATCAGCATCTTTTAATGTAAAATAAATATGACCGGAGGTATGATACTTGCAATTAGATATCTCCCCCTTAACAGAAACTGAGTTAAGCAGAAAATCCTGCTTAAACATATTCTTAATATAGGAATTCACCTGCTTTACAGTATATACTCCAGCCATATATCCTCACTTTACATGCAAAAGAACTGCATTATTCTTTGATTAACTTACCTAATACACCATTAACAAAGGCTGCTGTGCTGTCTGCTGAGCCATACTTCTTGGAAAGTTCAACAGCTTCATTGAGTGCTACATTAGTAGGAATATCCTCATCATAAAGCATCTCATACACAGCAAGTCTCATAATGGAGAGCTCTGTCTTTCCAAGACGGCTTGTTGGCCATCCTTCTGATACAGAATCAATTTTCTCATCAAGTTCGGGTATAAGTTCTGCTATTGCTAATGTCTTATTCTTGATGTATTGGTATTCTTCTTCCTTAAGATGTGACGCATCTACCATATCTGCATCTGAAAAATACAGATCAATCTGCTCATCATACTCATCTTTGTTATCGATATAAGGAGCTCTGAATAATAACTTAAAAATATGCTCCCTCATTGTAGATCTTGTCATCTTTTAACTCCTGAATTTAATTTTCTACATTAACACTGGCAACCTTAATGTTGACCTCTGTAACTGAAAGTCCTGTCATTGTCTCTATTGCAGACTTAACCTTTTCCTGAACCTTAGCTGAAACAGCTGGTATCTGTGTTCCATACTTAAGATTAAGTGTTATATCTACAAGGACATTTGACTCTTCAACTGTTACCTTAACACCCTTAGAAAGATTCTTCATTCCAAGTTTGCTCACTATTTCATTAGTAATATTACCGCCAAGGCTGTCAACACCTTCAACCTCTGTAGCGGCAAGACCAGCTATAATAGCTACAACTTCATCAGCTACCTTAACTTCACCAATATTAACATTCTCATGTATAGAATAAGTTGTACCTCTATCTTCAAACTCTTTTGTCATAACCGTCCTCCATATATTCATATTTAACTCAAAGTTAAAAAGATTATAACATAAACACTAATTATTGCAAATATTTATTGTTATCTTATCCGCAGCAAAACCAGTTTTTCTTTTAATAATATCTTCAATCTGAGCTTTATCTGTATCTGAAAGCTCTGATACATTAATAACAGCATCCACATTGGTATCAGATACAGTAACTACTGAAGAATCAAAACCCTTAGCTGACAGTAATAATTCTATAGCTGTCTCTTTATCTGCACTGTCTTCAAGCTTCGCAAGCTCGTCAACAGCTGATTTCTTTGCATCCTCTGTCATATTGGTGTCATTGACGATACTCTGAAGATTCTCAAGGCTTGAAGCCCTGATCTGTTCCCTGTTTAATCTGGCAGCGGCTACTGCCTCCGACTTTATTCCTGCTGATGTAAGTATAACAGTTCCTGGCTCATCTGTAAAATCTGTATCCTCATCAGCCAGATTATTATCAGTTGTTACGTTATCAGAAGAAACAGCGGAACTTTCTTTATCTTTGATTTTAATTATATTATTAAGATCACCCGCATAATTAATATACCCGGCAGCAGCTATCATTATAGCAAGTGCCGTAATTATAATATGATTCTTTTTAATTCTTTTCAAAACTGCCTCCAAAATAATTATTCCGACATTTTCATCACTTTAATTTTATGTACAGGAACACCTAAAAGGCCATTTATCGCATCCGTAATATATGCTACAAGATTCTTGTCATCACCTCCCTCACATACAACTAATACTCCTATAACTTCTTTATCATCCGTGGTCTTAAGAAGAACTTTAACTTTTCCAACACCATCAGTATTTTCAAGCATCTGCTGCAATTCTTCCCCAAGATTTTTTTCATAATCATCTGAGTTGGAGGATATAACCGGACCTGATGTATAACTTTTTGCAGATGAACTTTTTGTTGGCATTGCAATCACCATCATAAGTATCCCTGCCAGTATTACTATAAATATTTTATCTTTCCTTGTTTTATTCAGTAATCCTGTAAAAAATGCTTCATTTTTACCATCATTATCCACTTTCGCCTGCCTCCCTGATATCTACCTGTTCTACAGATACTCCATACCTGTCAGCTATATCTGTTCTTAATCTGCCAATATTATCATTGCCTGCAATGCTGTTATCTTTAACATATACATTTATCATACTGACCGCTGTCATGTCTGATGTGAAGCTGCATTTTACATAAACAGCTTCCAGACCATAAGAAGCTGCTGTGCTATTAATATCTGAGCTTATAATTTTTTCAGCCGTTTTCTTGTCTGCAGTATTATATAAAGCCTGTGAGACATTATCGTTCTCCTTAGAATATGTTTTAAGTCCATTACTTATGCCATCTGTAATCTCACTTATATCCGCATTCTTAATATTAAGCAGCGGAATTATTATCGCCGTTACAAGTATCAGTTTCATTACAAATGCTATGAATTCCTTATACTTTAGTGGCACAAGCTTTAGTGCAATCTCTCCTGTGATTTCAAGAATAAATATTGTTTTAAACCAGTTAATAATACCTGTCATTGCACGTTACCACATTTAAACATATAGATTAATATTAGTTGCAAAGCATATAATTGCCATTGTAAGGCACATAAGAACAACTGTGACAGCAATCATATATATCATATTCTCAAGACTTTCTGACAGAACAAGAACTGCTTTGACTATACGGCTGTCTGCCACAGGTTCTAATACTGCTCCAAGAATCTGATATAAGAACGCCATGACAACAAGTTTGAGAATCGGAATTCCTATTGTTACAGCCATAACAATAACCGCAGCCACACCAATAGAATTCTTAACAAGCACAGCAGACCCTACAATTGTCTTAGATACAGTTTGTGCACTGTTTCCAATGCCAGGAATCATAGAAACAGCTTTGAATAAAACGGACATTTTAAGCGAGTCGCTTAATGGAAGAATAAGACTTTTTATCCCATTAAGTCCCAGAAAAAACATAAGCATTCCTTTTACTGACAGTTTTATAATCTTTGTTATAAGCTGGCACATTTTGTTAAACTTATCTTTTTCACTAAATGTATCAAACATGCCTAATATCATATATATATAATCAGCTCTCATAAGAACATTTTTCACAAGAACATTGACTATGTACATAAGAAAAAGAATTATCTCATAATACGCTGCAGCACTTGATGCCCCACACGAATATGCAACTGCTGGAAAAAATACCGGACATAGGGCCTTGTATATATCAATTGACATCTGAACACATTCATATCCTGTCCTTGCAGCATTAATAAATACTGCAACTATCAGCGTCATAAGAATGAATGATATAAAAAGCATCGCTGAATCAGATGCATTTTTATCAAGAACAGTAAGAAACATTGCACATATAGATAAAAGTAATATCTGTACCAGAACTGTTCTGTTGGCAATTATTGCTTCTGTCACTGTGCCGGTAAAGTTAAAGCCTATGTTAGTGTCCGAACTGGCAACAGACCTGACAAGTTCTTTAAAAGATGTACCCTGCCAGCCATAATCATCAAGCGTACTGTCTATGCCACTATAATCTGCTTCATCTATCAGCGAATCATAATTAAATGTATTATCATCCTGTGCATATATATATGTCTTCTGTATGATGAGCACCGCCAGAAACGCTATCATAAAGGCAATTATTTTCTTAGTCAGACAATTTCCTCTGAAACAATTTCAAAAAGTGTTACTATAACCGGTATGCATAAGCCTGCAACAGAAATTCTGGCGTATATTTCCATAGCTGACGCAAGTGCGGCAAATCCATTTTCTTTACATATATTTGATGATATTTCTGTTACATACGATATACCTATAACTTTGATTATCAGCTTTATATATTCCTGATTGATACCTGCAGTAAACATATTGATTCTTGTGTACACGGATATAAGCCCATTAAATACAAGCATTGCAGTTCCTACACACAGAACAATTGATACAAAGTTTCCCATTGAAGAGCCTGTACTTTTCAAAACCAGAGCAAGAATCACACCTGTAACTGCACACACCGAAAGCGACAACACATTAATATGTACCACCCCCTATCACAATTCAAAAAGCTTCTTCATGGTAGTAAACAATTCAAGTATATAAGGTAATATCCAGTAGATGACAATAAGAAGTCCTGCCAGTGCGGTAAGCGCTGCCTGGTCATCTCTTCCATTATGCTTTAGTATCTGGTTAAGTATTGAAACAACTATGCCTACCGCCGCAATCTTGAATATTATGCTTACCTCCATACTTCACCTCCGATTCATATAAGTACAATCACGAGTATAAGTCCTGCTGATATTCCTGTAACGATATAAGCCTTCATCTTTCCTGCCGCATTGGTCTTAACCACATCAAGTTCCTCATTAAGTTCACACACAACAGACTGTATAAGTTTTATCTGACTGTCCTTGTCAATAAATGTGCTTATAGAACCTGCCTCTTTTATTATCTCCAGCTGTCTTTTGCCAAGTATTTCTGCAAATGCTTTATCAGCAGCCTCATTCCATATCAATGCAAATGTATCAATGTCCGATTTATTCAATGCTTCGCATATGTATCCGGTAAAATCCCTGACATATGAACACATGTCAAAATCTCCAAGACGTTCAAATATCTGCGTCATATCTATAAGTGAATATCCAATATGATTATTCATGACGGAAAGCATTCTTACCATGTCTTTTAATATTATTATCCTGTTCTTTAATCTCTGGCTGTATGAAAGACCATACATAAAACAGCCTGAAAGTATTAATATTCCGCCTATATATCCAGACATTTTCCTGCCTCCCCACATTTTTCCAATATTACAGCTCTCTTAAATCCACTTTTTGCAAAAAGACCTGTAAGTCTTTCATCTGTATCATATATACTGCTTCCATGTGCAGTTCCTATTACAGTGCATCCAGTTTTAATGCAGTATTTTACAGCTTTAATATCATCTTCCCCACCAATCTCATCCATTGCTACAACCTGAGGACTAAGCGAGCGAACAGCCATATATACTCCCGTGAGTTTATTACAACCATCCAGAACATCTGTCCTGCAGCCAATATCATTACATGGAACTCCGTTTACACATGCCGCTATTTCACATCGTTCGTCAATTAAAACCACATTTTTTCTATGTTTATCAGATAACTGTCTTATAATGTCTCTAAGTAGTGTTGTTTTTCCAAAGCCCGGCGGTGATATTATAACAGTGTGCTTTAACCCGTCTTTTAAAAGCTCATTCATTATATTATCAGCGCAGCCTTTCATCTGTTTAGCAATTCTTATACACATGAATGTCACATGAGAGAAATTCTTTACTTTTCCATTCTCCCATATAACCTGTCCGCCAAGTCCAATTCTGTGTCCGCCTTTAATTGTCAGAAATCCATTCGCTATACAGGATTCATAAGCATAAGATGAATAATTAGTTGCTATTGACAGTATTCTTGTTATCATATGTTCATCTACAGGTCTGGTTCCCATATGTTCGCCATTATCGCATATGGCAGCAGGCAGTCTTCCTATACGAAGACGTATTTCCCTGACATGCTGTAATCCTGCATATATTCCAATGTCTTTAATTAATTCATCCGGGAGGATTTTATAGAGTGATTCGTCATACAAAAACAAGCCCCTTCACTATTGTTTTTCACAATATATGAAAGGGCTGTCCGTTTTATTCTACTGACTTTAAAGATTCGACCATAGGAAGCTTCTTTAACCTTCCATACATGGCCAGATTAACTATAACTGAGAAAATCAGTGTGATAAGATATGAATATATATATGTTGTCGGTTTAATAGCATATCCAAACATTAGTGCATCCATCTCTACAGTAAGCATTATGTATATATGAAGAAGTCTTCCTAAGAATATTCCGAACACACCACCGATTAGTGTAAGGAATATATTCTCACGGTACACATACATGCCTACCTCCGGGTCAAAGAAACCAAGGACCTTAATAGTTGCAATTTCTCTTCTTCTCTCCGATATATTAACATTTGTAAGATTATATAACACAACGAATGCAAGCAGACCTGCTGATATTATAAGTACCCATGTTACCAGGTCAAGTGACTGTATCATATTCTCAAATCGTGTGACATTAGCATTAAGGAAGCCCACACCCTTAATATAATCTCTTGTAAGGTATTCATCTCCCATATAACTTTCAGTTTCGCTTACATCTCCGTTAATCTTTATAAGCACCCTGTTGTTATCAGGAACATTTCCAAAAAGTTCATTATAATATTCTGTACTTATATATATATAATGATTAACATACATTTCTGTAATGCCGGATACAACAGCCTCTGACTGCTTTCCAGCGGATGATGTTACTGTGATTTTATCACCTTTCTTTACCCCTAAATCTTTGGAGAGCTTTTCAGTGATAACAACGCCTGAATCTTCAAGAGCAACATCATTATGCTTTCTTCTTGTTCTTAATGTCACATAATCTTTAAATGCATTCTTATCATCAACTATGACATATTCTGCTGTCTCTGTATCTTCAGCACTCTTAACATCATCAGAATAACCACAGTTTAATAAATAATCTGCAATGTGTCCGTCTGCTGACATGTCCCCTTTAAGATTATCTATTTCCTCCTGTGTAACCCCAGCTGTAAATGTGGCAACGCTGTCATAATGTATAAGTTCACCGTACTGGTTATGGATAAGACATTCAATACTGTTCTTAATACCAAAGCCTGCTGTCATAAGTGCCGTACAGCCTGCAATCCCTACAACAGTCATAAGAAATCTCTTCTTATACAAGAACAGATTACGCATAGTAACCTTCATTGTGAATGACATGTGTTTCCATATAAATGTAATATGCTCAAGAAGGATTTTCTTACCGCTCTTAGGTGCTTTCGGACGCATAAGCTCTGATGGAACCTCTTCTAACTCACTGTAGCATGAAAAAAGAGCTGCTATAACTGTTACTAAAACCATGCTTGTAATGGCTATAATTGAAAGAAGTATGTGGCTGTCGTACACTATTGGCGGAAGCTGGTATATTATATTCCAAGAATTATATATTACAAGCGGAAACAGTTTAAGACCTATGATACAGCCTGCTATTCCTCCAGTAACCGAAGCAATTAATGCATATGCTATATATTTGAATGCGATCACCTTTTTACTGTATCCTAGTGCTTTATATGTTCCTATAAGCCCCCTTTCCTCTGCTACCATTCTTGTCATTGTAGTAAGACATACAAGGGCAGATACAACTATAAAAAACATTGGAAATACCGTGGCAATAGCTTTCATCCTGTCTGCACTGGATTCATAATCTTTAAAAGAATACTGTTCCTGTCTTGTAAGCTCATACCATTTCCAGTCGTCGCTGTCACCATATTTAGATTCAAAATCTTCCTTAGCCTGAGCTTCAATGCTGCTGAAATCATAAGATTCAAGTGCTTTCTCATATGCTGGCTGAATATATGGTTCAATAATAGCAGAAACATCCATTCCGATAAAATAATTACTGTATTGTTCTGTAAGTGATTCTACAACATGCTGATATATTGCAGCTTGGGCAGTTTCTTTAGCTTCCACAACAGCCTCATCATACATAGAAAGAATTGCATCTTTTCTTTCGTCAATCCTGTTTTGCGAAATATCATCTATTCTGTCTGCTGTTTCTTTAACGAGGTCTTTATACTCAGTTCCATATGTATCAAGTTCTTTTGCACCATCTACAGTAGCAAATATCTCATTGTAATAATCGGACATAAATTCATCTTCTGTAATATACATAAGATAATTAATCCTGCCGCTGCCCACATTAGTAGTTCCAAGGTCATACGATACATAGTAAGGTGTGTATACAGTTCCTACAACTGTATACTCTGAATCTTTAAGACTGTCATTAATATCATCCTGTGTTCCAGATGAAAGCTTAATTGTATCTCCAATAGAAAAGTTGTCCTTGGTGTCTTCATACCTTACAACACATTCACCGCTCTTTTCAGGAAGCCGTCCTTCCTTGATTCGTAACTGGTTAATATAATCTTTATTATCTCTGTCTGTATTAACGGGTACTGACATTATATGTACAGCTGTCTCTATGCTGTCTTTCCTGATAACTGCATCCTGTGAATACGCAGGACATATTCCTTTAACGCCTTGAACTTCTCTTATTACATTAATATCATCTTCATTAAAACCTATTGATGATAAAAGTCTTAAATCACTCATATTATAATCATCATAATAGTGATCTGTTGAATTCTTCATATCATTAGAAGATGCTGTTACTCCTGCAAAAAACGCTACTCCGATAGCAACAATTGCAAATATAGCTATAAATCTTCCAAATGTTCTCTTAATCTCACGAAAGAGATCTTTCCATACTGATTTTCCCATATTGTGCAAGCCTCCATAGTATTACCAGTCTATCTCGTCTACTGAAACAGGATTGTCATTAATAACAACACTGTCCACGATACCATTCTTTACCTTAATAACTTTATCTCCCATTGCTGAAATTGCCTGGTTATGTGTTATAACAACAACAGTAATTCCATTCTTCCTACACATATCACTTAAAAGCTTAAGAATGTTTTTTCCTGTATTAATATCAAGTGCACCTGTTGGTTCATCGCATAAAAGCATCTTAGGATTCTTTGCAAGTGCTCTTGCAATGGCAACTCTCTGCTGTTCACCACCTGATAACTGCGAAGGGAAATTCCCTATTCTGTCAGATAATCCCACAGCTTCTATTGTCTTAACAATATCAAGAGGGTCTTTACATATCTGCGTTGCCAATTCAACATTTTCTTTGACAGTAAGATTCTGTACAAGATTATAGAACTGGAATACGAATCCGATATCATATCTTCTGTATGCTGTAAGCTGTCTTGAGTTGTACTTGTCAATTCTTTTTCCATCTACAGTTATTTCCCCTGTAGTACATGTATCCATTCCTCCAAGAATGTTAAGAATAGTACTCTTTCCTGCACCACTAGGTCCTAATACAACAGCAAATTCTCCTTCATTAATCTGAAAACTTGCACCATTAAGTGCCCTGATTTTAACATCACCCATTTTATATATTTTCTTTACATCATTAAATTCAATATATGCCATAATTCCTCCTTGTAAAGTTTAAGCGTCAATTATTCCACGTATAAATATCTATCTAAATAATACCTTAAATCACTCATAATATCAAAGCATTTTAATATAATCATACAAAGATATATTATTAAATTTCTATGAAGTCATCAAAATATTTTTCCATATTTATATCAATAATATTGTTTTTAATATGCAGTATATTAACTCCCGTAAATGCTAATGCAGCAGGTTTGTATGCAAAATATGCCGTCCTTATTGATGCTGATTCCGGACGGATTCTTTTTGGTAATAACGAAAATACTGCTGTCAGTATGGCAAGCACGACGAAAATCATGACTCTTATTATTGCATTGGAAAACTGTGACAAAAATTTTGTTGCAACAACTTCCACCTACGCAGCTTCCATGCCTGATGTACAGCTTAATGCCGTAACCGGTGAGCAATTCATAATTAACGACCTATTCTACTCACTTATGCTTGAATCACATAATGATTCAGCTGTAATAATTGCTGAAAATGCTGCTTATTACTTACTGTGTAAAAATCCTTCTTTAAGGTCTGAAACTCCATTTATCAATAATTATAATTATGATTCTTCATTTCTTTCTGAGATTAACCATGAACAAAGCAAAATACTTGTACATATATTTACTGACCTAATGAATGAAAAAGCTGATGATATTCTCTTAGCTGATACATATTACATAACACCTAATGGTCTTGATGACGAAGATAATTATAGTTTTCATCATACAACAGCATATGACCTTGCAAAAACTATGGCATATTGTATTAATAATGAGGATTTTTTATATATAACACAGACTGTTTCTAAAACATTTTCAGACACAACAGGCAGATACCATTATCAGCTAAACAACAAAAACAGACTTTTAAATCCTGATGAAGGAATTATCTCTGGTAAAACAGGTTTCACCAACAAAGCAGGATACTGTTATGTATGTGCATACAAAGACAAAAACCGGACACTGTGTATCGCCCTGCTTGCATGTGGCTGGCCACCTAATAAGAATTACAAATGGAGTGATGCTAATTATCTTATAGCACTCGGCAAAAAATATTACAAAGAACGGTATTTTAATTATCAATTCGTATTCTATGTACCTGTTACCAATGGAAAACGTAATTATTGCCGTCTTATTCCTGATAGGTATGTTGAATTTCTTACTTGCGGTGATGATTCTGTTACTTATGAAATTAATCTGCCTGAAACTCTTCCAGCTCCTGTTAATTCAGAGCAGATATATGGAAGCATTAATCTGTACATTAATAATATATTTTATGATAGTATATATCTAAAAGCTGAACAAAGTATTATCAAGCAGTCATATTTTCAAATAAAATTCAAAAAATATATAAATAGTTCCATAATTTATCATATTTTTGTTTAAAAACACATGACATATCTATAATTGTGTTATATAATATCAAATTGAATTTTATCAACCAATTAACTATGGAGACAATAATTATGAATAAAATATATAAAGTATTCCCAGGTGGAAAGTTCAAGGTTCTTACATTTAGCTATGATGATGGAAAGATTGAAGACAGACGTCTTGTAAAACTTTTTAACAAATATAATCTTAAGGCAACATTTAATCTTAATACTGGTATTATTGATCCAGCAATAAGAATCCCTCAGGAAGAATGGCCAGAGCTTTATGCTGGTCATGATATTGCTGTTCACACATTTACACATCCCACTATGATAAGGCTCAATGATTATGCTGTTATTAGAGAGATTCTTGAAGATAAGAATAATCTAGAAAAAATATTTCATCGCCCAATAACAGGTTTTGCTTATCCTAATGGTTCTTTTGACAGCCGCATCGTTGATATTGCAAAGTCAGTTGGAATCAAATATGCGCGCGTAACCAACGACAGATATGCTGCTACCAAGGCTGCCGAGAATTACGCTTCCAGTGCGGATGGACCTATCCCTATCGGTGATGAGAACGGTTTCTTTATGCCTGATGATTATATGAGATGGGTTCCAACCTGCCATCACAATCATAATCTTATTGATTTTGGTAAAAAGTTCATGGCACTTACTAAGAAACAGTATCTTTATATGATGTATGTATGGGGTCATAGCTATGAATTTGAACGCAATAACAACTGGGAAGTCATAGAAAATTTCTGCGAGATGATTGCTAACCGTGATGATATCTGGTATGCAACTAATTCAGAAATCGTTGAATACAATGAATTATTTGACAGACTTGAATTCTTTTCTGATAATGAATATGTACATAATCCATCTGTAAAATCAGTATGGCTTGCTGTTAATAACGACACTATTATTGAAGTAAAAGGCGGCGAAACAGTTAAATTATAAAGTTAAATTTTAATAACTAATTAATAAAGGCGGCTTACCATTACCGGTTTGCCGCCTTATTTTTACTCATGCTTAAGATTCTTAAATGCATTTCTTAATGTAATGGGATTACCATATCTTAATGTTCCCATTCTGTATATCTTAGAGCCTAATATTCCTACTGCTATTATACTTGCAATAAGAATAACATAAGATACAGCTATCTCCACAAAGCCTACACTGCCAAGCGCCACTCTTGCAAACATTGCACTATATGAGCTTATAGGCAGGAATGAAAGCACTTTCATAAGAACGCCATCTATATTATTGAGCTGGAATATTCCTATGAAATATACAATCATGATAACGAACTGCACGCTTCCGGCACTCTTATTGATATCCTCTGTTTTAGACACAAGTGCACCCATTGCTCCATATATGAATTCATAGAATAACAATCCACCAAGTCCAAAGAATGCAAATGTAATAAGAACATCTGATGGAATATTGAATATTTTATCAAATAACCCGCCCCATGAATCTCTGTTAATCTTATAACTTCCAAGCACTACAGCAAATACAATTCCAACCTGCACAATTGCTGCAAATGTACCTGCGAGTACTTTTCCGAAGAAAAGACTATTGGTATCTGCACTTGTTACAAGAAGTTCAATTGTTCTGTTAGATTTTTCCTGCGTAACAGATGTCGCAACCATTACTCCATACAGAATAATAACCATAAACACAATAATGATAAGTGCATAACAATACCAGTAATTACTCATCATGTCTTTTCCAAGTACAGTTGTTTCAGAACTGATAACCGGATTAAATGCTTTCTCAATTTCTGTCATATCAAGGTTATTGTCTTTACAGTAATTATACTGGCTGAGCAGCTGCATTGCATGTGTGAATCTTGCAGTCATGCTGTCATACATATCACTATTATTAACAACATATTCAAACTCCATTTCATTCTTTATAACGAAGCCAGCAATAACATTTTCATCATCTTGAACTTTCTTTACAAGTGCATCCCTTGATGAAACATATGTAATATTAGCATCTGTGAATACACCTTCAATAATTCCAGTTTCTGCAAATATATCTTTCTCATCGTAGATTGTAATAACATCTGTAATCTCTGTATTATCTGATGATATATTATCTGCATCATCTTTGTTAATTCCAAGAATTGATGACATATCAAATATGCTTGGAAGAAACAATATCACTGCAGCAAGAACAGCTATAACGATTGTAGAAATCATAAAACTTTTATTTTTAAGATAATTCATTATCTCGTACTGGAATATAACTCCGAATTTCTTCATTATCTGTCACCTCCTACAGCTTTAACAAATATATCATTAAGCGACGGTCTGTAGCTGTCAAAAGCTGATATTTCAACACCTATTCGCATAACAGATTGAAGAAGCTCATTTCTTGAAAGTTCATGTATGTTCTTTACGATTACGCAGTCTTTATGTATTCCAGTTACAGCTAATATATCTGTGCATTCGCCCAAAAGTTTCTCAGCCAGTTCATCTGCTTCCATTCCAACTGCCGATATTATAAGCTGGTTCTTACCATATTCAGCTTTGATATCTGCAAGATTACCGGACAGTGCAATCTCTCCATTATTAATTATTGCAATATCTTCACAAAATTCTTCAACATAGCTCATCTGATGGCTTGAGAATATTACTATTCTGCCCTCTTCTATAAGTTCAGTTACAACATCCTGTAATATCTTGGAATTAACCGGGTCAAGTCCACTGAACGGCTCATCTAATATAACAATCTCCGGTTCACATACAAGTGTTGATGCAAGCTGTACCTTTTGCTGGTTACCTTTGCTAAGAGTTTCCAGCTTTACATCTGCATACTGTGATACCTGAAGCCTTGCAAGCCATTTGTCAGTATTCTTCTTAGCCTCTGCTTTAGACAGACCTCTTAATCTTCCAAGATATATAAGCTGCTCTGATACCTTTTTCTTAGGATACAAACCTCTCTCTTCTGGCAGATATCCTATCAGATGTTCCTTAGGATTAAATTTTATACTATCAAGAATAACTTCTCCTGAGTTGGCATGAAATACATCCATAATAATTCTTATAGTTGTTGTCTTACCTGCACCATTACGTCCAAGAAGTCCTAAAGCTTTACCACCTTCAACATTAAATGAAATTCCATGAAGGACTTCTTTCTCACCAAATGATTTAGTAAGATTCTTTACTTCAAGTCGCATTGTTCAATTATTCCCCTCTCATAATTTTTATACAAATATTATAGCATATATATTTTGATATTAAAAGTTTATGATAAAAAATTGCAAAAAAATAAGAGCAGATTATCCTAAGATAAATCTGCCCTTACAAAAAGAAACTAATTAGCTCTTTTTCTCTTTCCAACACAAACTAATACAGCAAGTGCTGCGCCAGCTAATATAGCTGTGTAAACAGCAACATGACTTGCATCACCTGTCTGAACTGAGCCATTATTCTCTGTAGATCCGCTTCCTGCATTATTGTCATTAACATAAACAATAGCTACTGGAGAAAGATCTGAAAAGAATGCTGTAATGGTTCCTGCTGAAGAATCAACAGCATTTGGCTTAATAAGTTCCCACTGATTAGATACACAACTGAAGTGAAGGACTCTGACATTATCAACAGTCATACCAGATGTAAGAGGTGCTTTCCATGTAACAGATACATTCTTAACATCCTTTACGATTTCACCAGAATTAGTTTTGTAAGATAAATCCCTGATATTAGCAAGAAGTGATAATGACTTAGTGTCTATCTTTGCATCAGCAGTTTTAGCAACAGCACTGTTAAGAACTGAAGTAAGCTTATCTAAATCTCCACCATTAATAGATAAGATATCATTAATAGTGCTACTCTGTACACCTACTTTATTAAGTTCTGCTTCTGTTGCACTAGAGAACACAAGCTTAATATCTCCTGATGCTACAGCATCGTTAACTGTAACAGTCTTACCATTAACAGTAACTTCTGATGTACTATCACTTGATATAACTTCCTGTGTATCACTAACACTAGGTGCTGCAAATACAGTAGCTGTCATTAATGTTATAGCAGCAACTGCAGTAATAGCAGCCGATAATAATTTCTTTGTCATTTTATATTTCCTCCTTTTCTCATTTATAGTTTATGCGTATGACAAATCCGCATAAAATTTATGATAATGAAGAGTCCATATAGAACATCTTCAGAATCAACTTCTGAAAAGCTTTCTCATCAATGTAAAATTCATCATGAGCCTGTCCTGTCTTATTTTCACCAGAAGGCTTATAATAATCTGAATTTATATCAAAACTTGATTCAGCATATAAAGAAATAAAATCATTCAATTCACCAACTGAAATATTAGTAACAAGTGTACTAAGCATTTTGGTTGTCTTAACAATTGTTGCTTCATCTTTGGCAAGCTGCTTGAACTTATTCATATAAGCTTCAAGAAAAACTTTCTGTCGCTCCATTCTTCCTTCATTAGAAAAATCTGTTCCGATATCTCTGAATCGTACAAATCTTTCTATATTAGATTCATCAACAATAAGTGTCTGTCCTTTTTCATATTCAGGTCCAAATTGTTTCAAGTCATCATTAGGAACCTGAACTTCAACACTCCCTACTATATTAATAAGCGTTCCAAGCGAATTAATATTAGCTGCACAATAATATACTATAGGAATGTTATTAACAAGATTAGATACTGCATCAGACATAAGGCGGCAGCTTTTATCTTTACCATCACCATATGAATATGCGAACGCCAGATGGTCTTTTCCCCATCCGACTACCTGACCAGATGCATCAGTGACTTCTATATCAGTCATTGTATCCCTCGACAATGCAAGTATCTGCATTGTCTTGTTTCGCCTGTCTAATGAAAGAACATATATGCTGTCCGCTCTGCCGTTTTCTCCCGTATTACTGTTCTTTGCTTCCAGCGATTCTATGTCAGCAGATGAATCGAAACCAATAAATAAAATATTAATCAATCCTGTATTATAATTATAGTCCTTTCCATCAACTTCAATTGATGAATACTCTTTATTATCTGCAGAATCATAAACTGTATGATGTTTCTTATCCTTCATATCATTATATATAAAAAACATCATACATATAATAACTATGAAAGATACACATAACACTGCTATCTTAATGTATTTACTTGTCTTTTGGTTTCTCTTCTGACTGTTCTTCATTGTAGTATTCTCCATAATAAGAAGCATCATTCTTATAATAGTATGAACCCTTATGAGTTCCTACTCCGTTAAGTGCTACACCCAAAATTCTACCTTTGCTCTTCTCAAGCTGTTTCTTAGCCTGAATTGCATGACTTCTTCCAACTGCATCTGATCTGACTACCATAACAGTACCATCAACCTTAGGTGCGATTACACATGCATCAACAACACTTCCAACTGGTGGTGAATCAATTATTACATAATCAAATCTTTCTCTTAATACAGAAAGTAAGTCATCAAATTTCTTAGACTCCATAAGTTCAATTGGGTTAGGTACAACATGACCACTTAATATAACAGCTAAATTAGGAATGTTAGTTTCATATATAAGCTGCGACTTCTGACCTGTTATGTACTCTGTAAGACCAACACGTTTGCCTCTGATCTTATATCTTGAAAGAGTTACTGACTTTCTTAAGTCACAATCAATGTATACTACTTTCTTATTAATATCAGCAAAACTTTTAGCAAGCTGCATTGCAACAAAACTTTTTCCTTCAGCAGGATTAGTACTTGTTACCATAACAGTCTTAATATTCTCTCCTGAAAACATTATATTAGTACGAAGTGTATTGAACGCTTCTGTTACTGAGAATCCAGGATCTTTAATATGTAATTCAACTATATTATCTTTAGTTTTCTTTTCAGTTACGTTATTATTCAACATTGCTATCTCCGTTTCTTCTTAGAAGTTCTTGTCTCAAGTTCATATACACAGTTCTTATTCTCTGGTATAGAGCATAATACAGGAAGTTCAAGATATTTCTCAATATCAGCTGTTGACTGTAATGAATCATTCAGCATATATCTTACAGCTATAAATATTGCACTTAAAAGTGCTCCAACTAATGCTCCGATAGCTACATTCTTAGTAAGATTAGGACTAACCGGATTATTCTGTACAATAGCTCTGTCAATCACATATGGCTCTTTAGAGTCAATCTCTTCTGCAGCCTGCATACCATTAGTAACAATGCTGTTAGTAAGTGAGCATGCAAGATCAGGATCATCACATGTAACTGTAACCTGTAAAATACGTGTGTCTGATGGATTGCTGATTGATATCATTGACTTCAACTGTCCATAACTCATATCAAGATTTAATTCTTTGATAGTCTTTGTAAGTAATGTTCTACTTGTGAAAATTATCTGATAATCATTGGTAAGCTCTGAACCAATCTGTAAATCCGCTAAAGATGCAATTGTATTACCACTTCCCCTCATGTATATCATGGATGTTGCTGAATACTTAGGTGTAATCAAAAAAACTGTTGTTGCAAGAGCAATAGCGAAGCCGGTAATTGCAGCGATAAGTACAATCCACCATCTGTAAAGAATGGCTTGCAGTAACCCCATTATATCAATTTCATCATCTACTGTGTTATCTTTTACCTTACTCATCTTCTCTCCATTCATATTGTTATAATTAAATTTTTATCTATGATATTATACACTAAACATTTATTAAATTCTACTGTTTTATTAAATTCGACAAAAAAAATTATCAAAAAGCTGGTATAATACTATAGAATATCATAATTTAATCACATGGAGGACTATATATGAAACGTTTTTTTGCCGTTTTATGCGGATTAATCTTATGTCTGGGAGTATTATTAACTGGCTGTGGCAACAATAATACCAACAATTCCGCCACAGAAAATCAAGCTGATCTTATGTCAGGAAAGCATCACATATGTATCGATGTTAGTAACTATGGAACTATTGAAGTAGAACTTGATGCTGATACAGCCCCGGTTACTGTTACTAATTTTATTAATCTTGCCAATTCAGGATTTTATAATGGTCTGACTTTTCATCGCGTAATTGATGGATTTATGATTCAGGGTGGAGACCCTAATGGTGACGGAACTGGTGGCTCTTCTGAGAAAATCAAGGGTGAATTCAAGTCAAATGGCGTCCAAAATAATATAAGCCATATAAGAGGCACTATATCTATGGCACGCTCTTCTGCTAATAATTCTGCAAGTTCTCAGTTTTTCATTATGCAAAAGGACACTCCAAGCCTTGACGGACAATACGCAGCTTTCGGAACTGTCACGAGCGGCATGGACATTGTCGATAAGATATGTAAAGACTGCACTGACACTAATCAGAATGGTGTGATTACAGATAAGAGTAAACAGCCTGTGATTAGTACTATAAGGGTTGTGGATTAACGAATAACCGCACCGTCTTACGACGGTGCGGTTATTATATTAAAACATATTCTATTTATCAAAATCATAACTATTCTCATATATATCTAAAACCTGAGTCACAAAAGCAGCCTGATTCTTGCTTTCTTCTGTGCCAGTATTAACCTGCCAGCCATATGTCATATAATCATAAAAATTTCTTGGAGTGATTGGTCCAAGCTTGTATTCATCCCTAATCAGATTAATACCATCTGAATAATCCCTTACTAACGCCTCAAATGCTTTCTGAGGGTCTTTAAATACCGCTTTTCCATTTTCATCTGCCCCAATTGCAAATTCTTCTCCATGATCAAAAAAATCCTGTACTTTTACGTTGCCATGCTCTCTGCCAGCCACATACTCCTGCACATATGGATGTGCAACCTTTGGCGGTTTTGTCTTACAACCTGCAATAGCAACAAAACACATCAATGTAAACCCAATTAAAAATACTTTTTTTAATATTTCACATTCAATCTGTGACTGTAGCCTTCCATTCTCTTTGCAAATACATCAAGCTGTCCTTTATATTTACCATACGCTTTCTCATCAATCAAAGACTCATTATGATACCGTTCAACTAGCTCTGATGATTCTTTGAACGCCTTAATTGCTAAATCCTTATAATTATTCTCAAGATTAATCTGGATTTCATTGAGTGATGTTTCTATCTCTTTCTTGGTTGTGTTCTTTTTAAATATTGACATGTGCATATCCCCCTTTTACTTGATTTTATCATTAATTGGCATAATTACAAGTTTTGTTTTATAAGGGTTTCAGGTTGTTTATCAGGTGGATTATAATTCCACATATACAATGGAATTCCTTTGTGCTGGAACGGTCGCTGCAACTCGCTTCGCTCTTGCAGCTGGGAATTGGTGGACGGGACAGGTGCGTCCCACTACTGCGCAGTGCCATGTCCTGACCGCAGGTCAGGACACACGCGCTGTCGCGCTCTATGCACTATAGATAACAAAAAGGGCTTGAGCACAAGTAAACTTGTCTCAAGCCCTTTATTGTTATCTGCACCGCTAATCTATGTTCGCGATTACTGTGGCTGCTTGCCGATGTATGCGAGGATACCACCATCTACATAGAGGATATGTCCGTTAACTGCATCTGATGCTTCTGAAGCAAGGAATACAGCTGGACCAGCTAATTCTTCTGGCTTTAACCATCTCTCTGCTGGTGTCTTTGCAACGATGAATGAGTCGAATGGATGTCTTGATCCATCTGGCTGTCTCTCTCTTAATGGAGCTGTCTGAGGTGTCTCGATGTAACCAGGTCCAATACCATTACACTGGATATTGTACTTACCATACTCAGAACAAATATTTCTTGTAAGCATCTTAAGACCACCCTTAGCAGCAGCGTAAGCTGATACTGTCTCACGGCCTAATTCTGACATCATTGAGCAGATGTTGATGATCTTACCATGTCCTCTTTCGATCATTGAAGGAATTACTGCCTTTGATACGATGAATGGTGCGTTAAGATCTACGTCGATAACCTGTCTGAACTCAGCAGCTGTCATCTCGCACATAGGAATTCTCTTAATGATACCAGCGTTGTTTACAAGGATATCGATTGGTCCTACTTCCTTTGTGATCTTCTCTACAGTAGCGTTAACAGCTTCTTCGTTAGTAACGTCGCAAACATATCCGTGAGCGTCGATACCAGCTTCCTTATAAGCTGCTAATCCCTTATCTACTAATTCCTGCTTAATATCGTTGAAAACGATTTTTGCACCAGCCTTAGCCATACCACTAGCGATAGCGAAGCCGATACCATATGATGCACCAGTTACAAATGCAATCTTACCTTCAAGTGAAAAATTAACTGACATTTTAATTCTCCTTTTCCAATTAATAATTTATAAATGAAACCCTCTACAGGTTACATTTCTTAGTAAAATATGTAATGACGGATTACTTTAAATCCTTCATGTCTACCCAGTCCATATCATCGAAATCCTGGTTTTCTCCAGCCATTCCCCAGATAAATGCATATGCATGTGTAGCTGATGCTGAATGAATTGACCAGCTTGGTGAAATAACTGCTTCTTCACTTCTCATGATGATATGACGAGTTTCTGTTGGCTCACCCATGTAGTGAACAACGATATCTTCTTCTGGAATCTCGAAGTAGAAATAAACTTCCATTCGTCTGTCATGTGTATGACATGGCATTGTATTCCATACGCTTCCTGGCTCAAGAGTTGTGATACCCATCTCTAACTGGCATGTCTCAACCTGACCTGGTAAAATATACTTTCTGTTAAGACGCTTATTACATCCTTCAACAGAACCAAGCTGAAGCTTGAACTCATCCTTGATATCCTTTTCTGGATCAATAAATACTGTAGGATATGTCTTATGTGCTGGTGTTGAGTTAAAGTAGAACTTAGCTGGCTTAGAAGAATCCTCGCTCTTGAACTTAATCTCCTTAGAACCCATACCAATATAAAGACCATCTCTATATTTAAACTTATATTCAGTACCATCAACGATAACTGAACCGTTGCCACCTACATTAAAGATACCCATCTCACGTCTCTCAAGGAAATATGCAGCCTTAAGTTCAGAACCTGCCTCAAGTGTAAGTTCCTTATTAACCGGCATACATCCGCCTACGATAATACGATCAATCTGGCTGTAAACAAGCTTGAAATCATCAGCTGGGAAAAGATTCTGGATAAGAAAATCATTTCTCAGTCTTTCTGTATCATAACCCTTTACATCTCTTGCGTTAGCACCCTGTCTTACTTCCATCGTAACTCTCCTTTTCAATTCACAAACCTAGGGCAAAGCCCCGTTTGGTTTTTATAATACCACAAAATCCAATTATTTACAACTATTAACCAACTATTCCCTTTATAAGTACATTTTTTTCGACATATTCCTGTGAAAATGTATACGCATCCTTAATCATTGTTTCTGCTTCTTTAGTCTTGTCTACATTATCACAGTAAATTCTTGCAATCACATCACCTTTGCTGACTTTGTCGCCTATTTTCTTAGAAAGCACAACTCCAACTGATAAATCAATCACATCGTCCTTGGCTGCCCTTCCGCCCCCAAGAATCATTGAGGATTTTCCTATAAGCTCAGACTGGATTAATCTGACATAGCCATCACAATCCGCGCACACATCAGTTACAGTATCAGAAACCTTTAACTTATCTGTATTATATACAGCGTCAGGGTCTCCACCCTGGGCTTTAACGAACTCTGCCATCTTGTCCAAAGCACTTCCGTCACTTATTACTCTCTCCAATTCTTTTCTTACGGTTTCTTTATCAAGGTCATCTCTTGCAGCAAGCACCATATATGTTCCAAGATTAATGACAAGTTTGGTTAAATCCTCTGGTCCTTCACCTTTTAAAGTATTGATAGCCTCGATAACTTCAAGTGCATTTCCAACTGCATATCCTAACGGCTGATCCATATCAGTAATAAGTGCTGTTACATTTCTGCCTGCGCCTTTTCCAATACGAACCATCTCCTTAGCAAGACTTACGGCATCAGCCTCATTTTTCATAAATGCGCCGCTTCCGGTCTTGACATCAAGAACAATCGCATCAGCACCAGAAGCCAGCTTCTTGCTCATAATACTGCTTGCTATAAGCGAAATATTCTCGACCGTTGCTGTAACATCCCTTAGTGCATATATCTTCTTATCTGCAGGTGCAAGATTACCTGTCTGCCCTGTTATTGCAATTCCTATATCATTAACCTGCTTAACAAATGCTTTCTCAGACAGAGAAGTGTTAAATCCCGGAATACTTTCCAGTTTATCAATCGTGCCTCCTGTATGTCCAAGTCCTCTTCCACTCATCTTTGCAACTTTGCCGCCAAGTGCTGCAACCATAGGTGCAAGAACAAGCGAAGTCTTATCTCCAACACCACCTGTACTGTGCTTGTCTACTTTAATTCCATTAATATCCGACAAATCCAGCTTGTCTCCGCTGTTTTCCATTGCAAGCGTCAGGTTAAGAGTCTCATCATAATCCATATTTCTGAAATATATTGCCATAAGAAGTGCAGAAGCCTGATAATCAGGTATATCCCCCCTGACATAGCCATTAACAAAGAACTCTATCTCTTCTTTAGTAAGCTTTCCACCATCTCTTTTCTTCTCTATAATATCGACCATTCTCATAATGCAGACCTCCTAAATAATCTTATTAAGAAAACTCTTTCCTATATTAACCGGTTCTGTGCCAAAAATCTCGGCCAGTGTCTGTGCTATATCAGCATAAGTGTCACCTGTTCCAAGATTAACGCCATGTTTTAAACATTTGCCATATACAAGCAGTGGAACATATTCCCTTGTATGGTCAGTTCCCTTATAGGTCGGATCACAACCGTGGTCAGCCGTAATAACAAGCATATCTGTGTCTTTCATAGTGTCTAACACCTGTGAAAGCCTTTCATCAAATTCTTCAAGACCTCTGGCATACCCTTTATAATCTCTTCTATGTCCCCATGTTGAATCAAACTCAACCAGATTAGTATATATAATTCCTTTATTATCCTGCTTCATATAATCAAGTGTTACATCCATTCCATCCTGATTGTCATTTGTGTGCTTTGACTCTGTAAGGCCCACACCAGCAAATATATCATGAATCTTACCGACTCCGATTACATCAAACCCTTTATCACGGACTCTGCACAATATATTATCCTCACTTGGTTTTAGTGAGAAATCCCTTCTGTTAGGTGTTCTCTTATAATTGCCATTCTCCCCGACAAAAGGTCGTGCAATAACTCTTGCTACAGCATTCTTTCCTGTAAGGATATGTCTTGCCGTCTCACACATTTCATAAAGTCTTTCTACCGGCACAACATCTTCATGACATGCAATCTGGAAAACTGAATCTCCTGATGTATATACAATTGGTTTTCCTGTCGCAACATGTTCATCACCAAGTTCAGCAATTATCTGTGTTCCTGAAGCCGGCTTATTGCAAAGTATTCCTGGAATTCCTGTCTTTTTAATGAATTCATCAATAATACAGTCTGGAAATCCATCAGGATACACAGGAAACGGATCAGGAGAATATATTCCTGCCATCTCCCAGTGTCCAATTGTCGTGTCTTTTCCTGCAGACACTTCTGCCAGTTTTCCAAAACACCCGATGGGATTATCACAACGCTCAAGGTTATGTGCACCGTCTATATTGCCTATTCCAAGCTTTACCATATTAGGAATATTAAGACCTCCATTAGCCTCTGCAGTATGTCCCAATGTATCTGCACCTTCATCTCCAAACTTAGCTGCATCCCTGGCCTCACCAATTCCAACACTATCTAAAACTATCCATATAATTCTGTTAATATTCATAGCCACGCCTCCCGACAATCTTTAATATATTGTACCACAAAGAATACTTTCTGTATTATTATTTTGCATTTTTGAAAACAAATGTTATAATCACATATACATTGTGTTTTTTATGCAAATGTAATTAATTGAATATACATTTTTAAGGAGAAAATTATATGAGTTTCGAGTTCGTCACAAAGCTTCCTACACCTACTGAAATCAAAGAACAGTACCCTGTACCGGAAGAAATAAAAGCATTAAAAGCTGAAAGAGATGCTGAAATTGCTGATGTTATCACTGGCAAATCAGACAAACTTCTTGTTATTATCGGACCTTGCTCAGCAGATAATGAAACTGCTGTCCTTGATTATACATCAAGACTTGTTAAGGTTCAGGAGAAGATTAAAGACAAAGTTATTATTATTCCAAGAGTTTACACTAACAAACCAAGAACGACAGGCGTAGGTTACAAAGGAATGCTTCACCAGCCAGATCCAGAAAAGAAACCTGATCTTCTTGCCGGTCTTATTGCAATCAGAAAAATGCATATTGATGTAATGAAAGAGACACATCTTAGTCCTGCTGATGAAATGCTTTATCCTGAAAACTACTGGTATCTTTCAGATGTCCTTTCATATGTTGCCGTTGGTGCAAGATCAGTTGAGAACCAGCAGCACAGACTTGTATGTTCAGGAATTGATGTTCCAGCCGGAATGAAGAATCCTACAAGTGGAGATTTTTCAGTTATGTTAAATTCTGTAGTTGCTGCCCAGTCTAAGCAGACATTTATATACAGAAACTGGGAAGTTAACACACCTGGAAACCCTCTTACACACACAATATTAAGAGGTGCAGTAAATAAACACGGCCAGACCATTCCTAACTATCACTATGAGGATTTAATAAGACTTTATAACATGTATGCTGCAAGAGATCTTGAGAATCCTGCTGTTATAGTAGATGCTAACCACAGCAATTCAGGTAAGCAGTATCTTGAGCAGATCCGTATCGTCAAGGAAGTTCTTCACAGCTGCCATCACTCTGCTGATGTTAAGAAGCTTGTTAAGGGTGTTATGATTGAAAGTTATATTGAGCCTGGTAACCAGAAGGTTGGCGACGGTGTTTATGGAAAATCAATCACAGACGCATGCCTCGGATGGGCTGAGTCTGAAAAGCTTTTATACGATATTGCAGACCTTGCTTAAAAACATTTTCATTATGTCGGGATTAATGTAGCTTTCTGCAAATGTTCCTATTAATGTAAGTAACAATGACATACTCACAATAATGACCGTTCTTCTTAAAGTGTCAATTCTGTTTAGAAAATAATGACACATAAGGAGAACGGTCATTATATATAACAGATAATGTGGAAACAGCCACACCAGAACCATAACTACACCCCCTGCACCGTGATACATAACAGCCTTTGACATACATATTCCAAGACAGAATCCGTTATACAGACACAGCCAGTATACATACAGTTTTCTGAATGGGGTAATCATGAATACTGCCAATGTTATGAACTTCCTTAATCTGTAAGATAACACCTCCTGCCATACATCTGCATATGCAACATTAGAATTAATGTATACAATCAGATATTCAGTTGAAAACACATCACCATAGCGCCACATTTTTATAAAGCATGTACCAAGTATAATTCCCGCAATAATTAATGCGGCAAATCTTACATTCTTAATTACCCACAATAAAAAAGCCTTCATATATATCCATCAAAATGTACTTTGAATCAATATATGAAGACTTTGTCTTAATTATTCTTTTTACGGTTAAGTAAGGCATCATAAGCAAGAACTGCTGAAATTGTCTTGGAATCCTGTATCGTTCCTGTAAATATCATGTCTTTAAGTTCATCCAGTGTGTATTTTTCTACATCTATGAATTCATCTTCATCAAGATGCTGATTTGTTTTTATAAGATCTGTTGCAAGATATACATCTACCACTTCATTGCAGAACGCAACCGCAGTAACAACTGATACAAGCTTGGTAAGATTATCTGACCTATATCCGGTCTCTTCTTCAAGTTCTCTTGCCGCCGCATTAATTGTCGGCTCATCCCAGCCATTAAGACCACCTGCAGGAATCTCAATCGTCTCTCTGTCAAGTGCATCTCTGTACTGTCTTACCATGAGAAGACGTCCATCATCTAACACCGGAACAACAGCTGCCGCTCCTCTGTGGTCAATATAATCCCATTCTGCCCTATGTCCGTCGGGAGTCTCTATAACATCTGTATATATATCAAGTATTGAACCCTTATATTTAAGAATTCTGTCCACTCTTTTAATATGTTCTTTCATATTCAGCCTTTCTATATAAAAATGTTACTTAATATTTGTACATTTATCATAGCAAGCGTCAGTTGCTTTGATAAGTGCATTTCTGAAGCCATTCTCTTCAAGTGCAGAAACAGCCTGAATTGTTGTTCCACCAGGCGAACACACTTTATCTTTAAGTACTGCCGGGTGTTCTCCTGACTCAAGCACCATCTTTGCCGAACCAAGGACAGTCTGGGCAACCATCTTATATGCATCATCTCTCTTAATGCCATACTTTACAACACTATCAGCAAGGGCTTCAATGAACATATATACATAAGCAGGTGAACTGCCACTTGCACATACTACTCCATCCATAAGCTTTTCATCAACGTAAACGACCTTACCAAATGAAGTAAAGAATTTATCTATAACATCTCTTTCATCAAATGAATAATCAGATGCATTATATGCTACTCCTGTCATTCCTTCCCCGATAAGTGCAGGTGTATTAGGCATTGCTCTTACAACTCTTATATTGCTTCCAAGAGCATTCTTTATAGACGCAATGGTAATTCCCGGTGCTATTGATATAATAATACTTTCTTCTGTTACCACATTTACAATATTCTTAAGTACTGTTGGATACATCTGTGGTTTTACTGCAAGTACAATATACTTGGCATTGTTGCCACATTCAGCATTACTTTCTGCGAATCTTACACCTGTCTCAGATGATATTCTTTCGCATTTTTCTCTGTTAGGTGATGAAAATATAATATCCGATGGTGAAAATGCTGCTAAAGCACCTTTAAGCATTGCATATCCCATGTTACCCATTCCAATAAAACCAATCTTAGCCATATGTATATCCTCCCAACTATATCATGATATATAACATCTGATTATTATATACCCGGTTATTAAATAAGCTTGCTTATAAAAAGCAAGCTTATATTAATTATATTCATTTAATTATTTGTTTTCAAGTAACTTTTCTACACTTACAAGCTTTACGCAGAGTACAAAAAGATCAGCAGCCTGCTTCATCTCATCTGGAGTTGGGAATGATGGAGCAATTCTTATATTGGAATCCTTAGGGTCCTTTCCATAAGGGAATGTTGCACCAGCACCTGTAAGCTTAACACCTGCTTCTTTACATTTTGCAACTATCGCCTTGGCACATCCGTCCATAGCTTCAAATGATATAAAATATCCACCCTTAGGCTCTGTCCATGAACCAATTCCAAGTCCACCAAGTTCTTCTTCGAGAACACTTTCTACAGCCTCAAACTTAGGTCTCATAAACTCAGCATGCTTTCTCATATGTTCCTTAAGTCCGTTGATATCCTTAAAGAATCTCACATGTCTTAACTGATTAAGCTTATCATGTCCTATTGTCTGGATTGTAAGCTGCTTCTTGATATCTGCGATATTATTAGCAGATGTAGCAAGTGCTGCAATACCTGAACCTGGGAAGCTCACCTTAGAAGTTGAAGCAAACTCAAATACCATATCAGGGTTACCAGCCTTCTCGCACTCGCTGATGATATCAGCTATCTCATCCTTATTATCGTCATATAAATCATGGATAACATAAGCGTTATCCCAGAAAATTCTGAAATCTTCAGCAGCTGGCTTAAGTGCAGCCATTCTCTTAACTGTTTCTTCAGAATATGTATATCCCTGAGGATTAGAATACTTTGGAACGCACCAGATACCCTTTACAGAAGCATCATTGCTTACATACTCTTCTACCATACCCATATCTGGACCAGACTCTGACATTGGAATGTTAATCATCTCAATTCCAAATCTTTCTGTAATTGCAAAATGTCTGTCATATCCAGGAACTGGACATAAGAACTTAACCTTATCAAGCTTGCACCATGGAGTATTACCAAGAATACCGTGTGTGTATGCTCTTGAAATCTGGTCGTACATAATATTAAGACTTGCGTTTCCATACACAATAACATGATCTGGTGTTGTTCCCATCATATCTGCCATAAGCTTCTTTGCTTCTGGAATACCATCTAAAACACCATAATTTCTGCAATCTGTTCCATCTAAAGTCTTAAGGTCTGATGAACTATTGATTGTATCAAGAAGTCCTAATGAAACATCAAGCTGCTTAGCTGATGGCTTACCTCTTGACATATCTAATGCAAGCCCCTTTGCCTTAGCTTCTGCATACTCTTTGTTCAAGCTTTCCTTTAAAGCTAAAAGCTCTTCTTTACTCATATCATTGTACTGCATAATCTTCCTCCTAATCAGCATATAATCAACATGCTCTATTCTACAATGTATGATTCATAATTGCAAATATTTTTAAAAATAACTTAATATTTTAAAACATCTCTTTAAAATGCTTAATTATATTAAGTGCATTAAAATCAAAAAAGGCTGTCACATAACGAATTAACATTATGTAACAGCCTTGGTTTATGTTAGTTTACTTTGCGTAATCTACAGCTCTTGATTCTCTGACAATACTAACCTTGATCTGACCAGGATATTCCATCTGATCCTCAATCTGCTTAGAAATGTCACGAGCCATGATTACCATATCTGAATCACTAACGACTTCAGGAACTACCATAACACGAACCTCTCTACCTGCTTGAATGGCAAAGGATTTCTCAACTCCCTTGAATGAGTTGGTAATATCTTCTAATTGTTTCAGTCTGTTTGTATAAGTTTCTAACGTTTCTCTTCTTGCACCAGGTCTTGCAGCTGAAATTGTATCAGCAGCCTGTACAAGACAAGCAATTAAGCTTTCTGGCTCAACGTCTCCATGATGTGCTTCTACTGCATTAATAACAAGAGCTGATTCTTTATATCTTCTACAAAGATCAACACCTAACTGAATATGTGAGCCTTCCATCTCGTGGTCAACAGCTTTACCAATATCATGTAATAAACCAGCACGCTTAGCCATCTTAACATCAAGTCCTAACTCTCCAGCTAAGAGACCTGTAAGCTGTGCTACTTCAATAGAATGCTTTAAAACATTCTGTCCATAACTTGTTCTGAATCTTAACTTACCTAAGAGTCTTACAAGCTCAGGATGGATACCATGTACACCAACCTCAAGGGTTGCAGCTTCACCTTCTTCTTTAATTAATGTCTCGACTTCTTTCTGGGCTTTCTCAACCATTTCCTCAATTCTTGCCGGATGAATTCTTCCATCAAGTATGAGCTTCTCAAGAGCGATTCTTGCAACCTCTCTTCTTACTGGATCAAAGCCCGACAAAACTACAGCCTCAGGTGTATCATCAATGATAAGTTCAACACCTGTAAGTGTTTCAAGAGTTCTGATATTTCTACCCTCTCTACCAATAATACGGCCTTTCATTTCGTCATTAGGAAGCTGAACTACTGATATTGTTGTCTCAGCCACATGGTCTGCGGCGCATCTCTGAATTGCATTAACAACAATCTCCTTAGCCTTCTTGTCTGCTTCCTCTTTCGCCCTGCTTTCTAATGTCTTAATCATTACAGCAGTATCATGTTTAACTTCGTCTTCAACAGTCTTTAATAGATATTCTTTTGCCTGTTCGGAGGTCAATCCTGAGATTCGTTCAAGTTCCTGCTGTCTCTTCTTCTCAAGTTCTTCAACCTTTTGCTTCTGTTTACCAAGTTCTTCTTCTTTCCTGGTAATGTTAGAGTCGCGCTTCTCTACAGCCTCAATCTTTCTGTCAAGTGTCTCTTCTTTCGAAAGAACTCTCTTTTCGTACTTGCTTATCTCAGCTCGTCTTTCCTTAGTTTCCTTCTCAAGTTCGTTCTTAGTCTTTAAAGACTCTTCCTTGACTTCCAAAAGAGCTTCCTTTTTCTTGGTTTCAGCTGTCTTAAGAGCTTCATCAATTATCTCTCTTGCCTTCTCATTAGCATTGCCGATTGTTGCATCGTTACGCTTGTTGATTGCATTAGATGAGATAACCCAAGTAATTGGAGCGACTATCACTAAAGTAGCAATAATTGCGATTACTATTGGAATCAACGCAGGAGCACCTCCTTATTTAGTTTTCATTGTACAAAAAATACAACAATCTAATATTATACTCAATTGTCGATTATGTCAAGGAAAAGCCCTTTAGAATCCAATGCTTTATTGATTATATCTATACTGAATCCTTTACGGTATAATGTGGCTTTTATCTTCTGAAGTTCTTTATAATCAGCGTTCTCTATGTCTGTATATTTCTTTTCAACAAATGCTTTTGCCTGTTCTAATTCTATATCACAGTTATCCGCATAAAATTCGTCACAAACCCTGCTGATAATATCTGCATCAACGCCTTTCTGCTTTAACTTAAGTTCAATCTGTCTTCTTGGCTTATTACCTGCCTTAAAATTAACATAATTCTCTGCAAAACGCTCATCATTAATATATCCAAACCTGGTTACATACTCTAATGCATAATCTATACACATATCAGGATAATATCCATCTCTAAGCTTGTCCTCTAAACCTTTTCTTGTATAATCCTTATTCTTAAGCAATGCCATCGCTCTTACCGTTGCACGCTTAGATAACACATCATCTATCAGAGAATCATATGCTTCTTTCCTGACAGACTCTCCATCCTTAATTCCAAACTTTCTTAATTCTGCTGCATATAAAGCAAATGCAGGCTCATAATTAATATATACAAGCCTGCGTTTCTTAGTAAGTTCTTTAATGGATGTGACAATAAGTTCAATATTATCTTCCATAACCCACCTTAATATTACTCTTCTGTATCTGCTTTCTTCTTAGCCTTAGCCTGCTTAGCATCATCAGATGCTTCTGCTTTCTTAACACCGTCCACAATTCCGTAGTGTTCTCTTACTCTTCTGTCAACTTCTTCTCTTATCTCTGGATTATCAAGAAGGAACTGCTTAGCGTTCTCTCGTCCCTGTCCAATCTTATTGCCCTCATATGAGAACCATGCTCCACTCTTCTGGATAATACCTGCATTAGAAGCAAGATCAACAAGATCTCCTTCTGTAGATATACCTTTTCCAAAAAGAATATCAAACTCTGCTTCTCTGAATGGAGGGGCAACCTTATTCTTAACAATCTTGACTCTGGTTCTGTTACCAATAACCTCACCATTCTGCTTAAGTGTCTCAATCTTTCTTACATCAAGTCTTACAGAAGAATAGAACTTAAGTGCACGACCACCTGTAGTTGTCTCCGGATTTCCAAACATAACACCAACCTTTTCACGAAGCTGGTTGATAAATATAACAACGCAGTTATTCTTGCTTACCACAGGTGTAAGCTTTCTTAATGCCTGTGACATAAGTCTTGCCTGAAGGCCTACATGTGAATCGCCCATATCACCATCAATCTCTGCTTTAGGAACAAGAGCTGCAACTGAATCGACAATTACAATATCGACTGCACCGGATCTTACCATAGTCTCTGTAATCTCAAGTGCCTGCTCGCCACTGTCAGGCTGCGAAATATATAAATTATCAATATCAACACCAATATTCTTAGCATATACAGGATCCAGAGCATGCTCTGCATCAATAAAACCTGCAATACCGCCTCTCTTCTGTACTTCAGCAACCATATGAAGTGCAACTGTTGTCTTACCACTTGATTCAGGTCCATATATCTCTACAACTCTTCCTTTAGGAACTCCACCGATTCCCAAAGCGATATCTAGACTTAAAGAACCTGTAGGAATACATTCAACATTAAGATTAGCTGTTGATTCCCCAAGCTTCATTACAGAGCCCTTACCAAACTGTTTCTCAATATTAGAAATTGCCGCATCAAGGGCTTTCATCTTATCTTCATTAACCATACCTTAAACTCTCCTTTTGAACATGTGTTCGTTTCTTAAATAGTATCTTATTATTCTCATATTGTCAAGAACTTTTCGAACATTTATTCGTATTGTATGTATACTGGAATAATAAAACTATAGCATATTGTATATGAATTGTAAATATTCATTTTGTATTTTTGTATTATTGTATCGCGTGATAATATTTTATATGTAAAGTCTGTTAGTATTGCTCTTAAAGATAGTAGGTCTTTTGTATGCATTTTACTTATCAAAAAGCTTTTTTGAATGATAAAAGCCTACTCAAAACATTTACTTTACTTAATTGGTAGGTTTTTACGATAATATCCATCAAAAAACCAATAAAAAAGACCTACTCAGGCTATATTTCAAGCCTGTTAGTAGGTCTTATGCACTCAACTATTATTTTCCAAATAGTCTCATAAAATCGAACACCATTACTGGTTAGTCTTAATTATATCAAGAACAAACTTAAGTGCTTCCTTCGTAGACTGACACCTTATCGTGTGCCTGTCGCCTGACAAATCACATTCTTTAACATGTGTCTCACCCTTATAGCAGCATCCAATATACACAAGTCCAACAGGCTTGTCATCTTCTCTTGAAGGTCCTGCAACACCTGTTACGGAAACACTGATATCTGCCTTAGATATTCTTACTGCTCCTTCTGCCATCTGGGCAGCAGTTTCAGCACTTACAGCTTTATACTTCTCAAGAGTCTCATGCTTAACTCCAAGAATACGTTCCTTCGCCTCATTACTATATGTAATATAGCCCTCTTTAAAAATGTCTGAAGCACCGCTTATATTAACTATAGACGAAGCAACCATGCCGCCTGTGCATGACTCAGCTGTAGTTATAGTCAGGGATTTGTTCTTTAATGTCTCAACAAGAGCCTTATCAAGACAGCTGAGATAGTCAACCATTATTATTTACCTGAACCTTCCAGAAAAACTTTATAATTCTTTGCAATATAATCAATAAGAGAAATCACTGTCAATCCTAATGATATATATATGAGAACAGTATTAATAATATTCATAAATGGCACATTAAGATTAAGAACAAGCATAATAATTGTAATCATCTGAAATGCTGTCTTGAACTTGCCCCAGTAGCTTGCAGCAATAACAACGCCATTATCTGATGCAACAAGTCTGAATCCGCTAATAATAAATTCTCTTGCAATTATAATAATAACAATCCATGCTGCAATTCTGTTAAGGTCAACAAGTGCAATAAGTGCAGAGCATACTAAAAGCTTATCTGCAAGTGGATCCATAAATTTTCCGAAGTTAGTAACAAGATTATACTTTCTTGCAATCTTACCATCTAAAAGGTCTGTTAAACTTGCAAGAATAAATATTCCTACTGCAATATATTTGCCACATCCAATGTTAAGATACAGACATATCAGAAACAAAGGAATCATAATAACTCTTGCAATTGTAAGTTTGTTAGGTAAATTCATTTAAACATTTTCCTCCATTATTCCCATTAAATCATATTCAGTTGAACCGGTAATCTTTACAGATACGAAATCTCCTGACATAAGTTCCCTGTCACATTCAAAGAACACCATTCCATCAACATTAGGTGCATCCTTGTACGAACGTCCGACATAAGTATTGTCCTCTGCAATATAGCCTTCAACCATAACATCAATAGTCTTTCCAACCATCTGTGCTGACTTGTCAATGGATATTTCCTGCTGCAGAGCCATAAGCTCGTCTCTCCATGTATCCATTATATTCTGGTCAATCTGGTCCGGCATTGTTGCAGCCGGGGTATCCTCTTCCCTTGAATAAGTGAATACTCCGAGTCTGTCGAACTCAACTTCATCAATAAATTCCATAACCTCTTCATGGTCAGCCTGTGTCTCCCCCGGGAAGCCGGCTATAAGAGTTGTTCTTAATGCAATGTCCGGAATCTCTTTTCTCAGCTTCGCAACAATATCAAGAAGCTCCTGCTTATCTGTCTTTCTTCCCATGCGCTTTAATACATTATCACTTGCATGCTGGATTGGCATATCAAGATAATGACAGACTTTAGGCTCATTCTTAATAGCCTCGATAAGCTCATCATTAATCTCTTCCGGATAACAGTACTGAATTCTTATCCATTTGAGGTCTTCAATCTTGGCAAGCTCATGTATAAGCATTGGAAGTGATTTCTTTCCGTAAAGGTCTGTTCCATAAAGAGTTGTCTCCTGTGCTACAAGTATAAGCTCTTTTGCTCCATTGTGTACAAGGTGCTTTGCCTGCTCCACAAGATACTCAACAGGATAACTTCTGAAATTGCCACGAACCTTAGGAATTATGCAGTATGTACAATGCTTATCGCATCCTTCCGCTATCTTAAGGTACTCAAAATATCCCGGCGTAGTAATAATTCTCTTTTCTTTAACAATAGGAAGTCTGTTGGCATCATCAACGACATTAAAGCCCTTACCTTCAAGCACTGAAGTAACAATCTCCGCAATCTTGTCATAAGAAGTTGTTCCTAAAAATGCATCAACCTCCGGAATCTCTTTGATAATCTCATCCTTATATCTGTGAGCAAGGCATCCTGTAACAATAAGTGCCTTACACACAGCATCTTCCTTGTGCTGTGCCATCTCAAGTATCGTGTTGATACTCTCCTGCTTGGCATCACCAATAAAACAGCATGTATTGACAACAATAACATCTGCCTGTGTTTCATCATCTGTAAACTCAAAACCCTTATCGTTAAGGATTCCAAGCATATTCTCTGTATCTACAAGGTTTTTATCACAACCTAAAGATGCAAACATAATCTTCATATACTGCATTACCTCCTGCATAGTACTCCTCATTGTAACACATTTTTTGCAAATGTAAACATATCCCTTACATAATCTGACCATATAAAACATTATCAAACTGGCACTTTTAATAAGCCCTGAATTGTACTATTCTTTGCTGAAAATATGAATCAAAGGAGAAAAAGATAATTATGAAAGAAAAAAAGACAGGTTTAATCCAGACATTAATTGGTGCTATTATTCTTGTTATCGGTATTGTGTTATGTGTCAACACATACATAGTAAAAGGTAATAAAGCATACGCATTTTCACTTCTTGTAACAATCCTTGGCATTGTTATTCTTATTGCCGGATTATACAGAACATTTTCAAAGAAAGAGAGAAAGCCTGTAGACGCAAAGGTTATTGCACAGGCTGCTTTGTGTGCCGCACTCTGCTATGTTGGTGCAACATTTATAAAGATAGACATTCCTGTTGGAACAGAAAGAACCATGTTCCACTTTGGTAATGTATTCTGCGTTCTTGCAGCTTTACTTATCGGTGGCGAATGGGGTGGTCTTGCCGGAGCAATCGGCATGACAATAAGTGATTTGTCAACAGCCTATGTAACAAGCGCTCCTAAGACATTTATTCTTAAGTTATGTATCGGTCTTATCGTTGGTTTTGTAGCACATAAGCTCTTCCACCTTTCTAAGGAGCATTCTGCAAAATATGTTACTGTTGCTACTGTTGTATCAAGCATATGCGGTATGGCATTCAATATTGTTGCTGACCCTGTAGTCGGATATTTCTATAAGACATACCTTCTTGGTGTGCCTCAGGACCTTGCCAAAACACTTGCTAAAATAGGTGCGATAACCACATCTGTTAATGCAGTTATCGCTGTTATAGTTGCTTCAATCATATATCTTGCATTAAGACCAGCTATGAAAAAGCTGAATATGTTGAGAGATTTATAAAAATGTTTTTTATATTACTGTACTTTATCTCTGTTCCAGATTTCATATCCCTGACGTCTTGCAGAATCATATACCGGCTGCATATTCTTTTCTAATATGTGGCAAAACTCCTGTCTGTTTTTTCCAAAAGTATACAGTTCCCTTACGGCCCATATAGAATGAAGGTTATATTTCAAAGAAAGGTTTCCACTTAGGAAGCCTTTCTTTGAGGAATTAAGAGATGAATCCATTGGCATCAGATTCCATAACTCATCATTCATTACAAATGACCATGGTATGAAATGATCTATGTCATATTGTTTTGTATTTACCGGCTTCCCTGTAAATACATCTTTTACCTCACATACATCAAATATTCCTTCCCACAGTTTCCTTACATGAGGTAACTTCCTTATCTTTTCATCCATAGGTGCCAGTTTATATACTAATCCCGGCACTTCAGGATTATTAAATACCATATTTCCACCTTCTGTCCATTTTTTATTTTTTATCCGTATCTTTTCTATTCTTCCATTTTGCAACAGCATTTCTCACCCGGCAGTCAATATCCATACGTGCACTGCGACATTCTTTCGGGTATTTTCTTGCCGCCTGAAATGCCAGTTTCATAAAGATTCCAGAACCAATTGGCAGCATCGTCTTTAACATACTCTCCGGAAAAACGAAATGGGTCGCATGCTCGTAAATAACAGACTCCAACCTGCATGTGTGGGGACGCTCTTTCATACGCAACTCCATACGGCGTATATATTTTGCAGTATCCCACAACACATCATCTTCAGCGCCAATCAGCAATAATGTCCCATGGATTTTTTCAATCTTGATTATTTCTTCTTCTGTAATTGGATGAGCTGCTTCCGAGTCATCAAACAGTTTTTTCGAATTAATCATATCACCGGTCCGTTTTGTTTCTCCAGAATTATTATTTTGTTAGAGATATTCCGAACGATTGGAATCTTTCCTATCACATGATATACAGGCATAAGTTCTTTCATTCCTTCGACCAGGCTGACTTCCTGCTGAACAGAAAATCCCGGTACAATCCTTTGTAGTTCTGTTCCATTCTTAACTCCCCATGTGAATTTTGCATTGCTACCCTCTATGGATTTTTCTTTCACATGGTTTACAACAAAAGGTGACATAGTTTCAACCATTACGGTTACTTCCTGAAATGATTTTTCAATAATAAAAAACATTTTTCTGATATCTTTTTCACACAAATACATTGTAAGCCCTTCGATTATTACCAGAACATTCTCACAGTGATAATCTATATCATCTATATAGGAATCATCCATTGCAGACTTTGCAATCTGATATATCGGACCTGTTTCTGCAAGAAACCGTTTCCTTATCTTCATCGTTTCCGACAGATCCACATTGTACCAACGCAGATATTTCCCTTCCATTCGATAACATCTGGTATCCAGTCCACATGCAATATTTACAACAATTGTATTTTCATGCTTCTCCAAATATTGCTCAACCATCCGGTCTAATACAATTGTTCTTGCAATCACGCCATAGTTCATGGCTTTATCTTTATCCGCTTTAGAAAAGTCATAATCAAGATTTTTCACAAGTTCTACTGCAATTTCGTCATTTATTTTAGCATTTTTCTTTCTTGTTTCTTTTGCTCTTGCATACAGAGTCTGTACCATCGTTTCCGGCACACCTGTCACATTCACTTTTTCTTTCATTATCTGTCGCCTTCCACTGCCTTTCTTACTTCTTCCACCCACTCTGCACTATGACAGCAAAACAGTTCTTCATGCTGCATGTTATGTCTCCGAATATCCGGATTTTTAAAATAAGTACAATATCTCTTTTCATATTTTCTGCCCATCTTTGTTGCGTAAAACACGTGTATCGTAGTTCCCGGCACATCAATTCCATGCTGGACTTTCGTAACCAGATCAGAATAAAACTGATTATAAACACTCTGTTTCGTAATCCATGGATTTCCTCCCTGCTCAATGCCGAACATATTTAAAAATCCATCAATCATTTCTTTCTTTGATTTATCTGCTTCATTTATTTTCTTTTGCATAAATTTAGGCAATTTACCTGTGTGAACCATTTTATACATAATCGGCACAACTACAGATGACTGAATTTTCGCCATAAACTGACCAGCTTCATCCATATCACTGCTCCCAATGATGCCATGATCTATATGAATTCTTTTTCGCTGAATCAAAAGGGATACAAAACTTCCTCCAAGGGAACACCCATACGCTGCTTTAATTCTTCCATCATACTTTTTCTTGATTTCCTGCTCAATCTTTTCGCATTCATCTTCCATTGAATAAAATTCTGTTTTCTCATTTGGATCAAATCCATCATAAGAAACTGTTACCGTGTAAAAATAAGAATGTAATCCATCCAGTACATGATCAAAGCTACTATACAGGCAACAGGTACCAGGAAATAAAAATATCACTGGTTTACTACTGTCTCCACTTTCATAAAATTTCATATCTGGCCTCCTTTAGTTTTTTCATATAAGCATAAAACTGCTTATGCAATTCCCTCATTTCATCTGGTGCCTTCATAGCATGTTGATACATAAATTTATCTCCAAAACTGCTTCCAAATGTAACTGCCAGCATAATCGCTAAAAATGGCAAGGGTAAAAAGCGAAAAATATTCATTTTCCATGGTGACAGTTTACCCTTTTGTTTTCGCAAAAAATTAAAATTTCTTTTCAGCCTTTCTGCTGTTTTCCTCATGATTTTCCATTCTTTTTCTACTTTCTCCGGATCGTCTGATTCATAATACGCATCTGCAATCGGTACCACCATAGCAAGATGACAAAGCTGCCATAGATGCATATCCGTTACTTTCTGGTATGGTATATGAGCATGCCTCAATATCTCTGAAAACTGCTTAGTTCTTTCGGATTTATTTCCTGATATTTCTGCAAATGTTGTCGGCTGAATCAACCTTGGAGTAAGTGCTGCATCAAGGATACCATCATCATTTATACTTCCGCCTGCTCCTGGAAAAGCCGGTAATATTCTTCCTTTTCCGACAATGTCTTCCCATTTATTGTAACTGTCCAGTGAATTTATCATTGTAACAATCGTATTACTTTTATTATTTTTCAATTCAGTAAGTGCTTCATACAGCTGGTTTTCCCGAACAGTAAGCAAGACAAAATCATAAATATCATCGTTTGGTAGTTCTCCAAGAATCCTAATATCTGCCTTTATTACTTCCTGATTTTTCTTATATTGCAATCCATTATTTCCTAAATCCTCAAGTCTTTTACCTCTGGCATAAATATTTGTATCATAACCAGCTTCTGCAAATAAAGCCGCATACAAGGATCCAATCACACCAGCACCATAAATCAATATTCTCATAAGAATCATTCCTCTCCTCTTACCCCAGTGCCACATCCAAGATCATCATCAAACTAAATCCAAGTGCAAAGAAAAGCGTACCGATATTCGAGTGCTGTCCCTGAGACATTTCCGGAATTAGTTCTTCAACCACGACATATAACATGGCTCCTGCTGCAAAGCTCAGTAAATATGGTAATGCCGGGATTACCAGCTGTGCAGCAAGAATCGTCATTACTGCTCCAATCGGTTCAACCACTCCTGAAAGTACACCTCCCAGAAATGCCTTTCTCTTACTTTCACCCTCTGCCCTAAGCGGCATGGATATAATCGCTCCTTCCGGAAAATTCTGGATAGCAATTCCAAGTGATAAAGCAAGTGCACTTGTTGCTGTAATCTGTGCATTTTCAGCAAGAAATCCTGCATACATTACACCAACTGCCATACCTTCAGGGATATTATGTAATGTAACTGCCAACACCATCATCGTAGTACGGCCAAGTTTGCTTTTCGGTCCCTCTGCCTGATCACTTCCAACATGAAGATGTGGAATCAAATGATCAAGTGCGAGTAAAAACAATATACCAATCCAGAACCCAACAACTGCCGGAACAAACGATAAAGTTCCCATATTCTCAGATTGTTTAATTGCCGGAATCAGAAGACTCCAGATTGAAGCAGCAACCATTATACCTGCTGCAAACCCTGCAAGTGCACGTTGCACTGACTTGCTAAGTGTTTTTCTCATAAAAAACACGCATGCTGCACCTAGCGTTGTTCCAACAAATGGAATCAGTATACCTTCAAAAACATTTATTAGCATTATGTATTCCTTTCTGTATAGTCAAAAGTACTTTCACATCGTTCTTTTATTAGTTTTAGCTAACTGCCATGTATAAAAGAAACCGTGCAAAAAGCAAACTGTAATTTCACACGGTTTTCCTTATGTTTAAGTATATCACTTACGAAATCATATAACAATAGAATTCTTTCAACAATGTTTTATTTTTTCCGGACAGTTTCAGCACAAAATCCCGTGGGTCATTTCATCAATCCTTCTCCCCTTCATTCGCTTCCTCCAGCATAACACTCTCCTGTACCTGTATGTCAGCATACTGGACGCGAAGAACTGCCTGGGGCCAGTTTATGCTGACCATTGCGGTTTTCTCTTTTTCCATGCCGGCTTTGCGGATTAGGTCAAGAAGTTCATTTAATACTTCTTTTGTCAGATAGCCGCCCCGCCAGTGAAAAACAAGCACCTTTCCTTTCTTAGCAGCCTGCAAAGACCGCTTGTATACATCCTCCTGTTTGGTAAATGATAATTTCTTCTCTTTGTAGTAAAAATGATCATGATCATTGCAATGAGGCGCAGGCGCGATCAAGGGCTCATGATCGCGAAAGATCTGCTGATCATCCAGGTTGAAATAGTCATAGCGGATTTCCGTGTTTTCGTGATCTTTTCCCAGACTGTTATCAAAAGTGGCATCTAAATGATAATATATGCCATTTATTTTTACAATATTCCATGTGTGCCGGTATTTGATTCCTTTTTCCGGATTGTTACCGCAAATTACGATCACACACCATACACCCAGCGCATCCAGAAGAACCTTCACCGCTTTCGCAATGCCCTCGCATACCCCGACGCCCTGTCCTAGAGGACCAATGATCTCATGGGAATATGCTTTTTTCAGTTTGTCATAACGGACATTTTCACAAATAAAATCGTGCACATATTTCTCTTTTTCCCACTCAGACATCTTCTGTGCCGGACGGACAAGCTTCTCTACCCTGGCTGTCAGAGCCTTCTGATGCTCCCGGATCTTGTTTTTCTCAAAAAGATATTCCGGTATGAAAATCAGGTTCGGCGAATCTTTGTAGTAACGATATTTAAAATCGGTTACCCAGAATATTTCAGGATGGTCCAGTCTCATCTGGAAAAAGACATTGTAAAGTTCCTCTCCGGAAAGCGCCGGAACCTGAATTTCATCCAATAGATTTTTCACCCCGGCAAAAATGCTGTGATAAGCAGCCTGCTGGGGTTTGTTCATATGATTATAATAGTATTGTTCCATTTTTATCCTTTTAGCTTATCTGTCAGTTTCAGATATCCCTGCACAAGTAGATCTGTTACGATCAGCACAACGACTGACAAAATCAGACAATCTCTTACACTAAATTCGTAAAAAGCTGCAAAACCAGCAATCGTCCAATATACTCCAATATGCACTGCATACATTTTGGATATCTGCCTGGAATAATAGCACAGCTTATTGTAAACAAATTTCCATTTTTCTATAATCGGCATGAGAAAAAATGCCACTGCAAATACAAGGATAATGCTGCAGAAGGTTCCCACTACTTTCACAAGTCCGGGAGTTCGATACTGTTCGATCATATAATTAAAAAATCCGTCAACCCCCGGATGCATTACGATGCAGATCACAAACCAGGCTGCCGCTACGATTCCGCATACCAGACCGCTCTTTTTGTAAAAAGCTCCTTTTTCATCCTCGGGTACCTTTCTGATTACTTTTGCAAAAACATATCCTAAAAATACATAACTCAGATATGGAAAAAAGCAGAAGCTTGTCTCACCTTTTCCCCCAAAGGTCATATCCAAAAGCCAGTTAAGTGCCTGATTATCAGAAATCAGCAGTTTGGTAAAAGGTGTCACGATTCCCACTATCAATGCACTTATTATGTAACCGCCAAGTTTTACATTTAATTTCCTGTATAAAGCAAGTACAAGGTAGCACATACCGGATATGAAAAAGATATTCACAAATGTAAGCATGGAATACCGACTTGCTTCAAATACGTCCCTGCTGCCTGCTACTTCTCCTGTAATAGAATTTCTAATGGCGTAGCTGACCGTCATAACTGCCGCATAGCATAAATTGCTTATGCCTTGGTAAATCAACAGTTTTATACCGTTTCTGACCATGTCCTTTGGCTGGGAATGACGTGTAAAAACACTTCCAAAACCCATGGTAAACAGATATAAGCAGGCTCCGGTAGGCATAAACAGGGCAAACATAATTTTATGTACACTTGACTCTGCCGCTGCTGCACCTGCAATTGTCTGAAAGGAATGTATAAATACAATCATGATCATCAGAAAGCCTTTTACCAGGTCAAGCTCTCTCTGGCGTCCAGTATTTACTTCTTTTTCTTTTAAAGAAAACATATTTCTTCCCCTTTTCCTTAAATTGTTCAAATATTGTCTAAAAGTGCAATGTTTTTTGGATACTCCATATTAGAATATAATTTCAGCTGCAGCTGCAATATCCTGTTATACTCATCACATCCAGGCTCAAGAACTCTTCTTTGCTCATACAAGTCGTGGTCTTCCTTGCTCATTTTCACATCAAAGCTTTCCTTTGTATGAAACTGGATTTCAATTCGGTAGTTGCGCGGATTTTTAAATTTGGTATTCACGCCATTGTATGGAAAACCGTCATTGGTCCAATAATTTTTTAATGCATAAATTTTCCAGTTTTTCTCAGACAAAGCCGTTATAACAGAACGGATCTGTTCTACATAATCTTCCGGATCCAGTATGATCGTATAACGGACTACATCCGCCAGCGAATCAAAGAAGGATTTCTCTACTCTCTGATAAAGCTTATTGTACAAGGATTTCGGTGATTTCACTCTGTACTCTAATCCTTCCAGTACGGCTTTGTTGGTTTTCGCGAACTCTACAAGGAATTTGGTTGTCGCGAATTCTGTGGATAAATAATCGGCATAAAACACTCTTTCCTCAGGAGAAAGCTTCTGAAACAGTTCCCTGTCCTCATCGGTCCATGATTCTTCGATTTCTTTGTTCAGATAGATTTTTTCAGCTGTTTCCGCTGACGGAAGGCGGTGAAGCTCTATGGAAGCAATAGAAAAAAAATCAAAACTGTGGTCTGACCGATTAGACAGACTACTGACAATTTTCCCAAAATTATCAATAATTAAATTTACCTTCCGCTCAATCAGTGTATAAGCCGAATCCGAACCGCCTGCTTCTATCACCAGTTTGCCATCTTTTACCTTAATACTTCTTACCACGTTTCTTTCAACAAATCCAACGATTTCTTCGGAATTATATTTGTCGAACTTGTCATAGCTCAAATCAATATTTGCATTTTTTAATTCTGCCAGCTGATTTCCAACAGCTAACACAGCCGCCAGTTCCCTCAGACTGATAACATTTTGATTGTTCAACACCAAAGCTTCTTCTAACTGAACAGGTGCTGTACCATTTCCACCGATAAAGTGAAGCATACGGATTATGGCATATTTATGCAGATCTGATGGAAATTCAAATATATCACCGTATTCTTCCAACAGGCATGCACTGAACAAAACATGATATTTACTCATAACCGGAAAGAACGTAAGCTCTTCTGCCTGCTTCTGAATTCCAAGCTTGTCTACATATCTATTCATAATTTCCTGATTTAAGCCAAATCCAATATGTGCAAATAACGCTGCGGACAAAAGGCAGTAGCACTCATCTTCATTCAAATTTTCCAGTTTCTGCTTATCCATTATCATATCACAAAATTCTGCAATGTCGATAAAATGCATTATAGAATAATCAGAAATATTAGGATATAACTTTTTATATTTTTCCAGCATTCTCTGGACAACTGTACAGTTATCCCGGTAGTTCCCATATAGTTTTTTTGATTTTGCAAATAAAATTTCCGAACACTTATTAACTATCATTTAGTTTTTCTCCAGTCTCTTTTCCCTGTTCTCCTTCGTTTGCCTCTTTAATCAGGATAATGGCACAGAGTTATTCGTTTCTTATCCAGCTTAATTACCTCAAGATTACTTACCGTTTCAAAATAATCGTTCATATTCCGAATATTCTTTTGTCATTTAAAATCATATCGAACCACAGCACAGTTTTTTACCCCAAATGCAGCATATTCCTCATTTGTCATATCCGTAAAATAGGACTGTACCACTCTGGCGATTCCGTTGTGGGCAACCAGGATGTAAGTCTTCTTATCGGACTCTGCTTTTATTTCATCAAGAAGATTATAAATCCTCTGTGCCAGCCGAAGGGTTGATTCTCCACCTTCATGACTGCATGCAAAAAACTCCTTTGCTTTCTTGAAATCCTTCCCATCCCGGGGAGTGGACTCCCATTTTCCAAAATTCTGCTCAATCAGCCTTGGTTCCACCCTGTATGGAATCCCTGTCATTTCCGAAATCAACTGAGCCGTATCTGCCGCCCTGCTAAGCGGTGAGCAGAGGATTTCATCTGCCTTAATCCCCTCTGCAAGAATCTTCTGTCCCGTCTCCTTTGCCTGCTCACGTCCATATTCTGTAAGCGGACTATCTGTAGCCCCGCAAATTTTATTCTCAACATTCCACACGGTCTGTCCGTGTCGGATGAAATAGAAATGTCCCATGGTGGATTCCTCCCGTTATTTTCTTCTCACAATCCTAAGTAACTCCTGACGAATATCCTCGTTAGGTACAAAAGCTTTTTTATAAATCTGATTATAACCAAGATACCCAAAATGAATTAAACACGTAATTACATCATCCCGACAGGAAAAACTAGTCATATCGTTCTGAAACGTAGTTACATCTACACTCACGGAATCTCCTGACAGCATTTCGATAATTGCAGATCTTAATCCATCGAAATCCATATTGATCAACGGCACAACCGTTTCATATGAAGCAGTTTCGGACCAATAGCTTTTAAATTCTCCACGCAGCATTACACTGACAACCGCTTTTGGATTATATACTTGATAATCATTTAACCAATAGCCATCATACCATTTTTTTACTTTTTCATAATTCTGGTTATATTTTCCAGAAAGCTCTTTTACTTCTTCCTCCGTAAAACCAATATACGGTGCAAAATCCCCCGAACTTAACATAGTAAATTCATCAAAATTATTAAGTGCAGACTGGGTTTTCAATTTTTTAATCGGGAGAATTCCTGTCAAAAAAGCCAATGCTATAAACCTAGTAGGCTCAGTTCCTTTAAACATTCCCCGCAGAAAATCAATATATCCATCCTGTATCTGCTGGTTCTGCGCCTCATCTCGTATCAAAACATCCCACTCATCAATAATTACAACAAACTTATTTCCTGTTGCATTATTAATTTGGGATAAAGCCTCAGGTAAGGAATTTACATCTTCTGGAAACTCATCTGGATAAAATTCCCTTAATTCCAGGATTGTCTGCTCTGTAATATAAGAGACAATATTTTCCGGACCTCCAGCTGCCATCATGCACCACTGCACATCAAAGTGAATCACGTCGTACTTATTCAAATGCTCCACGAAATCTGGGCTGTTGCTGATTTCCAAATTTGAAAACATTTCACTAGAGTCACATGCTTTGCTGTAATATGCCGTGAGCATATTTGCCGTAATAGACTTTCCAAATCTCCGCGGACGGCTGTTGCAAATGTACGCATTTGTTGAATTTAAAACGCTATTCGTGTATTCCAACAAACCAGTCTTATCAACATATATTTTCGAATTCAAAGCCGCCTGAAAAGCACGGTTGTCCGGATTTACAAATCTTCCCATAGATATCGCTCCTAAATAAAAAAGGTTCATAGCATCATTATCTTTTTATAGGATATATGATACTATGAAACCTTTGGGGGTGCAAGAATACTTGTTAATATCTTTTCTTGTTTTGTCACATTTTACCTATAGATTTTTCTCCATAATTGTGTATAATAAAGATAGAAAAACACAGGCTCACTTGCTGAGGAAATCATATTGGCTGATCCGGGCACTCCCCCCTGTAAAAAAATAATCGTGAACGATTGCCGATAACAAGGCTCTTGGGTAATTCCTAAGAGCTTTTGTTTTATAAAGGGTGTAAACATATATAAATATTATTGTTATTCAATCATTCTTTCTAGAAAATCGTTCCAAACTTTATGCCTTTCTATATCCCCTAACAACCTAATCATATACTATTATTGAGTACTCGTAAATTAATTTCCATCTGATTTTTAATCTCAAATATAGATTTTCCATATTGTATCGCTAAAAATTCTATCACATCTGTATCCCACGGCATATATAATTTTCCATTTTTTTCAGTAAATGGTGCATCTGTTTCTGGTAGCATTTTATTTAAAGGTATTTGCATAACCATATCCTTACCAGATTTTGTATAACACATTTTAGGATTGATACTAAACCAACAGCCTAACGATAAAGCTCTTTGAAGTTCCTTGGCATTTCCAGTAAACCAATGCATTATAGGTATATTTTTGTTTATACTTTTTTCAATGCCGTCTAGCACTTCTGTAACAGCACCTCTCGAATGAATACTAAGTATTCTTCCATTCTGTTTTTCAGTCTCATTTAGTACGTTATAGAAAAAACTTTTTTGTACAGTATATGAATATTGATTTCTAGCAGTACCATCCACCCCAACTTCCCCAATATATCTACAATTTGAAAGTTGTTCCATGAATAACTCAATTTCACTTCTCCTATCAGCAACTAATTCCGGATGAAACCCTAATGCAACATTTACATCGTCCGTATTCCCAAAGTACTGTAATGATTTTAAATACGCACGTGGACTCGTCGTAACTGCTAATACCCTTACTTTTCTTTTTTTTACTTCTTCAAATACTGCCAACGGATTTTTATATAAATCCAAATGGCAATGAAAATCTATCATATAACATTATACTCCTTTAACAAAGCACCTATTTCCAATAAACCACGTTCAATAACACCTAAATACAAATCTCTTTCCTCCCCTTTTGCGAAAGTTAGCATACCCTTCACAAGACTTTCAATACCATTTTCTTTAAGTTGAACGACTGCTAATGTTGCAGCTGCTACATCTTTAGAATCCGCTAATTGCAAATTTTCTTTACAATATCCCCCCTCCGTTTCATCACACATTCTATTTTTCAGAAAAGAGGCTCTTCTCACCAAACATGGAACACATACGCCACAATGACGCAATCCATATCTTTGATATTTACCACAACTGGTTGATCCAAAAATAAATTTTTCCATCAAATTCTGATTCTTACATTCCTCTAGAACTTCACCTTTTGTTTTATATTTATACGGTAATACAAAATCAATATTTATTCCTACATCATTCCATATCTCCTGTAACATATTCATATACACTGGATGTGTTGTCTTTGTACTTAAACTACCGGTTCTAAGTGGATCCAATGGCATATTCAAACTGATATAGCCATTTTCAGGTACAAATAGCTCCTTTCTTCCTTGAGTATTACAATTAATGCCACAAGACGCCAATAATGCAAATGCAAAAAACATAATTGATCTTGCTCTGGTTGAATTTTCGGATTTTCCTTTTTTATACACCTTATTACTCCACTGGCATAAATTATCAGATCCAAACTGCATAGCATATTCTCTCTGATGATCTGCATCTCCTCTAACTATTTGAGACACAAATAAAGGATTTCTTCCTTCTTCATGCAAATCAATTGCTCCTACCAGACTGTCCATGCCGCCCGACAACAAACAAATACAGTCTTGTTTTCTTAAATCAAATTTTTTCTTTGGAACTAATGATTCAGGCAAATCTTTTATAGTAAGCATCCAAAAATCCCCACTGAGAAAACGAAGCATATCCTCCAACTTTCTTTTTTCTTTTCTCCATTTAGCTGCATCATGTAAATATATGTAAAGCTCAATTTTCCTCGTCCAACCATCGGCACTATTCCTTCTTAATATTGCTTTATCCGCAGCAACTACAGCCATAGCAATAATTGTAAAATCCAAGGCCTCTACAGTTGGCGTAATTTTCGATTTTTTTAATTCTTTAAACAATTGCACTCCAACATGACCTACATTACTTCTTTTATGTTCTGGAATCGAAAACATTTCAAAGTAGTAATACTCATCATTATAATATTCGGGAACGCAACATCGTGGATAACAAATCACTTTACTCATACTTCAACCTCGTACACTTCAAATGTATTTTTTATAGCTGTTCGAAACAGCTTCTCCATACCAATTGTCTGACTACCAGAATTTCTAAGTTTATTCAATTGAGTTGATATTTCCGACTGCAAATATTCTTTCATTTCATTCATTCTATTAACACGTTCCGCTGCCGACACATTTTGTTTTTCAAAAGACTGTCCTATATCCAATTGAACTCGACTATATGCCTCATTTCCAAGAAATGCACCTGTAAGAGACCATATCTGATCATCTGTTAGTTTATTAATATCTGCACTCGGATTTTGATTCATAAACTCACTCAACGCAAATCTTCCAGAATCTCTACATGTTATTTCATCTAAACTTCCACCACTTGGACACACATTATCTATAATTGTATCAATAATTTCATTCGCATTAGCACCTCTTCCTTGCAATTCCAACAAAATCTTTCCTAATGCAAAATCCTTATTGTCCCTTAACGCTTGAAATGTCCGAAAAAAGTTTGTGGCTACTTTTGTTGAAGTGCGCATTCGTTTTGAAAGATTCCTTGCACCACCCATTCCTATTTTGGAATAATGTCCCAAAGATTTTCTCAAAGAGTCTTTACTTCCAGAACGAACATATTCCCCCATTCCTCTCCTAGCACTTGCAAAGCGAAATTTAGGTGCTATATCAGGTATTTTGTTCCCGTCTAGTTTCTTTTCATCAAATTGATTATCATTTTCTCCACTGTCATTATTGTAATCGTTCAACGAGGCATTATCTTGATTAGGTAATTCTATATCATCTAACCATTCTGGATCCAGCGAAACGCCTGCCCCTGGTCCCATACTTGAAGCTGATGTTCCCATATATTATTAACCTCTACTTTTTTGTATTATCGCCTTTTTTACACTACTTGGCGTTTCAGAATCGTCGTTCCATTGTTTTAGCATATCTTGAGCCCATTTTTTATCCGCAATAATAGGAATAATAGGAGCTTTTCTAGATTTCGCTGGTATTTCCCCCAAAGCCGAAGCTAAATTTCGACCTAATTCAGGAAAAGCTTCCGTAATATGCACTGCTGCAAATAAAATATTTATATTCCATTGTTCATTGCGTCCCAGACTAATTATTCTCTTCAACAATTTCTCCGCTTCTTTTATTCCTAACGCCTTAACTTCCTCAACAAGATCCTTAATATACGTACCATTTCTTACATTCTTTAACGCGGTTAACAATTCTTCGCCTTTAACAGAAAGTTCGTCATATGCCACAAACGAAAGTGCCTTATCTTTACTAAGATATAGCAATGGACGTAAATCAATTCCGCCCAATTTGGGTTCGATTAATAACCATTTCTGCACAAACTCATCGTTCCATGTAGCATCTGGAGCTTTATATGTTTCGCCATTTAATAGACTAGCTTCTATTTCTTGTATAAATTCTGGACTTCCGCCTTCTGCATTAGCTACTTCTTTAGCCAAATAATCGAATGCTCCTTCTGATGCACATCTCTCAAATAATAGCATCTTTATTAACACGCCTGAGTCTAATGTCATTCCATTAAATTTGGCAACCTTTTTTCTTATTTCAAGTGCATTTAATAACCTTTTTATCAACCTAGGATTACCTTTAATATTATCAGCACTTACCAGAATACCTGCCAACTGATCAGCGATCGCCACATATTCCTTCATAATATTTTTAATATCTTCATCAAAAAAATCTTCAATTTTTTCTACTGTCAGATCATTTTCCCAAGCTTTAGACAAAAGATTACTAAATTTTTCTTGCACTTCTAAAAAACTTTCTTGTTCCACTCTGTTCTTTCTTACTTCCATCTCCATGAACAAAAGAACTATGTATGATTTTACCTCGGCAACTCCCAAATGTGGTATTTTAATTGGAACCTGAATTAGTTTATCAAAATAACTGGTAACTAATCCATCCGACAATTCGACTCCATTAAAATGAGCACGAACTCCATTTCTTATCATTTGTTCATCTGCAGCAATAATAAAAGCGGTTCGTCTTACAAATAACAGTAATCTCATTGCTTCAAGTGTCGAAATTGCTGTTTCTGGCATACACCTATCCAAATCATCAACTAGAACAACCAATTTCACTTTTAACGCTTCAAGTATTTCTTCAAATTCTATTCTAATTTCTTCAAGCTGCTTTGTAGCCGGCTCTGTCATTTCTTCGTTATCCTTAAAAACCCCATCTAATTCTGGAAGTAATTCTTCAATTGCAGTATTTATCTTTTCGCTATTTTCACTCCTTTTACCACGATTATTCAAGCTACTCTTTATGGAATTAACAAAATTTGCAATAGCTCCAACTGGTGCTGCTCCCGGAATAACCCCTGCCACTAGAGGGAATACTAACTTAGATACTTGAAACCAATTAACGCGTTTCAAAAATTTCTTAAATTTCTGTCCGATTTCACTCTTTTCATTAATTTTTTTATTTCTAATTTCTTCAGTTAATTTCGTTGTCACTGCCTGAAGCAAAGCCGATTTTGCATCTTCATATCCCTGATATAACCATGCATTAAATTCAAGAAATATATATTCATCACTACCTGATTGATCATTCAAATCTTTACCAATCATTTTCACCATAGATGATTTTCCGGCTCCCCAACTTCCAGATATACCTATAGATATTGGACTATTCCCTGATTCAATTATTAACTCTGCTACTGTTTTAGATACAACTGAAAAATGTAAATAATCCGTCGTAGTTTCAATATCATTCCACATATATCTATCCCCCTCTAGCATGCATGTGTTTGTATACATTATAAAACAAACTGTCTTAAATTAAAAGAACTCCTTCATATGTTCAAAAACCTATCCTATTGCACGAAGCAAAATATCTTTTTTCAAAATTCCACTTGGCCGACTTAATTTTATCTGGAATGAAACTCCCGCTATTTCAGAAACCCTCTGCCTTAATTTTCTACGCAAAACTTTCTCTCCAAATACACTTGTTCACACATAGACATATTCTATAAACAGATATTACATTACACCACAAATTTTTCTACGTCTCCCCTTTTATATCTTATATATGTTCACATATCTTTCTCAATTTTACTAATCAACGTCACATCTGCCGGTAGCCACTCTACATCTTTTAACTTTTCTTTTGTCAGCCACCTTGCAGCCTCATGCTCTTTCAACTTAATATCTCCACTCACGATCTCGCACCAGAAGCAATCCATGGAAAGATGAAAGTCTGGATAGTCATACTCAATGGTATCAATTACCTCTCCCACTGCAATTTCTGTATCAAGTTCCTCCATAATTTCACGTTTTAACGCTTCCTGCGGTGTCTCGTCAGGTTCTATTTTTCCACCTGGAAATTCCCAGCCGCCTTTTAAGGAGCCATAGCCACGTTGGGTTGCAAAAATAATGGGTTCGCCTTTTTTATTAACAGCTTTTATTACTGCTGCGACTACTCTAACTGTTTTCATAAGTTCCTCCTCATCATGAATTCACAATATACTCATAAATATCTTCCCTTACAGGTACATCAAGAATCCACTCTATCTCCACTGCTGTTTTTTCTGTATTTGCCATTTTAAATTCTTTCGTTTTTCCGCTTGCTGTCATATGCCCAAGATAATAAAATTCTTTGGAAATTTTATCATCCTTGTTTTTTCGTACAAAAAGTTCCACTTGGATTCCTCGCTCTTTCGCTTTTAAGAAATTCTGTACATCCTCTGACTGCAAGCTTCTTCCTGATTTCGAAATTGCGATTAAACGATCTCGAAATCCAGGAATAAAATGATCCTCATATTTGGTTGTATCGCTAATATTTTCTTCTTTATCATAATTGATAAATACAGGAAATGTTTTTGTCTTTTTGTCAAACTTGTAACCACCAATATTTAAAGGCACTTCATTTTGTGCCCAGTTCAGCAAGCGGCAAACATCTTCATAAGTATATTTTTGATATAAAACCAAATCAGTCTTAGCATAACTATTCCTGTAATCTCTTTCATAGCGGCTTATTCCAAAATCAACCAATTCTTTAAGGATATTATAAAAATCATCATTTGATAACATTTCCACAAACGATTTCGTTGGTTTATAGTCATTTCCAGCTTCTTCAATAAACACACACTGAGAATAGGTCTTCTTACCTGTTCCAGCAGGAAATTCATTTGTCATCACATTTACAATATTTTCTTTTTGATCCTGGTTAAGTTCTTTTCCATATGATTTCATATCTTTGGAAAGCTCTGCAAAGAGGCCTAATTTAGGAAACCCATGAGAATACGTGAGCATTCGTTTTAACAGTTGAAGCTCCTGTATACGTTTTCCATTTGCTAATTTCTTGGATACAAATTCAATTACCTTTTCCTCATCCAAGGACAACCGAACTTTATATTCTTTTTCATATTTCACCAGGAATTTATAGTAGGAACCAAGACTGTTATTGTCAAAAATCCGAAGAACATCCATCTCGCCGTAATCGTCAAAATCTCGAAGTCTCGGAATCCTTCCAAGCTTATTCTTCAGATTCGTGTAATTTTCTTTGATAAGCTTAATATCACTGAAATTTGCATTATCTACAGATGCAAAAATTCTTTTCCGGCTAATTTCATCAAAATGTACGGTAGAAGCTCCTGGAATTATCCTTCCACCTTCCATAATGTATCTACGAATATTGTCTTTATTGTAAGTTCTATCCCCTGATAGCGCAATGGGAATCATAAAATTGTTATTATAATTTCCAATAAAATCCAGAATAACTACATATTCCTTTCCCTTGGCTTTTCGCAAACCTCGTCCAAGTTGTTGAATAAAAACAATTGGGGACTGCGTTGGTCTAAGCATAATAACTTGGTTAACCTCAACAATATCCACACCTTCATTTAATATTTCAACAGAGAAAATATAATCCAACGGCTGGTTGTCATCTGTTGCTTCATCCTCGTTCATTGCCAATCTTTCAAAAGCAGCTTGTCTTTCCGATTCAGAAGCATTCCCATTAAGCGCTATTGTATGTTTTAGCGTCAAATTGTTTCAATTTTATCATAATATGCTTTCATGCGATCAGCAAAACCTCTGCCATCAGTATTATCCAATATGGTAAACCAATCTTCAATATTTGATGAAATGATTGCATTTTTCCTCAAAACACTAGCTATATCCGTAGCCGACATAATTAATATAGGATGTCCATCTTCCATTACTTCCTTGTATGCCTGATCATGAACATAACTGGTAGTAATCAATACACCAAACTGCCTATATCGTATTCTTGAAATGAGGCGTGACATTTCCCTAACACCAACAGAATGGTTTTCTGAATAACATTTTGCCTCCATTGCACAATCAATTCGCAAAGGATAATTTGCCTTGCTTTGCCCACCGATCACATAGTAACCCAAAGCATCCCTTCCACCATCTCGCCAAGGACGTGTCAAGGAAAAATCCTGAAATCTTTCATCCATCTTTTCCAGAATATTTTTTGCACAATTCTCAAATCCATATGGATTATCTTGATAATGATCTCTGATCATGGACAGGCATTTTGTCCCCTCAACATCACTTTGCAATTGATCATATTTGGTTGGAATTTTAGGAAGTTTTTTTGCTATTAGTGGTACTATTCCGTTTCTGCCTTCACTGATAAATTTTTTCCAAACATCTGGCGCGTACTGTAAACTATCATCATGATTATAAATCAATGCTTCAAGCCACTTTCTGCTTATCGGCTTCTCAGTCTCTAGAACTGTAAAATATGCTTCATAATTCTGGAAACGTTTATCATCCATTGTTCTCCAAAAAGCAACCAAATCCTTATCTGGTGATATTTTGGGATTCCCAGGTGCAGCTAATCCAAGAAACTGAACATCCCATCCAGAACCACCTTTCTTGAAAATAAGAAATGGCGGAATGTTTTTTATCGATCCATCCCTACTGTTAAGGCAAGCAAATACAAATTCTAATAATTGATTACCTTTTCTTGGTGTATCCAAAATGGTTCTTCCAGGCGTTCTATTATCGCCATAATATCTAAAAATTCCGGTTTCTTCATCTAAATAATCCGGCCAAGCAAGCTCCTGCATCGATGAATAAAGAACAACATACGCAGGCATCCCACTTCCGTCTTTTCTCATCACTTTTCTAAAGCCACCAGAGTTACTGCAATTAGGTAACAATTTGGAAAGGACCTCTGAGCCTTTTCCACTTATTTTGCCACCTTTATATACAGTGTCCACAACCAAATCTGCGCCCTGCAATCCTTCAAATGATACTTCCATCTATTTTCTCCAATGCTCTTATGTACGCTTAATATTTTGAATGATCTATTAATTGTACAATATTGTATTTCTCTTTGTTGTAAAAGCATCCTCAATAATAGCTTTTCTTAATTCAAACATCTCCTTATAATTCTTGACGTCTGAAAAATCAGCAAAACAATCCTTAGGAATAAACTCATACTTTTCTATTTGATCTCTAAGCCATTCACTCTCAATCATTATAAGTCGTTTTTTATTCTTTGAAGCATTTTCATTTTTGGGTAATAAACCTAAGTTAAGCAAATTATGCTGTATTACCTCATGATTTTTAATCGAAGACGTCTCGAATGACGCCTGTGGAATAATATGATCCACTTCTATTTCATTTAATGAATCCGGACCTTGGATATATCTAAGGCAATACATATGATACAGTAATGGTGTCATGAGTGTTTGACTGATTGCGAGAGAATCGATGGTACTTTCTTCAAATATTTCTTTTAATACACGCTGCCAGTTTTCCTGTGATACAGATTCGAATACATCAGGCTCGTTTGAAAGATTTGAAATGTTATATGCTGTTTTTTGATCTGCTGCGCCACGCCATTGCTTATAAATGTATTCATATATAAGTTTATCCCATAATATAAAGCAATTTTTCTGGAATTGTCTTGCCTTAATATCAGATCCAATCGGCTTTCCTTTTCTTTCCCAGTCTTTATATGCAATGACAAAAAAGTCTATAGCTACTGCCTCACTTGTTAGCTCGAAAATCGTTGCTCTCCAAGATTGAAAATATCTGAAATAATCATAAGATGTCAGCAGTTTAAACATATTCTTTAAGTCATATATAAGCTGATCAAAATCTTTATTCCAATTCAAAGCTGTACTCTTACTCAGTTTTTCTATGGATTCTTTTTTTACACCACCTTCATATATACCTGCAACAATTTTAAATCCACAGGTTAACTCTTTAACAAAATCTGTTTTAGTAGGAGCAAATTGCTTTATCACGCAATTTGTCCCTAATCTTCTCAATATAGTTGCTGGATAGTCCCATCTGACAACATCAGAAGGAACCGTTTCTAATTCTTTGTAAAGTTCTTTAACCGCATCAATTGCTTCTTGTGATGGGTTTATAATTGGAATATTCCAGTGTGGTTTTGCGGATAATATTTCAACAGCCTTCAGCTTTTCGCCTTCTGAATTGATTATGTTGAAGATCTTCTGGGAATCTGACGGTGAAAGATTTTTGACTTCTATCATTCCAATCTTACTGCTAGTAAGTTGGGAATCAATTTTGTCAATAATAAGCATCCTCTCCAAAATTTCATCCCATTTATCATGGATTAACTGCTTTGTTTTCTTTTCATCTTTCACAATGCTTCTAGAGTCCAAATACTCATAGAAACAATCCTCGTCCTCATAATCTTGTCTATATGCGTCTGCGTGATTTCTATATTCATCAATAAACATTTTGAGTTTACGGGATGATAGTGCATTCTCTCCGTTCTCCATATACGGAAGCCTGTCTACATATTTTGTGAAATCAAATGGTTTCGTAAAACCAGTATTCTTTTTCTGCTTGTTATGAATAATCTTTATAATATCCAAAAGTAATTCCAGACCAGAAGAAGAATCTCTTATTACAACATCTTCCTCACTTTCTGCTGGCAGACTATCATCTTCTCCTTCTGATGTATTACCGTATTCTTCATCTACATCTGCCTCTATATATTCATTAATCTTTTCCCAATATTTTTCTTCCAATTCAAACGGCTGGTCAGAATTCTTAAATCCAATAAAAGCTCTTGCCCAATTATAGATATTTTCTGGATCCTCATACATTTTTGTCAGCGCATTTTTTCTTTGCCTACCGTCCAACAACCATCTGACTGTCTTTCCCTTAGACTCATCTACACTTAATATACAAACCCCAATAGGATATTCTTTAAATAAGCTAATACATAATTGAAAATTTTTCTTTGGGTCCCAGGTCTGCTTTCTTTGAAATCGCGGTAATCGAACATTTCTATCTGTAATAAATGACTTTACCGTTTCTGGTCTAATTTCATACATTTTCTTAGTTCCTTATCTTTCGTATATTGTAATAACGTGTCTTCACAGTATCAATTATTAGTTAGTTCCATCTACATTCAATATTTAACACAGATGTTGGCATACCTACGAACTGAACATCAAATTTTAAACTTGGTTCAACTTTCGTACTTGCATTATGAATTCTAAAACTAAGCTGCCATCCGTTATTCAAATACATTTCAACAGTATTCTCACTCTCTGGTTTAAATTCTAATGCAACTAACCTGGTCGGAAGCTCAACTACCGGAACTGTTATTGCAGATATTGTGTTTTTGCCCGGTTTATTTAACGTATCATGCATATTAAACGTATGAATCAGCGTAACACGTTTACTATCTTTACTTACAATCTTATAATAATCCTCAATGCCAATAAGATATTCTATCATCTTTCGTGGCATTGATTTATCCTTCCGGTATGATCGATTTACTTCATCGATGAATGCTTGTAATAATGGAATGTATACCTTTTCATTTTTATCATCTAAATCTGACCATTTGACACCATTGCTCTTTGCATCTTTAAGTGTTTCAAAAATCGGTCCGACTGCATTCCAGTACTCCTCACTACAAGGTATTTCGAACCATTCTTTTCCAAAATCCAATTTATGACTTAATCGACTATGCTTTACCGCATCATGATTGTGTTTAATGCTGAGACCGATTTCCCATTCAATATTATTTCTGCGAATAATAATATCTCTTACATCGCCTTTTGCCCCAGCTCCATCCTTTTGAAATTCGAGTGTAAGTTCGCCATTATCTGCTTCAGACATTCTTGGTTCCAATTCAAGGACTGTATCAATCGCAGCATTAGCAGACGTAATGAACAGTTTCTGCATTTCATCATCCATTGAATCCCACGCTCGTTCATTTGCCAATAAACTGGTATTTTCTACAATACGAGTTTTTCTGGATTCACACAGTGCTTTATATAACGTCTGAATCCATGCATATTCATAAGCACGCCCTTGATCATTACTCTTTGAGCTCATTTTTTTCTCATTAGCTTCTTTTGCGTCAAGGATCTCATTATCAATGTCAACAGTATCGCCATTTCCATCAAGATACATTTTAATAGCTACTGCAATCTCATATGCTAAATTAACCGGCACAGCATTGCCAATCATCTTATATGCGGTATTAGTATCTTCATAAATAAATTTGAAGTCATCCGGGAAGCCTTGTACTCTTGCAACTTCACGAATTGTCATACGTCTATATAGATGTTCCTTACCTTCAACAAATCTGCAATCATTCTTACCGAATTTAACCATTTTAGGTGCTTGAGGGTGAAGCTGACATTGTCTTCCGGAAGCCTGTACCGTAAATGCTTGTTCATCCCATGATTTCACACGATTTCGACTCATAAAAATAGGTGAATACGCACCTGTGAAATATTCATTATTGTTAATTGCATCTGGATTATGATGATTTTTCGGTCCTGAAGGAACAGCCGTCTCCTGTAAATCCCAGATAATATCTCTTAATGTAATCTTCTTGGAATCATCTTTTGTGGATCCCTTTGGAAATCCAAACTGTATATTTAAATCTTTTCTAAACCCAATATAAAACACCCTTTTTCGCTCTTCAGCAACACCATAATCTTTGGCGTTAACCAGGGTAAAAGACACATCATATCCGGCTTCCTCGAACATATGAAGAATATTCTGTACAGCCTCCGAATGTCTATCCGCTAACATTCCGCTAACATTTTCTGCCAAAAAAAACTTCGGCTGAAATTCTGTCAGAATTCTAATGTAATCAAAAAACAGTTGTCCTCTTGCATCTTTTATACCTTTTAATGAACCTGCCTCAGACCATGATTGACATGGTGGTCCACCAATTATTCCGTCAACTTCTCCATCTATGTATTGTGCAATGTCTTCTTTTGTAATTTGACGTACATCTCCTTCTATAAGATGTGTATTTGGATGGTTAACTTTAAAAGTTTCCCAAATTGTTTTATCAAATTCATTTGCAACAGGAATATTAAATCCTGCTTTTTCAAAACCTAAATCTAATCCTCCACAACCAGAAAAAAGACTTATAACATTCATCTGCATTACCCTTTCTTATTAATGATATACATTTCTCATATCTGAGTTATTCGAATTAATATCATCCGTAGTATTAATCGATAATCTGCCCAAACAATATAGAAGGCGACTTGCCATTTCGTCACCATTAGCTTCTAGTGGTGCATCAAATATTAATGATGAACTCAATTTTCCGTTTACAATATTCCAATCAACCTGAACAGCCAATGGTCTATTGCCATCATACTTTCTATAGTATGTCCGATAGTTTAACGCTTTACAGGCAAAATAAATCTTCGGATGTCTTTCTATATAATCCCCTATCGGAACCATTCTATCAATTACATCCTGTGCGGATCTTGCTGTATCTGAAACAAGAATATACTCTGCTATTCCAGAATTTCGAATCAAACGTCCATTTACGTACGCATTTCTCTTATCTGGAGATAAATTAGTTCCAGCATAAACATCATATAACTGCTGTCTTGAAAGACACATTTCACCTGACAATTCTCCGCCTGGTTTGTTTAATAATTCAAACTTCCACCCCAGAGTTATTGCCCCCTTTTCGATTTTCCTGAATTTTTCTTTATACACTCGCATTCTTTGTTCAAATTGGCTGCGAATCCCTGATGTTGAATCTTCAATTATTTTTCTCCAGTCTGGTCCAAACAATTGTTCCGCCCGTTCCGAATTCATCTTATTCTCTAAAAAATTTGCATTTTCTTTTTTATAAGAGATTTTAATCTCTTCAATTCCATAATTGCTGCGTGCAGCTACATATACATCTGTTTTTGGTTCACCATAAGAACACGTCGGTTTACCAGCTTCTTCAACGATCATTCTTTTACCATTATGTAAAATTTCTGTACCTCGCTGGAAATAACTTAACATTCGTCTTTCAAAATCACCAAATGAAAGCATATTTTTTCTCTTCTTTCTTTTGTTTAAGTTAGCAACCACCAGTTCAACTGGTGGTTTATCCTTGGTTCTCCAAAGGGTCATTGTTACTGCTCACCCCAAAGGGCGGTATCGCAAGCACTTTTACTGGTCCGCTATAAAGTGGTACTACTGGAATCTTCTCGATTCCTCTGCTTGCTCATTTATATATTTCTGAACTGCTGCATCTGTTATATTGCCGATTGTTTCAACATAATATCCTCTAGCCCAAAAGGCTTTATCCCATTTACTTTGCAGTTCTGGATGTCTGTCGTAAAGCATCAATGTGCTTTTCCCTTTCAGATATCCCATAAAGTCTGATACACTAAATTTCGGTGGAATTGCTACGCTTAAATGCACATGATCGC
>ENA-OPWR01000011-OPWR01000011.1-human-gut-metagenome-genome-assembly--contig:-NODE-11-length-182345-cov-8.106391_pt1 | contig 182345 bp, 184 predicted proteins | sample MGYA00241507_ERZ502006 | MGnify/ENA primary metagenome ERZ502006 (study PRJEB25962, sample SAMEA2043041) | human gut metagenome | biome: human gut; feature: human-associated habitat; material: faeces...
TCAGAAATATTTAGCAAAGGTTTCTAAAGATAATACGCACCCCGCACTTTTTTGCTGCCCTCTCGAGTACCAATTGTACACTTCGGGGCGTCAAAAACGCACGGCTGCACGCATTCTCAGAAATATTTAGCAAAGGTTTCTAAAGATAATACGCACCCCGCACTTTTTTGCCGTCCTCTCGAGTACCCTTGTACACGTCGGGGCGTCAAAAACGCACGGCTCACGCATTCTCAGAAATATTTAAACAAAGGTTTCTAAAGATAACGCGCACCCCACACGCTTTTATTGTCCTCTCGAGTACCCTTGTAAAATGTGTTCTCGGCGACAGCGAAAATTGCGGTAATTTGCATTTAGCAGAAAAACAACTAAGCTCACAAACAGAGTAAAAAGAAAGGACACCTCAAAAAATGGAAGAAAAAACTCTCGGTGTTCTGGGCGGCGTAGGGCCGCTCGCTACCATATATTTTGCGGACCTTGTCGTTAAAATGACTGACGCCAAGACCGATCAGGAGCATATATCCATGGTTATTTTAAACCACGGAGCAATACCTGACAGAACGGACTATATACTCGACCACTCGAAGCCGAATCCGCTTCCCGTTATGATTGCCGACGCAAAAAAGCTTCAGGCTGCAGGGTGCGATTATATAGTCATTCCTTGTAACACGGCGCATTATTTTTATGACGAGATACAGAAAAACGTAGATATTCCGATAATCAACATTATAGAGGAGACTGTAAAATACGCAATTAAGACAGTCCCCGGGCTTAAAACACTCGGAGTTTTGGCAACCGAGGGAACCATCAAGTCGGGAGCTTACGAGCGTGTTGCCGACAGGTATTCGATTGAGTGTAAATTCCCCGACGAAGAGGATAAAAGGTCGCTTATGAACATCATTTACGGTGAGGTCAAGGCGGGCGAAAAGGTCGATATATTTGAGTTTATGAGAATTATCGGCGATATGAAAAAGAAGGGGTGCGACGCCGTTATACTCGGCTGCACCGAGCTTTCGATAATTGACAAGGACTTCAATCTTTCAAAAAAAGACAGCAAAATTATAGACTCCATGGAGGTTCTTGCGCGCAGAAGCATAGAACTTTGCGGTAAGAAAATCAAGGAATAACGGAAGGAACAATATATGTGTGGTTTTGTAGGGTATGTCAACGACACACCGGATAAGTCTGTGAACGAAAAAATTATAAAGGATATGGCGGATCGCATACGCCACCGCGGTCCCGATCAGGACGATTATTATGTGGATTCGTCCGTTTCGCTCGGATTCCGTCGCCTGAGTATAATAGACCTTGACGGCGGCAGCCAGCCGATACTTAACGAGGACGGCACAAAGGTTCTCGTATTTAACGGCGAGATCTACAATTATCAGCCCATAAGAGAAGAGCTTATAAAAAAAGGTCACGTTTTTCGCACAAAGACCGATTCCGAGGTTTTGCTTCACGGCTATGAGGAATACGGCTGTGAGCTTTTAAACAAGCTGCGCGGAATGTTTGCCTTTGTAATTTGGGACAGCACCGAGAAAAAGCTCTTCGGCGCGCGTGACATATTCGGCATAAAGCCGTTTTTCTATTATCTCAAAAACGGAAACTTCCTTTTTGGTTCCGAGATAAAGTCGTTTTTGTCAAATCCGCTGTTTGAGAAAGAGCTCAACGAGGAGAGACTTCCGGATTACCTCTGCTTTGAATATATCCCGACTACCGAGACTATGTTCAAAAACGTATACAAGATGGAGCCCGGCAGTTATTTCACTTTCTCGGACGGCAAATTTGAAACCAAAAGATATTTCACTCCCGAATATTCGATTGACGATACAAAGTCCATTGAATATTGGGAAGACCTTATTGACGAGACATTCAAGGGCTCGACTGTGGCACACGGTATTTCAGACGTTGAAGTAGGCTGCTTCCTTTCAAGCGGCGTGGATTCAAGCTATGTCGTTCATGAAATGGCAAAGCGCAACGACGTTAAAACCTTTTCCGTAGGCTACGCTGAGGAAAAATATTCGGAGCTATCCCATGCACAGGAATTTGCAAAGCACGAAAACGTCAAGAATTTTTCCAAAAAAATAACCGCCGAGGAGTATTTTAACATTACTCCCATGGTTCAGTATTATATGGACGAACCGCTCCCGAACCCCTCTGCGATAGCACTGTATTTCCTCGCAAATCTCGCTTCGCAGCAGGTAAAGGTCGTTTTGTCGGGCGAGGGTGCCGATGAGCTTTTCGGCGGCTATCATTATTACCGAGAGCCGCTTGATTTCGCAAAATATATGCGCTTGCCGCAGGGCCTTCGCAATATGCTCGGCGGTATTGCCGAAAAAATGCCCTCGTTCCACGGCAAGAGGTTTTTGACCCGCGGCAGATACCCGATTGAGGAACGCTATATCCGCAACAACTACGTGTACAACCACGAGGATGTCGACAAGGTGCTCGCAAAGCACATTCCGTCAAAGGATCCCGCCGTTTACACAAAGCCGTTCTTCGACGAGGTTAAAAATGAGGACGACGTTACAAAAATGCAGTATGCCGATATTCGCACATGGCTGGTTCAAGATATACTCGTAAAAGCCGACAGAATGAGTATGGCAAATTCGCTTGAGCTTCGCGTTCCGTTCCTTGACAGGGAAATGCTTAAAATAGCACTTCAAATACCGTCAAAATACCGCGTCAATAAAGAGACGACAAAGTTAGCTCTCAGAGGCGCAGCCGCAAAGGAGCTTCCTCCGCAGACTGCCGCTATGAGAAAAACCGGATTTTTAACGCCTCTCAACGATTGGCTTCGTCGTGACGAGTATTACAATATGGTCAAGGAAAAATTCGAGGGCGAGGTTGCGGCAAAATTCTTTAACCGCGACTATATAATGAAGCTTTTGAATGAACACAAGGCAGGCACGGCGCACAATATGAAAAAGATTTGGTCTGTTTATTCGTTCATTCTTTGGTACGAAAAATATTTTATTGAGAACTGATTTGCTTTAACACAGGAGCTGCAAGAGCTTTATTCTTGCGGCTCTTTATGTTTTTGAGCGATATTTTTTTCTTTTCGACGTCTTGTTTTCGCTTAAATTCATTGATATATCGATGTGATAGTGATAAAATATAAAAAAGCAAAAAGGAGGCATATTTATGCAGATGACCTTTCGATGGTTCGGTAAGGATAAGGATACCGTAACCCTTGAGCAGATAAAACAAATTCCCGGTGTAACAGGTATAGTACCGGCTCTTCACTATCTGCCGGCAGGAGAAGTGTGGCCCCTTGAGGACGTTACCGCAATGCGTGACGAAATAGCTGCCGCAGGCTTTACCATGGAATGTATAGAGAGCGTAAATGTTCACGAGGATATAAAGATAGGTCTTCCGTCAAGAGATAAATATATAGATAATTATATTGAGAGCATACGAAATCTCGCAAAGGTCGGAGTTAAGGTTATTTGCTATAACTTTATGCCTGTTTTCGACTGGACAAGAACCGACCTTGCCATGGATATGGGTGACGGCGCCACGTGCCTTTCTTATGACGGCGCACAGATAGAGGGCAAATCCCCCGAGGATATGTTCCGCGAGATAGATAATAATTCAAACGGCTATGCGATGCCCGGCTGGGAAACGGAACGTATGGGTGAAATAAAGGATCTGTTTGAAAAATATAAAAATGTGACTTCCGAGGACCTTTGGAACAACCTTGAATATTTTCTTAACAGACTTATGCCCGTGTGCGAAGAGTGCGACGTCAAAATGGCTATACATCCGGACGATCCGCCATGGGGAATATTCGGCCTGCCGCGTATTATAACCGGGCGTGAGTCATATCGCAGACTTTTCGATATTGTTCCGTCAAAATATAACGGAATCACCTTCTGTACGGGCTCTCTCGGTGCAAACAAAGATAATGATTTGCCTGCTATGATACGCGAATTCGGCGACAGGATTTATTTTGCTCACCTTCGCAACATCAAGGTTTCGGACAGACATTTCAACGAGACGGCTCATAAGTCGAGTGAGGGCTCACTTGATATGTACGAGATTGTAAAGGCTCTTCAGGATGTCGGATTTGACGGATATGTGCGTCCCGACCACGGCAGAATGATTTGGGGCGAAGTCGCAAGGCCCGGCTACGGTCTTTACGACCGAGCACTCGGCGCCGCATACCTTAACGGATTATGGGAAGCCGTAGAGAAATCAAAAAAGTAATTAAAAGTACGAACCGAAAGGACTGGACTTTATGAAACACGAAAATTTAAATGGCAGAGTTGCGGTAGTAACGGGCGGCGGCGGAGTTCTCTGCGGAGACTTTTCAAAGGTGCTCGCAAAGCAGGGTGTAAAGGTAGCCGTGCTTGATTTAAACGAAGCGGCGGCTCAAAAGGTTGTAGATGAGATAACCGCAGACGGCGGAACGGCAATTGCCGTAGGCTGCAACGTGCTTGACCCCGAGAGTATGCAGAAGGCGCGCGAGGTTGTAAACGAAAAGCTCGGCACCTGCGACATTCTCCTCAACGGAGCGGGCGGTAACAACCCAAAGGGTACCACGACCAAAGAAACTCTCGAAAAGATAGATTTGACTCAGCACGACGAGAACATCAAGACATTTTTTGATCTTGACCCACAGGGAATTTCGTTTGTGTTTAACCTCAATTTCCTCGGAACGCTTATTCCGACTCAGGTATTTGCGCGCGATATGGCTCAGAAAGAAAACACATGCATAGTTATGATTTCTTCTATGAATGCCTATCGTCCGCTAACGAAGATACCGGCATATTCGGCTGCAAAGGCGGCTGTTTCAAATTTCACGCAGTTTATGGCTGTTCATTTTGCCGATGTAGGTATCAGAGTTAATGCCATTGCGCCGGGCTTCTTCTCGACCAATCAAAATAAAGCACTTCTTTGGAACGAGGACGGTACGCCCACGGCACGCACCGGCAAAATTCTTGCCGCAACTCCGATGAAGCGCTTCGGCGAGCCGAGCGAGCTTGACGGCACGCTTTTGTTCCTCTGTGATGAGGATTATTCGGGCTTTATAACCGGTACTACAATTCCGGTTGACGGTGGATTTAACGCTTATTCCGGAGTTTAAGCTCCGTTTATGGGAGAATATTATGAATCTTAATGTAAAAGATGCAGCTTCCTGCAAATATGATATGATTTCGCTCGGCGAAATAATGCTGAGACTTGATCCCGGCGAGGGCAGAATCAAAACCGCGCGTTCTTTCAGAGCATGGGAGGGCGGCGGCGAATACAATGTCGCAAGAGGACTCAGACGTTGCTTCGGTATGCGTACCGCGGCTGTTACGGCTCTTGCCGACAATGAGGTCGGCAGGCTCGTAGAGGACTTCATGTTAGAGGGCGGAGTTGACACTTCACTTATAAAATGGGTCCCGTATGACGGTATAGGAAGAACTGTTCGCAACGGTCTTAACTTTACCGAGCGTGGTTTCGGCATAAGAGGTGCTCTCGGAGTTTCCGACCGCGGAAATACCGCTGTTTCGAAATTAAAGCCCGGCGATATTGACTGGGAGCACATTTTCGGTGAGCTCGGCGTTCGTTGGTTTCACACCGGCGGAATTTTTGCCGCACTTTCCGAAACTACCGCAGAGGTTGTTATAGAGGCTGTTAAAACAGCCAAAAAATACGGAACAATCGTTTCCTACGACCTCAATTACCGTCCGTCCCTCTGGAAAGACATCGGCGGCAAGGAAAAGGCGCAGGAAGTAAATAAGAAAATAGCAAAATATGTAGACGTTATGATAGGCAATGAGGAGGATTTCACCGCTTGTCTCGGTTTTGAAGTAGAGGGCAATGACGCAAATCTTAAAAAGCTCAATATCGACGGCTACTGCAAAATGCTTTCCGAAGTCGTTAAGGTGTACCCCAATTTCAAGGCTATCGGCACCACCTTGCGCACAGTGAAAACCGCAACAATAAACGACTGGTCCGCAATGCTCTATGCCGACGGCAGCGTTCATAAGGGGATGTCTCTTCCGTCACTTGAAATTATGGACCGCGTCGGCGGCGGAGACAGCTTTGCCTCCGGTCTTATCTACGGCCTTATGACCACCGGCGACCCGGATAAAGCCGTAAATTACGGCATAGCCCACGGTGCTCTCGCAATGACCACACCCGGTGACACATCTATGGCGTCACTCAAGGAAGTAGAGAATATCGTATCCGGCGCGGGTGCGCGCGTTCAGAGGTAAAATCTTACGCATCTTACGACTTTTCGTTGCCCAATCTCGCATATCAGGACTTTTCGGTGCCCAATCTCGCATATCAGGACTTTTCGGCGACCGAACTGAGTTCCCTTGGCTTTTCGAGTTAATATTAAGGCTGTGCGTAAGGAGCAAGACTAAATTTTAAAATAAATATATCCGGAGATGTTACTAATGGATAAAGAACAAATACTTACAAAAATTCAGGACTGCGGTATAGTTGCGGTAGTCCGCGCCGAGAGCACGGACAAAGCGATTCGTATTACCGATGCTTGCATCGAGGGCGGAGTTGCAGCCATAGAGCTGACGTTTACCGTTCCACACGCAGACAAGGTTATAGAGGAACTTGCAAAGCGCTACACACCGGACGAGATAATCCTCGGCGCAGGCACGGTGCTCGATGCAACAACCGCTCGTATAGCAATGCTGTCGGGTGCTCAGTATATAGTAAGCCCCGCTCTTGACCTTGACACGCTTCATCTGTGCAACCGTTACAGAGTTCCGATGATGCCGGGAATTATGTCGGTACGCGAGGGCTTGCTTGCCATGGAAAACGGAGCGGATATACTAAAGGTATTTCCTGCCGACCTTTTCGGGCCGAAAATCATAAAGGACATTCGCGGACCTATTCCCTATGCCAAAATGATGCCCACGGGCGGTGTTAACGCCGACAATGTAGGCGAATGGATAAAAGCAGGCGCAGTGGCAGTAGGTGCAGGTTCATCGCTCACAGCAGGAGCCAAGACCGGCGACTATAAACAGATAACCGAAACCGGTAAGAAATTTGTTGCAAACATCAAGGCTGCAAGAGCCGAAATGAGCAAATAATCAAATCTTAAATAAAGGGGTAAATTAAAATGGAAAAAACCGTAATGGTGGAGACCTCCGCAAGACACGTTCACGTTACAGAAGAAACGCTTGAAATACTCTTCGGTAAGGGCTATCAGCTTACAAAGAAGAAGGATCTCTCACAGCCGGGTCAGTTCGCCTGCGAAGAGAGAGTCCAGGTTATAGGACCTAAAAACAGCTTTCCGGCTGTTTCAATATTGGGTCCCACAAGACCTGCCGATCAGGTTGAGCTTTCCGCAAGCGACGCGCGCTCAATAGGCGTTGCAGCTCCCGTTCGTGAATCTGGCGACATTGCAGGCAGCGGTGCTTGCAAATTGGTAGGCCCCAATGGCGAAGTTGAGCTCAAAGAGGGCGTTATCGTGGCCAAGAGACACATACATATGACTCCCGAGGACGCTGAGAATTACGGCGTGAAAGATAAGCAGGTTGTATCGGTTAAAATTGATTCCCCCGAGCGCTCGCTTGTATTCGGTGATGTTGTTGTAAGAGTAAGCCCGAAGTTCAAGCTTGCAATGCACATTGATACCGACGAGTCAAATGCCGTAATGGCAGGACGCGACGCAACAGGCGTTATCGTTGATTGAACTTCCTTTTAGCCTAAGGCTTTTGAGCGGGACCGCGTTAATTCGCGGTCCCGCTTTTTTGTCCTCTATAATCGAGCTTTTACTGACGACAAACGTATGTAAAAGCGCAACAAAAAACCTCAATCTCTTTTGCGAGATTGAGGTTTTAAAAAAGTTACGTTTTAAGCTTCGGCTTATTTCTCGTCGGAATCCTTGCTCTTTTTGGTGAGCACAAGTGCGAGACCTGCTGCTACCGCAACACCTGCAACTGCATATATCGCAACGTCGCCGGTCTTCGGGATAGAAGCGGTCGAAGATTTTGAAGAGCTTGACTTTGTGGTAGATGCCTTCTTTGTGGTGGTCTCGGTTTTGTTGCCCGAGCCGCCGCCGATGCCGAGGCCGCTGAGAAGACCCGAAATAGCTCCGCCTATCTGAGAGAACGAATCAGAGAAGCCCTTGAAGAGGTCGCTGAAATCGCCGTTTGAGAAATCGGGGAAAAGCTTATCGAGCACGTTGCTGCCGCTGCCGCCAGAGCCGATGTTTGATGAACCTTCGCCGTTAGCAGCCTGATAGCGGCCGGTAATGGTTGCTGAGGTTCTAAGCTTCATGGAATTGATAAGAGCTTCATCGGTGAAAGGAACGGTGAGCTTTTCATTTGCTGCGTCAAATGCATCGCTGACATCATCGGTGATGGTTGTGGGAGAAGTAACGTCAGCCTTGTAATCAAGATTGCTGCCTACATAATTTGCAAGAGTATCAGCGGTGTTGTTGCCTGCGTTGAGACCGTCGAAAATCACTTCGGCAAAAACCTTCTGCTGAGCGGTGAGATCGGCGTTGTCATCGAAATTGCCTGCGAATGCGGGAATGCTTACCATAAGCATCATGGCAATAGCGACAATAACAGAAATTGTCTTTTTCATAACTTAAACAAACCCTTTCATTTTTTGTTAGGGAATGACCCCTTATATACTCTTGTATTATAGCAACTAAAAAATTAAAAGTCAACCTGAAAATAATAAAAAAGATACATAAATATCCTGTCCTTTTTTCGGCATAATAATGTTATCACATAAAGAAAGGGTGATAAATTTGAGCAAAAAAAACAAAGATGAAAAGAGGCCTTCAAGAAAAGCCGTTAATAAGCTGAGCGAGCTCGGCACGGAGATGGCGGAGATTTGGAACGGCTATAACGATACCACAAACTCCGATGTTTTGGGCAGCTATACGGGAAATCCCGCGGACAGCGACAAAAGGCCGGAGCAGGATTCCGACGACCTTTGAAAAAAAGCTTGCAAACCGTATATATATATGGTATTATAACACAGTAAGAATATTCGTATGATTGAGAGTGGGGCGACCCGCTCTCTTAGTTTTGTTAAGACTTTTTTTATGAAAGGATATATCGAATGGCAGAAAAATTGACCGGTACCGTCGGAACGGTCTGGAATATCGCACAGCCGCTCGCCGAGGAACTCGGGCTCATTTTGTGGGACGTCCGCTTCCAAAAAGAGGGCGCAGAGTGGTATCTTCGCATATTCATAGATAAACAGGACGGCGGCATAGGAATTGAAGACTGCGTAAATATGAGCCACGCTTTAGACGAGCCGCTTGACGAGGCTGACCCCATAGACCGAAGCTATTCTCTTCAGGTCTCTTCGCCCGGCATTGAGCGCGAGCTTACAAGGGATTTTCATTTTACGAGATATCTCGGCAGCCGCGTGATAGTTAAATTCATACGCCCCGTAAACGGCAAGAGAGTTTACAAATGCACATTAAAGGATTACGACGCAGGTCTTATCACGGTTGAATTCGATGAGGGCGGCGGAATGTCCTTTGAAAAGAAGGAAGCTTCGTTTGTAAAGCTTGACGACTTTGATATGTAAAAGACAATAATCGCCGTGACGAAAAGACACGGCACTACCTTGAAAGGAATGGTTATTAAAATGAATAAGGAATTTTTTGAAGCTGTGCAGATGCTTGAAAAAGAAAAAGGAATTCCTGCCGAGTATCTCTATGAGAAGATACAGAACGCCATAATCGTTGCGCTCCGCAAGGATTATAACGGCAAGGACGTAGTTTCGTGCGAGATTGATCCCGAAAATTATGAAATGAACGTATTTGTTCGCAAAAACGTGGTTGACGAAATCGACGACGAGGATACCGACATAACCGTAGCCGATGCCCAGCAGTATAAGCCCGGCGCCGAGGCAGGCGACATTATCGAGATAATGCTCGACACGAAGGACTTCGGCAGAATAGCGGCTCAGACCGCGAAGCACGTTATCCGTCAGGGTATACGCGACGCCGAAAAGGGTCAGATAATGATGGAGTTCCAGTCAAAGCAGCAGGAGCTTGTCACCGCTAAGGTTCTCAGTGTAGACCCGATTACCGGAAATGCCACTCTTGAAATCGGAAAGGCAGAGGCAATACTTCCGAAGGGTGAGCAGGTTCCCGGCGAGGAGCTTACCGTCGGTGAGCTTATAAAGGTATTTATAGTTGACGTCAGAGATACGGAAAAAGGCCCGAAGGCTATGATTTCACGCACACATCAGGGTCTTGTAAAACGTCTGTTTGAGACAGAGGTTCCCGAGATTTACGACGGGACCGTAACCATCAACGCAATTTCACGTGAAGCCGGTGCCAGAACAAAAATGGCGGTCAGCAGCAAGGATGAAAACGTTGACGCCATCGGAGCCTGCATAGGTCCGAGAGGTTCGAGAGTCAACAAGATAGTAGAGCTGCTCGGCGGCGAAAAGATAGACATAGTCAATTACAGCGAAGACCCCAAGCAGTTTGTTGCGGCTGCTCTCGCTCCCGCAAACGTACTTAGCGTAGAGATACCCGATTCGGAGGTTAAATCCTGCGTAGTTACCGTACCGGACAATCAGCTCTCGCTCGCAATAGGCAACAAGGGTCAGAACGCACGTCTCGCGGCGCGCCTTACCGGCTGGAAGATAGATATAAAACCCGAAAGCGGATTTTACGAAGGCTGAGTCTTTTGATGTTTAAGGGAGAATAAAATGAAGCAGAAAAAAATACCTCTGAGAAAATGTCTCGGATGCGGTTGCCAAAAGCCTAAGCAGGAGCTTGTGAGAGTGGTCAGAAGCGCCGAGGGCGAGGTCTCGCTTGACCTCACCGGCAAAAAGGCTGGCAGGGGAGCGTATATATGCAAAAGCGCACAGTGCCTCAAGGCGGCGCGCAAAGCAAAGCGGATAGACCGCGCGTTCTCGGTGACGGTACCCGACGATGTTTACGACGAGATGGAAAAGGAGCTTTCGGAAAATGAATGACAGGGCATTAGGGCTGCTCGGTATAGCAAGGCGGGCTTCGGCTTTGAGTCTCGGTCATGACGCGGCACTGTCCTCCGTAAAAGAAGGCAGAGCCTCAGTGTGCATTCTGGCCTCCGATTCGTCCGAAAGACTCAAGGACGAATTTATCTCCCTTTGCGAAAAGACCGGCGGCAAAACTCCGGCATTAACCCTTGGCTGTACAATGAACGATTTAGGCAGGTGCCTCGGCGCCAAGATGACCGCGGTATTAACGGTCAACGACGGCGGCTTCGCACGTAAAATAACAGAATTGATCCGGGAGGGAAAGTAATATATGACAAAAAAATATAAGATACATGAAGCAGCTAAAGATTTTGATATTCAGAGCAAGGATTTAATAGAGCTTGTCTCAAAATACTTTGACGGCGAGAAAAAATATCAGACCGCGCTCGAAGAGAAAGAACTTGATTTGGTTTTTGATTTGCTCTCAAAGCAGAATGCGCCGAAGAGCCTTGACAGCTATTTTGCAAGGCAGAAATCGGCGGAAGATGTTAAGGAAAAGCCGCAAAAATCCGCAGCCGAGTCAAAGAAGACGGCTTCCAAGGCGGATGCGGGCAAAACGAAGCAAAATGCAAAAACAGACAATTCGGCTCCGTTTAAGAGCAAAAAGGAAAAGAAGGAAAAAGATCCTTCAAAGCCGATGCAGTCGCGCACCAAGGGCGAAATGCGCCACGTTGATACAAGAGGTAACTCAGTTGACCTTGACAAGTACAACGAGCGTTATGAGAACATCGCTCCGGTAAATAACCGCAACAACGGCGACAACACCGTCCATAAGCAGAAGCTTAAGCAGAAGTCTCAGCAGTACAGAAGGCAGCAGGGTGTAAGAAGCCATAAGCGTGAGACTGAGGCGGAGAGACTGAAGAGAATAGCGGCGGAGCGCGCCAAGAGACACATAAAGATAACCATTCCCGATGAAATCACCGTAGGCGACCTCGCTCTTAAGCTTAAGATGACAGCTGCCGAGGTAATTAAAAAGCTTATGGCTCTCGGCATTATGGCTACCGTCAATGATGTTATCGACTACGATACGGCGGCGATAGCAGCTTCCGAGCTCGGCGCAAAGGTCGAAAAAGAGGTCGTAGTAACGATTGAAGAGAGAATTATCGACGATACCGAGGATACAGAGGAAAATCTTGAGCCGAGAGATCCCGTAGTAGTTGTTATGGGTCACGTTGACCACGGCAAAACCTCGCTTCTTGACGCCATAAGAAATACCTCTGTAACAGAGACCGAGGCAGGCGGCATAACTCAGCACATAGGTGCTTACAGAGTAAACCTTAACGGTCAGATGATAACCTTCCTTGACACTCCCGGTCATGCAGCATTTACGTCTATGAGAGCAAGAGGTGCTATGGCTACGGATATTGCCGTGCTCGTAGTTGCCGCCGACGACGGTATAATGCCGCAGACAATAGAGGCCATAAACCACGCGAAGGCCGCGGGAGTCAGCGTAATTGTAGCCATAAACAAAATGGATAAGCCGGACGCGTCACCGGACAGAGTTCTTCAGCAGCTCACCGAGTATGACTTGGTTCCCGAGGAATGGGGCGGCGATGTAATATGTGTTCCCGTTTCGGCTAAGACTCATATGGGCATCGACAAGCTTCTCGAGTCGATACTTCTCGTTGCGGAAATGCTTGAGCTTAAAGCAAATCCGAACCGTGCCGCAAAGGGAATTGTAATAGAGGCTAAGCTTGATAAGGGCAGAGGCCCCGTTGCGACGCTTCTTGTACAAAACGGTACGTTGAGGACGGGTGACATCGTAGTTGCCGGAACGACCGTGGGCAGAGTCAGAGTTATGACAAACGAGCGCGGCAAAAAGCTTGAAGAGGCAGGCCCGTCAGTACCCGTAGAGGTTATGGGTCTTGATGAGGTTCCGACCGGCGGTGACAAATTTGACGCCGTTTCCGACGAAAAGCTTGCACGTGAGCTTGTTGAGCAGAGAAAGCACGAGCAAAAGGAGGAGCAGTTCAAGCAGTTCCAGAAGGTAACTCTTGATAATCTCTTCTCATCCATAAACGAGGGTGAGCTTAAGGAGCTTAACATCATTGTCAAGGCGGATGTTCAGGGCTCCGTAGAGGCTGTAAGACAGAGTCTTGAAAAGCTCTCGAACGATGAGGTCAAGGTAAAAGTTATACACGGCGGCGTCGGTGCCGTAAGCGAATCCGACGTAATGCTTGCCGCGGCTTCAAATGCGATTATAGTAGGCTTTAACGTCCGCCCCGACTCCGTAGCCGAGTCAATAGCGGAGCGCGACGGCGTAGATATGAGAATGTACAGAATAATCTATGACTGCATAGAAGAGATAAGCGACGCAATTAAGGGCATGCTCGCACCGAAGTACCGTGAGGTAACGCTCGGCAAGGCAGAGGTAAGAAACGTATTTAAGCTCTCCTCCGCCGGTATGATAGCCGGCAGCTACGTTCTTGACGGCAAAATTACAAGAAATTCACAAATTCGTGTTGTCCGCGACGGCATAGTTGTTTCGGAGGACAGCATCGCATCCTTAAAGCGCTTTAAGGACGACGTAAAAGAGGTTCAGTCCGGCTACGAATGCGGAATCGGTCTTGAGAAATTCAATGACATTAAAGAGGGAGATATCCTCGAGGCATTCGTTATGGAGGAATACAAGGACTGATTCCTTTTATATGAAAGGAATTAAGCTATGGCAGGATACAGAAAGGACAGAGTCGCGGAGGATATTAAGCGCGAAATAGTTGCGCTTATCCGCGAGCTCAAGGATCCGCGCGTAAAAGATAAAATGCTCACCGTGGTAAGGGTTGAGGTAAGTCAGGACTTGAGCTATGCAAAGGTTTTTGTAAGCTCACTCTCCGGCATAGATGACGCAAAGCAGGCTGTAAAGGGGCTTGAGAGCGCAACGGGGCTTATACGGCACGAGGTCGGAAAACGGCTTCGTTTGAGAAAGGCCCCCGAGCTTAAATTTGCGGCAGATGATTCGGTTGAGCACGGTATGGAAATTTTCAGAAAGATTGAGGCTCTGAAAAAAGACGATGAAGAGGATAAATGAGGCCGAGGCGGCAGAAATTCTCAAAAGTAAAGACAACATTCTGATTTTAACGCACCGCAGTCCCGACGGCGACACGCTCGGTTGTGCTTTTGCGCTCCGACACGTTCTCTCCGGGATGGGCAAAACGGTTATGGTTGATTGCTCCGACGACATACCTAAGAAGTATTCGTATATGTGGGGAGAGTCGGAGGAAAATTACAATCCGCAAAAGAGTATGGATTTTTCTCCCGATTTTGTGTTGGCGGTTGATGTTGCCGATTCAAAGCTGCTCGGCGCGCGTCTTACGGAAAAATACCCCGAAATACCGCTGTGCATAGACCATCATATTTCAAATACGGGATATGCCGATATGCTCTGTCTTAAAGACAGTGCGGCGGCGTGCGAGATAGTTTACGACGTAATAAAGTGCCTGGGAGTAAACCCGGACGCTTGCACGGCAGACTGTCTGTATACGGGAATCTCAACGGACACAGGCTGCTTCAGGTATTCAAACGTAACTCCCGAAACTCATGTTAAGGCGGCGGAGCTTATTTCGCTCGGAGCACGATTTGACGAGATAAACCGAGTTATGTTTGAGACAAAGACCAGAACTTATTTGCGGCTTGAGGAGCTCGTTTTAAATTCGATAGAAATGTACTTCGGCGGGAAATGCGCCGTTATCACAATCACCAAGGATATGTTTAAACAGAGCGGCTCAAACGAGACCGAGTGTGACGGCATAGCTTCTCTTCCGCGTAAAATCGAGGGCGTTAAGGTAGGCGTTACGCTCAGAGAACGGGCTGACGGCACGTTTAAGGTATCACTCAGAACCTACGCTCCCGTAGACGCCTCGGCTATTTGCGCCAAGATGGGCGGCGGAGGTCACGCGCGTGCGGCGGGCTGTGATTTTTCGGCCGATTATGCCGACGGCAAAAAGCAGCTTCTTGAAATAATCAAAACGGAGCTTGAAAAAGCATGACAGGATTTATCTGCATTGACAAGCCTGAAAATATGACGTCGTTTACGGCGGCAAATTTGGTAAAGAGAATAACCGGCTCCAAAAAAGCCGGGCATACAGGCACGCTCGACCCTATGGCAACGGGCGTGTTGACTGTTGCCCTCTCGGGGGCGACGCGCTTTATAGAGCTTATTCCGGACCATGAAAAGAGCTACACAGCGAGAATTTTGCTCGGCGTCACAACCGATACGCTTGATATTACCGGAACCGTAACGGGCAGCTTCCCGGTAAGCGTTACTCCGTGTGAAGCTAAGGAGGCGGCGCTCTCCTTTTACGGCGAGCAGCTTCAGACTCCGCCTATGTATTCTGCCGTGAGCAAGGACGGAGTTCGTCTTTATGATCTCGCAAGGCAGGGCAAGGAGATTGAGCGCGAAAAGCGCAAGATAAATATAACCGAAATTCGCACATACGATTTTTCGGATAATGAGTTTTCTCTCGATGTGACCTGTTCCGCAGGAACATATATAAGAAGCCTTGCCGACGATATCGGCAAAAAGCTCGGCTGCGGTGCGGTTCTCAAGTCGCTTCGCAGGACGAGGGCAAACGGGTTTTCTACGGACGACTGCATTACGATAGAGAAGCTGCGTGAAATATGCGAAAACGGCGAGCTCGGCAATTATGTTATGCCGGTTTCAAGAGTTTTGTCACAGTACAAAGAGGTACACGTAACTGCGGCACAGGCGGTCAGATTTAAAAACGGCGGAGAGCTGTTTCTTGACCGCATAGGAAATCCGAAGGGCGACGGCTTTTTCAGAGTTTTTTCGCCGGAGAATGAGTTCCTCGGAATAGGAGAAAAAAACGTCGAAACGGGATGTCTCGCGGTAAAGAGGGTGCTTCAAGGTGAATGAATATAAAAAATCAATAGCCCTCGGAACCTTCGATGGTTTTCATTTGGGGCATCAAAAAGTTATAGAGCTTTCTAAAAAGAGCGGATATATGCCGTATGTGCTGTTGTTTTCCGTTCATCCGCTCAAGTGCATCAAGGGCGAGGCTCCTCCCGAAATACTGACGGACGGTTTGCGCAAAAGCTTGCTCGGAGAAATGAACGTAGGTGCTTTGGAAATAGATTTTTCGGAAATAATGCACCTGTCTCCCGAAAGCTTTGTGCGTGATATTCTTGTCGGAAGATTTGCGGCAGGGGCAGTCTCCTGCGGTGAGAATTACACCTTCGGAGACAACGGCTCCGGAAACGTTGAGATGCTGCGCAGATTATGCCGAAAATACGGTATAGAGCTTTATGTGGCACCGATGGTTGAGTTTGACGGCACAGAAATAAGCTCAACGCGCATAAGAGAGGCGATAAGAAGCGGTGATATGCAAACGGCGGCGAAAATGCTCGGCAGACCGTTTTCCTACGACTTCGCCGTGGTTGCCGGCGACAGACGCGGCCACCTTCTGGGCTTTCCTACAATAAATCAGTTTTTCCCCGACGGATTTGTGCAGCCGAAACACGGAGTTTACGCTTCGTACGTAGAAATAGGCGGCAAGGCTTATCCGGCGGTGACAAATTTCGGTCGGCGTCCGACAATAGGTACTCCCTCGGTTCGCAGCGAGACTTGCATACTCGGCTTTTCGGGCGATTTGTACGGTACCGATACTGAAGTGCATTTGCTTGAATTTTTACGGGCGGAAAAAAAGTTTGACGGCCTTTCGTCTCTTTCCGCACAAATAAAAGCGGACAGCGAGAGCGCTGTGAAAATATTTGAAAATACTATTGCAAAAAATGCTTAAAAAAGGTAGAATTAACCTATAAATTCAATTTATAATTTACAAAAAGGGATGGTGTTTATCTATGTGGGCAATGAAGGTAGCTTATTACCGTGCTTTTCAGAAGGTCATGAAAATCTTTATGATGTTCCTTGACTGGTCTGAACCGCAGCTGCTTACAGGACCCGGAGCTATCAAAAAGCTTCCCGGCGTCATTAAAGACAAAGGTATCAACAATGTTATGATCGTCACCGATAAAGGCCTTATGAGCCTTCATCTTCTTGACGGGCTTTTTAAGCAGCTCGAAGAGGACGGCATTTCATATACCGTATATGACGGTGTTCAGCCCAACCCCTCGATTGAAAATATCGAAGAGGCTCGCGCTCAGTTCGTAGCAAACGGCTGCCAGGCTATGATAGCTTTCGGCGGCGGTTCTCCGATGGATTGTGCAAAGGCTGCCTGTGCAAGGGTAGTAAGACCTAACAAGACCATTCCGCAGATGCGCGGTCAGCTCAAGGTTATGCATAAGCTTCCTCCGTTCTTCGCAGTACCCACAACGGCGGGAACAGGCTCAGAGACCACTCTTGCCGCTGTTGTTTCAAATACCAAGACTCATGAGAAATATGCCATAAACGACCCGTGCCTTCGTCCGAAGTTTGCGGTTCTTGACCCGGAGCTTACCGTAGGTCTTCCTCCGCATATCACCTCCACAACGGGTATGGACGCGCTCACCCACGCGGTTGAGGCTTATATAGGCAAGAGCAATACAAAATCAACACGCGATTATGCAGAAAAGGCAGTCGCAATTATATTTGCAAACCTCGAGACCGCTTACAAGGACGGTAAAAACATAAATGCAAGAGGGCAAATGCTTCTCGGTTCGTTCTACGGCGGTATGGCTTTCACAAGAGCTTATGTAGGCTACGTTCACGCTGTTGCTCATAATCTCGGCGGTATGTACGGTATTCCGCACGGCCTTGCAAATGCCGTTATTCTTCCGGTTATGCTTGAGGAATACGGCGCAGCCATCTATCCGCAGCTTTCAAAGCTTGCCAACTTTGCCGGCATTGAAGGCACAAGCGATGATGATAAGGCCAAGAAGTTCATTGCCGAGGTTTATGCCATGAACGAGAGAATGAATATTCCAAAGGGCTTTACCCAGATTAAGGAAGAAGATATTCCGACTATCGTATCAAGGGCTCTTAAAGAGGCAAATCCGCTCTATCCCGTTCCCGTTATCTTTGACGAGGACAGAATGACTCAGATAGTCAAGAAGCTTATGATTACTGAATAAGCGATAACTCAAAGTAAAAAAATCAGCGAGTGTATTTTGGTTAAACCGAAATACACTCGCTTTTTTATGCTTTTGTTTAATTGTGCTCGTTATTCTTTAAGGGAGACGCGGTATCTTTTTCCGCAGCGGTTGTGGCCGGTGTTGTCGTGCCGTGACTGCCCGTTGCGTCAGGCTTTGTTGCGGCTGACGGGTCGGTCGTATTCTGCGGCTTTGTTGTTGCAGGCGATGTTGTTGTTTCGGGCTTTGTGCTGCTTGGCGGTTCATCGGATGCCGATTTCGGTGCAATTACCACCGCTTGACAATTCAGCGCGTTGTATGCGGATATAACCTTACTCTTGTCATAACGCATATTTTTACATTGTAACGAATCGTTAAAGTAGTACCCGCTGTCATCGTAGCCCACAAGAAGCAGGCAGTGCATGGGAGTTATCCACGTGAATTGGTCGGATGTACCCGTGATATACCAAGTCTTGTATCTTCTTGCCGGAGCCATATTTTGCGTAGCCCATACAAGCACCGGAATGTCGTTATCTATATATTTTGAGCAAAGCTCGTCCATTGAGCTGCCGTATATTGTTTTTACAGTGTAATTTTTGCCGATGAATTTATTGACTGCGTTCTCAATTACCGGTGCCCAACAGCCCCACCCGTTTTTGCTGTAAGGGTCGCCCAAAAACACCTTGCGCGGATCGTCTCCGAATAAATTTCCGCTTTCGTCGCTGTACGGTGTGCGTCCTTTGTCGAGATAATTGTCTATAAAGGTTTCGGGCGAAATAGATATACCGAGGTATTGAAGCGCCATAACCGCAGAGATGCTTTCACAGCCTGTGGGATATTTTTTTCTCTGGTCGATAAACGGCACGTTTAAAAGCTTTGTGGGCGTTATGCTCGGCTTCGGCTGCGTCAGTTTTTTCGGTATCGCCGGAGCGGCTCGCTCTACCGGAGCTGTTGTGCCGACGGGCTTTACAATCGGAGCTGTTTCGGATGCTGTCTCCGACACGGTTTCTTCCCCAAAGAGAGCTTCTTCCGATTCCTCCGAGTAAGTCTCGGTTTCGGGCACAAATTGCGCTGCCGCCGCTTTTTTCTTTGCTCTCGATACAAGCACAGCGGCGGTTATGCATATCGCAACCGTAACGATACCGATTATAATAATAATTGCATTTTTCTTTTTACCGCATTTGAAATTCACTTTTTTAGCCCCTTAAAATTATGATTTATTTTTCTTTTCCTTGTAAAATACGCTGATGATCCAATAATACAGCGGAATTATAAGGAAAATAAGCCATTGCGGATGCCACATTCCCGCGGTAAAGCCAAAGAGCAGGTACACCGCGACCAATACAAGATGTATCGGCATAGTGAGAAGCATTGCCTTTTTGGTTCGGCAGCAAAGAGCACCGCCGACGCAGTAGTAAACAGGTATAAGCAGCAGTATTATCCAGCCGGGATGCCAGTTACCGTTCATAAAACCGAGAAGCAGATATGCTGCGGCAATTAAAATCGGAAACGGGAATTTTACCATTTTGCGGCCGACCCTTTGTCTCTCGGACATATCGGCAAGCTTCTTTTCCTTAAGCTCTGCCTTTGTCGGCTCATTGTTCGGCGTATTCTCATTCTGCGCTTTGGGACCGTTGAGAATTTCGTCAAGCGGTACGCCGTAAAGCTCCGCGAGAGCGACTAAATTATCCGTGTCTGGCGACGCCTCCGCGCGTTCCCATTTCGAAACAGCCTGGCGGCTGAGTCCGAGCTTTGAGGCAAGTGCTTCCTGTGAGAGATTATGCTCCTTGCGAAGCTTAACGAGTCTGTCGGCTATTTCTATATTCATCTGTTATCTCCTGTTCGTGAATGTATTATTTTGCTGTGTAGCCCATCCTTGTGCAGTTCTCTATATGCTCATCGTATGTCGCCGAGAATGCCGAATCATAGGGCGGCTCGGTGTTTATTACAAAGTATAGATAATCCGTGTTGTCGGGCTGCAGCGCGGCGTTAATCGACTCTATGCCGGGATTACAGATAGGGCCGGCCGGAAGTCCCTGACAACGGTATGTGTTATAGTAATACTTGTATTCGTCTATTTTATCGGGATACTGAAGCTCTATAACGCCGGTGCAGTATTTTACCGTTACGTCGCATTGCAGCTTCATTTTTGTGTTGAGCCTGTTGTATAAAACGGAGGAAATAAGCGTCCTCTGCTCGGGAGTGTACGCCTCTTTTTCGATTATGGAGGCTACCGTGAGAACCTCGTGAACGCTCCTTCCCATAGAGGCAGCCTTTGCCTTCATATCGTCGGTAAAGCGTGACTGAAACGTCTCGACAAGCTTGTCTATTACCGCTGTCGGGTCGCTGTTTTTCTTGAATGTATATGTAGCGGGGAAAAGATAGCCCTCAAGAGGGAAGCAAACGTTCTGCGCATTTTTGACGTCTGCGAGAATCCCGTATTTCGAAAGGTCGTAGCTTTGTGCCGCGGAAATGAAATCCGCAGAAGAGCAAACCCCGTTATCCTCCATAAGCCACGAAATTTTAACGAGCGTATATCCTTCGGGAATTGTCACCGTAGCGGTGTTGTTGTCCGAGGTGCTCTCTTTATTGCCCGATTTTTGCGTAGCGGGTGCGTCGGGATCATATGTTGCGGTTGTGCCGTTGTCGGCCTTTTTTTGGCAAGCCCCGAGCAGCAACACAAGCACGAGACACATAATAACCGATACGGCTTTTTTAGTTGATGATTTATTCATATGTAAAAATCCTTTTTTATTTTAATTGAATATTAATATATATTTTAACATTTTACGAACGCTTTTGCAATTACTATATAAAAGAAAAGGGGAGCAATCGTCTGAGACGACAGCTCCCGATTTTTTTGTAAGCTGAGCGGCTGAAAAACCGCGCTCTGTTTTCGGTGTACGGATTATTTTCGCTGCTTTACTTTTTTTCGCCCGATTCTATAAGCACATATGAGCCCGACCAAACGATCATTCCTATATAGAGGAAGAGCAGCATAAACCAGCCGGAGCTCACCTGAACTACGGTGAATTTGGCTATGTACGGAATTATCTGCGTTATTACGGCAGAGCCGAAAAGGCCCGATACACCGGAGAGAAAATCCGCGATTGTAATTGTGCCGTTAACGATAGCGGCGGCAATAGATTTAAAGCAAATCAGCATTCCGATTACGGATACAAGCCCGACGCCGGAAATTATGAGCTGAGGGATTTTCTTCTTGCTTATAAGCGCAAAGAAGAATATGACAACAGCCAAAAGAAGAGCTATCGCAAAGAATATCAATGTGCCGAGCAGCGCGCCGTGTACCGGTGACAGAGCATCCCAAATAGAAGAGAGGCTGCCCTTGTCGCCGCTGCCGTCGTGAACGAGCGAGACAACACGCTTTATGCTCCAATAATCATATGATGTGCCGTCGTCGTTTGAGTCACCCTTTAGCTTGGCTACAAGCTTATATATATCGGACTCGATAACGGTGTAAACAAGATTTCCGAAATATGCGACTATCGGTACACACACCGCCATTGCCGCCATAATAATGCGGTACAGAATATCGGTGCCGAGATTTTTATTTTTTTGCTTGGTTTTTGCCATTTAATACTCTCCTTTATTTGCCCCACGAGGAATTCAGCGGAACAGTCAGGTTGAATATAATATTATCACAAGTTGAATTTTTGTCAACACAGAAGTAGCCCTTGCGCATAAACTGGAAAACATCGCCCGGTTTTACGTCCTTTAAGCCGCTCTCTATAAGGCATCCCGTTAACACCTTTAAAGAGTCGGGATTTAAGTTGTCCTTAAAGCTGCCGGTGCTCTCGTCTGACGGGTTCGGCACGTTAAAGAGCCTGTCGTACATATTTACGGTAGCCTTAAAGCTGCCTTCTGCCGATACCCAATGAATGGTCCCCTTTACCTTTCTGCCGTCGGGTGAATTTCCGCCGCGGCTCTCGGGGTCGTAAGTGCAGTGAACCGCGGTGACTTCGCCGTTTTCGTCACAGTCAAATCCGACGCATTTCACAAAGTATGCACTCTTGAATCTTACCTCGTTGCCGGGGAAAAGCCTGAAATACTTTTTAACAGGCTCAGCCATAAAGTCCTCGCGCTCAACAAAAAGCTCTCTTCCGAAAAGAACTTTTCTTGTGCCCATTTCGGGGTGATTAGGGTGAACCTCAACTTCTATTTCTTCGGTCTTACCCTCGGGATAATTGTCTATAACTACCTTGAGCGGGTCGAGAACAGCCATTGCTCTCGGAGCGTTTTCGTTAAGCTCGTCACGTACGCAGGATTCGAGAAGATCCATACTTACTACCGAATAAGCCTTTGAAACGCCGATCTTTTCGCAGAAGGTGCGTATTGCCTTTGCCGGGTATCCGCGGCGTCTCATACCGCTTATTGTAGCCATTCTCGGGTCGTCCCAGCCGTCAACTATGTGCTCGTTTACAAGTGCGAGACATTTGCGTTTGCTTGTGAGGCAGTAATTCAAATTGAGTCTTGCAAATTCTATCTGTCTCGGAACATTTTTAAAGCCGAGCTCACGAAGGAACCAATCGTAAAGCGGTCTGTGATTTTCAAATTCGAGAGAGCACAGCGAGTGTGTTACACCCTCTTTGTAGTCGGAGAGCGGGTGTGCGAAATCATACATGGGATATACGCACCACTTGTCGCCGGTCTGATGATGCGGAACGTGCGCAATGCGGTAAATAACGGGGTCGCGCATATTTATGTTAGGCGACGCCATATCGATTTTTGCACGCAAAACTCTTGTACCGTTCGGGAATTCGCCGTTTGTCATACGCCTGAAAAGGTCGAGGTTTTCCTCTGTTGTTCTGTCGCGGTAAGGACTGTTTTTGCCGGGCTCGGTAAGAGTTCCGCGGTATTCTCTTATTTCGTCTGCGGAGAGGTCGTCAACATATGCCTTACCGTCCTTAATAAGCTTTACCGCACATTCATAGATAAAATCAAAATAGCTCGACGCATAAAGGCACTTGTTCCATTTGAAGCCGAGCCACTCTATATCCTCTTTTATGGCGTCTACGTATTCGGTGTCCTCTTTCTGCGGATTTGTGTCGTCGAGACGCAAATTGCATACTCCGCCGTATTTCTGCGCCGTACCGAAGTTTATGCAAATCGCCTTTGCGTGGCCTATATGCAGATAACCGTTGGGCTCCGGAGGAAAACGTGTCTGGACGTGGTCGTAAACCCCTTCTTTTAAGTCCTCGTCGATAAAGTCGTGAATAAAATTCGACGACATTATTTCTTCGTCCATTATTTTACCTCCTTGTAGTAATTTATTGCGTCCGCTATACGGCTTTCTGTTTCGTCTTTGCCGAGTATTTTCATAATCGCGCAAAGGTCGGGTGTGTTTGTCCTTGACGTTACTGCTATTCTGATAACCGTGGAAACATCGCCGACGTGGCCCTTGTATTTTTCGGGATTTTGCTTGTATTCCTTGACATTAGGCGTGAAGCCGAGGGGCTCGCAAAGCTCCTTTATCTTTTGGAACCAGATGTCCTTTTCGTCCTCCTCGCTGTATACCTTTAAATACTCGGTGAGAATTTTTTCGGCGTCCGAGGGAGCGATGTTTTCGGGCAACGTATAGTCTTTTTTGTAATACATGGGATAAAAGTAAGAGAAGTAATCCTTGACTTCACTCCACTTTGCTATATCCTTGCGCGGCTTTTTGCCTCCGCGGTCAAGGTCCATCATAAGCTTTGCTTTGCTTTCGTTTTCCGAAAGAACGGTATAATATTCGTCGTCGTATTCCTTTGCCCATTCAAGGGTTCTATCATACACCTCGTCTGCGGTCATAACGGAAATTACGTTTTTACTTATATCATTTAATTTCGCAAGGTCAAAAAGGCAACCGCTGACGCTCATCTTTTTAAGGTTGAACGGGAAAGAAAATATATCCGCCGTCTTGTTTGCTCTGCGCCAATCCTCGAAATTTGAATTTAAGAGAGTCATAATATATTCGGTGAGCGCTTCCTTCGGGTAGCCGCTCTGCGCGAAATAGCTTACCGACGCCTCGGGGTCCTTGCGCTTTGAGAGCTTGCGCTTTGTGCCGTCCGTTTCGTCCGTTTTCATAACCTGCGGAGTGTGCGCGTATTTCGGAACCTTAAAACCGCACGCCTTAAATAAAGCTATGTGTTTGGGAACGGAGGAAATCCACTCTTCGCCTCTTATAACGTGAGTTGTACGCATAAAATGGTCATCGCAAACGTGCGCAAAGTGATATGTGGGTATGCCGTCGCTCTTTAAAAGCACTTCATCTATAATGTTTTCGGGCATTTCGATTTTGCCGCGTATCATATCGTCAAAGACAATTCTTTTGTTTTCATCGCCGTTTGAGCGGAAGCGAAGCACATACGGCTTGCCCTCTTTTATGTTCTTTTCGATTTCTTCGTAGGTTAAATTACGGCACTTTGCATATTTGCCGAAATAACCTCTTATAAGAGCACCGTCCTTTTCCTGCCTGTCGCGAAGAGCCGTAAGCTCCTCCGCCGTGCAAAAGCAAGGGTATGCAAGTCCCTTTAAGACAAGACTTTTTGCTACTGTTTTATAAATCTCTTCACGCTTGCTCTGCGTGTAAGGGCCGTAGTCGCCCTTTTCGCTGTCTATGCCGGTAACGCCCTCGTCAAATGTAATGCCGAACGACTTAAAGCCGTTTATGATGGCGGAAACGCCGTCAGAAATTTCTCTCTTTTTGTCGGTATCCTCAATTCTCAGATACACTATTCCGCCCGAGGCCTTTGCCGTCAAATAGTCCGTCAGCGCGCCGAAAAAGCCGCCGAGGTGAAGGTAGCCCGTGGGGCTCGGTGCAAATCGCGTGACGCGCGCACCCTCCTTCAAATTTCTTTCCGGATAGAGCTTTTCGTAGTCCTCCGGTGTTTTTGTGATTTCGGGGAACAAAAGCTCCGCGAGTTTTTGATTGTCAGTCATATCGGTACACCCCTGAATAAAAGCAAAAAGCCGCTCTCGGCGGCTTAATATTAGGATAACATTAACCGGCGTTTTTATGAGATTTTTTATCTTCGTCCGGGAAGGTCTTTCTCTCAATAACAGCGCCGAGCGAGCGGAATTTTTCAACGACATTTTCATATCCGCGCTCTATGTGATAAATTTCTTCAATCTCTGTAACGCCCGTAGCGACCATGCCTGCTATCATCATAGCCGCGCCTGCGCGAAGGTCGTCCGCTCTTATAGGTGCACCCTTAAGCGATGGAACGCCCTCGATAATAGCCGTTTTTCCGTCGACGTGTATTTTGGCACCCATTCTTGTGAGCTGCTCCGCATAGCGGAAACGATTGTCCCAAACGCTCTCGGAAATAATGCTTGTCCCGTCAGCCAGGCATAAAAGCACGGCGAACTGCGGCTGCATATCGGTCGGAAATCCCGGGTGAGGCATAGTTTTGATGTTGCACTTACCGGGTCTGCGGTCGCATGAGACTCTTACAGAGTCATCATATTCGGTGACGGTGACGCCGCATTCTATAAGTTTTGCCGAAATGCTTTCGAGATGCTTCGGAATAACGTTTTTTATAAGCACGTTACCCATTGCGGCTGCCGCAACCATATAGGTTCCAGCTTCAATCTGGTCGGGAATTATGGAATATTCGCAGCCGTGCAGGTGCTCTACGCCGCGAATTTTAATAACGTCCGTGCCTGCGCCTCTGACGTCGGCACCCATAGTGTTAAGAAAGTTTGCGAGGTCTACTATGTGAGGCTCTTTCGCTGCGTTTTCGATTATTGTAAGACCCTTTGCCTTTACTGCTGCCAGCATCACGTTTATGGTAGCGCCGACCGACACAACGTCAAGGTAAACAGCGTTGCCCAAAAGAGACTCGGCTCTTGCGTTGACCATCGCGTTTTCCTCCATGGTCACCTCGGCACCGAGAGCCTCAAAGCCCTTTATATGCTGGTCAATGGGGCGAACTCCGAGATAGCAGCCGCCGGGCATTGCAACCTTGGCCTTGTTAAATCTGCCGAGAAGTGCGCCTATAAGGTAATATGACGCGCGAAGCTGTTTTGAAAGCTCGTGCTCTACTACAAATGAATTTATGTGACGCGTATCTATTTCAATAGTGGAATTGTTGATGAATTTAATTGACGCACCCATATTGCCCAAAATGTTGAGCATTGCGGTAACGTCGCTGATATTCGGTATATTTTCTATGCGGCATACATCTTCGGCTAAAATTGTAGCCGGAAGGATGGCAACAACGGCGTTTTTTGCGCCGCTGACAGTAACCTCTCCCTTAAGCCTATGACCGCCGGTAATAACGAATTTATCCAAAGGACGGTTCACTCCCTAAAGTTTTTATGTAAAGAAAAAATTAAAATCAAGCAAGCCTGAGGCAAAAACGGGCGCACTTCGCCGTACCTCGAGGCATATAATATGGTTATTATACCACCGAGCAGCGTAAATTAAAAGTTATTTTTTACTCTTTTTTTGTATATGGTGATTTTTTGTTGAAAATAATAAAACATTTGTTTGAATACGTCCGTTTTCGATATAATACGCTTTATATTTGCATTTTTTTGTGTTACAATGTCTAAAAAAAGAAACGGTGCTTATAGAAAATGAAACTTACATTTTGGGATGCGGTAAACCCGTTTGCCGGCGAATATATATTCGACGAGCCGCAGCAAAGACTTGAATTTATAATTACAGCGGCAATAGCCGCGGTGCTTTTGCTGCTGTTTTGTATTTGCCTTAAAAGGGCGATAAAAAAACATAAAAACGATTCGGAGAAAAAGTGATGTCACTCAGTAAAAATCAGAATGTAGAACTCTATATAGACAGCTTTACGAGCGAGGGCAGCGGCGTCGGAAGATATGAAAATATGGCTGTTTTCGTTTCGGGCGCAGCGGCAGGCGATAAGGTAACGGCGCATATAATTAAGGCTAAAAAGACGTATGCCGTCGCCCGCGTCGAAAAGGTGCTAAGGCCCGCAAAATCGCGTATAATGCCTGCGTGCCCGTATTTTCCGTCATGCGGCGGCTGCGCTTTTCAGCACATATCGTACGAAAAAGAAAAGGAGCATAAGAAAAAGCGCGTCGAAGATGCGTTTTCTCATATTGCCCATATCAATATAGAGGCGGAAACGCTTCTGTCCGACAATAAAACGACCTGTTATCGCAATAAGGCACAGTATCCAGTATCGTTTGACAGGCAGCTTAAAATAGGCTTTTTCGCTCCGCGCTCGCACCGTGTGGTAGATTGCGAAAACTGCATATTACAGCCGCCGATATTTGCGGATATAGTTAAGATTTTCAGAAAATTTATAATTAAAAACGGTATAACGGTCTATGATTCCGAAAAACACACGGGGCTTTTAAGGCATATATATCTCCGTCTTGCCGAAGCTACGGGCGAGGTTATGGTATGCGCCGTTATAAACGGTGAGGATTTGCCGCACAAGAACGAGCTGATTAAAAAGCTTACCGAAGTACCCTCTGTTAAGAGCATAGTTTTAAATATCAACCGTGACAGGACCAATGTAATTCTCGGCAAAGAGTGCGTGACTGTTTGGGGAAACGACTGCATATATGACGTGCTTTGCGGAGTTAAGGTCAGATTGTCGCCTCTGTCGTTCTACCAGGTAAACCACGATATGGCACAGCAGCTTTATGAAAAGGCGGCAGAGTATGCCTGTCTCAGCGGCAAAGAGACCGTGCTCGATATGTATTGCGGAACGGGCACAATAGGTCTTTCCATGGCAAAAAAAGCAAAGAGGATAATAGGGGCGGAGATAGTTCCGGAGGCTGTGCTTGACGCAAAGCGCAACGCCCTCGAAAACGGCATAGAAAACGCCGAATTTATATGTGCCGACGCAGGAGAGGCGGCACAGGAGCTGTCGTCACGCGGAATAAAGCCCGATGTGGTGCTGCTTGACCCGCCGCGCAAAGGCTGCTCCGAAATGCTTTTGGCGGAAATTGTAAAAATGTCGCCCGAACGCATAGTTTATGTGTCGTGCGACCCGTCTACTCTCGCAAGGGACTGCTTTAGGCTTAAAGACCTCGGATACGAGACAAAACGGCTCGCCGCCGCCGACCTTTTCCCCCGTACCGTTCATGTTGAGAGCGTTGCATTGCTTACAAAGCAAAAATAAGGTGTATTTGTTTTTTACGGTCTGTGCTTGACAAATGTGCTATATTGATGATGATATGACTTTTTGTGCCCGAAAAGCTACTTAAATTAAAAAGACCTGAATTGTAGGAAAGGATAAAATTATGGAAGCTATCGAAAATATGAAAACGAGAAGAAGCATAAGAAAGTTTAAGCCCGACGCAGTACCGCAGGAGCTTATGGATAAGATTATCGAGGCGGGACTTTATGCGCCGTCGGGTATGAATAAGCAGTCGCCGATAATTATTGCCGTTACAGACAGAAAAATGCGCGACGAAATATCCGAAATGAACCGCGAAATAGGCGGTTGGCAGGAGGGCTTTGACCCGTTTTACGGCGCGCCCGCAATACTTATTGTGCTGGCAAATAAGGAGTGCCGCACAGCTGTTTACGACGGCTCGCTTACAATGGGGAACCTTATGCTTGCCGCACATAATTTCGGACTCGGCTCATGCTGGATTCACCGCGCAAAGGAGGAATTTGAATCCGAAAAGGGTAAGGCGATTCTCAAAAAGCTCGGTATAAACGGCGAATATGAGGGGATAGGACATTGTGCCTTAGGCTATGCCGATGAAGAGCCGAAGGGGCATATCATAGCCGAAAACCGCGTTTACCATATCAAATAAAGCGAAAAATTACCGTTTAAAACAGATGATTTATAAGTAAAAAACAGCCGTCCGAAAACCTGATTCGGACGGCTGTTTTTATGTGTTATGTGTGTTATATGGCTTTAAGAGCATTATCTATGTCGGCGATTATATCGTTTACATTTTCAATGCCGACGGAAAGTCTTACGAGGTCGGGGGTTACGCCGCATTCCGTGAGTTCCTCGTCCGAAAGCTGACGGTGAGTGGAGCTTGCGGGGTGAAGAACGCAGGTTCTCGCATCGGCGACGTGTGTGACTATGGCGGCAAGCTTTAATGAGTTCATAAACTGTTCGGCTTTTTCTCTTCCGCCTTTTACGCCGAAGGAAATTACGCCGCAGGTACCGTGCGGTAAATATTTTTGAGCGAGCGCGTAATCCTTGCTTGATTTAAGCCCCGGGTAATTTACCCAAGCGATTTTATCGTTCTTTTCAAGATATTCGGCAACCTTTTGTGCGTTTTCGCAGTGGCGTTCCACACGTACCGCGAGCGACTCAAGACCTATATTCAAGAGGAACGAATTAAACGGCGACGGAGTTGAGCCGTAGTCGCGCAAAAGCTGTGCTACTATCTTTACGATATAGCCGTTTTTGCCGAAGTCCTTAGCGTATGTAACTCCGTGATAGCTCTCATCCGGAGTTGTAAGCCCCGGGAATTTATCATTTTGATACCAGTCGAAATTGCCGCTGTCAACGACGCATCCGCCTATTGTAGAAGCATGACCTTCCATATATTTTGTGGTAGAGTGAGTTACTATGTCTGCGCCGAATTCAAACGGACGGCAGTTTATGGGAGTGGGGAAAGTGTTGTCAACTATAAGCGGAACTCCGTGCGAATGTGCGATTTTTGCGAACTTCTCAATGTCCAATACATCAAGCGACGGATTCGCTATTGTTTCGCCGAACATCGCCTTTGTGTTGTCGCGGAAGGCTGCGTTTATTTCCTCTTCACTTGCTCTCGGGTCAACAAATGTGACCTCAACACCGATTTTACGCATAGTCACGTTTAAAAGATTAAATGTGCCGCCGTAAATAGTGGCGGAGCTTACTATATGGTCGCCTGCACCGAGTATGTTTATAAGCGCAAAGAAATTTGCCGCCTGACCCGATGATGTGAGCACCGCGCCGACGCCGCCCTCAAGGCATGCGATTTTATTTGCGACTGCGTCGTTTGTCGGGTTCGCAAGGCGCGTATACATATAACCCGGCTCAAGGTCAAAAAGCTTTGCCATTTCGGCACTTGTGTCATATTTGTATGTTGTAGATTCATAAATGGGCAGAACTCGCGGCTCGCCGTTTTTCGGCTGCCAGCCTGCCTGTACGCATTTTGTCTCTATTGCGGAATCAGGATTGTATCCCATTTTTTTAATCCTCCAAAAATCTCTTCATAATGTCGGGACCATGCTCTATAAACAGGCCGGTCGTTTTTGCGCTCTCTTCGTTTATAGAGTCAACGCCGCTGTCCTTTTCGTCGTTTTTATGATAAATCATAAACGGTACGGGGTCTGAGGCGTGCGTGCCCGTAACAATGGGAGTCGGATGGTCGGGGAGCACCATTATTTTGTAGTCGTCATACTCCTTGAGTGCGTCGAGAACTATGGGGAGTACGCGCGAATCTATCATCTCAATGGATTTCACCTTGTTTTCGGGTTCGTTTCTGTGGCCGCACTCGTCGGGAGCCTCAAAGTGAATATATACGAGGTCGCAGCCGTTTTTAAGCTCTTCGACGGCGGCTCTTGCCTTGCCCTCAAAGTTAGTATCAATGTAGCCTGTGGCACCCTCAACCTCGGGAGCGGCCATGCCGGCGCATTTTGCTATTCCTTTAAGAAGGTCAACCGCCGAGATTATAGCACCTTTTTTGCCGAAGGTCTCGTAAAACGACGGCAGAGCCGGCTTTTTGCCTTCGCCCCAAAGCCAAATTGAATTTGCGGGGTGCTTGCCCTCGCTTATTCTCTTTTTGTTGACGGGGTGCTGCATTAAAAAGTCGTAGCTCTCCTTCATCATGGCAATAAGCTCTTTTGCGTTTTCGGAAGAGGAGAGATATTCGCCTATAACTCTGCCCGAAATATCGTGAGGGGGAGTCATATTTCCGAGATCTGTTGTGCCGTTTGACCAGACAAGGCAGTGGCGGTAGCTGACTCCGGGGTAAAAACGGAATCTGTCGTTCCCGAATTTTTCCTGTACCGATTTGATTATTTCGTGAGCCTCCTCCGTCGAAATATCACCGGCGCAGTAGTCCACCATGGTCTTGTCCTCGTAATTCGGCTCGTCGGAGAGAGTTACGAGATTTGTTCTCAGCGTAACGTCCGTGTCAAGAAGCTCAACGCCCATGCTTGCCGCCTCAAGGGGAGAACGACCGGTGTAGCACTTCTTTGGGTCAAAGCCGAGAACGCTCATATTGGCAACGTCGCTGCCGGGCTTTAAGCCCTCTGCAACGGTTCTTACAAGGCCTACCTCGCCGTGCTTTGCGAGAAAGTCAAGATTCGGTTTTTTTGCAACTGCCATCGGTGTTTTGCCGCCGAGAGCGGGAACGGGGTAATCTGCCATTCCGTCATAGAGAACTACAACGTATTTCATTAGTTTTCACCTTTCATATTATCTGAATTATCAGAGTCCGGGTTGCCGGGCTTAAATGTATCCTCGGGATTTATGCCGACAGCCTTGTAGGGGTCGCTGTCGACGGGGGCGGAATATGAGTTGCCGGCCGCGTAAGAGCTTTGAGAATCGCCGTTTCCACCCTGTGCGCCGCCCGTAACGGGAGCTATACCGAACGCCTCGGGAGCTACAATGCCGTTTTCAATCGAATATCTCTTGAGGTTCTCATAGTACATGGCAGCCGTCGTCTCAACATATGGAGTGACATATATTGAGAGTATTCCGCCGGTGAGCCCCACCAAAATATACCAGCCTATAAAGCTGAGATACATCGAAAAGAGATCGCCCTTGAAGCCGTTTGTCATTCTTTTGCTTATCTCGATGGCCTCCTTGCCCTTAAGGCGCGGATTGTCGTGGATAACATATTTTGCCTGTGAGTAAGCGAGAGACTTTATTATGCCGGGAACCACAAACAGAAGCGACCAAAGGAAGGTAAATACATTTACGAGCACACCCGTTACGAGATATGAGCCGTAGTTGTCTATACCCTCCTTATATAGGCTTTTCCATTCGGGGTTAAAGCCGCGTATGTGATTAAGGTAGTAGCCTGATGCGGCTATGGTAAACGGTATAAGCAAAAGAGTAATTATACTGCTTGAATAACCGACTGTTGTCGAAGGGTCGTCGCGGTTTATGGCTGTGACAATATTTACGTAAATCGAAATTCCGCCGTTGAGCAGATATAAAGCAATCGTTGCGAGCGTCATTTTCCACCAACGCGCATTTTGACCGATAAAGCTTTTTGCCTCGGCCTTTATTGCCGGGCGATTAAAAATTTGTTGCATAAAAGAAACCTCCGTGAATTTCAAATCAATAAAATAATATCATTATAGTAGGGCAAATACAACACTTTTTCGCATTTTGACTTTGTTACCAGCCGCTTATTCCGCCTCTTTGCAGTGCACCCACGATTTTTTCTCGGAGTGCCGGGTATTGCCTTTCGAGAGACGCGAGCAGCTCTTTTGTGCTTTGCCGCTCCGTTACCCCGTCAGCCGGGCATTTGCTTTTGACTATCGGCAGGTCAAGGCTTGCCGCCGCACGCTTTACGTCTTTTTCATAAGCGAATATCAAAGGGCGTATCAAATACAGCTCTTTTCTCGAAAGAAACGAGACAGGAGAAAAGCACTTAATTGTGCCGCCGTTCAAAAGATTCATCATAAAGGTTTCGGCGGCGTCGTCAAGGTGGTGACCGAGGGCGATTTTGTTGCAGCCGTATTCCTTAGCTGTATCGTGAAGAATGCCGCGACGCATCTTGGCACAGAGGCTGCAAGGATTTTTTTCTTTTCTGATATTGAATATAACGTCCCAAAGGTCGGTTTTTTTTACGATGTATTTTACGTCAAGGCTGTCGCACAGCTTTTGTATTTCCGAATAGTCGCCGTCCATGCCGCCGAAGCGGTAGTCGAGCGTAATTGCAATAACCTCAAAGTGCTTAGGATAAAACGAGCGAAGCCGCGCGAGAGCATATAAAAGGGCAAGTGAATCCTTGCCGCCCGAAACGCCCACGGCGATTTTATCTCCGTCGTCTATCATGTCATAACGGTCAACGGCCGCTCTGACAAGGCTCAAAAGTTTTTTCATAACAGTACCCCGAATTTTAAATGCCTACGAAAACGAAAAAGCGCTCTCCGGTAACCCGGAAAGCGTCGTAATTTTTCGTCCGTATAAAGTTTGTTTTATGCCTCAGACAGCTCTTGTGACCTTGCCTGAACGAAGGCAACGAGTGCAAGCATAAACTCTTTTAGGAGAGCCGTTTACGATAGCCTTAACTTTTTTTACGTTTGGCTTCCAGGTTCTGTTAGAACGTCTGTGTGAGTGAGAAACTTTAATGCCGAAAGCTACGTCTTTACCGCAGAATTCACATTTTGCCATAACGAAGAGCACCTCCTTTAATGATTAGCAAACAGTATTCTAACAGAATACGGAGTAAAATGCAAGCATTTTTTTAAAATTAACTATTTTTATAAAAACTCTTGCTTTTTTTGAACCGATATTATATAATGACGTCAAACGAACATTTGTACGATTGAGAGGTAATTTTAGATGTCCGATAAAAGTAAAGCGCTTGATACAGCCATACTTCAGCTTGAGAAAAAATACGGCTCCGGCACCATTATGCGTCTCGGAGATAATAATGCGCTCAATGTCGAAGCTATTTCGACAGGCTCGATAACTCTTGATTGTGCTACCGGAATAGGCGGCTTCCCGCGCGGCAGGATAATTGAGGTTTACGGCCCGGAGTCATCGGGTAAAACCACACTTGCGCTGCACGTTGTGGCAGAGGCGCAAAAGCTCGGCGGCGAGGCTGCATTTGTTGATGCGGAGCATGCTCTTGACCCGGTATATGCAAAAAATCTCGGCGTAGATGTTGATTCCCTTTTGGTATCGCAGCCCGACAACGGCGAGCAGGCACTCGAGATAGTTGAGGCACTGGCGCGTTCGGGCGCGCTTGACGTAATAATAGTTGACTCCGTCGCGGCTCTCGTTCCGCGCGCGGAAATAGACGGCGATATGGGCGACAGCCACGTCGGTCTTCAGGCCAGACTTATGTCGCAGGCTCTGCGCAAGCTTGCCGGTGTTATTTCAAAATCAAATACAATAATTATATTTATAAATCAGCTCCGTGAAAAGGTCGGTGTGGTCTACGGAAATCCGGAGGTTACAACCGGTGGCCGAGCACTTAAATTCTATGCTTCCATACGTGTTGACGTAAGGCGCATCGAGCAGCTTAAGGGCTCGGGCGGTGAATTTATCGGATCGAGAACAAGGGCTAAAATAGTTAAAAACAAGGTGGCTCCGCCTTTTAAGACAGCTGAATTTGACATTATGTACGGTGAGGGCATCTCAAAGGTCGGCGAGATAGTTGACCTCGGAGTTAACTACGGCATCATCAAAAAGAGCGGCGCGTGGTTCTCTTACGGCGAGACAAGGCTCGGACAGGGCAGAGACAATGTTAAAAATCTCTTTAAAAACGACAAGGCGCTCTCTGACGAAATCGAGAAGCAGATTCGCGAAAAGATGGCGGAGGAGCACGGTGCGGGAGACGAGAAAAAAGAAACCGCCAAAAGCGCCGCCGACGATGACGCGCCCATAGCTTATCGCCCCGTAAAGACCACCAAGACCGCGGCAAGAGCCAAAATCGACGTGGCGGTGGATGACGACGAATGAAACTGAGCTTTAAGGACGGCAGGCAGGGTAAAATACATATATATGTTGACGACGTATATACCCTTACCGTCGATGATACGTTTTGGTTTTCCGAAAAATGGCATAAAGTAAATGAAATTAACGACGAGGAGCTTGCGGACTTAACTTTGTCCGTGAACTCCCGTCGCGCTTTTTTAAAGGGTGCCGAGCTTCTGTCGCGTCGGGCGCACGGCAAGGCGGAGCTCGTGAGAAAGCTTACGCAGAAGTACCCGAGGGAGTGCGCCGAGCAGGCGGCGGATAAGCTCGAAAAGCTCGGACTTATAAATGACGGCGAATTTGCCGATATGCTGGCGCAGGAGCTTTATACGCACCGCAAATACGGCGTCAGCCGTGTCAAACAGGAGCTTTTGAGGCGCGGAATTGACCGGGCTTTAGCCGAAGAAGCGGCTGAAAGACTTGACAAAGACGATTTAAATCGTATTATATTATTGTTGCAAACGAAGTACAGAAATAATCTCGGAGACGAAAAGGGCATAATTCGCACAAAAAATTCCCTTCTGCGCCTCGGCTATTCGTATTCCGACATACGTGCGGCGTTTGAGAGCATAGAAAACGAATCGTTTTGATTACAGCGTGAAAGGCTATGTGTGAGTTTTATGAGTAAAAAAGTCGGTATGATATCTCTCGGCTGTCCCAAGAACCAGGTTGACGGTGAAATTATGCTGTCTAAGCTTGCGGACAACGGCTTTGAGATAACAAATGACGTAGACGGAGCCGACGTGGTCATAGTTAATACCTGCGGCTTTATTGAGGATGCAAAAAAAGAGGCCATTGAAAACATACTTGATATGGTCGAATTGAAAAAAGAAGGCGTAATACGTAAAATAGTTGTCACGGGCTGTCTTGCGGAAAGATACAGGGACGAGGTATTGTCGGAAATTCCCGAGGTTGACGCCGTTGTCGGCATAGGCTCGAATTCTGACATATGCGAGGTATGCGAAAAGGTTTGCGGCGGCGAAGAGGATATTAAAACCTTCGGCGAAAAGACCTGCCTGCCGCTTGACGGTAAGCGTATGCTCACCACACCGTCCTATTACGCATATATAAAGATAGGCGAGGGGTGCTCAAACAACTGCACCTATTGTGCAATACCTTCAATTCGCGGAAAATACAGAAGCCGCACGCCGGAGAGCATTTTGGAAGAGGCTAAAACGCTTGTAGACGGCGGAGTAAAAGAACTTATAGTTGTTGCGCAGGACACAACGCGTTACGGAGAGGACCTTTTCGGTAAATGCGCGCTGCCGGCTCTTTTGACATCGCTGTCAAAAATCGAGGGCCTAGAGTGGATAAGAGTTTTATATCTCTATCCGGAAAGGCTCAGCGACGAGATAATAGATACATTTGCGAATAACGATAAAATCGTAAATTATATGGATATCCCGATTCAGCATTGCAATTCGGATATTTTAAGGCGTATGAACCGCCGCGGCTCAAAAGAGGAACTTACGGCACTCATAACGAAAATAAGAGAGAAAATACCCGATGTGGTGCTTCGCACTACCCTGATAACCGGCTTCCCGGGCGAAACGGAGGAGCAGTTCTCCGAGCTTTCGGAATTTGTCAAGGAAATGAAGTTTGACAGGCTCGGCTGCTTTGCCTACTCTCAGGAGGAGGGAACTCCGGCGGCGGAATTCCCCGACCAGGTAGATGAAGAGGTCAGAAAAAAACGCGGCGAAATCATAATGGAGCAGCAGTACAATATATTTGAAAAGCTGAATCACGACAACATCGGCAAAACAATGCGCTGTGTTGTTGAGGGCTATGACGGCTATACCGACAGCTATTACGGCAGAACTTGGCGTGACGCTCCGGATATAGACGGCTCTGTAAGCTTTACCTGCGGTTATGAACTCAATGAGGGCGACTTTGTGGATGTGGAGATATTCGACGTAAATGAATACGATCTGATCGGAGAAGTCATATGAAGATGAATTTGCCCAATAAACTGACCATTGCCAGAATAATAATAACGCCGTTTTTCCTTGCGGCATTGCTTTGGGAAGCACTTCCGCACCGTTTTCTTATCGCAACGGCGATTTACGCCGTCGGAGCGATAACGGACGCCGTTGACGGCCATCTTGCGAGAAAAAACGGTCAGGTGACGAATTTCGGAAAGCTGCTTGACCCGATAGCGGATAAGATTCTCACAACCTCCGCTCTGCTCGCGTTTATGACTATGGGGCTTTGCAATATTTGGATTGTTATGATAGTGCTTGCAAGAGAATTTGCCGTGGCTTCGGTCAGAATGATAGCGGCCGCAGACGGAGTTGTAATTCCCGCCAACAAGTGGGGAAAGGCCAAAACTGTCAGTCAAATGACCTTTACGATTATAATAATGCTTCTTTGCGAGGCGGACTATATAGCCGTAACGACGTTTTCAAAAGAGCTTTTTGCGGCGGCAAATACTTGGTTCACATTGCCGCATATTTCAAATTTACTGCTGTGGATAACCGCCGCTCTGACAGTAGTTTCGGGTGCTGTTTACTTAAAGGACAGTAAAAATGTTATCGATTATTCAAAATAATTGGTGCAAAACACGAAAAATGTGATACAATATATTAAGATGTAAAAATGCATTGATCGGAAAGAGTAGCGATCTTACGCGATTTTCAGAGAGAGGGCACCTGTGCTGAAATGCCCTTAAGGCTGCGTGTCGTGAAGTGCGTCCGTGAGCAGGCGAAGGGAAAAAGAGTATCTTCGCACGTTTTCCGCGTTAAGGATAATGAGTTATAAAACGAAGTGGAACCGCGTACTCACGCCTTCGCAGGATGATTTTTTTCTGCGGAGGCTTTATTTTTTTGCGGGAGGTGTTTAAATGTTTGACCGCTTAAAGGAAGATATACAGTCGGTTAAGGACCGCGACCCGGCGGCAACCTCGACCATACAAATATTGCTTTTATACCCGGGGCTTAAGGCCATCAGAATGCACAGAAGAGCTTACTGGTGTTGGAACCACAATATGAAATTTCTCGGCAGATATATTTCTCAGCGAGCCGCCAAAAAGACAGGAATAGAGATTCATCCCGCGGCTAAAATCGGCAGACGCTTTTTTATTGACCACGGCACGGGAGTTGTAATAGGAGAAACCACGGAGATAGGCGATGATGTAACGCTCTATCAGGGAGTAACGCTCGGCGGTACCGGCAAGGATACCGGTAAAAGACATCCTACAATAGGAAATAACGTGCTGATAGGCGCCGGCGCAAAGGTGCTCGGTCCTTTTAAGGTAGGCGATAATACAAATATAGCGGCAGGTGCCGTAGTGCTTGAGGAAATACCGCCGGATTGCACAGCCGTCGGAGTTCCGGCAAGAGTTGTAAAGCATAAGGGCGTGCGTGTCGATTGCCTCGACCAGATTCACATTCCCGACCCCGTATCTCAGGAGCTTTGCAGAATGTCGCACCGCATAGCGCTGCTTGAAAAAGAGCTGAAAAAATATCAAAAAACCGAATACGAAGAACAAAACGAAAGGAATTACGAGGATGAAAATATATAACACGATGTCACGAAAAAAAGAGGAGCTTAAAACCATAACTCCGGGCGAAGTCAAAATCTATGCCTGCGGACCCACCGTTTATAACTATATCCATATCGGCAACGCGCGTCCTCTTTGCGTTTTCGATACGTTCCGCCGTTACCTTGAATACCGCGGCTACAAGGTGAGATTTGTTCAGAATTTTACCGATATTGACGATAAAATAATCAAAAAAGCCATTGAAGAGGGCTCCGATTACAAAACCGTGTCGGAAAAGTATATCAAAGAATATTGGACCGACACAAAGGGTATGAATGTGCGTGAGGCGACCGTTCATCCGAGAGCCACCGAAAATATCGACGAGATAATCGATATCATTTCGACTCTTGTCGAAAAGGGCTATGCATATCCCGTTTCAAACGGTGATGTGTACTTCAGCCCGTCCAAATTTAAGGATTACGGTAAGCTTTCTCATCAGCCGCTTGAGGACCTTGAGGCCGGCGCGAGAATAAATGTCGAGGAGCTTAAAAGAGAGCCCATGGACTTTGCACTTTGGAAGGGCGCAAAGCCGGGCGAGCCGTATTGGGAGTCACCTTGGGGTAACGGCAGACCGGGCTGGCATATTGAGTGCTCGGCAATGGTAAGACGTTTTCTCGGCAAGACCATCGATATTCATTGCGGCGGTCAGGACCTCATATTCCCGCACCATGAGAACGAAATAGCACAGAGCGAGTGCTGCAACGGTGTTCCCTTTGCACATTACTGGATGCACAACGGATATATAAATGTTGACAACGTAAAGATGTCGAAGTCGCTCGGTAATTTCTTTACCGTTCGCGATGTTGCGGAAAAATACGGCTATGAGCCGATACGCTATCTTATGATTTCCTCTCAGTACAGAAGTCCCATAAATTACAGCGTTGACATTATAGAGCAGTGCAAGGCGTCGCTTCAAAGGCTCTATACCTGCCGCGACTCTCTTGATTTCGCACTTCAAAACGCAGAGGACGCTCTCCCCGACAACGCCGAGGAAATTAAAAAGAGCCTTCTCTCTCACAAGGAACGCTTTATAGAGGCTATGGACGATGACCTCAACACCGCCGACGGACTTTCAGCGGTATTTGAGCTTGTCAGAGATATAAACTCAAATGTAATACCCACTTCGTCCAAAGAGCTTTTGATATTTGCAAAAGAACTGTTTTCGGAGCTTACGGGCGTGCTCGGTCTTGTGTACGAGGAAAAGGACAACGACCTTGACGGCAAGGTTGAAGAGCTGATAGCCGCAAGAACCGCTGCGAGAAAGGCGAAGGACTTCGCTAAGGCAGACAGCATCCGTGATGAGATAGCCGCCATGGGCATAGTTTTGGAGGATACTCCGAACGGCGTAAAATGGCACAAAAAATAATATTGATGTGATTTTAAAAGCAGCGACCGACATCGTTTTTACCGTGTCGTCCGCTGCTTTTTTACAAATGTTTACAATCGCCTGTTTTAATTGACATATTTAATGTATAAGTATATAATAAATTAGTTAAATCATAGTGTTTTTTAGGGTGTGTAACGGTGAGAGGCTTTTACAGAGCAGTCAAAAGATTTTTAGATGTCACAGCGTCATTTTTGGGGCTTGTTTTGTTGTCTCCGCTGTTGCTTGCGGTGTCGATATTGATTAAAATCGACAGCCGCGGTCCCGTTATTTTCCGTCAGAAGAGAATAGGCAGAAACGGAAAGGTTTTTGAGATATATAAATTCCGCTCAATGTGCGTCGGAGCGGAAAAAACCGGCTCCGGCGTTTATTCCGGAAAGGGCGACGCCAGGGTTACAAGGATAGGTAAAATTTTACGAGCTACGAGCATAGATGAGCTGCCGCAGCTTTTAAATATTTTAAAGGGCGAGATGAGCTTTGTCGGGCCGAGACCTCCGCTTACATATCATCCGTGGAAATATGAGGAGTATACCGATTTACAAAAGCGTATGTTCGAGGTGCGACCCGGTATAACCGGCTGGGCGCAGGTCAACGGCAGAAAGGACGTCGAGTGGCACAAAAGAATCGAGCTTAACGTTTGGTATGTTGACCATATGTCGCTTTTACTTGACATCAAAATTATGTTTATGACCGCGTTTAAGGTACTTACGAATGCCGACAACGAAAACAGCGGTGCAACCGTAAATAAGAGCACCGAACCGTCAAATGATGCAAAGGTTGTGAAAAAATAATGGCTCTTAAGCTGATGTATCTCACAAACGACCCGAAGATTGCAAAAATCGCACAGGACGTTTCGGTAGACCGAATATTCCTCGACCTTGAAACCCGCGGTAAGGCAGAGCGTCAGGCAAATATGGATACCGTAATATCCCATAACAGCATTGACGACGTGAAAAAGCTCAGCGCGGTTTTAGACAGAACGGAGCTTTTGGTCAGAGTAAATTCGTTTTACGACGGCTCACGTGAAGAAATCAACCGCGTAATAGACGACGGTGCGGATATAGTTATGCTCCCGTATTTTAAGACCGCGGAAGAGGTAAAAGGCTTTACAGACTGCGTCGGAAAAAGGGCAAGGACATGCCTTCTTGTGGAAACGCCCGAGGCGGCGGAGCATTTAGACGAAATTCTTGACGTTCCCGGTATAGACGAAGTGCATATAGGGCTTAACGACTTACATCTCGGCTATAAAATGGACTTTATGTTCCAGCTTGTTGCGGACGGTACGGTGGAAAGACTGTGCCGTAAGCTCCGCGAAAGGGGCATATTTTACGGCTTCGGCGGCGTTGGCAGAGTTCGCAGCGAGGTTATGCTGCCTGCGGAATACATAATAGGTGAGCATTACAGGCTCGGCTCCGGTATGGTTATATTATCGAGAGCCTTTTGCGACGCTTCAAAGCTTCGTGAGGATGAAATCTTTGACAGATTCAATGTCGGCGTCAAAGAGTTTCGTGAATATGAGGGAGTTGTCAAAAATATGAGCTCGGACGAGCTTGCGGAAAATCACGAAAAGCTTGTGGCTTGCGTCAATTCAATAGTTGAGGCAAAAAAGGCTTGCAAGGTCTGAAAAACTTCGTTTTATAATCATTTACAGGGGCATCTTTTAATGAAAATCCTTTTGACCGGTGCATATAAATATACGGAATGTCAGCTTTCACGGCTTAAAGCCTTGGGGGCGGACTTTTTATATGTCGAGGACGAGAGAGAGGAGCTCTCTTTTGACGTTTCGGCTGTTGACGCCGTTGTGTGCAACGGCCTGTTTTTATATAACGACATCAAAAAATTCAAAAATCTTAAATTTATTCAGCTCACAAGCGCGGGGCTTGACAGAGTCCCTGCGGAGTATATAAAAAGTAAAAATATTTCCCTTTTTAACGCAAGGGGTGTTTACAGTGTGCCGATGGCGGAATTTGCCGTTCTCGGTACTCTGTTAATTTATAAGAAGAGCTTTTTCTTTTGCGAAAATCAAAAAAATCACGTTTGGCAAAAAAACAGGGAGCTTTTTGAACTTTGCGGAAAGACCGTTTTGACAGTCGGCTGCGGCTCCGTAGGCAGCGAATGTGCGAGAAGATACAAGGCTTTAGGCTGCCGTGTTTTAGGCGTCGATTTGTACCCGACGGAGAATGAGCTTTACGAAAAAATTTATCCGCTGTCGGTTCTTCCGAGCGTACTTTCGGTTTCAGATGCGGTCATTTTAACGCTGCCGCTTACCGACGAGACGAGAGGGCTGTTTGACGGCGAAATGCTTTCTCATATGAAAAATACAGCCGTGCTTATCAACATTTCGAGGGGCGCGGTGGTTGACGAGGACGCCCTTACGGCGGCACTGTCGGAGAAGAAGCTTTACGGAGCGGTGCTCGACGTTTTTGAAAGCGAACCGCTGTCGCAGGACAGTCCTTTATGGGATATGGAAAATGTCGTTATAACTCCGCACAATTCATTTGTTTCGGAGAAAAATTCGGAGCGGCTGTTTTCCGTGATATACGGTAATTTAAGCGACTTCCTAAAGGGGGACAAGGCAGAGTGAGGTTCATATTGGTTTCGCCGAAAAACAGAACGGCGTATAATTTCAGAGGCGACTTAATAAAGAGAATCATCTCTTGCGGATACGAGGTTATTGTCACGGGCCCCAACAGGGTGGATGTTGAAAAAATCGAGGCTCTCGGTGCACGCTTCGTCGAGATACCTATGAATAAAAACGGAGTAAATCCGAAGGAGGACCTGAAATATCAAAAGGCTCTTTACGAGCTGTTTAAAAAGGAAAAGCCCGATGTGGTTCTCGGGTACACATCGAAGCCCGTAATATACGGCTCCATAGCCGCAAAAAAAGCCGGAGTTCCGCACAAGGTCGCCATGATAACGGGGCTCGGCTATGCGTTTACCGCGCAGACTAAGAAGGCAAAAGCCATAAGAGCCGTTATGTCGGTGCTTTATAAAAAGGCTCTAAACTGTGCCGATACGGTGATATTCCAAAATCCCGACGACAGAGAGCAGTTCGTTTCATCGGGACTTGTTAAATCCGAAAAATGCCGAGTTGTAAACGGTTCGGGCGTCAATACAAACCGTTTTTCCGTTGCGGATTATCCCGATAAAATCACGTTCTTTATGCTGTCGCGCGTTATGTATTCAAAGGGCATACGCGAGTATTTGAGGGCGTGCGAGCTTGTCAAGGAAAAGCACCCCGAGGTCAGATTTATGCTGCTCGGAGCGTGCGAAAATATACAGGATTCTCTGTCAAAGGAGGATTTGGCGCCGTATATCGAAAAGGGAATAATAGAGCATTTCGGCGAGACGGACAGAGTTGAGGATTATTACAAGCAGTGCTCGGTATATGTTTTGCCGTCATATCGCGAGGGCACTCCGAGAACGGTCTTGGAGGCGATGAGCATGGGCAGGGCGATTATAACGACCGACGCACCCGGATGCCGCGAAACCGTGATTGACGGGAAAACGGGTTTTTTGGTTCCCGTAAAAAATGCAGAGGCGGTTGCCGAAAAAATGACGGAATTTATTGAGAATCCCGAGCTCATAAAAACGCTCGGTGCGGCATCGGCGGAATATGCCCGCGAAAAATTCAGCGTTGATAAGGTTAACGATGATATGTGCTGTCATCTTAACATAGAAAGGACGAATAAATATGCAGTTGTATGAAAAGCTCGTTTCGGGTGATGAAAAATTGGCTCTTGTCGGCCTCGGATACGTGGGTATGCCGATTGCCGTTGCGTTTTCAAAGAAGGTTAAGGTTGTAGGCTTTGACCTCAATGCAAAGAAAATAGAGCTTTACAAGAACGGCATAGACCCGACCAATGAAGTCGGCAACGAGGCTGTTAAGAATTGCTCTGTCGAGTTTACGGCGGACGAAAGCAAGCTCAAGGAGGCAAGGTTTATAATTGTTGCCGTGCCTACTCCCGTAAACGACGACCACACCCCCGACCTTACACCGGTAGAGGGAGCGAGCGAAATTGTCGGCAGAAATCTTACAAAAGGCTCGGTAGTTGTATATGAGAGCACCGTTTATCCCGGCGTTACCGAGGATATTTGCGTGCCGATACTCGAAAAAGAGTCGGGGCTTAAATGCGGTACGGACTTTAAAATCGGTTACAGTCCCGAGAGAATAAATCCCGGCGACAAGGTACACCGCCTTGAGACAATAACCAAAATAGTAAGCGGTATGGACGATGAAACTCTTGATACCGTGGCGAAAACCTATGAGCTTGTCGTAAAGGCAGGCGTACACAGAGCTGAGAGCATCAAGGTTGCCGAGGCTGCAAAGGTTATTGAAAACAGCCAGAGGGATATAAACATTGCGTTTATGAATGAGCTGTCAATAATCTTCAACAAAATGGGCATAGATACAAAATCCGTTTTGGAGGCGGCAGGCACAAAGTGGAATTTCCTCAAATTCTATCCCGGACTTGTCGGCGGACACTGCATAGGCGTTGACCCCTATTACCTTACATACAAGGCCGAGGAAATGGGCTATCACAGCCAGATTATTCTCTCCGGCAGACGCATAAACGACGATATGGGCAAATATGTAGCCGAAAACACCGTTAAAAATCTTATAAAGGCGGATGTCCCGGTAAAAAACGCAAAGGTTGCGATTCTCGGCTTTACGTTTAAAGAAAATTGCCCCGACACGAGAAATACGAAAATTATCGACATTTACAATGAGCTTCGCGAGTACGGAATAACCCCGGTAATAGCTGACCCTGAAGCTGATGCTGACGAAGCAAAGCGTCTTTACGGAATTGAATTTATCGATATTAACGATATAAAAAATTGCGATGCCGTAATACTTGCCGTTGCTCATGAGCAGTTTAAAAATCTCGGGCAGGCCGATTTTGACAAAATGTTCAAATCGGGCCGTAACGAAGAAAAGGTGCTTGTTGATATTAAAGGGCTGCTTTCTCGTAAAGAATACGAAAACGCAGGATATATTTATTGGAGACTATAATTTAGCTGAAGCTACCGCTATTTATCAAAACTCTTATTTTTCTAAAAAAGGAAACGTTAAAATGAATTACGAGTCATTCAAAAATGCTGCTGTTATAAAAGATATACTTAAAAAAAAGCCACAATACCGTGAATGTCTGTTTTCGAGGGGATATTTAATAACCAAAGACGAGAATATAAGTCTTTCTGATTATCCGTTCTATTCGCTTTGGAACAGTGAAAAGGTCTGCGGCTTCGATGTAATTGTACATAAGGATCAGGATTATACCGTTTATTCCGAAAAAGAGGAAAAACTTGTTTTGATAGGCCATGCGTACAATCCGTTTAACGGAGTTTATGACGAAAAGGAGCTGCTCAAGCAAGCAGCCGAGGCGTATGAAAAAAGCAGGGATGAATTTTTTGAATGTATAAATGATTGGACAGGAATTTTTGTTGTTTTTGTCTTTGATGGCGACAGAGTAATAGGAGTACAGGACTGTTCGGGCATAAAGGCTCTTTATTACGGTAATATCGAGGGTAAGGTATGCTTTACCTCTCACCCTCAATTGGTTGCAGACATTTATTCGCTTAAAATGGATCCATTCGTTAAAAAGTTGGTAACAAATCGCTTTTATAATATAGGAAATCGCTATTTGCCGGGTGATTTGTCGCCGTTTAGCGAGCTTAAAAGGATAGGCGCAAATGTTTATCTTGAATACTTCGCAGATAATTTTGAAATAAAACGTTTTTATCCCGTAAAGCCTTTGGAGCTTTGCAAAACACAGGAGGAATACGAGCTTGGCATTAAAAAAGCTTATGAAATTTTACATAAGAACATAGAGCTTGCTTCTGAAAAATGGGAAAGCTGTGCCATTTCTCTTTCCGGCGGTACGGACAGCAAAACAACCCTTGCTTGTGCGAACGGACTTTATGACAGATTTCAATTTTTTAGCTTCCAGTCCAAAGATACCGAGATTACGGATTCCGAAGCTGCTCATGCCATTTGTGAAAAGTTAGGCTTGAAGCACAATGTTTATCCCATTCCCGCAGAAAACAGCGAGATTGAGGATTTCGATGAGCTTAAAGCAATAATTATACATTCATACGGATATGTGCGTGGACTTGCTGACAATGAGATAAGAAAGCATATTTGTATGTATAGATGGCACTATTTTGACACAGAAATCAAGTCGTGGATTTCGGAGATAGTAAGGGTCTTTTTTGAGAGAAAATACGGTATGAAATTTCCTGACAGGCTTACGCCGAGGCATTTCAGTATCCTTCAGACAAGATATTTTGCTTCGCCGTCTCTGCTTAGAAAATCTGACAAAATCTACGGCGAATACATGAAAAAATTTGACTTGGAAAAGCCAAAATTCAACTTTGAGCACACTGACTTGTATTATTGGGAAGTAAGAATGAGCAGTTGGGGTATGATGGTAACTCAAAGTCTGGATCTTTGCCACAGAATAACATTTCCCTTTAACAACAGGCGGCTTGTGGAGCTTATGCTCACACTTCCGAGGGAATATAGAAAAAGCGACAAGGCGCATCAGGACATTATTAAATATGCCAACAAAGAAATATACGACGCTGACATCCATATTCTCAATAATTATTTCCATTCGGGCAGGATAATGCTTGAAAAAATTTACTTTAAGTATCGTACTTTCTTAAAAAAATAGAAAAGAAGGAGAAAATCTAAATGGGTTTTACCGAAATAAAATTTCCGTCGGATACGCTGTTTCTTGTAACGGGTGCGGCGGGCTTTGTCGGCTCGAATCTTTGTGAAGCAATACTAAATATGGGCTATAAGGTCAGAGCGCTTGACGACCTATCGACCGGCAAGCAAAAAAATGTTGATATGTTCCTCGGCAATCCGAACTATGAGTTTATAAAAGGCGACATTAAAGACCTTGACACCTGTATGAAGGCATGCGAGGGCGTGGACTTTGTTCTCAATCAGGCTGCTTGGGGAAGCGTTCCGAGAAGCCTTGAGATGCCGCTGTTTTATTGCAAAAACAATATTGAGGGAACGCTCAATATGCTCGAAGCGGCAAGACAATGCGGTGTTAAAAAGTTTGTATATGCATCTTCTTCGTCCGTATACGGCGACGAGCCGCACCTACCCAAAACCGAGGGCAGAGAGGGTAATCTTCTTTCTCCGTATGCTCTGACAAAGCGCTGCGACGAGGAATGGGCAAAGCTCTATACAATGCACTACGGGCTTGATACCTACGGAATGAGATATTTTAACGTATTCGGCAGACGACAGGATCCCGATGGTGCTTATGCGGCTGTTATTCCGAAATTTTTAAAACAGCTTATGCACGGTGAAGTGCCGACGATAAACGGTGACGGCAAGCAGAGCCGAGACTTTACTTATATCGACAATGTTATTGAAGCGAACCTCAAAGCTTGTCTTGCTTCTCACGAGGCGGCAGGCAATGCGTTTAATATCGCCTACGGCGGCAGAGAGTACCTTATAGACATTTATTACGGTCTTACAAAGGCACTCGGCGTTGACGTCGAACCGAATTTCGGCCCGGACAGGAAGGGCGACATAAAGCACTCAAACGCCGATATTTCAAAAGCGAGAAAGCTCCTCGGCTATGACCCCGATTACAGCTTCCAAGACGGCATCAAGCTTGCTATCGAGTGGTATAAGGAGAATTTGTAATGGCGACATTAAAAAGTGTGGTAAAGTCAAGAGATACTCGTAATTTTATAATGAGAGTATTGAGATTTATTCCGACACCGATATATATAAGCTTATACTATTGGGCTGCAACGGGCAAGTGGCCGGATTTAAAGCACCCCACGTATTTTAACGAGAAGCTTCAATGGATGAAAATACATGAAGATTATACAAAATACCGTGATTATGCGGACAAGATAAAGGTGCGCGACATAATAGAAGAGAAGATCGGCGACGGATATATGTTTCCGATGCTCGGTAAATGGAAAAGCTTTGACGAAATAGACTTCGACTCTCTCCCCGAAGAATTTGTGCTTAAATGTAATCACGATTCGGGCAGTGTTAATGTAATTCGCAATAAGTCAGAACTTACAAAGGAAGATTTGGAATCTTTGCGTAAGTTTTATACTTCAAGATTAAAGCAGGATTTTTACGATTACGGCAGAGAACCCTGCTACAAGGGTATCGACAGATACATTTTCGCCGAGAAATTTATGAAAGACCCGTCCGGAGACGATGGCGGAATAAAAGACTATAAGTTTTTCTGCTTCAACGGAAAGCCCGAAATAATGTTTATTGCGACAGACCGCGCTACGGATGTCAAATTTGACTTTTTCGATATGGACTTCAACCATCTCGACATAACAAACATTCATCCTCAATCCGGAAAAGTAATTGAGAAGCCGGAAAAATTCGACGAAATGAAGGCACTGGCGGAAAAACTGTCTGAGGGCATTAAATTTGTCAGAATCGATTTGTTTGAGTTGGGCGGAAAAATTTATTTCAGCGAGTTCACATTTTTCCACGGCGGAGGATTTAACCGTTTTTATCCCGTGGAATGGGAGACAAGGCTTGGTAATCTTATCGATATAAATACAAAGTAACGAGGAACGATGATGAGAGTATTATTTGTTTCGTCTTCGCCTATTAACACGCAAACAAGTATCGGAAATACATTTTTGAATTTATTTGACGGCTTTGACGCGGAGCTTTACAGTGTTTACAGCAGAACAGGTTATCCCGACAAAAAAATCAAAAGCGCTTTTTGCATTGCCGAAACTCAGCTTGTTAAAAACATATTTAACAGCAAAAAAATCGGCAAAAAGGTCGAGAATTACGAAGGAACTTCGTCGGAAGACAAGAGCGCTCAAAAATTAGAGACCTCGGTTAAACTCAATCCGTCGCCGCTTAAATATATTGCAAGGGATATGGTTTGGAAGCTTGCGCCGTGGAAAAACAAAAATCTGAAAGCTTACATAGAAGAAGTAAATCCCGATTTGATTTTTTCCGTCCTCAGCAGCAATTCCGCGGTTAACGATATGATAGCTTATGCCGCTAAGGTTTCGGGTGCAAAAGTGATTTTGTATGCTTGGGACGATAATTACAGTTATCCTTATTCAAAATCTCCGCTTTTACGTACGGTGCACTTTTTTCGGCGTAAAATGATGAGGAAAACCGCGGCATTGGCGTCGGATTTATTTGTAATATCGGATATCCAAAAACGTGATTACGAAAAGATTTTTGCAAGGGATTGTAAGGTAATTACAAAGGGCGCGGATTTTTCAAAGCGCGAAGAAAAACCAGTTTTGCACAATAACCCGCTAAAAATTTTGTATGCCGGAAACCTTGCCTTGGGTCGTGCGGAAACAATTTCGAATATTACAAAGGCACTTGAAAAAATCAATCGTGACGGCAAAAAGGCGGAACTCAGGATATATTCGGCGACTCCGCTAACCGACGAGCAGAAAAAGACGATAGCGGATTCAAGTAATTCGTTTTTTATGGGAAGTGTTTCTGCTCTCGAAGTACAGAAGCTTCAAAGCGAAGCCGACATACTGGTTCACGCCGAAAGCTTTAAAGAGGAGTATTTTAATCTAATCCATTACTCTTTTTCGACAAAGCTCGTTGACTGTTTTCACAGCGCCAAATGTATTTTTGCCGTCGGATCCGAAAAAGCGGCTTCAATTGACTGCCTTATAAAAAATGACGCCGCGGTCGTTGCAAAAAGTGATGATGAAATATATGAGAAATTAAATTTGCTCGTCAACAACAAGAGCATGATTGACGAATACTCGGAAAAAGCTTGGAAATACGGCAAAAAATCTTTTAATCGTATTGAAATTCAGAGGACGCTTAATGAAAGCATAAAAAAAGTTTTATAAGGGAGGGAAAAGGATGTCCGTATATTTACTGAATATCGCACTCATATTTATATGGGCATTCTTTTTGCTTAAATACAAGCCGAGTAAGAACAAGAAAAAAGCATTTTGTGCGATTGCCTGTGTTCAGTGGGTAATTTTATCCGGACTTAGAGGAATGACGGTTGGAGCGGATACAATAGAATATCGTAGGGGGTTTAACAGGGTAAATATAACCTCTTGGCACAGGATTATTACAGACATATCTGCTTATATCGGCGGAGCGGAAATAAAGGACCCGGGGTATGCGCTTTTTGTAAAGATATTTCAAGTTTTTTCCACGAATTACCAGCTGTACCTTGTCTTTATAGCCGTTTTGTTTATGATACCTATGGCAATATGGATTTATAAGAACTCTTCAATGCCGTGCCTCAGCTTTATTATTTTTTCAACGTTGTTTTACTCGTTTTATGCGGTTACGGGTATAAGGCAAACAATAGCGACATCGCTTGTTGTATTTATCGGATATGAATTTATAAAAAAGAAAAAGCCGATACCGTTTTTGATTTTGGTATTTTTATCTTTCTTTATACATAAGTCGTGCATTTGCTTTTTACCGTTTGTATTTTTCGCGCACAAAAAAATTACATGGCGATATGTCGGAATCTTTTCCGCAATAACCGCTGCTTTCCTAATTTTCGGCAAAACCCTGTATGAGCCGTTTGCCGAATTCGTCGGATATGACGTAGAAGAAGAGTATTTGCTTGACACATACTCATATACGCTTGTTATTTGCCTTTTAACGGTTGCGGCATTCGTTTTGTACCGCTTCATTAAAAATAATACGAGCGAAGAAAAGTTCAAGGCTCTTTACAATGCGGCGTTATTTGCGACGGCTTTTACGCTTATGACGTTGCGAAATCAGTCGTTTATGCGTGTTCAACAGTATTATGCGCTTTTTTTGATGCTCCTTGTTCCGGAATTTGTAAGAGCATTTAACAAACGGTGGCAGCCCGTGGTTTATGCTGCCGGAGTAGGCATTTTGATACTTAAACTTATACTAAATCACCCGTATTACGCATTCTTTTGGCAGTAATTTGAAATGGTCGATAAGCGGAAAAATGATACTGAGAACAGCAATAAGTAAGGATTGATATTATGAGAGTTTTACAGGTTAATGCGGTTAATGCCATACGGAGCACGGGGCGAAATTGCGATGAAATGTCATATTATATAAAGGTTCATGACGGAGGGTGTTTTACGGCTTATTCCGACGGACCGCATACGGAGAATTCATATCGAATTTCTTCCGTATTCGAATGTAAAAAGCATGCGGTTTTGTCGCGTATAACAGGATTGCAAGGGTATTTTTCACCGAAATCAACGGCGCATCTTATTAATATTATCAAGGAAGTCAATCCCGATATAGTAAATCTCGGCAACCTACATGCAAATTATCTCAATATTATCCAATTGCTTGAATTTCTCGCCGAGAATAACATACCGACGGTTTTGGTGCTGCATGACTGTTGGCCTTTTACAGGAAAATGCACGCATTATACGGTCAAGGACTGTTTAAGGTGGCAGACCGGATGCTTTGATTGTCCGAGCTTACGTGAGGACAATAAGAGTTGGCTTTTTGACCGCACTTCAAAAATGTGGAATGATAAAAAAAGGCTGTGGCTTTCCATACCGAATTTGGCGGTTGTCGGAGTTTCGGACTGGATTACGAACGAAGCAAAAAAATCTCCGATGTTTAAAAATGCAAAAATAATCAGAAGAATTTGCAACTGGATAGACTTGGACGTTTTCAAACCGGCAAATGCCGACGATATAAGAGAGAAGTACGGCTTGACCGATAAAAAAATAATTCTCGGTGTCTCAAGCGCATGGAGCCGAAAGAAAGGTCTCGATACTTTCTTAAAGGTTGCCGATCGCCTCAAAAAAGACGAAATTATGCTGCTCGTCGGCAATATGCCGAAAATCAGTCTGCCGAAAAACGTCATATCCGTTGCCGCTACCGATAGCGTAAACGAGCTTGTAAAGTATTACAATGCGGCGGATGTGTTTTTGCAGCTGTCGGAGGAGGAAACCTTTGGCAAGGTGGTTGCGGAAGCACTTGCCTGCGGAACTCCGGTTGTGACAAACGGTTATACCGCAAATCCGGAGCTTGTAAATGCCTCGTGCGGCTGTATCGCAAAGGATTTGTCTCCCGACGGGGTTTACTCGTCTGTAGAGAAGGTGCTTGAGAGCGGCAAAAAGGCATATTCCGATTTTTGTATTGAGTTTGCAAAAGATAATTTTGACGGCGAGAAAAATATGGGGGAATATTTGAAATTGTATCGTGAGATGTCCGACTTAAAAAATAACGGATAATCAAAATTCACCGAAGCATTTTGTTTTTTGAAGGTGCAGTATGAAAAGAATTTTCTATTTGGGCTATTACAATCTGCCGGATTCCGGAGCAAATTTTGCTCTGTCCGCAGTAAATAAAATGGATTATATAATAAGTGCCGTCGAGAGCCTCAATATGTCGGTGAACGTAGTATCCGCAACCACTCGCAAGGACGGTAAAAAAGCCAAGGGCGAAATCAAAAAAATCGGAAAAAATTCAACACTGAAAACCTTCGGCAATTATCTCGGGAAAAGCAAAATCAGCCGCTTTATCGGTCAAAAACGCTTAAAGCGAGAGTTGAAAAAATATTTAAAAGAAAATATTAAGCCGAATGACACTGTAATAATTTACCATTCGCTCGGTTATTGCGACTTATATAAATGGATTTACGAAAAGCTTAAAGCCAACGTAATATTGGAAATCGAAGAGATTTATACCGATGTAGTCAAGCAAAAACATATTGACAATGAGCAAGAAAGAAAAACGTTCGAATACGCAAACGGTTATATTTTTCCCACTGAGCTGTTAGACAAAACGGTAAACACAAAGGGCAAACCGAGTACGATAATATACGGTACGTACAAAATCGAAAAGCGTTATGAAAAAATCTTTAACGATAATAAAACACACGTTGTCTACGCCGGCACATTTGACCCGAATAAGGGCGGGGCAATAGCGGCAATCGGTGCAGCCCGCTTTCTTAACGGTAATTATCATATTCATATCCTCGGCTTCGGAAAGCAGAGCGAAATTGATTATGTCAAAAGCAAAATTGAGGAAACCGCAAAAAAGACCGATGCCGAAATCAGCTATGACGGATTACTGTCGGGCGAAGAATATATCAGATTTATCCAGAGCTGCGATATAGGCTTAAGCACTCAAAATCCCGACGCCCAATTTAACGCTACTTCGTTTCCGTCTAAGATACTTTCGTATATGTCGAACGGCCTCAGGATTGTCAGCGTAAGAATACCCGCAATAGAAAAGTCGGCCGTCGGAGAGTATATACATTATTATGACGAGCAGACGCCGGAAAGCATAGCCGCTGCCGTAATGTCGGTTGATTTTAACGACGGATATGACAGTAGAAAGAAAATCGCCGAGCTCGACAAGACTTTCACCTGTGATTTAAATGCAATGCTCGAAGAGCTAAGCGAAAAAAACGAAACGGTATTGCAGGCACACAGATAAGAAATTAAAATATGAGAATAAAAAACGAGAATTTTTAGATTAAGGACATTTAATTATGGAAAATCAAGTAAAGTTTAAAGCAAAAACAGATGTTCCCGTTTTGCTGATTTTTTTCTCAAGAAGTGAACAATTCCAATCGGTTTTTGACGAGGTGAAAAAAGCCAGACCGTCAAAGCTGTATCTGTATCAGGACGGGGCAAGAGAAGGCAATGAGTCTGACAGAATCGGCGTTGAAAAATGCAGAGCAACAGCGGCAGATGAAAATATTGATTGGGATTGTGAGGTTCATCGTTTTTATCAGGAAAAAAATGTAGGCTGCGATCCCTCGGAATTTATAGCGCAAAAATGGATGTTTGAAACCGAAGAAATGGGTATTGTTCTTGAGGATGACGATGTGCCGTCGCAGTCTTTTTTCCCTTTTTGCAAAGAACTGCTGGAAAGGTATAAGGACGACAAGCGTGTAAATATGATTTGCGGTATGAACAACAATGATATTTCAAAGCACGTTAACGCGAGCTTCCTTTTCACAAAGAAGGGCTCTATATGGGGTTGGGCCTCGTGGAAAAGGGTGCTTGATACATGGGATGAACACTATACATGGCTTGACGATGAAGAAAAACTGAATATAATTAAAACACAATTAACAAATGAAGAATATGAATCGTTCATTGCCACGGCCAAGCAGCACAAGAACACGGGCAGAGCGCATTATGAATCTATCAATGCCGCCGCTATGTTTATAAACGAGAGTTTAAATATCGTACCGAAATATAATATGATAACCAACATAGGTATTTCGCAAACCACGACTCATTCCGTTTCTGATTTGAGATTGCTGCCGAAGAGAACACAAAGGCTTATGTACAAAAAAAGATATGAAATCGAGTTCCCGTTAGTTTATCCGAAGTCCGTACAAAGAGATTACAAATTTGAAAAGCAGATGACTCCGAACAAGCTTGAAAGAATCGGGATGAAGGCAGAATCGTTGGCGAGAAGCTTTGTGTATTTGGGCTTCAAAAAGACGGTTAACAGAATCCGAAAAAAAGTAAACGGCAGATAAAATATTCTCTCTTTCCTATGGTATTAAAAATGACAGACAAAAAAACAAGCGACGCATTATATGTTATAAAGTCCTTTGCGATACTTTCGGTAATAGCCGCACATATGGGCTTTGTAACGCCGGAAAACGTCGGCAGCTTTTCGACAGCTGAATCAATAAGACTTGCATTGGGTCAAACAGGTGTGCCCATATTTTTTATTGTATCCGGCTTCTTTTATAAACGCCGTAAAGGCGATGCAAAGGAATTCTGGACAAAGAAAGCAAAAACGCTGATAGTTCCTTGGCTTTTATTCGGCGTGCTTACATTTACGGTGAGCATGGTGACAACCGGTAAATATGTTAACGTTCCTTTTGAACTGGTTAAATGGGTTTTGGGTATAGGAACGTGGTTTTGGTATATGCCGGTTCAAATTGTCTTATTTGCCGTGTTCAAATTCATCAAAAAGGATGTAGGACTGTATATATCTATGGCTGTTTCGATTGTTTCCGTAGTTCTCACCGTTTTGGGCAGGATTCCAAGTGAAATAATCAACCAATATCTTAATGTATTTAATTGGCTCGGCTTCTTTGCTTTAGGGATTTTAATCAGTCGGCACCAAAGCATGACAAGACTTGTCAATATGCCGATTTTCATCATCAGCTTTTTAGTATTTGCCTTGTCGGCCGCATTGACGGTATATTTTAAAGACGGTGAGGTTACTTATGCAAATCGTTTTTGCCTGTTGGTTGAGCTGAGCGGATTTTTGTTCTGCCTTAATTTATCTTATGCTTTGTCAGGCTTCGGGCTGCTGAAGGATATAGGCAAAAAATCATTTTTTATATATTTGGCTCACATGCAGATTGCAGGCGTAATTAACACTCGCTTGCCGTATAATACGATATTTTTTATTCTGCGACCGGTTATTGCATTGGCAGTTGTGTATATCGGCGCAAAGATTGCAGAGCTTATACTAAAAAAATTAAAACTGTCTAAGCTGAATTTTTTAATCGGCCTAAAGTAGAGGAGCAGTTAATGAACAGTTCTAAACAGATTAAGCTCGGAGCTTTAATTTCATATTTTGCCATTGCATTTAATATAGTGGCGGGGCTTATCTACACGCCGTGGATGATAAGCAAAATAGGGCAGAGCAACTACGGGCTTTACACACTTGCAACCTCTGTAATATCTATGTTCGTAATGGATTTCGGTATGGGCGCGGCCGTGACGAGGTTTTTGTCGCGTTACAATGCGATGGGCGATAAAAAGGCTGCAAACGATTTCCTCGGCCTTATATATAAATTGTATTTAGCCATAGACGCCGTTATTTTTGCGGTGCTTATATGCGTCTATTTCTTTGTCGATAAGATATACGCAAATCTTACTCCGGACGAGCTTTCCGTGTTTAAGGTGCTTTACATAATAGTTGCCTCTTTCAGCGTGATTTCGTTTCCCTTTACAAATCTCAACGGAATCCTGACCGCATACGAGAAATTTGTGCCGCTGAAGGCGTGCGATTTATTCAATAAGGTGTTTATCATAGTCGGTATGGTTATTGCACTTCACTTCGGCTATGGAGTGTATGCGCTTGTAACCGTAAATGCCATTGCAGGGCTTATAATAATACTCTTTAAGCTCATTATCATTAACCGCGGAACCGATATAAAAATAAATTGGAAATATTTTGATAAGGACTCGTTAAAGGATATTTTCGGCTTTTCGGTTTGGACTACCGTAAGCAGCATAGCGCAAAGGCTTATATTCAATATAACGCCGTCCATAATAACCGCGGTGTCTGTTACGGGCTCCGTAGGCGTTGCCGTATTCGGGCTTGCCACAACGGTTGAGGGATACGTCTATACATTTTCAACTGCGATAAACGGTATGTTTATGCCGCGAATTTCAAGGATTATTTCCGACGGCAAGAGGGAAGAGGAGCTTATGCCCCTTATGATAAGAATCGGCAGAATTCAAATAATGATAGTCGGACTTTTAACTGTGGGCTTTATTTCTTTGGGAAAATCGTTTATAATAGATATTTGGGATAAGCCGGATTTTGCACAAAGCTATATTTGCGCCGTGCTTTTGATAATTCCGAGCCTTTTCTTCCTGCCGCTTCAGATAGGCAATACCACGCTTATAGTTGAAAACAAGGTAAGGCTTGAAGCGATGGTTTTGCTTGCAACAGGTGTAGTAAATATCGTACTGTCGCTGGTGCTTTCAAAATACTATGCGGCTGTCGGTGCTTCGGTTTCGATATTCATAGCATATATGCTCAGAAACGTGCTTATATGCAGAATATTTAAAAAGCACCTGAAGCTCGATATGGCGGAATTTTTCAAGAAGTCATATTTAAAGCTTTTGCCGTATCTTGCAATCACTATGGTAATAGGCCTTTTGGCGGAGCACTTTAATCCTTTGGCGCACGGCTATCTCAGGTTCCTTATAAACGGAATAATTGTTGTGGCTGTGTTCTTTGTGCTTATGCTGTGCTTCGGAATGAACGATTACGAAAAGAGTTTGCTTTTCGGAACCTTAAAAAAGATTTTCAGAAGGCTGAAGCGTGCTTAATTTACTTTGTCGGATCACAGCGGAAAATGTGTCCGATTGCATAATTTATGAGAATTGAGGATAAGAAAATGAAAATTGCAGTTGCGGGAGTAGGTTATGTCGGACTTTCAAATGCAGTACTGTTGTCACAATATAATCATGTAGTCGCTTTTGACATAAGCGAAGAGCGTGTTGATATGGTAAACAGGCGCATATCTCCGATAGTTGATGACGAAATTGAAAGATATTTAAAGGAAAAAGAGCTTGATATTGTCGCCACAACGAATGCCGAAGAAGCATTTTCCGATGCCGAGTTTGTTATTGTATCAACTCCTACCGATTACGACCCGAATAAAAGCTATTTTGATACCTCCTCCGTTGAGAGCGTTATAGAGACCGTATTAACGGTGAATCCGAGTGCGACCATCGTAATCAAATCTACCGTACCGGTAGGGTACACGTCGAGCGTCTCGGAAAAGTTTAATTGTAAAAACATTATTTTTTCTCCGGAGTTTTTAAGAGAGGGCAGAGCACTTCACGACAATCTATATCCGAGCCGTATAATCGCCGGAGTGGTAAGTGAAGAAATGCGTCCTGTGGCGGAGAGGTTTACGTCTCTCTTAAGCGAAGCGGCCGAAAAAAAGGACGTTTCGGTGCTTATTATGAATTCCACAGAGGCAGAGGCTGTTAAGCTTTTTGCCAATACATATCTTGCACTGCGTGTTGCTTATTTCAATGAGCTTGACACCTACGCCGAGGTCAGAGGGCTCAATTCCAAAGCCATAATCGAGGGCGTAGGACTCGACCCGAGAATCGGCACGCACTACAATAACCCGTCCTTCGGTTACGGCGGATATTGTCTCCCGAAGGATACCAAACAGCTTCTTGCAAATTATAACGACGTGCCGAATAACATAATTTCGGCAATTGTTGCCGCAAACAGAACGCGTAAGGATTTTATTGCCGAGAGAATAATTGCAATGAACCCCGAAAAAGTCGGCATATATCGCCTTACGATGAAATCTCAGAGTGATAATTTCCGCCAATCGGCAATACAAGGCGTTATGAAGCGCATAAAGGCAAAGGGCATAGAGGTAGTGGTTTACGAGCCGGCACTTAAAGAGGACACCTTCTTTAACAGCCGAGTGGAAAAGGATATAGATAAATTCAAAAAAGAATGTGACGTTATTATCGCCAACAGATACAACGAGGATATTGCGGACGTAATGGATAAGGTCTATACGAGAGATCTTTTTTTCAGAGATTAAAGGTATAGCTAAAAAAATTTAAGGGGTGAGGCAATGAAGGTTTTACAAATAAATGCCGTATACAATTTGAGCAGTACGGGCAGAACCACTACGGAGCTGCACCTTGCCATGCTTAATAAGGGTATAGATTCCTATGTTGCTTATTCTAAAACAAATAAGCCTGGCGACGCCCGGCTTTACCATATCGGCTCACCGCTTGACGTAAAGCTGCACGGGCTTTTTTCCCGAATTTCCGGAGAACAGGCATATTTTTCTCACATTGCAACAAAAAAACTCATAAAGCATATTGACGCTGTTTCGCCGGATGTGGTTCATCTCAGAAATCTGCACGGCAACTTTATAAATTTCCCGATGCTGATGGATTATCTTGCAAAAAAAGACATAGCCGTTGTCGTGACATTTCACGATTTTTGGTTTATAACCGGGAAATGCGTTTATTTCACGGAGAGCCGATGTGACAAATGGCAGTACGGTTGCGGAAATTGCCCGAACCTAAAGGATGGAAATCCCACTTGGTTCTTTGACCGAACCGAAAAGCTTCTCAGAGACAAAACCGAGCTTTTCGGGGAAATCAATCGTCTTGCTTTAATAGGTGTATCAAACTATGTTACAAACGAAGTCAAAAAGTCTCCGATAGCCAAGAAAGCGGAGATTGTTAAAACTATATATAACTGGATAGATTTCGATAAGTTTTATCCTCGCGACACAGGCCGCGCGCGTGAAAAGTACGGGCTCAACGGCTTTACCGTAATCGGAATTTCCGCGGTTTGGTCCGACAGAAAAGGCTTGAAGAGCTTTATAAGGCTCGCCGAAGCGTGTCCCGAAATAACGGTGGTTTTGGTCGGCAGCCTCAAAGAAAATACCGTTTTGCCGAAAAATATAACGGCCGTTTCCGCCACATCATCTACCGATGAGCTTGCGGAGCTTTATTCGGCCGCTGATGTTTTCATCACATTTTCACTTGAGGAAACCTTCGGAAAGGTCTCCGCGGAGGCTCTCTCCTGCGGTACGCCGGTAATATGCTACGATTCTACCGCCAATCCCGAAATAGTAGGCGACGGCTGCGGTTACGTAGTACCGAAAAACGATTTTGAAGGAATTTTAAATGCCGTAAAAAAAGTGCGTGAAAACGGCAAAAACAGTTATTCCTCGGCGTGCGTAAATTTTGCGCATAACAGATTCGATAAAAATATGCTTATTGACCGATATATTGACGTATATAAACAGCTGTCAAAACCGTCACCGGAGGGAAAAGAATGAAAAATGTTATTCTCATAACCAATTCTTTCCCGTTCGGGATAGTTGAGGCAGGCTTTTTAGCACCCGAATATGAGGTGCTGAAAGAAAAAGCCGACGTATACACTGTAACAAGGAATACAAAGGACGAGATGACGACCTCGGTTCCCGAGGACAGAGTATTCAGATATGCGTCGCACTACGGAAAGAGCGTTTTTGTTTATTTTTTAAAAGCGTTGGTTTCTCCCATGTATTACAGAGAGCTCGCATATTTAAAGCGCGAAAAAAAGCTTGCTTTTTCAAATGCGAAGCGTGCGTTAAAGACGCTTATGAGAGCTTTCCACTTTGAGACTTTTCTTAAAAAAGTCAGAAGCAGGGCGGACGGAGAGTGCGTGCTTTATACATATTGGAATGACTATACGGCATTGGCGGCAGCTCTTGCCGCAAAAAACGGCGACAGGGTTGTTTCGAGAATACACAGAGCCGATTTATATCTCAATGAGGGTAACGGATACTATATCCCCTATAAAAACGAGATTGCAAGACGAATAGACAAGCTTGTTTTTATAAGCCGTGACGGTATGGATTATTACCGTGAAAATTTTGAGATTGATGACAGTAAGTGTCTTCTCTCCTACCTCGGAGTAAAAGAGGGCAAAAGGCCGGAAAGACCTTGCGCTGACGGTCCGATTAAAATTTTAAGCTTTTCGTATATGTCACCGGTTAAGCGCGTAGACAGAATAATCGATGCCCTGTCCTTGACAGACGGCATAAAAGCGGAATGGACTCACATAGGCTCCGGTATGCTTGCCGATGAACTAAAAGAAAAGGCAGAGCGTGAGCTCAAAGGAAAAGAAAACATCAAATACGAGCTTAAAGGATATATGAATCACGACGATGCCATGGAGTATATATCAGATAATTCATTTGATTTTCTTTTGAACGTGTCATCCTCGGAAGGCTTGCCCGTAACGATGATGGAGTGTATGGCAAGAGGTATGCCGGTTATGGCAACTGATGTCGGCGGTGTTTGCGAAATAGTCGAAAACGGCAAAAACGGATTTATGCTAAAGCCGGATTTTACCGACGGCGAGCTTGTGAGTGCCATAAAAGCGTATGCGGAAATGTCCGCAGACGAGCGGCGAAAAATGAGCGACTGCGCATATAAAAAATGGCAGGAATGCTTTGACTGCCGAAAAAACTATCTCGAATTTTGCGAAGAGATATTATCCCTTTAAAAGTATCTGAAAGTGAAGTAAAATATGCTCTGTATTGTTTTGTTATTCTTCGGATTTGCGGTTATAAATCCGATCTTCAACAAAAAAACATATAAAATATATCTGCTGCTTTTTGCGGTTGCTTTGGCATGCCTTGCGTGGTTCACAAAGCCCGATTATACGATGGACCTATACAGAGCGTATGGGCAGCTTGATTTATTCAGGCAGATTTCCTTCGGCAAGGCTTATTCGTATTACGGTGCGAGCAACCCCTTGACGCTTGTGTATTATTATGCTCTTGCGAGAATTTGCCCGGAAAACGGCTTGCTGCCGGCCCTTACCGTATTCATCGTGTACGGTTTTTCGTTTGCACTGCTTTATAAAGCAGCTATGAGGTTCGACTCGACAAAAAAAGAGATGAATATGGCGCTGTTGTTCTTTATGGCGAACTTCAATTACTTCTATGTTATTGACAACACACGTATTTACATCTGCTTTGCCGTGCTCGCTTACTTTATGTATGTGGATATAGTCGAAAAAAAGCATCGCATTTTCTGCTTTCTCGTATATGCGGCTCTGTGTTATTTTCACTACGGCATATTGCCGTTTGTGCTTATAAGAATAGTGCTTCTGCTTATCAAAAAGACATCGCCGATTGTGAAAAAGGCTTTTATTGTAATACTTCCGGTGCTTATTTTTGCAGCAAACAAAATCGTGATTGCTCTCGGCTCCGCAAGCGACGGACTTTTGGGTACGGTAGAGAAAAAGGTTTCGGGCTACAGCGATTATGAGGTGTTCGGTATCTGGCAGTTTTCAATGTCGATTGTAAGGCTTGTCTTGGCTCTTGTTATAATGTTGCTTTCTATGACGATAACGGAAAGCCTCTTAAAAAAGAAAAATACCGACGGGCTTCTCGGCAACAGACTGTTGAACGGAATGTATAACTACGACTGGATGATAGTTTACAGCATAGTCGCAATATTCCTGTTTGCTTCAAATTACCAGTTCGTTTTGCGAACACCTAACTTCATACAGATAGCGCTCAGCATGCCGCTGCTGTTCCTTTTATACAGGTTCAGAAACCCCGTCAACAAGAATTTAAAACCGTATACGTATATTCTGTTATCGGCGGAGAGCGTGATACACTTTGCTTATTTGCTGTTGTATGTTTACAATAACGCACAATTTGTTTTCTGATTAAGGATATTTAAATATGAACAGGAAAATCGGGTTGGTTTTTTCATACGGAGTTATGATAACAGAAATAGTATCGGCTATGTTTGTAACTCCGTTTATAATAAGAAGTCTCGGTCAGGCGGAGTACGGTATTTACCAGCTCACTTCGTCAATAACCGCATATCTGATTATATTCGACCTCGGCGTCGGCAATTCCGTTATCAGATATATGGCAAAATTTCGAGCCAATAACGACAGGGAGTCACAACGTAAGTTCTTGGGCGTTACCACCGTTTATTATGCGGCGGTTACACTTGTTATACTTATTGTCGGTGTGCTTTTAATAACCGTTTTCCCGAATGTATTTTCAAAGGGTCTTACTTCCTCAGAGATAGTCAAGGCAAAAGAGCTTTTGTCCATAACGATTGTCACAAGTGCAATCTCAATAGGAACATCGGCTTTTTCAAACACTCTCGTAGCATATGAGCGGTTTACGGCGCATAAGGGAATTATGATTCTCGCCAATATCGTCAAAATGGCGGTGCTTGTATTCCTGATGAAGGCGGGAGTCAAGAGCGTCGGCGTCGTAACCGTAAACCTTATTGTTACAGCAGCTACGCGGCTTTTCTATATATGCTATGTGTTTTTCAAGCTGAAATTATATCCGAGCTTCAAAAAGATAGATACGTCTTTTGTAAAGGGTGTATTCTCATATTCCACATTTGTGCTTATTCAGCTTATAGCGCAGCAGTTAAATTCAATGTCGGATCAGATAATCCTCGGTATTTTCGCCCCGTCCGCCGCAATACTCATAGGTATATACGGCGTAGGCTCACAGATAGTTCAGTATTATAAGACCATAGGCAGTCAGTTTAATTCGGTGCTTATGGCGGGAACCGTCCGTATGATAGAGGGCGGAGCCGACAGTAAAACGGTACAAAACGAAATGGTGCGTATCGGCAGAGTTATCTTTATGGTGCTCGGTATAATTTACTGTGTGTTTGCCGTGTTCGGCAGAGATTTTGTAGCTCTTTGGGCAGGCAAAGACAATATCGACGGTTACTTTGTGGCACTTATTATAATGTTCCCGTGGCTGATATCTACCCCTCAGGGAATAGGCAACCAAATACTTTGGGCAATAAACCGTCATAAGACGCTTGCGATAATACAGATTTGCTCGTCGGTTTTCAACATTATTGTCACTATTTTTCTAATAAAGTGGAAGCCGCTTGTCGGTTCGTCTCTCGGTACGGCTCTTGCGCTGATTATCGGCGATGTTGTGCTTATGGATATTGTTCTCCGTAAAGAAGTAGGTATAAGATTCGGCGAGTATTACCGAGACTTGTTTAAGGGGACGCTCCCGGCACTTTTGATTACCTTTGCGTTCGGAGCGGCGTTTTCGCTGCTTCACCTTAACAGGTACGGTTGGGCGGGTCTTATAATAAATTGCGTCATAACTGCGGCGGTATATGCAGCTCTTATGGCGGCGTTCTTTATGAATAGCTATGAAAAAGGCCTTTTAAAGGGGCTGTTCAATAAAATAACAGGTAAGCTTGGCCGTAAAAAGGCTTAATACAAAGGAAGATGAATATGTTTAAAGACAAAACCCTTATGATTACGGGCGGAACAGGCTCATTCGGCAATGCGGTGCTCAACAGATTTTTGCAGACCGACATCGGCGAAATCCGCATTTTTTCAAGAGATGAAAAAAAGCAGGACGATATGCGCCATGAGTTCCAGGCGAAAATGCCCGAGGTCAGCGATAAAATCAAATTCTTTATAGGCGATGTCAGAGACTTGGCGTCCGTTAAAAACGCAATACACGGTGTAGACTATATCTTCCACGCGGCGGCCTTAAAGCAGGTGCCCTCGTGCGAGTTTTTTCCGATAGAGGCGGTTAAGACCAATGTTCTCGGAACAGATAACGTGCTTACGGCAGCTATTGACGAGGGCGTTAAAACCGTAATCTGCCTGTCAACCGACAAGGCGGCATATCCAGTAAACGCAATGGGAACGTCAAAGGCTATGATGGAAAAGGTAATAGTCGCAAAATCGAGAACCGTAAGTCCCGACAAGACCAAGATTTGCTGCACTCGTTACGGAAACGTTATGTGCTCGCGCGGCTCTGTAATTCCGCTTTGGATAGAACAGATTAAAGAGGGCAAACCGATAACCGTTACAGAGCCGAATATGACACGATTTATTATGTCTCTCGACGAGGCGGTTGACCTCGTTCTCTTTGCATTTCAAAACGGAGTGTCGGGCGATATTCTTGTTCAGAAAGCGCCGGCTTGCACAATCGGTGTGCTTGCCGAGGCGGTAAAGGAGCTTTTCTGCCCCGACACCGATATAAAGGTTATAGGTATTCGCCACGGCGAAAAAATGTATGAGACTCTGCTCACCAATGAAGAATGCGCCCACGCCGAAGATATGGGAGAGTTCTACCGCGTACCCTGCGATAAGCGTTCGCTCAATTATGATAAATATTTTAAGACGGGCGACATAAAGCGCAATCCCTTAACCGAATTTAATTCAAACAATACGGAGCTTTTAAATGTGGAGCAGGTAAAGGAAAAGCTTTTATCGCTCGCTTATATCAGAGACGAATTAGCCGAATTCAAGAAGTGATTTTGTATTTCGAAAGGCAGCTTTTTTATGAAAATACTTGTTACGGGTTCAGCCGGATTTGTAGGTAAAAACCTTGTCGAGGCACTTAAAAATCTTCGCGATAACAAAGACCGTACCCGTCCGTCGCTCTCGATTGACGAAATATTTGAATATGATGTCGATACGGATAAGGCTCTGCTCTCCGATTTTTGCAGGGAGTGCGATTTTGTTTTCAATCTCGCGGGAGTAAACAGGCCGAAGGACGACGGCGAGTTTATGAAGGGAAATTTCGGCTTCGCCTCGGAGCTTTTGAAAACTCTTGAAAAGCACGGTAACCGTTGTCCCGTTATGCTCTCAAGCTCCATACAGGCGACGCTTGTCGGCAGATATGCAAATTCCGTTTACGGAGAGTCGAAGCTGCGCGGAGAAGAGCTGTTTTTTGACTATTCCGCAAAAACCGGCGCAAAGGTGTTTGTTTACCGCTTCCCGAATCTTTTCGGAAAATGGTGCAGGCCGAATTACAACAGTGCCGTTGCAACTTTTTGCAACAACATCGCAAACGACTTACCCATAAGAGTTGATAATGAAAAAACGGAGCTTGAGCTTTTATACATAGACGATCTTGTGAGCGAAATGCTCGATTTGCTCGAGGGGAAAGAGCACCGTTGTGATTTTTCGGGAGCGGATACGGTACTTAAAAGCGACGGCAGATATTGTGCCGTCCCGGTGACATATCGCGTTACGCTCGGCGAAATCGTGTCGTTGCTTCACAAATTCGATGACCAGCGAAAGACTCTTATTATGCCGGAAATTCCGAAAGGCAGCTTTGCCAAAAAGCTATACAGCACGTATCTTTCATATCTTCCGAAAGAAAAGGCGGCGTTTGAGTTTAAATCCAATTCGGACGCGCGCGGCAGCTTTACCGAGCTTTTAAAAACGAAAAACTGCGGTCAGTTCAGCGTTAATGTGTCGCTGCCGGGCATAACCAAGGGCGAGCATTGGCATAACAGCAAGTGGGAGCAGTTCATAGTCGTTTCGGGAAAAGGGCTTATACGCGAACGCAAAATAGGCACGAACAGCGTTATGGAGTTTTATGTTTCCGGTGATAAGCCCGAATGTGTGCAGATGCTTCCCGGCTACACTCACAGCATAGTTAATTTAAGCGATACACAGCCGCTTGTCACCTTGATGTGGGCAAACGAAATGTTTGATGCAGAGCACCCGGATACATTCGGAGAAAAGGTTTAATACTGTCACACACGGCGGAGGTAATATATATGAAAACCGATTACAGCGATATCAAATTTAAGAATAACGGGAAGTTAAAGCTCCTTATTATTGTCGGCACACGTCCCGAAATAATAAGGCTTGCCGCCGTTATCGACAAGTGCAGAGAGTATTTTGACTGCATACTCGCACACACGGGTCAAAACTACGATTATAATCTTAACGGTGTGTTCTTTAAGGACTTGGAGCTATCTGACCCCGAGGTGTATATGGACGCAGTCGGAGCCGACCTCGGTGAGACAGTCGGCAATATCATAAGCTGCTCATATAAGCTGATGCGTGATATTCAACCCGACGCACTTTTGATACTCGGCGACACAAACTCCTGTCTCTCCGCAATATCGGCAAAGAGACTTCATATACCGATATTCCATATGGAGGCGGGCAACCGCTGCAAGGACGAGTGTTTGCCGGAAGAGACAAACCGCCGTATAGTGGATATTATTTCGGACGTGAATATGGCTTATTCCGAACACGCAAGAAGGTATCTCGCCGAATGCGGGCTTCCGAAGGAGCGCACATACGTCACCGGTTCCCCCATGGCGGAGGTGCTTCATAAAAACCTTAAAAAAATAGAAAACAGCGACATTTTAACAAAGCTCGGACTCGAAAAGAAAAAGTATATCCTTTTGTCGGCTCATAGAGAAGAGAACATCGACACCGAAAAGAATTTCAACAGTCTGTTTTCCGCAATTAACGGCCTTGCGGAAAAATATGATATGCCGATACTTTATTCGTGTCATCCGCGTTCAAAAAAACGTCTCGAGGAGAGCGGCTTTAAGCTTGACGAGAGAGTTATTCGCCACGAGCCGCTCGGATTTCACGATTACAATAATCTTCAGATGAACGCCTTTGCCGTGGTTTCCGACAGCGGAACGCTGCCCGAGGAGAGCAGCTTTTTTACCTCAGTCGGAAAGAGCTTCCCTGCGGTTTGCATCAGAACCTCCACAGAACGTCCCGAGGCTCTCGATAAGGGATGCTTCGTGCTTGCCGGAATTGATGAAAAATCATTGCTGCAAGCGGTTGATACTGCGGTTGAGCTTGACAAAAACGGCTTTTGCGGAATCCCCGTGCCCGATTATACCGATGAAAATGTTTCGACTAAGGTTGTCAAAATAATTCAGTCATATACGGGTGTAGTCGATAAAATGGTTTGGAGAAAGCTTTGACATATCAAATCGTCGGCTAAAATACGCTTTACATTGTAAATTTTGTTTGTTATAATAATCTTAGATTAAAAATAACTATTGGATGTGATTTGCCGTGAAGTGCCCTTACTGCGGATATGAGGAGAGCAAGGTAATAGACTCAAGACCTACCGACGAGGGCGAGAGAATTCGCCGCCGTCGCGAGTGCATCAAGTGCGGTAAGCGCTTTACTACATATGAGGTCATTGAAAGCGTGCCGATACTCGTCGTAAAAAAAGATAAGTCTCGCGAGGTGTTTGACCGCAATAAGCTTTTGGGCGGTATGATGCGCGCCTGCGAAAAGCGTCAGGTCTCGATGGATACCTTGGAGCGCGCCGTTGACGATATTGAGGCAAATCTTCAAAATTCCCTTGACCGTGAGGTTTCGTCAATGCACATAGGCGAGCTTGCCATGCAGAAGCTTAAGGACATAGACGAGGTTGCCTATGTCAGGTTCGCTTCGGTTTACAGGCAGTTTAAAGATATAAACGCCTTTATGGACGAGCTGTCGCAACTCCTCAGAAAAAGATAAGATTTGTATTCGGCAGAGACCTTGTATATAAGGCCTCTGCTTTGTTGTTCTGTTGACAATCTCAGCCTAAATAATATATCATATAATTAGATGATAAAAATTTGCAGAAAAGAAGGAATTGTCTTGAGAAAAGCTTTGAGTATGGTTTTTGCAATAGTCTTGACCATGCCGTTTTTGTCACTCTTATCGGGGGCAATGACAGAAAAAACGCTTTACGCGGATACGCCCGTGGAGTGGGCTGTCTGCTATGACCCGAGAACGGACGCTTCCGATTTGGTTCCGGAAAGCGACAATAAAGCATTGCCGTTCTTTTCGGACGGAGCGGATACTCCGTATACATTTTATACATTTTTGAATTCAAACCAACGAGCGGTTTATAACACGGTCAAGGAAAAGCTGTTTGAAAGCTCGATTGATGTAGCCTTGCCGTCGCCGCTTACCTGGGACGGCACAAGCACAAGTGTGCCGAGCAACATAAAATCAGCCTTGTCAGAGGCGGTCACGGGCGGATTATCGGCACTTTGCGACGATTACCCGATGATTTTTTGGATAAACGGGTACAGCATAAGCTACGGGTATTCCTATTATCAAACAAGCAGCGGTTATCACTTTACGATTTCATCGGTTACGGTGAAGCCGCGAATAAACACAAACGCCTATGCCGATATGAACAAGGTAAAGCAGGATTACAATGATATGGCGGCTGTTGTTGACAGCGTCGAAATCAAAGGCGCAACGCGCTACGAAAAGGTGAAGTTCATACACGATTTTATCTGCAAACGAGTCGAGTATGATAAAAAGTTTGAAATACCTACCGCACATGAGCCGACGAGCGTATTTTTGACACCGTACAAAACCGTGTGTGAGGGTTACAGCGAGTCGTTTAAAATCCTCTGCGACAAAGCCGGAATACCGTGCGTAATAGCTGTGGGCAATTCGAACGGCGGAGGTCACGCTTGGAATTACGTAAAAATGGAGGACGGCAAGTGGTACGGCGTTGACTGCACCTTTGACGATCAGGGCAATGTTTTGTACGATTATTTCCTTGTGGGAACAGCCAGCGGAAACAGGTATTTCGGCGCGAGTGAAACCTTCGGCGGCAGCCATACCGAAACGGGAAAACGTTACGGCGGAAGCTTTACGCTGACATATCCCACCGTATCGGAAAATGCCTATTCGCCCGTTGTACCGGAAATAAACTCCGGCGCAACGGTGAACGAAAAGTCAAAGCTTTTGTATATCACAAACGGTGCGAGCGTAAATTCGGCGGTTTATATGCAGAGCGGTTACAGTTTCGCTTCCGGCGGCAATAAAACAGGCTCGATATTTACTGTCAGCAATACGTCTTTGGGCACAAGCACGGGATATACCGTTATTATGCGCGGCGACGTTGTGCCGAGCGGATACGTGGACGGCAGCGACTTTGACGCCGTGGTTAAGCATTCCGTTGAGGATAAAAAGCTCGGAGACGGTTCAAGCGAATATTTGGCTGCCGACGTAAACGGCGACGGAGTTGTAGATTTATTTGACGCCGCGGAGATAGACTTGATAAAAGCAGGCAAAGCTTCATAAAGCTGTAATTTGATAATAAAAGCGACACCGCAAAAAAACATATAAGACCGGGGCTCTTAAAGGCTGATAACCTCAAGTAGCCCCGTTTTTCTTTTATAAACACTTGACAAGTCCCGCTTTTGGGACTAATATTATATTTGTAAGCGAACAAATGTTCTATAAATCAACACCCGAAATCTGTTTTTCGGGTGTTGATTTGATTTTACGGACAACGGTTTCGGGCGACGTACCGATAATGCCGTCAGTCCGAAAGGAGAGTTATGGACGAAAAAATACTTGCGGAATTAAGCCTTGACGAGTACATTTATCTCACGGAAAATCTTGAGGTTATAGAGCACGGCGGAGACAAAAATGCGGCGGCGTATATTTTGGCGCGTAAAAACTCCGTTGTCAAGAGGATAGTCGGGCTTGTTCTCCGAAACGAGCTGACACAAGAGGAACGGGATTTCCTTCTGGCGAGGCATATTTCGGGACTTAACAAATCTGAGATTGCGCGAAAAAACGGCGCATCACGCAATTATGTTGACAGAGTGCTTTTGAGTGCCGAAAAAAAGCTCTATGCCTATCTTAAATATCCCGTGATGATGCGATTTTCGCTTATCTGTCCGCCGGAAAGCATATTTGATGAAATAAAGGAGTATTTATGACGAAAACCATTTCTATCTATATTTTTTTAGAGGACGAGCCGTCCGTTGAGTGCATAACGGCAGGGAACAGTGCCGAGCACAACGCGACTACGCTGAAATTCATTCTCGAGAGCACCTTTACCGACGAGTTTAAATATTATCTTGATTTTGTGCTTCCGAACGGGAAAATTTTGCGCACGGATTATCTTCCTCTCGATAAGAATGACGAAAATTCGGTGTCGTTTGACGTGCCCGCGTCAGTCACAAAATACGGTACGGCAGAATGCTGCCTGAATGCCGTCAAAATTGACGAGAACGGCATTACCACAGAGGTTATGAAGCCGAAAAACGTAATACTTTATTTTAATACGCTTGCCGATGCCGACGGTGCGCTGCTCTCGGATTATGATTTCTCCGTGAATACAATGCTCGAAAACATAAAGAACGGTGTGTTCAAGGGCGAGAAAGGCGACAAGGGCGACAACGGTAAGGACGGCAGCAACTATATTCTGACAGAGAAAGATAAGAAAGAGATTGCCGCTCTGATAAACAAGAGCACATACGGTCTTCCGTATACTCGCCGTGTTTCGGGAGAAAATACGCTGACTCTTACGGATTCTCTTGCAATGCCGTTTAACGGCTTTACGGTATACGGCAAAACCTCGGTTACGGGCTCCTACGGCGGCACGGCGGAGCCTGCTTCTTCCGTAAAAATAAGCGGTGTGTCCTCCGTAAAAATCGGAATAAACGGCGCGGAGCAAACGGTGAATACGGGAAGCGAGCTTTTTTCTGCCGGTAATTACGCGGACAAAGCCGACGTCATAAGCGGAATCTTCACGAGAAAAATCGGCAAATATGCTCTTACGGGAACCGCCCAGACGGTGCTTGCCAAATCATATACAAGCGGCGGCGTAACTTTAAACAGGATATATACTCCGACCCCCGGCGGTGCAAAAATGGTTCGCGGAACCTGCCTTCCCGGATACTGCACGCATTTTGAGGTGTTTACGGATAATATCACAAACGACGAAGAGCTCGGAGCGCGTATTTCGGCGGGTGAAAATTATATCGGCGTAATATACGGTTACAGCAACGATGTAATATATTTCCTGACTACTCTTTCAGTAGACGGGCTCAAATCGTATCTTCAGTCGCAATACGCCGCAGGAACGCCCGTTACGGTATATTATCCGTTGGCATCGGAATCGGAGGAGAATATTACAGCGGCGGCGCTGAATTCGGAGTTTCCGACCACCGAGATTACGGTTTCTGAGCCGGGCGGTAAATTCGACATATGCTATTGTGCCGATATATCCGAGGCGGTAAAGCGCCTTGAAGAAAAGTAAAGAACGAAAGGAATATTTATATGGAAGCTAAATATAAGGGAATAGACGTGTCAAAGTGGCAGGGCGATATAAATTGGGAAAAGGTTCGCGCTTCGGGTGTCGAATTTGCCATGCTGCGCGCGGGCTTCGGCAGGTGTCAAGGCCAAAATGACACTTCATTTGAAAGAAATTACCGCGAGGCAAAGAAAAACGGCATACTTGTCGGCGCATACCATTACAGCTACGCAAAAACCGTCTCGGACGCAGAAAAGGAGGCGGAGTATTTTCTCTCGCTTATATCCGGAAAAAGCTTTGAATTTCCCGTGGCATTCGATATTGAGGACAACTCGCAGAAAAACCTATCACGCGAGGAAATAAGCAATATTGTCGAGGCGTTTTGCGGCAGAACGGAAAAGGCAGGATATTTTGTTTCGGTCTATGCGAATCTGTGGTGGCTCAATAACAAAATTTCCGACAGGGTAAAGGAGCACTATGACATCTGGCTCGCGCAATGGGCTGACGCACCCTCCTACGGCGGAAAATACGGTATGTGGCAGTATACGTCATCGGGCAAAACGGACGGCATAACAGGCAATACCGATATGGACTTAGCCTTTAAGGACTACCCGAATATTATGAGAGCCAACGGACTCAACGGCTTTTCAAAAGGTGCCGCAGAAAGCACCGATAACGTAAAAAGCGGCACATTTCCACCGCGCCGGTCCGTGGCACTTTGCAATACACCCTTGTTTTCGTCTGCGTATTCAAAAGCTCCGTCGGCGAGAAAATCGGGTACTTACTATATCTACGACGGGATTGAGATAAACGGCAGGTACCGCATAACCTCCTCTGCGAGCTTTGCTCTTAAAAAGCCGATAGGCAAAAATGTCACGGGATTTGTAAACGCCGATGATATAAGGTGAGGCACCGCTATGAGTGAAAACGAGCTTTTTGAGCATCGAATCAAAACACTTGAAAACGACGTTAAGATACTGTACGGAAAGGTAAATACCTTTGCGATAAATCAGGCAGAGGAAAATACAAAGCTTGATAACTTGCTCTTGTCCGTCGGAGAGCTGAAGGAGAGCATAAGCGAAATTAAACGCAGACCATCGGCGTTTTGGGATAAGCTCTTATTTGCGCTTATCGGTGCCGTCGGAACTGCGTTAGGCTATGCACTTATCGGCTTTGTAAATTAAGGAGGAAATATGAATTTGATGTCATATATAGTCGAACGTGCGCTGATTTTAATCCCGGCATTAAATGTTTTGGGACTGATTTTTAAATCTATTGAAAGAATATCCGATAAATTCATACCGCTTTTGCTGTTGATTTTCGGAATTTCCGGAAGCATAGCTCTGACGGGGCTGTCTGCCGATTCGGTAATTCAGGGAGTGCTTGTTACGGGAGCCGCCGTTTACGGCAATCAGGTGGTAAAGCAGTTAAAAAAGGATAATTGATTTTTAAAAGGGGCTGTAAAAACTTGTGTTTTACAGCCCCCGTATTTATGTGAAGAGCGCGCCGTTATCCGAGCATTTCTTTGATAAGGTTGTCTGTCAGCCTGTCAAGAGCACCGAAGTCCATTTCGCTTATATAGCAATCTTCAAGCTCGTCGTGTATGTTCTTTGCCTCTTTAAGTATGTCAACGCATTTCATCAGTAGTGCTTTAATGTTTTCTTTATAAAAGCACAGCTCGCTGTCATATTTGCTCAAAATATTTTTATCGCAATACTTATCTGCGGAAATATGCTTTGCGCCCTTAATATTTATCGGGAATGCGTCGCAGGAGGTCACATAAGCAAGGCGTTTTTCGGGAATCAGAACGTGCGCGGTCTTTTCGGGGAACAGTACATCTCGGCAGACTATGACGTCGTACCCGATAGAAGCCGAATAATCGGCAATGTCTGCAAGCAGCTTTTCGGTTATTCCCGATTCGTCGCGTATAACGGTTATGTCGTCGGCAAGATTTTTAACGGTATTTGTAAATGTTATAAGCCCTTTCGGAGTAACACCCGAAAGGAAACGGTTTTCGATTTTTCCCTTTTTATCGGAAACAGGCTCAAATTGCAAAAGAACATCGCCCGTAAGCTCGTGAAGCTTTTTCTTTTTCAATGCCGTTTTATATATTTCCGACATATTTTGCTTTAATGCGGTTGAGGCACAAAGAAGCGATGCAACCCTCTTGTGACAAAAGCCGTTTTCATTTGACAGGCGTATAATTTCCTTGCTTTTCTTTTTGAGATTTTTTCTGTTCCAAAGCGCGGCAACATTAACTATCTGTTCTGCGGCGCCGGCAAATACGGGCTCAACCACGTGCGGAGCGGTTCCGTCGCAAACAGAACAATGCTTTTCGGGAATGAACACGCCGTCAAGCGAATCGGGGTCGGATGAGCACCAAAGCTTTTCATTAAAAAGACCGCGTTTTTCGCATTCTTCCGCCACTTTTTTCATAAGTCCGGATTTTCCCGTCCCCGGGCCGCCCTTTATTATAAAAGTACTGTACGGCGTCGCGTGCTCGGTAAGGTCATAAAAAAGCGAGTGAAAGCCGGTGCCGGAATTTGTGCCGAGAAAAAAGGATATGTCGTTTTTCATTTTTTGTCCTCCTAATAATATATCCGTGTTATTATATGCGGCAAAATGAAAAATGATAAATAAAAAACAAGGATTGTAAAAAATACAATCCTTGTTTTTGCAGTTTTATACGGCATCATCAAAGGCAGATTATAAATATTCGCGCCCCGTGAGCACTCTGTAAAGCGCAAAGTACTTAACCGACGAGCGGCGTGTATGACTTCCGACCTCATAGTAAAAGCCGTTGGACGTTGTGAAATACAGCTTTGTTTCGCCGCCCATTGACATTTTGACTATATCCGAGAGCATAAAAACCTTTTTGCCCTTGTTTTCATCGATAAATTCGAGTCTGTCATCATAAATGCTCATCGTGCAGTTATCCGAGAAAAGCTCCTTTGTCTCGTTTTCTTCAATGCAGTTCAGTATCTGCTTTTCATCCGAGGTTATGGGCTTTTCCGTGAAAGAGTGCCACAGAGCGAGATTGTCCTTAACATAGCTTTTTTGCCATTTATCCCAGTCGAGGACATTGTCAAAGACAAGAGAGTCGCCCTCAAAAAATCCATATTCGTTGATGTGCATCTTATAGCCGCATTCACACGAAAACTCATTGTCGTGCGAATGTGTTTTACCTATGGCGTGACACTTGGGGCAAAGATAAAGAATCGTTTCGAGGTCCTCTGCGAGAGCACGTCCCTTATATTTATGCGGGTCCTTTTTCTGCTGCTCGTAGGCGTTTATGTATATGTCGCGGCGAATTGCCTCGTTTATTTCGTCAACGGACATTCTTTGAAGCTCCTCAGGCATGTATTCGCGAACCACGCTGCCGCGCATTCTGCCGCGGCGCGAGTGCTTTGCCCATCTCGGGTCCTTGAAATAGCCGCCGACGGTGCGGAATGTGATAAGGCCGGCACCGCTGTCCTTGACAAGCTGACCGGTGCGCGGCGAAACAAATCCCGTTTCGCCGTTTATCGAGCAGTACCCTTCGGCGTGTATACAAACGCTGACGCCGTTCCTTACGGATTCCGCCATCATTTCCATGGTCTTTTCGGAGTCGGCACCGCGTCTTTTCGGAATGGGATTAACGCAGAACTTTATGAATTTTCCCCAGGCACCCATTCTGAGAAGATGGTCGCTCGTCACAAAGCGCAGATACGGTTTAAACGAGAGTGCTTCAAAAAACGGGTCGAACATTGTCGTATGATTTGAAATAAGAATAAAACTCTTGTTTTTCGGCCTGTATACCTTGCTTCTGAAATTGAAGTAAAGTTTGATTATCCAGCCGAGAAGAACCTTTGATGTGAAGTAGATACCGTGAGCACGTTTTATGTGAGATAATGCTTCGGGCGTTTCGTTATTTGTTTTCGTTGTCATTTCCTTGCTTCTCTGCTTTTTGCTGCTCATATTTTGCTGCCTCCTCTTCTTCAAGCTTCCTGTACGCTACCTTGCCTACAAGAGTCTTGGGAAGCTCCGTGCGGAATTCTATTTCGCGCGGCATGGCGTATTTGGATATATTTTTGCGGCAGTGCTCAAGTATTTCTTCTTTTATCTTTTCACTCGGTTCAACATCGGGACGAAGAACGACAAAAGCCTTGACCTTGTGCATCTTGTATGGGTCCGGAATACCTATGGCGCATGAGAGCAGTACATCCGGATGAGCGTCTATGGTGTTTTCGACCTGTGAGGGATATACGTTTATGCCGGAAACTATGATAAGACGCTTAAGTCTTTGCTTAAAGTATATGAAGCCGTCATTATCCATGGTGCCGACGTCGCCCGTGTGGAGCCACACTCTGCCGTCTGCATGGGTGCGCAGCGTAGCAGCCGTTTCGGCGGCATTGTTGAGATAGCCCTTCATAACGGTGGGACCGCTTATGCAGATTTCACCCTCTGTATCGGGCGGAAGCTCGCTGTCGTCCTTCGGATCGACTATCTGATAGTAAACGTCCGGATACGGTATTCCGATACTGCCCTCGCGGAAAAAGTCACGCGGGGTAAGGCAGGACGCCGTAACGCACTCCGTTGTACCGTAGCCCTCTCTAATCTGTACCTTAGCGTTGTGCTCCTTTAAGAATGCGTCAACCTTCTTTTTAAGCTCAACCGAAAGAGAGTCACCGCCGCAGAAAACACCCTGTAAGAACGAGAGGTCAACGCCTTCAAGTCCCTCTGTGCGAAGCAAAGCCTCAAAGAGCGTGGGAACACCAGGGATAACCGTAGGTTTGTTTTTCTTTATCATCTTGGCATATGTCTTAACAGTGAACTGCGGAACGAGTATGCACGTGCCTCCGTTGATAAGAGGCGTGTGAATGCCGACACCGAGACCGAAGCCGTGGAACAGGGGCATAACCGAGAGCATACGAAGACCCTCCATGGTAAAGCCGGCCGCCGCGGCGACCTCCATACCGAGCGCGTTCATATTGAGATTTGTGAGGAGTATACCCTTGCTTGTTCCGGTAGTGCCGCCGCTGAAAAGTATGGCCGCCGTTTTGTCGGCCGAGGGAAATGTTTCGGGCAGCGTTTCGTTTTTACCTGCCGCGATAAAGTCGTTCCAACGAACGACATTTTCGCTGTCGGGCAGCTCCGGAGGCTTTTTCTTCAGTGTGAGCGGATACAAAATGTTAAGGGGAAACTTTAATTCATCCTGTATTCTCGCTACGATTATTTTAACGGGTCTGCCGAGATCCTTTACCGCCTGCTCAACCTTCTCATAGAACATATCGAGAACGAGTATTGCCTTACTGTCGGTGTCTTTAAGGTAAAACGTGATTTCGCCTGCCGCAGAGAGCGGATGTATCATAGCCGGAACGGCGCCTATGCGGTTGAGCGCATAGAAACTGTCAACGCCCTGCGGCGCATTGGGCATACAAATGGTTACGGTTTCTCCTTCTTTTATTCCGAGAGCTTTGAAAGCCTTTGCGGTTCTGTTGATTTTTTCTATGAATTTTGCATAAGTCGTTCCCTTACCCTGAAATTCATAGGCATTTACCTGCGAATGGGTCTTGCCTGCGTTTACAACGGCTTCATACATTGAGATTTGGGGGTATTCGAGAGTTTTCGGAATATCCCCGTAGAATTTCAGCCATGGTGCATTAGGTGTATTCATATTAAATCCTTTCCGTATTTTTTGTTATTTGGTGTTATATGCTGCGGAACTTTTTAGGTGTGGTTCCGTAGAAGCTTTTGAATGTGCGTATAAAATTATTTATATCCGAAAAGCCGGCCTTGCGGCAAATTTCGTTTATGCTGAGATTGGTAGTCGTCAAAAGCTTGTTTGCGTTTACAAGACGTACCGCCGTGAGATACTGCTTCGGACTGAAGCCCGAGAAGCTCTTAAACGAGTGACTCAGATACGGCGGGGACAAATAAGCGCTTTCGGCGAGCTTTTCGACTGTGATTTCTTCGCCGTAGTGCGCGTCTATATATTCACGTATTTTCTGCATCGACTTGTTTTGGCGCTCTGTATTTCCGAACGGTGACGGGTTAAGCTTATATATTTCAAGCATAAGCAGCTTTAAAAGCACTTCTGCGGTATTGCCGGCAACAACGTAGGGACTTTGATACTCCTTTTCGAGCTGTGAGCATAACTCCTCGGCAATATTGCTTTCCGAAAAATCAAAAATATGATATGAGCTTTTAAATTTCTTAGCGAAAAATGAAGAAATGCTCGAATTTCCGAGAATTTTTTTGATCTCCTCGCTCGCGAGAGAAAATGAATAATATTTAAACGGTGCCTTTGTTACAGACATTGTTTTACCGTCGGCAGAGGAAACTATAAGCATTTGACCGCCCGACAAAATAAAATCCGTATCCCCGCTTTTTATTACGGCTTCACCGTCTTTTGCATATATAAAATCAAACATTGATTCCGGCAAAAGCTGAGAAGGAGTTATGTCTTTTTTTTGCGAGGATGATAATACCTGCATGGTTAACCTCCTTTCAACAGATTAAAAAGCAAATTTTACATATTTTTGCCAAGACATAATATATCATATAAAATCGCAAAATGCTACTGTTTTTTTAAAATATTGCAATTTGGCGTAATTTGGTACACAAAGCCGCTTAAACGATGATGCAAAACGGCTTGTTTCGGTAACTCGTTTTGCTTTCGTCTTCACCGGCAGAACGTATCTCGGTTCCTTTTTAAACAATAAAAAATATGAAAAACGACGAAAACGCCGTTTTTCGCCGTTACAGCGTCAAATCGGATTGACACTGCTTAGTTTTTGTTGTAAAATAAATAAAATTATAAGGGGCAGAATATACTTGCCCGACTTACGGCGATTTTGAGCGCAGTCGCTTATAAACGTCATTTATATTTTGTGGTATAGAGGTAGTTATGAAAAAAGAAGATAAGGATATAGAAATACACTTTGAAAACGGTCATGTGCCGCGAAGACAAAATCAAAACAGCAATATTTCACATACCGCCGCGCGCGATATGCGCGGAAAGAAAAAAACCAAGGACGCTAAGGAACCGGGAAAGCTTAAGAGAAAATGGAAAAACCTGAAAAAATGGCAGCGCGTAGTAATAATAGTTGTTGCCGTTATTCTTTTACTCGCTGTTGTCTCCTGCGCCCTTGTTTTCGGTATATGGGGCGGTTTTAAAAAGAACGTAGATAAAGACAATCTCGGCGTATCGGACGATATAGCAAACAAATACGGAAAGACCGATATTGTAAACATAGCGCTTTTCGGCGTTGATACAAGAGATAAGGACTCTTTCTCCGGTCGTTCCGATTCTATAATGATAGTGAGCATAGATAAGGCAAAAAACGACGTTAAGCTGATTTCCGTTCTCCGCGACAGCTATGTTGCGATAGACGGGCACGGCAATCAGAAAATAACTCACGCCTATGCTTACGGCGGAGCGGAGCTTGCCATTAAAACGCTAAACCAGAATTTCAATATGAATATTACCGATTATGCCACGATAAACTTTTATAAGCTTGCCGAGGCAATAGATATTCTCGGCGGAATAGATATAGATATAACCGAGGACGAGCGTCTTGAGCTTAACAATATCGGTGACGACGATAATCCGAATTTCCAATATGTCGAAAAATCGGGTATGGTGCACCTGACGGGCGAGCAGGCGTCCGTGTATTCGCGTATCAGAAAGCGCGATTCGGATAACGCCCGTGTGGATAGGCAGAAGAAGGTTATTGAGTGCCTTATTGACAAGGCGAGAAATATCAGCCCCACAAAATATGCCGACCTCGTAAAGGCGGGTATGGCTCTTTGTGAAACATCGATGTCGGTTTCGGAGGTTCTCTCTTTCGCTCCGATGCTTTCTAATGATATAACCATTGAGACTATGGTTGTTCCCGGCGACGAGGATAACGCGGTAGGCGGTATTTACGACGGCGCATGGGTATGGAGATACGATCTTGCGGCGGCGGCCGACAGAATGCACCTGTTCATTTACGGCGAAGTCCCGGAAACAACTGCGTCGTCAAAGAAAAAACAAGAGTCGCAGACAACAACCAAGAGCTCAAAATCCTCTTCGTCCGCAACAAAGAGCAGCGGCTCTTCAAACGGCGGTTCAAAAAGCAAAAGTTCCGCCACGACATCGGCTAAGCACAGCGGCGGCAATAATAAATCCGAAACCACGACAAAACCGCAGACAACCGCCGAGGCAACCGTAAACAGAGAAACTACCAAAGAGCACACTACGGCTGAACCCAAGACAACGGCATCGTCCGACGAAACTAAGTCGGCGGCGTGATAAATTCAAACAATACATTTTTTAATTGCGCTTCGGCGCAGGAGGAAAAATTATGAAACAGTATGACTATCTTATCGTAGGCAGCGGACTTTTCGGAAGCGTTTTTGCCCACGAAGCGACAAAACACGGTAAAAAGTGCCTTGTTATCGACAAAAGAAGCCATCTCGGCGGAAATATTTATTGCGAGGATATTGAGGGCATAACCGTGCACAAATACGGTGCGCATATATTCCACACAAACGACAAGAGAGTTTGGACTTATGTAAACGACCTTGTTGAATTCAACCGCTACACAAATTCTCCGGTTGCAAATTATTACGGAGAGCTTTATAACCTGCCGTTTAATATGAATACCTTTAACAAGATGTGGGGTGTTGTGACTCCCGAGGAGGCAAGAGCCAAAATCGAGGAGCAGAAGAAGCGGGTTACGGGTGAGCCCAAAAATCTCGAGGAGCAGGCAATAAGCCTTATCGGATATGATATTTACAAAAAGCTCATAAAGGGCTATACCGAAAAGCAGTGGGGCAGAGAATGCAAGGATTTGCCTGCATTTATAATAAAGCGTCTGCCGGTCAGATTCACCTATGATAACAACTATTTTAACGACAGATACCAGGGTATTCCGATAGGCGGCTACAATAAGCTTATCGAAAAGCTGCTTGAAGGAATCGACACCCGTCTTGATACCGATTTCTTAAAGGACAGGGAAGCTCTTTCCGCCCTTGCGGACACCGTTGTCTACACGGGCCCCATAGACCAGTATTACGACTATCGCTTCGGCAAGCTCGAATACCGCAGCCTCCGTTTTGAAAACGAACTGCTTGACTGTGAAAACTATCAGGGTGTAGCCGTTATGAACTATACTGACGAAAAGACCGAATTCACAAGAATTATAGAGCACAAGCACTTTGAATTCGGTACTCAGGAAAAGACGTATATAACAAGAGAATATCCGTCCGAGTGGCAGGAGGGTATGGAGCCGTATTACCCCGTAAACGACGAAAAGAATCAGTCGCTTTACAGCAAATACAGCGACCTTTCAAATGGCGAGAGCAATATTATTTTCGGCGGCAGACTTGCCGAGTATAAATATTATGATATGGATAAGGTCATAGCTTCGGCTTTGGCGGTAACAGATAAATTATTTTGAGCGAGGAACGGTCAAAGGCTATGAATGATATAAAAGTTAGTGTTATAATGCCTGTTTACAACGTCGAAAATTACGTTGGCAGGGCTATTGAGAGTATACAAAATCAGACCCTTACCGATTGGGAATTTTTTGCCGTAGACGACGGAACTCCCGATAACAGCGGTAAAATCTGCGATGAATACGCCGCAAAGGACCCGCGTATAAAGGTTATCCATAAGGAAAACGGCGGCGCTCCCTCGGCGAGAAACGTCGCCATAGATAAGGCTGTCGGAAAATATATGTATTTTATGGACTCCGACGACTGGGCTGAAAAAACCATGCTTCAGGATATGGTTGATTTGGCCGAGAAAAACGATTTACAACTCGTTGTTTCGGGTTACTATATCGACACATATTACAGTGACACCGAAAAATTCACGCAGGAGCAGGTCTACAAGGATAAGATATACAAAACTCAGGCTGAATTCAGAGCCGACGCACACAACCTTTTTGACCGCAATCTTCTCTACACTCCGTGGAATAAGCTCTTCTCGGGCGATTATATAAGAGACAACAAGCTCTATTTTCCGCAGACCTTCTGGGATGATTTCCCCTTTAACCTCTCCGTTGTGCGCGACGTTGAGAGAGTCGGCGTGACGTCAAATAAGTATTACCACTTTATCCGTCAGAGAGCCGAGTCCGAAACCGCCAAGTACAGAAGCGATATGTACGAAAAGCGCGAGGAGGAGAACGAATGGATGAGAGAGCTCTATGAGCACTGGGGAATTATGACTCCGGAGATAGAGGAATTTCTCTCGAGAAGATATATTGAGCGCATAGTCGGATGCGTTGAAAACGTTACAAACAAAAACTGCGCCTTGCCTGCCGGCGAAAAAAAGGCGCAGATAAGAAAGATGATAAACGACCCCAAGGCGCGCGCGGCGGTTTCGGCGGCTGTGCCGAAGTCAAAGTATATGAAGCTTATGCTTATACCGATTAAGATGAAGAGCACCGCGCTCACATATCTTGAGGGCAAGGTCATTTCTTCCGTTAAGTCGGGCAATACAAAGCTTTTCGCAAAGCTCAAAGCGGGAAGATAAAAAATCCGAAAGGCTGTGAAAATATGAGCGCACCGTATTTCAGTGTTATAATGCCGGTTTACGGCGTCGAAAAATATCTCAGGGATACGCTTGACAGCGTTCTTCGGCAAACCTTTGCCGACTTTGAGCTTATACTTGTAGACGATTGCTCCAAGGACGGCAGCGGCAAGATATGCGATGAGGTTGCAGCCTCGGACGGCAGGGTTCGGGTTATCCATAAGGAGAAAAACGGCGGAGCGAGCAGCGCGAGAAATCTCGGCACAAAGTCCGCTTCGGGCAAATATCTCTATTATATGGATTCCGACGATAAAATAGACAGCGATATATTTGAAAAAATGTATTCGGCTTCGCGTGACGCTTCTCCCACGGTTGTGATGTTCGGCGCGGTGGAGGAGTATTACGACAAGACCGGTAAGCTGTATATGACAAATCCCGTGTCATATGAGAGCAAAGCTCTCTCGGGTAAAGAGAATGTGGCGAAAGAAGTAATTAAAATCGAAAACACCACGCTTTTCGGCTACCTTTGGAATAAGATTTATCTTAAAGACGCGGTGGTTTCCTCCGGAGTTACATTTTGCGATATGCCGCTTAACGAGGATTTTAAATTTAATATAGATTTCTTCAGATATGTTGATTCCATGGTAATTCTTGACGACACGGCATACCACTATGCCAAGAGAGACAATCAAAGTCTTACGTGCCGCTTTGTCAAAAACTACTTTGAACTTCAGGAAATGCGTATAAACGAGCTGCTCGGTTTTTACCGTGAAAACGATATGTGTGACGGAGATATACTTAAAAATCTTGCCGGCATATACGTCAGAAGCGTATTTTCGGCTCTCGAAAAAAATAATGACAAACGCTCCGGAATGTCCGGGAAAGACAGAAAAGACTGGCTCAAGGCTCAGCTTAAAAGTGAGCTTTACAAGGAGCTTATGCCTTACGCCGAGCCTGACAGCAGGCTTGTAAAAATTATGGCGAACCAGCTTAAAGGCGGAAATACAGGCGTGCTTCTTTTCACGGGCAAATTTATTTCGACGGTCAAAAAAAGCTTCCCGTCGCTGTTTTCGGGACTTAAGCTAAAAAAATAATGTGGAGGGCAAACAGTTGAAAAAGGTGCTTTTCGGCTATATTATGAACGGAAAAGCCGGCGGAATTGACAAGTATATGCTCAACTTTTTTGAGCACTTTTCCCCGGGTGAGGTGCATTTTGATTTTCTCACAACACAAATAGATAATGAGCTTAAGGAAAAGCTTGAGAGCAAGGGCGCGGGGCTTTTTGAAATACCGACTCTTAAAAATCCGCGTGCTCAGTATAAGGCAATTTGCGATATAATAAAGAAAAACGGATATGATACCGCATATTTCAATATTTCTACCGCCATATGCTATCCGGGACCCAAAGCGGCGCACGACTGCGGAGTAAAAAAGGTCATCATACATTCTCACAGTGCGTGGTATGACTGTTCAAACCCGAAAAAGCGCGCGCTTATGATAAAGCTCAATAACCTTTGCCGCAATTTCCTTTATAAATACGGAACCGACTTTTACGCCTGCTCGGCTCTTGCGGGTAAATGGATATTCCCCGAAAAAATCGTCGGGTCGGACAAGTTTAAGCTTGTAAAAAACGGTATTGACCTTGCAAGCTTTACGTATTCTCCCGAAAAGAGGGAAGCAATGCGCGAAAAACTGCAATTGCAGGATAAATTCGTCATAGGCAGTGTCGGAAATTTCCTTTATCCCAAAAACCACGATTTTATGGTGCGTGTATTTTCCGAGCTGTGCAAAATCGACAGCGACGCACGCCTTTTACTCGTCGGTGACGGCTTGCTTTTTGACAATGTAAAGGAGCAGGTAAAGAGCCTCGGCTTAGCGGACAAGGTTATATTCTCAGGCAGGCAGACCGATGCTTATAATTATATGATGGCTATGGATATATATCTTATGCCGTCGCATTTCGAGGGCTTCGGCATAGCCGCTGTGGAGGCCGAAGCAACCGGGCTTATGTGCTGCCTGAGCGATCATATACCGTCCGACGCCGTGATAACGGAAAACTGTGTTACCCTCTCGATTGACAAAGACGGTGACGCAAAGGTTTGGGCGGAAAAAATAGAAAAAGCCAAGGGCTATAAACGGATTGACCGTACCGATGAAGTACGGAGAGCCGGATATGACCTTTCAGCACAGAATTTTTATGAATTGGTGTGAGGAGTTAATATGAAAGAAAGTATACTCAGGAAGGGGTCGCAGGCGACCGGCTTTAAGCTGCTTTTCCTTGCGCTTACACTGCTCTCGTTCAACGGCCTTACGGCAAACCGCTCGGTACTTACCTGGATTGCATATGCGGTAACGGCGATAGGAATAGCGGTTCTTGTAATAAGAGTCGTCTGCTTCAAAAAATACTTACATGCAAAAGGCTTATTCTTGCTTATTGCATTTTGCGGAAGCTATGCGCTGTCGGCGCTGCTTACAAGGCAGTACGGGCTGTCGGAAAACGCAAAGGCACTCGTTTGGATGGCGTTCCAGTATTTTATACTGTACACTTATGACACCACGTCCGACGGTACCGCGGAGAAAAAGGAATTCTACATAATTTCACACTTCTTTATGGCGTATACATTCCTGGCTGTTGCGGCGGGAACGGTTATGCTCTTTGCCGATTACTATTCGTATACGGAGGTAAACGGAGTAGTCGTAATTCTCGGATTCCTTTGGAACAGGCTTTGGGGTGTGTATTCCGACCCCAATTACGGTGCAGTATTCTCGGCAATAACCATAATAATGAGCCTGTATTTTTACAAGGACGCAAAGAAGCCGTTAAAGGCTTTGTACATCATAAATATCGTTTTACAGATATGCTATATAGCTTTTTCGGATTCGCGAACCGGTATGGTATCGCTGTTCTGCGCGCTTTTGGTCTATGTGTATCTCACCGCGCTCAGGAGCAAAAAGCTCGAAGCAAAAAAAGCGTTCGCAAGGGGCGTAATATGCGTTTTGCTTGCTGTTACAGCGGCAGTCGCATCCTTTGCCGCGATAAAGGTTGTGTCGGTTTCAACCTCCGAATTCAAGAAATGGCAGTATGAGCACATCATAAGCAGCGATAAGGATAAAACCGATGCTCAGAAGGAAAAGGACAAGCAGAAGCTTGAGATCGGCCGTCAGAGTAACGACATAAACGGTGACGTGAGCAACCGCCGCTTTGCTATTTGGGGCAGCGGACTCGAAATATTCAAAACGAAGCCGTTAACCGGCGTAACCTTCAGGAACTATGTTCCTTATGCCGAGGATAAGCTCCCCGACACTTATCTTGTCAACAATGATTTTATTGAATTCCACAGTATGCACAACAGCTTTGTTGACATACTTGTAAGTCAGGGCATTTTGGGCGTTGTGATTATCGCAGCATATATAGTATTGGTGCTGGTGCTCATATTTAAGAATTTCTTTAAATTTAAGGGTGAAAAATACAAATATAATACCGCTCTGCTCAGCATTATAGCTCCGATATTTGCCTCTATGATGTTCTATTCGGAGACGTTTTATATGAACACCGGCGGAGCGTTCCTCTTCTGGCTTGCGCTCGGCTATCTCATTCAGTCCGTCACATCAAAGAATTCCGAGGCAAAGGAAATAACGCAGGGCAAATAAATTTTTAAATCGTATTGTTTCGGAGAGAATAATACTGCTTCACGGAACTTATTATTGAGGTGAAAATTATGGATAAGCTTCTTACGGTTGTAATACCGTCGTACAATGTCGAAAAATTTTTGAATCAGACGCTTGACTCGTTTGTTTGCGACGAGGCTGTAATGAAAAAATTCGAGGTTATCGTGGTTGACGACGGCTCAAAGGATAACACCGCAAAAATAGGCAAGGAGTACGCCGATAAGTACCCCGATACATTCAGAGTTATCTCAAAGGAAAACGGCGGTCACGGCTCCACTATTAACTGCGGTATTCGCAATGCCGTCGGCAAATACTTTAAGGTTGTGGACGGTGACGACTGGGTCAACACCGCCGATTTTGTGAAGCTCGTCGAGGACCTCGAAAAAACCGAATCCGAATATGTGTTTACAAACTATTATGAGTATTATGACGATGTTAACCGCCAAAAGGCTGTTGATTTTCCGCAGTTCAAAGACGGTACGGAATATGACTTCGCCGATGTTGCAAATAAGGTTTATATACCTATGCACGCCCTTGTAATAAAGACGAGCGTGCTTAAAGATAATAACATTGTTATTGACGAAAAGTGCTTTTATGTGGATGTCGAATATGTTATGTTCCCGGTGCCCTTTGTAAACAAGGTGACATTCTTTGACCTGCATGTTTATATGTACAGGCTTGCGCTCTCAACTCAGAGCGTAAGTATTCTCGGTTTCCAAAAGCATATAAACGACCATCTCAGGGTTACGTTCCATATGTTTGACTTTTACAGGGACTATATTTCCTCGGATAAGGCAGACAGCGCAAAAGCGGATTATATGAGGACCTGCATATCAGACCTTATAATTACGCAGAGCGCAATATATTCGAGCTATCCCGACAGCGATATGGAAAACAGAAAACGCTTTATGGAATTCGACCGCAAGGCAAAGGAATTAAGCCCCGAAATATATGAGCTCAGCTCCGTTAAGAGCGGGAAATTGCGTTTGCTTCGCAAATATAATTTTAAGCATTACAGGCTCATACAGTCGCTCAGCCGTCTGCACTTCAAAATGACAAATAAATAAAACACATATTGCTTAAAAGCCGTTCGCACTCGTAGTTTTTCAAAGGGTGCGGACGGCTTTTGTCGGTCATCCGATTATCAGCTTTTCTCCGACGTATATGAGATTCGGGTTTTTAACGGAGTTCAGCTTTACCAGATTTTCAACGGTGGTGCCGAATTTCCTTGATATTCCCCAAAGCGTGTCGCCGCGCTTTATCGTGTAAATTACGGCTTGCTCCGAGCGGGCAGAGGGTATTTTAAACACTTCGCCCGCATATATGAGGTTCGGATTTTTAATGCCGTTAAGCGCGACTATGCTGTTTATGCTTGTGCCGAATTTTCTCGATATTCCCCAAAGAGTATCGCCGCGTCTTACCGTGTAAAGCGTGTATCCGGAGCTTTCCGTGGACGTCATATGGGGGATTATAAACACTTCTCCGACGTATATAAGATTGGGATTTCTGATGTTGTTTGCGTTTGCGACAGCCGACACCGTAACGCCGAATTTCTTTGCAATCCCCCAAAGCGTGTCGCCGCGCTTTACCGTATATCTTATGGCATCGGGCGACTTTGTGGGCGTAACTTCGTTTGCGCCGTTTAAAAATACCGACGAAGTAAACCTGTCGAGGTCAACATTGCCGTAAATCCCCGGAATTTCGCCGCGGTCGCTGTACTGAAATCCCGCATAGCTCTGCCAAATATTACTTGTAACATACGGTTCTTCCGCGTCATAATCGGCAACCCAGAGCGGAAACTGCGCAAAATTCCAGTCCCAGGTTTCCGAGGCGTTGTATGCATCGGTGTAAAGAATCGGCACTATTCCCGTAAGCTCTCGGAGCTTTTGCATAAATGCGAGCCCCACAATATTTATGCCGTTTTTTCCGAGATTGCCGAATTCCTCAAAATCCATGGCAGGTCTTGCGGCAAAGGTTTTTCCGCTTATAAGCTCGGCAAAGCGCGTTGCCTGCAAATATGCCTGCTCGGTATTTCGTGCGGTCACAAAATAGTACGCGCCGCATTTAAGACCGGCCTTTGTCGCGTTGGTGTAATTTTCCTCGAATTTCGGGTCGGTTACGGAAAACCCGTATCCCGCTCTTATATATACAACTTCGATTCCGCTGTTTTTAACCTGTTCAAAATCTATATCTCCCTGATAAACGCTGACGTCTATTCCCGAAAAAACCTCGTCGGTGTCGGCGGAAATTGCCGAAACATGCAGCACAGATGCCGAAATCGCAACAAGGAGCATTAAAAGAAAAGATAGTATTCGTTTTGCCCGCTTCATAAAAAAATCACAGCCTTTCAGGTGTTTAAAGCCTCAATGCATTATATTTTAAATAGCACGCGAGTGTGACTTTGCTTGCCTGCCGTAAGGACGATACCCTTGAAAACCCACGGTATTGGGATAAAATAACGCTGAAATAAAAAATTCGGAAGCGAGAAAAATGAAACTTGCGATTTTGTATCAACAAAGCGAACCGCCTGCAAAAGACGGCACAAAGGAGCTTGCTAAAATAAAAGAGGATTGTGTTGCCGCGTCACAGGCTTTAAAAATAAAAGGACTTGTACGCATCAACTGCCGCGAGGATAAAAACGGTGTGTTTAAAATATTTGATTTTAACGCGAAGCCGAATATCACCGGCGGTGTTCGTCCGCACAGAAAAAATCAGGATTGCCTCACCATGATAGCGGCGCGTGCCGCAGGACTTACGTACCGCGACCTGCTTTTGAAAATGCTCGGAACCGCTTGGACCGTGTAAGCCGAAACGCCACCGTTTTACGCACCGCCGGGGTGCGCCGAATAAAAAAAGCACTCAGCTTTACGCTGAATGCTTTATATGTCTTTGTACAGCATATTTGATACAATGTGACCACCTGTCCGAAAATGTGACCATTTGACAAACTAATTATTTATCATCCTATATATGATTGTTTTTTAACGAATGCTATACTTTGTTCGCCGACGAAATATTAAGTAATTTTATTTTCTTTATATCGAAATGTCGAATTCTTCGTGAGTAATTGCTCCGACATCAAGAAAATTTTTAACTTTTTTATTTCTTACAATTAAGTTTATTTTTGACAGTTACTATTTTGAAAACCGGTGGTTATGATTAACATTTTTAATTTCACCTATATAATTATTTTGAATTATCCTGCTAAACAATTCCCTAACACATATTAATGAGCACTATTAAAGTTTTGTATAGTTACGACATTCGATGGACACCGTTAAGGAATATTTTATTTTTGAATTTGCCATTGCTTTTGTTCTTTTTCGAACGCATTTCTTCAAATTCCTTATTGTTAATGTTCTTGTAGTCTAAAATAGCACTTATTACCTCGATAAGATCACATAATTCTATGACATCATCAGAATTAGTAAATTCAGTTACTTCTTCTGTAAGTTTTTTCTTTAATTCATTATAATAATCAAAAGAATCAAGAATTACAAAATCCGGCTTATCCCCTTGTTGCTCTATTATATTGGGTATATTATCTCTTACAAGTTTATTCATTTTTTCGTACATAAATTGAATAGTCTCCATTATTAAAAATATTTCGCATTCAGCCTTTTGGATTAGGCACATCATTCATATATCTAGGTATTATATGAATATGTAAATGAAATATTGAAATTATATTTTTTTCCATAGTACAAGTTCTGCATTTTCACCATTACAACCATATTTATATACAGCAATAAACTTTTCATTAGCAGCTACACCATAACATTTATCGCTTCCTTCAATATCAATCTGTTTTGCATAGTATTGTGTATCGTTATCAAGAATTTTAGTTTTATCCCCATTAGGAAGTATACATTCTATATTCAAGTAATTTCCGTCCATAAGATTTAAAGAATTAAAATTCTCAAATTCTTTTATCCCAAGTTTCTTAATTTTTTCAAGTAAAAACTGTTCCATAAAATTCCCCCTTTTTATCTTATTTTATCAAATATATATAACCAAGTCAATTCTTTCTGATTCAATTATTTCTATCCCTCGGTTGAACCGAGGATTTATTTCTGTGCTGAAGAGATAAAAAGTAGGACACTAAAAATTGTATCATTTTTAGTGTCCTATGGTGGCTCGTAGCACCGAAAAAGATATCACCGGATTTTTTGAAAAAGCCGCTTGTGGCAAGGCTTTTTTATGAAATCGTAACATAACACTTGCGATTTTGATATTATCTATTTCACAAATTGCGAACCGAAAAAGATATCAGTTTTTCATGCACGCCGATTCATTCCATCAAGACTCTTAAAAAATCATCGAGCAAATTTGATTAATTTTTATTGTTATGAATTAGTTGCAAAAGGCAGAAAGCGCCTCCAAAAGGAAACGCTTTCGAAAACTCCTTCTACACATGGCAGATGAGCTATTATTATTATACACGATAAAATCAATTTTGTCAATTGATCAGCAATAAGATTTAGATTTTTAATAGAGGTATTAAAAATCTAGGGTGTCAGGCGCAATTTCTTGTACCATAACTCTTTACATTTATCATTTTAATAGAAGCCTTGACTTATGCAAATTAAGTCTGATGCGCAAAATACCATTTAGATATCAAAAATATCTCAAGTTAGGCAATTAAAGGATTCTCATTATTTCATCATGAAGACCTGATTTTTGTATTTTTCATAGTGCTTTAGTTTCTTCTCAAGAGCATGTTCATAATCAAAATAAAAAGCGGTTATTAAAAGATAATTTTCGGGATGTGCAGAGGTTTGTGCTCGATGCTCAAGCACAACCATATATTTTTCTTCTTCCAACAAGATATGTACTCGCTTCTTATTCTTATATGGCTCTACCCAAACTTTTATGCCATCACACTCAGAACAATTAGTTGTGTCGCAATTATTATCGATAAATGCTCTTATCCACCGAATTCTTTCGCAGCGCCTCATATCTGGATCTCTGGTACCTTCGCCCTTGTAATCTTTGCAGGTCACATGATAAAAGGCATCTTCTTTGTTGAAGTCAATGGGATATCTTTTGATTTTTACCTGTTTACCATTGTAATGAGGTATTGTTTCTATAAAATCGTGGTGAAATATCTCATATAGCAAATCTTCGTATTCCTGCCAATCAGTATTTGATTGATAGCATTCCAATTGAGGAAGCCAACATGTATTGCTCATAGAGTATCCCTCGCATCCCATACAAATAGGTTCATCTTGTCTTCCCTTAAGAGTGTTGTTTTTGTTAACGAATAATTTGACCTTTTTTTGATCAAGTCAATAATCTGTAATTTGCCAGCATTTTTTTCAAAGTCTTCGGGGAAAAACCTGTTTTGATAACATACCGCTCCAATTAATATATCAACAATTTGCATTATCTGTACTTCATCCGAACGAATTGGCTGTAACTTTGAAATAATCTGCATAGAAAAATCATACATAGAGTTGCAACAAACTTCATGAAGCTTTCTTAATTTTTGAGCCGAGTGAGTATCCTTAATATCAACATAAACATTGTAACTGTCAAAAGGCAAAAAAATCACTTTTAGCATATCAAAATACATTTTATAATACCAGTCATCATGGGTTTGATTAAAAGCCTCATGATTTAACTTAGATTTGTCCGGAATAATAATTGCGCGAAAATGAATGTTGTTGTCATCAAAAAAATAGTTGACAATATCTTTATACAAATCGATTTTTGACATGCTAATTTTTGTCCATTTTAACTCTGCTGATTCAGAAAAATTGTTTCTTTTTTTTATATCGCGTATGCGGTTGTTTATCTCCTTCAATTTATCTGCTGGACACCATACTGCCCCAATAACCATATCGTTTACATTATCATGTTCAAGATAACAACTTTCATCGCAATATACATTATAAGTCATTGTAATTTCTCCTTAGCTTAATTAATAAAACCATACTTTAAAGGCAATCTTATGAAATCAATTCTTAAATCACAATTTTATAGTTGAATACTTTGTATAAATTTCGTTTATTGTTTCGGCATACAAGGCGCGTGATTTTTTGACCAAGCCCTCGTTATTGTTCTTTTTGTGTATATAACGCTCAAGGACTTCATCCCAATACCCGTGCTTTTTCAACCAATCTTCTTTGGGTTTAGTATAGTATCCTTTGGTCTGATCAGCCCAAACATATGATCGCTGTTCCTTGTTAAATCGTATGTACTGTTGGAGTAATGTGCCGGCTTTGTCGGTATAGTTGTTTACAATAGCAAAGTCACAACTTTGTATTATCCTTGAGCGCCAATGATCAATTTTTTTGATTGTAAATACACGAGTTGAATCTTCACAGTATCCGTATCCATACCGACGAACCACTAAATTAAAAGCATCCATCATGATATGTTTGATTTCTCCGGGGTCATATCTATCGTCATCATAGAAAACATCAAGATTTACATCAAAATCATATCCGATATTGCTCTTACGGTCGCAAGTAATCATATTGCGACTGCTGCTCCCAATGAATTGAAATTGGAAAGAGATATCCTTGTTTCGCAGTATGTCCTGAACCTCATTGATTATCTCGATCAACTCGTTTTTTGCCGGGGCAGCTTCTTTCTTGGAAACATATTCGAAGTTGTACATAGTTAAATCCTCCTCATATTTCCCAAGCCGCCCATTCAGTTCAAAACCAAATCATATTATTATACTTGTTTTTTCTTCGTTGTCAAGACCTATTATAACACATTTTAGTTTTTTATGCAAAAAAGTTTTTCGAACAATCATATCACATCATTCTTTACCGCTTTTGCTTTACCTCGCGTCACGTGATTTTGAAGTCTGTGTGCGTGGTGTCGGGTTATTGAGATTGTTGGCAAGCAACTCTTTGGTGTTTTCCAAAAGGCTGCCGTCGCCTGATTCATAAACGCAGACGAAGATTTTCTTTTTTCTGCAATCGGTAATAAACTCCTTTAGTTTTTGCTGCTTTGCCTTGTCCCTTTGGTCGGCGCGGGAGCACCACATCTTTGCTAAATTCAGTTTGTTATCTACTTCAAATTCCATTATATCAAACTCCTTTATCATCGTTTTCCTTTCAATATCACATACCATTCATCCGCATGACTTCGTCCTGGATTTCTTCCCCGACAAATTCCGATGCCGTCATTGTTTCGCCCAAAAAGTTCGGCTCAGTGTCCTCGTTAAGTGGGACATATCCGTCCTTACCGAAATCGAGCACCTCTCGCATCAGCACGGTGCCGCCGTGATTGACTCCAACCTTCGGCTCAATGGAGCAAAAGCGACCTCCGTCATCGCTATGGCGGAGGTCGTATGCATGTAAACCTTCGGGAATCTGTTCGGGCTTAATCCGTCCGTTGCTGAACAGTGCTCTGTGGTCAAGCACCTCAATGACATCTAACTCTTCCTCGGTCTGAGCCGGGGTATTCAGTTCACTTGTTTTCAATTTATCGTAACTCATATTTTATCTACCTTCATATTGGTTATGGTCTTTGTTTCTTTCTTCAAATTGCATTCGGAAGATGGCGATATATCCTCCAAAGGACTATTTTCGCTCAAAATGATTCCTTCTTCCAAATTTCTACGGGTATGTCATAAGCCACAAGCTCGTCTTTGATTATTTGTTCCACGATGCTCCAAGCCCCTCCCGCAAGACCGCTTCCCATTTTATACGGGATTCGGACGGTCGTCAGCGTCCTTGCCGGTAATGGTGTTGCAACGGTTCTCACAGTGGTGAGTGCTTTTCTCAGAGCGTCATAATCGGTATAACATTTATCCCGACCGAAGCCGTCTTGTGCGAATAGGTTGGCAACGAGCCATTCACATCCGTTGTATCTGATTGGACAAAACAACACCTTTCCGAGCAAGTCCTGACGATTAGCGGCTTGGGTGCAATTCCTTTGATACATCTCATATACTTGTGGGAACATGGTGCGAATCTGTTTCGCAAGCCCTGCACCCATAATTCCCTGACAGTTTATCTGATGGCAGATTATAAGTTCGTGACCGGTCCTGTTGGGAGAGAATATATCACCACAATAATAGTCTATATCAATCCCACCTTTCTCATGTTTCGCTCAGATGTTCTGTCTATTCTCAACACCAATATACGAGCAGCCGGACATAGTCAGCAGTTGGGCATGTTTCGTCCGGATTTGCATCCTTGATAGCATATTCTGCCCATCGGCAGAAATAGCCGAGCATCGTATCCACTCTGCTCACGATTAAGTTATAAACTCTGTACCAGTCCTCGTATTCATCCCACTCGTAGTAGGAATACTCTTGTTTTTCCTTATCGGACAGTTTTTCGTATTCCACGGGAGTGAGCCAATAGCCAATGGTACCATACTCGTCGATTTCAAATGCTGCGATACTGACCTTGGAAGCATACCCGCGGTATCGTGTCGGCTTGTCCTTCTTGACTCGACCTTTTACGGATTTGCCGTAGTTCACAAGGAACATGGAACGGCTGTAAAAATCCTTGTAGGTGTCGATATGTAAGTACGGGTCGTATGGTTCATCGTCTTCATGGCAAAATACCGACCGAACTTTTTTGCTCAGATTCTCCGGTCGACCGCAAGTGTAGCTGACTTCTTCCAGTTCTTCATATGCTTCACGAAGCCAATTTCGTCCCGAAATGACCGGACAGACATCGATATTTCCGTCAGTGCGCTGAAATAGCGGATTCAGATTGTACCACTGATTGCCGACACGAACCTCGGCATAAATTGCATAATAAGTTCCCATTGGTGACTCCTTTTTCTTTTTGCTTGATGCCATTTGTGTCAGCAATCCGAGTAGAATTCCTTCATGTCATCCAATCGGAGACATGAAAGCCGCCCATACTCATAGCCACTGCCGCAGTCTATACCGATTGCATTATCGCCCTTCCAAATGCACCACGGCATTTTGTCGTGAAAGTAGCAGGTAGGCGTGTGGCCGAAGATCAGTACATATCCTTCGGGAATCGGTTGCGTTTCATCCCATCTATCCCATATGGCAAATTCACGGCTATTTTTGTAGTCATAAGTATTCCAGGAGGATTTCATGTAGTTTTCCTCGGGAGAGGCATGGACAAGCTTGTACTTGACTCCGTTGACCTCGACTTCAAGGTTTGTCGGCAGTTGGCGGATGAAATTGAAAATCTCGACTCGGATATCTTTGCGATAATGTTTGAACTGCTCATGCGTAATCATACCGCCGTTCCTGTACCAAAGCCTTTTTTCTCGCCGATTCGTGTTTTCCTTTTCTTCGGCTGCATCTTTGCAATGACCGATGGCGTTGAGCATCATATATTCATGGTTGCCAATCAACATTTCGGCATTGGGCATTCTCATGATTTGTCTTAATATTTTGATTCCTCCGGCGTACCTATCTATCACATCTCCGAGGACATACAAAGTATCATTCGTTTGAAGATTGATTTGAGCCATAATGGACTTAAATCGTTGCAGGTTGCCGTGGATGTCGGATAATACATAGGTCATCGTTTCATCTCACTTATTCGTTCCATCGTGTCCGGTGGTTTCATATTTCTAAAAGCATGCATTTCGTATCCTCCGTTTCGAACTTTATTTCGGAATATTTTCAAACCCTGTTGACAAAACTATCGTTGCAATGATATAATATGGTTGTGTCATCACAATGATATAGGGAGGCTTGGTTTTATGAGCACAATTCAATTACTTCACGGAACGGATCACATCATCGAGGTTCCGGATATCAATATCGGTAATCCACACAATGACTACGGAAGAGGCTTTTACTGTACCCGTGTCGAGGAGATGGCCAGAGAATGGGCCTGCAAAAAGAACACGGATGGCTTTGTAAATGTCTACGACTTTGACGAAGACGGGCTGAAAGTACTGAACCTGCTGAGCGGCAATCATACAGTCCTCAACTGGATTGCCTTGCTTCTTCAGTTCCGTACCTTCAAACTCGATTCCGAGGTTGCGGTTGACGCTCGGGATTATATCATCGAACATTACTCGGTTGACCTTTCCGGCTACGACATTGTTGTCGGATACCGCGCGGACGATTCTTACTTTCAGTATGCTGAATCCTTTGTGTCCAACACGCTTCCTCTCAGAAGTCTGAACAAGGCGCTTCGTCTCGGCAAACTCGGCGAACAAACCGTTGTTATCTCGCAAAGAGGATTTGAGCGTTTGAAGTTTGTCGATGCATATTCGGTCGATAAGAATGTCTATTATCCCAAGTTCCTGGATAGAGACACCAAAGCAAGAGATACTTATCGTAAAGAAATCAAGAAAACCAAATCGTATCGGGATGATATCTTTGTACTTGATATCCTTAGAGAGGAGATGAGCAACGATGACCCACGCATACAACGAATCCTATTTGAGTAATGCAAAGGATCGTCTTTCCTCATTCTTCGATTATGCTATCAATGACTGCAAGATTAAACCGGATTGGATTACCGTGCTTTTTATCAACACAGGCTATGCCGAGCAATTTGAGCGCGGCAATCCTGCCTATGTTGCAGGTATGTCCGGTGTTGAACTTGCCCGTGCGGTTATCCTGAAAGCATACGGCAGAAAAGAACTTCCGAAGCCTACAAACTCTGAGGAATGCTCTCCCGAGTATTGGGCAGGGTGGGCACTTGCAGAATATCAATGGTACTGCGGCCGCAGGTTCAAAGATATCTTCGAGCGAATTCCTTTGACTAAGATTATCGGAATGTATTCGGTCTATCATGAGATGGATATCACGAACTTCATTGATACGATGGAAGAGTTCTACAAGGCTGCCGAAGGCGATTCCAATCTGAAACGCATTCGGGAAAGCAGAGGCTTATCTCAGTCAGAACTTGCGGAACAATCGGGCATCAAAGTCCGAAACATTCAAATGTATGAGCAGAGAGTCAACAACATTGATAAGGCACAAGCACAAACACTTTACAAGCTATCCCGTGTTCTTGGTTGCGATATCGAAGACCTGCTTGAAAATCCTATGATGTAACTCCATTTGTGCACCTGCTTCGGCAGGTGCATTTTCTATGCCAAAATATGCCTTGAGCACAGGCAGGTTTTCGGGGATCACACAGAATTTGAGAAATCCCACGGTCATATCTTCAATCGTTGTCCCGAGGTTCTTGAACAGTTCGGCTGCCTTATTATATACCTCTCTGTCGATTCCAATAGTCATTGTCACAAGATCTTTACTCATCGTCTTCTCCTTATCCAACTCTGAAGAAGTAGTCTTTGCTGAAACTCGTGAAGGAAACTGCAGAGTAATCGTTCAAAATTAGTCTGTAGTATCTTCCCATCGTCACAGCTTCTTTCTGTTGGCCCATGTGTAATCGACAAACACATCCCAATTATTCATAATCTGCCAACAGACATCTATCTTCTTTTTCTCAGATTCACGTGGAGATATCCATGGGGTAACAAGAACTTCCCATTCGCACTTCGACCAAAAGTAATACATTACCTCGCTGCGGAGTTGCTTGGCAAAGTCTTCTTTGTTCTGATACTTCTTAGCGGCTTTCTTCACATATTCACGGAATGAACCGTGTTCGAAGACATTGAAGGTTTCGATGCTGCGGCTGTTGCAGTTGTGGTAGAACACATTCCATCTAATCTCGTTTTCGGAATTAACGGTTTGATTCTTTTTCCACGGGAACTGTGCCATATATTCAGTAGATCTTTCGCCATAGGTGGGGCGTATTGTCCTTCCATTCTCAATAATCTCGTCCAAGGTTACAGGCTCGTAATTCCAATACATACAACCTACATTGTAGATTTCATTCCGGCATCCGATGCTATTAAGACGCTTCGCAAAATCAACCTCAAAATCCGCTTCATCAGTAAAATGGGAATGAGCATGGAGATGGATTGCCTGGTATCTATGTCCGTTGTACATCGGGGTGAAATAATGGGAGAGGATAACTCTTTTCTTCGTTCCGTCTTCCAAGCTTACGCAAATATCGTCGTAATCCTTGATTCCTGCAAGCGCTGCCTTGGCCTTTGCATTGTGCAGGAAGCGGTCATGATTTCCTTTAATGAGTATGATCTGACCGTTTAGACTTTTGATGAGCTCCGGAGCGTCATCGTTTCGTGCTTTCCATATCATGTCCCCAAGGACATAAGTGAGGTCGCCCTTGCCAACCTTGTTGTTCCATCTGCGGATAAGTTCCGCGTCCATTTCCTCAACCGTCTTGAACGGACGATTATCAAAAGCAATCACATTGGCATGTCCAAAGTGCAGATCACCGGTAAAGAATATCTTACCCATCTTCCATCTCTCTTTCTAAATTTGTTTTGTTGACCTTCATCTTCTGTAATTCCTCACTTGACTCGAACTGGTGGAAAAGAAAATGCATTTTATTAATTCGTTTGTTTGTGTGCCAATGTCCGCAGAACCATGCCATATAGTCCGTCGTTTCTTCTATGACATCGAGCCACTTCTCCGTACTGTCATCCACTGTGCTTTGGTCGATGCCCGGGAGGAATTCTTCGACAGGCTCATATTTGAAAGGACAGGTGTGTGACAGAACAACATCGATAGCATTTTCTTTAAGCTGCTGCTCTACATATTGCTTGATTTCTTCACTTGGTTGTTCATCTGACCACCAACCGTATCCTCGGGAAAGGCGATAGAACTTGTCCACACTGTAGGCGCCGCCGATAACGATGTGTCGAAGCCCCTCTAAGTCATATATCTCGCCGTCTTTGGCAAACAATACGGAGGGATAGGCTTCCTCATACCATACGATGCCGCCGTGCCATTCCTTCGTTTTATATGTTGGAATATGCCATGGCCTTATTTCATGATTGCCGTGGATACAGAGAATAGTGGGCTTCAATTTGTCAAGTGCATACTTCAATTCTGCATCTCTTTCGTCTTGCCCGTAGTTAGCACCGACATCGCCGAGAATTACGATGATATCCTCCCTTGTGGGATTAAAACGCTTACAGAATCGTTCTATATCATGTTTCTGCCCGTGAATGTCACCGGTGTAATAAATCATAGTTGTGCCACCTTTCCGATGATAAGTATATCAGTCAATTTGATTCTTGTCCTGCGATTTGAGAAAATATATTCGCAAACCCCCGAAATCATATTCGCAAGCGAACATTTCGGGGGTTTGCTCTTTTAACCGTTTGTTTATGCAGTTGTTGTTTCGCAAACTGTAGGTTTATTCTTTGACTTTCGGAGTGTTCCATCGAAGCCGAAAGCAACCTATAATTTTATCTGCAGTTGGCTCGGGTTAAATACTTGTATTCACGCATCGCTTGCTTGGTTGCCTTAACGATATCAAGTAATACCCGCATTTCATAGTCGCTGCAATCTGAGAGAATTGCGGTGAATTCATGATTGGATGCCTTGATTGTATTGGTAAGGCTGTCAATAAGCAGGTCATCGGTGGAGACATTCAGTTCGTTTGCCACCCTCACCAAGGTATCGAGGCTGCAAAACTTGTACGCCGTCTCCACATAACTCATATAGGCAGCAGAACGATCAATTCGCTCTGCAAGCTCCATTTGGGTAATGCCTTTCTTTGTGCGGAACGCACGGATTCTCTGCCCGAGAAGAATGTAGTTGATTTGCATATAGAAACCTCCAAAAAATTGATGTTTCTATTATAAGGTATAGCCGATGTGTTCAACTACGGCTTATTCCAAACATCGGGCATAGATTATATAATAATCTATATACTATAAACGGATGAGGGAGGTGCGTCATGAGAGAACTTGACGATGCAAGGTATAAGGCAATCGGTGCAAGGATTCGTGATGTTCGCCTTCAGCGAAACATGAGCCAAGCTGAATTGGCGGAAAAAGCATTCATCTCCGTTCCGCATATGAGTGAGGTTGAAAACGGAAAGACCAAATTGCGGCTCTCCACTTTTGTATATATAACTGAGGCATTGCAGGTTTCTGCCGATGTACTGCTCCGCACCAACACTCCCGAGGTCATTGGAATATACCAAGGTGAGTTCAACGATTTGTTGGCAGATTGTTCTCCTGCCGAGATTGATTCCATTATCAAGATCGTGAAGGAATTAAAAACCACAATGCGGATGAAGAAAGACGATTACCTATTTTGACAGGTCGGGCAGCAATGTCTGACCTGGTTTTTGTTCTTGCCGCTTTCATTGAAGGGTTTTCTGAAAAATCAATCAACCTCTAAGCGGAGACAATTATCTATTCAATTCAACTATGATTTTCAAGGCAGGTCAATCTTGACCTTCCTTTTTTGCTCTTTGGGTTGGCAGTTTTCAGTCTGCCGACTTTATTTTTTTGCCTTTTTCTTATCTGTGATAAACCGGTGGTTAAGCACTTGACCTGTGGTTAGTCGATATTAAGCCTTGCATGAATTACAATAATCTTAGCCTTATTTTGAATAGTTCAAGTGGGAGGATAACAAAAATGGACGAGATAGATATTCATGCTAAATTAGCTCAGATAGAAACTGCACCGCACTTTTCGGAGATATTTGACGGAGACACAGAAAGGGCTGAGATGATTGCCGACCATCTGATATGGCTGCATACGATTCGCCGTGAGCGACCTCTTGTGTCAAAGCCGTACAAGGTGGGCATTTACATCCGATACTTTAATCAGACCAAGTATGAGAATTATCTCGATTTTCACAAGAAGGGGTTTGTAGACACATTGGCATTGTGTCCGAAGTGGGAATTGGTTGACTTCTATATAGATGAAGGCTCAACTGCCCCCAATATGGAGAATGCACCCGAGTGGTGCAGACTGCTTCAAGATTGTCTTGACGGCAAGGTGGATTTAATCATTACACAGAAGGTTTCCAATGTAACGAAGAAACCACAGGAGATTACAATCATGTCTCGCTTCCTTGCAACGCTGCCGCATCCGGTCGGAATCTACTTTATCTCCGAAGATATTTTCACCCTTGCTTCTTATTATCAAGAAGATATGCGGGACACAGACTTCTTCCCCGATGGATGGGTGAGCCTGCCGGACGATGACTCCGAGAGGAGGCTGCTGCATGATTGACAAAACGAAACGCTTAGAAAAAGAGCAAGCCAAGGCGAAGACCAAAAAACGCATCTATGTTGAAGTTGATCCCGAAAACTATGATTACTTTCCCGAGACCAGACAAGCCGATTATTACGATAATGATGTCCCGCAAAGGGTTGCCATCTATGTTCGTGTTTCTACGGATGATGTCCGGCAGACTACATCCTTTGAGTTGCAAAAGAAGTATTATGAAGACTTCGTTATCAAGCACCCTCACTGGACGCTCGTTAAAATCTACGCTGATGAGGGTATCTCCGGCACTTCTCTGAATAAGCGAGAGCAGTTTCTTCAGATGATTTCCGACGCAAAGCGCGGAAAAATCGACATGATAATCACAAAGAGCGTTTCCCGTTTCGCCCGCAATATCTATGACTTTATCGGCATTGTACGAGACCTTGCCGAACGCAATCCGCCTGTCGGAGTCTTCTTTGAAAGTGAGGGGATTTTTTCACTGAATGATGACTCACAGCTTGCATTGTCTTTCCAAGCCACAATGGCCGAGGAAGAGTCACACACACGAAGCAGGTCGATGGAAACATCTCTGCGTATGCGATTGGACAATGGTATCCCTTTGACTCCCAAACTGCTCGGGTATATGCATGATGCTGACGGAACACTGATTCCGAATCCAGATGAAGCGCCTACGGTTAAACTTGCATTCTATATGTATCTGTACGGCTATTCATCACAGCAGATTGCCGATGCTTTCAATGCTCTCGGACGCAAGTCCTATTTGGGAAATATCAACTGGACTTCCAACGGTATAGTTCAAATACTACGCAATGAACGACATTGCGGTGATGTCCTCACTCGCAAAACCTTTACGCCAAACTTCCGTACCCATAAGGCAAAGAAAAACAGAGGTCAAAGACCGCAAAGCCGATATCGCAATCATCACCCCGGCATCGTTTCCCGCGACGATTATATTGCGGTTCAGAGAATGCTTGATAACGCAAAGTACGGAAACAAGTCTATCCTTCCCGAAATTCGCGTTGTAGAAGACGGCGTCCTCAAAGGTTTCGTCACCATTAATCCCCGATGGGCAGGATTCAAAGAGGGAGACTACTACCTGGCTTCCAAAAGCGTGTATTCATCTCTCGAGGAAGAACCGCATCCGGAGGAAGAAATTCAGTTTGAGGTGGCAGCAGGTGACTTTGACCTGCGCGGTTTCGAAATAGCCCGCGGCGAGTTCTTTGATGCTCCGCGTCAGCCTCACGCCATTATTTATCATAAGTTTATCAAGTTCAGTACCGCGTGTGTCCGGAAATTCGGCACACAGAATTATATTGAAATTCTGATAAATCCCATTAGCCGAAAACTTGCGATTCGACCGACCACCAAAGAAAATCGTAATAGTGTAATGGCGTCAAAGCCGGAGAAAGGTATTCTATACCCACGGTTAATCCCAACCGCCGCTTTCAGTGAGACGATGTTCAACCTTCTTGGTTGGAACATCGAATACAAATACCGCATTTTAGGCACTCTCTATGAGCAGGAAGGCGTAGTTGCCTATATCTTTGATACCGTTGACTCCGAGGCATATTTCAAGCCTAATGTGCTTTCTAAAGAAAACGGCGAAGAAGACTGTATAAATGTGCAGCCGTTGATGCCATCCGGAAAGCGCATTCGTGCAATTCCCGAATCATGGACAAGTTCCTTTGGTAAGCAGTTCTATGCACAGGAGAAGTCTGTAACGGAACTTCAGCGACAGAGCGAGGAAGATTGGATGCTTCGTTTGGAGGGCCAACTTTTCGAGACCGGCAACAAGCTCCATGTGACGGCGTTTGAAGAACTCAAAAGTTTTATCACGCAGGAATTGCAGGGCGTAGATATTCAGGAGGTAGTTTATGAATGATATTACTGAGCAAAGGACAATGACAGAGGCCTTTGCTCCCCCGGCGGACTCAGAGCTGCACAAAATTCCGGTATTAAATGACGAGGAAGAATTGATTGAAATGAGCACGGACTTCAACCTGGAGGAATTCCAGGTTGTCCGCAGAGAGTTCTTTGCTCATATTCGTGAGCCTGCGGTTACATTCAATAACCGCAAATTCTATGTGAATTCAGCTTGCCTGACCAAGTTTCCGCACACAGACTATGTCCAGGCGCTGATCAATCCTCATACTAAGATTTTAGCTCTCCGTCCCTGTGGTGAGAATGAACGAGGGTCGTTCCAGTGGTGTTCAATCGGTCAAGACAAAAGGAAGCCGAGGCAAACAACATGTACGCTGTTCTTCCTGAAAATGTTTGACATGATGGATTGGAATCCTGATCACCGCTATAAGATGCTCGGGAATATCATCCGCGCTAATGGCGAATACCTGATAGCATTTGATTTAACATCCACCGAGGTGTATCAGCGTACATATGATGCGGAAGGTGCTAAATCAACGGCATCAAGGACGCCGGTATATCCGATTGGTTGGCAGAACCAATTCGGTATGACATTAAATGAGCACAAGCAGTCTATGCTCGTGAACATATTCGATGGTTATGCCATCTACTCAATCAAGGAAAATAAGGCAGTTCGGCAAAGTCCGACAGCAACTGTGACTGCCGACACAGTTGCACTGCCGGAAGGAGAAATAAATCATGAGCGAACAGACTCGACAACAAGTGACTATAGCGGTTGACTTGAAAAAATACCGTATTCGCATTCATCGAAGCACACTGGCTTTGCTCGGGACACCCAAGTATGTTCAGTTCCTTGTCAGCCCTTCAGCTATGATGCTTGCTATCCAAGGAACGGACAAGAAAACAAATTATACTCATCGTGTAAATTTAGCTGCGCTGCATCCGGATAACTCCTACGAAATTTACAGCACCTCATTTGTCAATAAACTTTGCTCCTTGGTGGAGGGATTAGATAGCGCTTACGCATACAGACTGACCGGAGAGATTATAGCGGAAGAAAATGCAGGCGTTTTTCCACTCAGTTCTCTCCAAAAAATTGATGGATTGGAGGAGCGATAATGGAGTTGAAACGGCTGAAAATAGACGAAGAATTCAGACATTTAATCCGTCCGCTGCGGCACAGAGAGTTTTTGCAACTCGAGCAGAATATTATAAATGACGGCTGTCGTGACCCTATCGTTGTATGGCATGACACCATTGTAGACGGTCATAACCGTTATGAAATTTGTATGCGCCACAGCATCCCCTTTGATACAAAGGATATGGAATTTGAGTGCCGAGAGGCTGCTGTCGCCTGGATATGTGCCAATCAACTCGGAAGAAGAAACATTACCGAAGAGACTCGCAAGTTCCTTATTGGTATGCAGTACGAGAATGAAAAATTGGTTACCCGAATTCGCAATAAGATAGGGAGAAATCAGCACACCCTGGATATATCCACGATGGACGAAGAGGATGCGGACAAAGCTTGCCGCCATTGGACGGCACAGAGAATTGCCGAAGATAATAATGTATCGGCTGCCACTGTGCAGAAGTATGCCATATTTACGAGAGCGTTAGAAGAAATCGGAAAGAAAGAGCCGAAATTAGTGCCCAAGATTCTTTCGGGGCAGTACAAGATTGCCCATAAGCATGTGTTGGAAATGGCGGAACTAAATCCGCAGGATCTTCGGCGAATCAATCGGAAGATTGATCGAAATCCTGCTGAGTTTATGCATTACAAAGCCACGCGACCGGTTGTGCAAGGGAATAAAACAGTTTATTCCGAGGGAGATATTTCCACGGGGCCTTCCGTGAAGGATATGCCCGAGTATGATCCGGATGCGGAAATCAGCAGTCTGACTCTAACGATTCCTTCATGGAAGAGTTCTATTGAACGGGCAAAGAATACGGCAGACCTCACCATCGTTTCTCCCCAGGCTAAAGGTGACTTGGCACAGGCTTTGCGTGAGCTGCGAAATACGATAGCGGATATGCTGTCGGAAGTGGAGGATATATAACATGGATGATTATTCGCCGTTTGTGCCGAATGTTCATTTCGAGAAAATTCCAATCAAAAACCTGGTTTCGAACCAGGATTATCAACGGAATCTGTCGCAGGCGCGTATTGAGAAAACGGCAGAAAACTTCGATCTGTTTCAAATCAATCCCGTAAAGGTCAGCCGAAGAGACGGGATCAATTATGTTTTTAACGGGCAGCATACCATTGAAATTGTTGCACTTGCTTCCGGCTCTCGCGAAACTCCGGTATGGTGCATGATCTATGATGATCTGTGCTATGAACATGAAGCCGATATCTTTGCCAATCAGATGAAATTCGCAAAGAACCTTGCGCCTTTTGAAATTTTCGTAGCGAACTTGGAGGCTAAGAACCAAGAACAGCTTATGATTCGAGATTTGGTGGAGTCTTACGGTTTGAAGATATCTGCCAAGAGAGCGCCGGGGCACATCTGTGCTGTATCCACTTTGGAGGCTATTTACTCCAAATACGGATACCAGGTTCTCAACCGTGTTCTTCGCCTGATCATCGGCACATGGGAGGGAGACTCCAATTCTTTCTCCGCCAACATTATGAATGCAGTTACCAAGCTTTGCGTGGTGTATAAAGATCAGTTAAAGGATGAGGTGTTCAGCGAGAAACTCGGTGCTGTTTCCATTAAGCAACTGACTCGTACCGCCAGGGAGCGCCGGAAGGGGTCAATGGGCTTTGCCGAAGCGATGCTTTTAGAATATAACGGAAAAAGGAAAAGTAATGCGGGCAAACTATTCATGAACAAACTCTATGCTCGGGATGTTTCTCTCTGGATTGAACCGGACGAAAATGAGGATTTTGACGATTCAGAAGCTTTTGAGAATTTCGCTATCGGACAGCTTGGCGAAGATGAAGAAAGCGATAATAACGAAAGCAATGCTTAATAGAGTCAGCGAATAAGCAACTACGGCTTATTCGCTGCTTGCTGTTTTTATTTTTCGAGGTATTCTTCAAGTTCATATCCGCCGCCGAGTATAATTTGCAGTCTGCCGTCATGGTAGACTTTTATACATTCTACCATCTGCCGGACAATTGAGTCATCATAGGTATCTTTATTTTCTTTTCGTTTGTCAATGGTGTCCTGGATTTCCTTAATCCGCACTTGAAGTTCTCCGTCCTCACTTTCACTTTCTCTAATTGCCGTGATGCGCCCCGAGAGTTGCTCGATTTGCATGGAGATGTTTTTGAACTCATCTTCATAGTCCTCGGCATCACTATCTTCCTGAACGCTCAGTGTTACAAGGTCAAGCATACGCTTATTAAGGGCATCGATTCTTCTTTCGAGCAGGTCGATTTCATCTGAGCTGCCGTTGATTCCTATGGCTTCCCCGATGGTGGATTTCATCAGCATTAGGTAGGTGGATTCGTCTTCGATATTGAATCGATTTAAGGCTCTTACAATGGCTCTTTGCAGTGCCTGCTCATCGACGGTGATTGAGTCGGCGCAGTATTTCTTGCCATAGTCAAGGCGGCTCATGCATCGCCACACGATTCTGTGCTTACCTCGGATGTTCCATGTTACTCTTTTGTACCTGCTCCCGCACTCTCCACACATCATTACTTCCGTGAGCGCGTATTTGGAATACTTTCCCGAGGCGGTCAGAGCCACCTTTTCAGACTGCGGTGCTTTTGCCTTTCTTCGGGCGGATTCCTCTTGTGCCTTATTGAATATCTCACGGCTGACAATGGCAGGGTGGCTGTTTTCTACGAGCCACATGGGTGCTTCACCTTCGTTGGCTTTTCGCTTTTTTGAGATTGGGTCAAGTGTCACCGTTTTTTGCAGGATGGCATCTCCGCAATATTTCTCATTTTTCAACATTCGGATAATCATTGATTTACTGAAGTTCAGTTTCTTGCCGGGAATTTCGATGTTTTCGCCTTGCAGGATTTCGGAGATTTCATCAGTGGACTTGCCGGAGAGGTACATATCGAACACTCTTTGCACTATTGCTGCTTCCGATGGGACGATTTCGGGGTTCCCGTCCTCGCCTTTCTTGTAGCCGAGCATTCGGTTATACATAAAGATGGGTCTGCCTTCTTCGAAGTTCTTTCGGTGCGTCCAAGTAATATTCTTGCTGATGCTTTCGGATTCGGATTGTGCGAATCCTGCGTATATGACAAGGTACAATTCGCTATCACTTTTCAGCGTATCGATGTTCTGTTCCTCAAAGTAGATGCCCACGCCGATTTCTTTGAGTGATCTGACATAGTCAAGGCAATCTACGGTATTTCGTGCGAATCGCGATACTGACTTTGTTATGATCATATCGATTTTACCCTTGTGGCAGTCATCTATCATCTTTTGGAATTGAGGTCTTTTGTCTGCTCTCGTACCTGAGATGCCCTCATCGGCATACAGCCCTGCGAACTCCCACTCCTTATTTGAAGCAATCATTTCGGTATACACCTTCATCTGATTGGTATAGGATGTGAGTTGTTCCTCCCTGTCGGTAGACACTCTGCAGTATGCTGCAACTCGCTTTTGACGATGTTGCGCCTTGTCTACTATGAAGGATTTCTTCGGCTCGATGAGGGTAATTGTTTTCTTTGGAATTTTGGTTACTGCCATTATTCATTCTCTCCTTCGGTGATTTCTGTCCCTACCTTGGTGTAGAGCCTGACTTTCCCCGAACTTGAGAGTGTGACATAGTCTACAAGGTCGGAGAAGTAATCGTAATTAAAGTTTTCCTGGGGTTTCATCATTGAGGCTCGTTTCCTTGCAATTTGAGCGACAATCATTTTCTTTGCCTGGGTTTCTTTATATAACTGACTTGCGATGTCACTAACTTTCTCGACAATGTATTCTTCGCTCGGGTATTCCTCCTCGAGTTCGGTATCCACTTGCCGTTGCAGGCTTGCGACCGTCGGGGAGTCAACTATCCTTATCTTGGGCTTTGGTATCAGCAGTTCGCTGTTTTCGATAATGCGGTTCATGAGGATGGCGATTTTCTGTAGGAGGTCGCCGTCGCTGATACGCAGTCTCTTTCCGCATTCTGCATTTTGGCAGGTCCAGCTTTCATTGATTTGTCGTTTCGAGCAGACTCTGCGTAGCATCGGGCTTCCGCAATCGGCGCATTTGACTCTGTTGCGGAGCAGGGCGATGCCTTCGCATTCTCTTTGTACGGTATTGCGCTGCCGTGCGGCTTTCATGGATACCGCACCCTCGTATGTATCTTCATCGATGATTGGGTCGTATTCATCGTCCCCGATGTACTTTGCGTTGTCGATAATTCTTGCAATTCTCGCTTTATCCCATGTATCCGTCTTCTCGGTATAGGGGATTTTCCTCTGCGTGAGGCTCTCCGCTATTTCTTTGAGGGAAGCACCCTTGATGTACTCATCAAAGATTTCTCGGATAATTTCGGCTTCGGTGTGTTCAATCACCGTTCGCCCTTCACGGATGGTGTATCCGTATGGAATAAAGCGTGTCTTTTTCATTGCGGTTTCTCCTATATCAATTCAGTGAATTTCAGTCCGCCGAGCAGAGTGACGGTCAATTCATCTGCGTTATTGAGTGCCATTCCTACGATAATTTCCTCGAAAAGCTTCTCATCGAACTCATCCAAGGGTTCTTCTATTTCGTCAATCAGAGATTTTAGTTTCCGCACATCTTGGAGCATTGTAAGTATTCGGGACTCGAATTGATCCTGCCGATCTTCTTTGAGTGTGCAGAGCTGCTTTTGCATCTCTCTGACTTGGGGCTGATGTATTTCGGGGGCAAGGTATCCTTTTGAGCGAAGCTCATTCAGTTTTAGAATTGTGGCGTTTATCTCCGCAATCTTCTGACTGATCTGCATCGCTGTTTTGTTATTTCGCTTGTATTTCTGTGTTGCGCTTTCAAGCTTGGCGATAACTTGACTGAGGATGTTCTCTTGCCCGAATCGTAGCTTATTCACCACTGATAGGAAACCGTCATAGATTCGTTCCTCGCTGTAGTAGTTGGAATTGCATGATTTTGTGTTTTCCTCATGCTTGGCGCAGACCCATTTGACTCCACCGCTCCGAACCTTTCGGCGATAGAAAGAGCCGCATTCGGAACATCGAATGCGGCTCGTAAGGGGGTAGGTATTGAATGTTATTGATTTGGTGAACTGCTCTTTTCGCTTTTGGAGGAGGACTTGCGCTTTATCAAAGGTTCCTTTCTCGATAATGGAAGCGTGTGTGCCGGTGGCATAGTACATATCTTCTTCGCCGCGGTTCTTGGATTGCTTGAACGGCACAGTCGTGTCACGGTATGTTTTCTGATAGTGGCAGTCTCCGATATACCTTTCGTTGGAGAGCATATAGGAGATTTTAGTGGATTTCCATTTTTCTTTGCCGTTTTTTGTGGGGATACCTCGCTCGGTCAGCACCTTTGCAATTTCCGTTGTAGACATACCGTTGAGATAGGAGTGGAATATCCATCGCACGATATCGGCCTCGGGAGGATACTCCACAAGTTGCTTGTTTTCAAGTCTGAATCCGTATGGTGCGTTACTGTCTACATAGATGCCGAGTTCCATTCGTTTGACGATAGACAGGCGTTGATTTTGAGAAATTGCTTTGGATTCTTCTTGAGCAATTGCGGTGAAGGTATTGAGCAGCATCTCATCGCCGAGGGACTGAGTATTGATGCCTTCTTTCTCAAAGATTATGCCGACGCCGAGAAGTTTCAGCTTTCTCACATACTCCAAGGCCTCTTTTACATTTCGTGCGAACCGGGACACCGATTTTGTGATAATGAGGTCCAGTTGATGTAATTCGCACATGCGGATCATCCGTTGGAACTCGGGGCGATTTTTGGCTTTCATGCCGCTGATGCCTTCATCAGCAAAAATCTCAACCATGATCCACTCGTTCTTTTTCTTCTTTGCAAGCCTGGTGTAATAATCAATTTGAGTTGCGTATGAGTTTAGTTGATCCGCAGAAGAGGAGGAAACTCGACAGTAGGCTGCCACTCGCAATAACTTAATTCCTTGCCTTGATATCGGGGATATCAGCATCGGCTTTGCCATCGTTTTCTCTCCTTTCCTTGGTGGTGAGGTTGCGCATACATTTTATGCGCAACCTCCTTTCAACACAACATTATATCCATAGAACCGCACAAGTCCAGCAGAATCTTGATATTTTTCAAACTTTTCAGTCTGCGATTATAATATCGGCACCAGTGAGTTTCTTATAGTATTTTTTTGCTCTGCTGTACTCCTGGATACTGATTTTGCCGTCATCACGAAGGCTTTTCAGGATGGCGATAATCCGAAGGAAGTTTGCGGACTTGGTCTGTTTCTCTGCTATCATTTCCTGTTCTCCTTCTTTTCTCCGTAGTATTCTTCGTCCTTAACGCCTCTCATGAAGCTCTCAATTTCTTGAGCGGAGTCCACCTTGGGGAACTTATGAAGGGCTTGCCCGATTTTACCGGAGTAGGACTTTGAGATGGCTCTCGGGTCCAGAATGGACACGACACCGGTATCGCTTTCACAGCGAATGAGTCTTCCTACGCCCTGACGGAGTTTGATCAGCATATTGGGGGTGCAGTATCTGTCTACGAAATCTCCGACGCTGTCGCAGTTATTCTTCTTTTCCTCCATGAGAGCGCTTCTCATCGGGAATGGCAACCGAACAATAATTACGGATGAAAGACAGTCACCTACACAGTCAACTCCTTCCCACATAGAGCCGGAAGCAAAAAGAATACCGTTCTTCGATTTTTTGAAATCGGTAATGGCATTTTTATTGCTGCGGGTCATGCAGATGGTATCGTATGCGGTCAGTCTGTCACGCAGAAGGTCGTGTACAAGGTTGAGCGTTTTATAGGATGTGAAGAGGATTGCTGTATGACCGTTTGTGGCTTTGATAATCCTATAAATCTCATCAGCGATGGTTTTGAAGTAGTCCTCGTTGTCGTTGTCCGGAGTGGGCATCCCCGTGGGAATGTACAGCCTTGTGTGGTTAGTGTAATCAAAAGGCGATTCTGTACGGGACTCCAAGAGCAGGCGATGCGGAATAAAGTCCAATCCGTTTTCCGCTTTGAAGTATTCAAAATCCGTTCCATCCGAAAGCGTACCGGAGGTCAGCACATGGCTCACATTTCTGTCCCAAATTTTACTCCGGAAAATGTTGTTGATATCTTTTGGGGTACTGCATAACGAAAGAAGTCCGTTTTCATCCGTATCCAACCAAATGGTGGACTTACTTGTCTTATTGATAGCGGTAATCGCTGTTTTCAAGTAGCTGCCGGTTACGGGGATACCGTAATTGCGTTTGATCTTCATACCTTCGATTTTATCAATGAGGTACATAATCTTGTTGAGTTTGGCTGTCTGAAACACTGACAGAGAAATAATATTTCCTCGTTCTTCTTCAATGTCGCTGTGCTGCTTCTTGCGAAGGCTGTTGAACAGGGCATCGTTTTCCTTGATGATATTTGCGAGAAATTCTTTGTACTTATCCCTGTTGGCCTTGGTTGAGCAAAGAATTTTTACTGCATTTACATAGCGGGGGATGTCTTTTTCTCCGATTCTCTCACCAAAAGTGTCTTCGGCCGCTTCTTTGAACTTATGCGCTTCATCCACGACCACAAAGCAACTCTCGCGCAGCAGAGGGGGATGGTCGTCGGTCTTCGTTTTTTGGGACATGAGGTACATATTATGGTTTGTAACTTGAAAGTCCAGGTCGGGAAGGTCGTACATCCGTTTAGCAAATTCGTTGTATGTACATTCCTTCTTTCGCGCACAGCCTGCGCATGTACCCTTAATACAGATTCGGCTCTTAATCGCTCCGCTGATGCGGTATCTGTCCAGGTCAATTCCTGCACGCAGGTTGCTCATCTGCTCGAGTGTTTCAATGGTGGTCTTGTATTTTTCGGGATACATACGGATATTCTTGAGAAAGTCATCGAAACGATAACGGCAAAGGTAGTGTTCCTTGCCTTTGCGAAGAACCGCGGTCAGCGGACGCTCAATAATGTAATAGTCTAAGAGCATTTTGGAAAGGTGGGGGATTTCACGCTCCACCAATGCTTTCTGCAATTCAATGCTCGATGTGGTGATGGTTACGGGCAGGTTCTGCCTGTAAGTAATGCCGTTGTGGTGTTTGGCTACAATGGCTGCCACCAAATATGAAAGAGTTTTGCCTGTTCCGACCTCCGCTTCACATAGAGCAACCTGCTTTTCGGTAAAACCGATATACATCTTCTTTGCAAGAGCAATCTGTTCTTCCCGAATGTTATATCCGTTATTGGGGAGAATGACACGGAAAATTGAGTCAATAACCGTGAGGGGATCATCCGCAAAGCGATTGAGGTATCTCATGTCTCCGGTATATTTCACGGAGTAAAGAATATGGGGGATTAGCCGTTTGTAGGATGCTTCGGTATAGAGATTGCCGGGGTTCTTGGTAATAACGAAAGAGGCGAGACCGGTGCTCATATCGATGGCAATGTAATCCACCTTATGACGCAGGTTTGCGTGATAAATAATATATCGGTTTTCAAAAGTAAAATCGTAGGTGCCGCCTTTATGGGCTTTTCCCGCGTTTTGGTATGCTTCAAAGGTTTCGTTGTCGCTATAAGTAATTTCAAACATTTCTAATGTCTCCTTGTTTCTTAGTGATTCAGATTTGTTTGAGCGACAGAATGGTATGCAGGAGTATTACTGCTCCTGCACAGTAGTTCCATCGCTCAAACGCAAATAATTCGTTATTGAGCTTTGGATTTAAGGATGTCGAGTATCTCGCAGCATATTTCCCCGCGGTCGGATTCGCAATGGGGGAACGAGCATCATATATGGTGTAACAGACATGGTTTTCAGCCTGAAACAACATATCCCGCCTTCCGGCGAGCTGCTTTTTGCAGAAGTATCCTTAGTTCTCCACCGGAGTCATGGCCAATCAAAATATGCTGTACATCTTTCGACTCGGCGCAGAATGTATCGCTCATCCACTTGCGTGGAGTCATGGCGCTTCTGTCCGACAGCTTTCCTTTTACGGTCCGGTGAGTTTATACCTCGGCATCCTTTCGTTATTCGGTTTTCAAGGTGCAACAGAGGCTGTATGAGTCCTCTCATTCCTTATTTGGGAAAAATCCAAAGGCTCACAACCAAAAATCAGAAAAATTTTTTCAGTTTCTCGAAAATGGCTCTCTTACGCTTGCTTACGGCCTGCTGTGTCATACCGAGATGCTTGGCAATCTCTTTTTCGCTCATAGGGGATTTGGACAGATACAGGCAGTGGATGACACGGTATTCTTCTTTTGTGAGTGTCTGTAAAGCCTTTTTCAAAATTTCAAGGTCGAGGTGGTGCATCGCCTCGGCTTCCAAATCGACATCTTCGTCCGCAACGGTATCAAGCAGTTCGAGGTCATCCTCGCCGGGGACTGAAACAAGCGTATTTGCCGACACAACTGTAATGTTTAACTTGGTCATCACTTTGTAGCGATAACGATCTCGTTCCCGCTGTGCTGCACATGCCGTGATCATTTTGGGTTCTGCTTCAATTCCAATCTTGTTGCCGTTTTCATCAATGTCTACATGGAAGCATCTTGACCTTCCGTTTTCTGTTTTGAGGAAGTCATACAATGCCTTCCCTTCCAGCAGGGTGTATCTGATTTTTCCGTCCGTGGACAGATAAATGCCATTATTGTCTTTGATATAGAATTTGGTACTCACTTTCGTAATCTCCTTAAATTTTTGAATTTTGGGTGAAATCAAAAATTCGGGAGATTACGGATATCCGGCTATGTAGCACTGCCACTTTTCCACTGCATCTTCTCCTTTGCGGTTCGGTACAGTGAAGAAGTCATGAAATAAATAATTTTCCTTTTGTATAAACACAAAAAGTCCTTTCCCGGGCAAGCCGAGGAAAGGACTCCAATTACCGTACAAGTGTTTTTGCGCACAAAAAAAGCGCCGTACAAATCAAGACCAATAGATATGGTTTTCCATACTATTCAGTCTCAACCTTGTACGGCGCTTGGAAATCACGGTCTTTCGACCGGCTCCGCTTGCACGAATTAAAGTCAGTTATTCAGTTGTATTCGGCTTTCAGTATAAGCCGTTAAATATTTCACCGTCGATTCCGTAAATGTCATCTATCGGAATCACGGTTTTATCGGTGAATATCAGCTTGCGCTCATATTCGTCAACACGCTTGATTATTCCGGTATGCGTCACATACTCTCCGCCGTTCTTTTTACTGTCCGGCTTGAAGTAGGTCACGGATACTTTCGGTTGCTCATCGGACAGCGAAACGGCGTAGTTCAGCTTATCATTCAGTGTACTTATTGTGCCGTCATCAAGCTCTATACGCTCGTCCGTCAGCCGTCCGGCTTCCTTTACCTGATCGTCATATCCGGTCAGAGCCGCAAACGGCGAAAAGGACACGGCACGGTTTATTCGCGGCATACGCTGCCGTGTTGTCAGTTCGTGATGCGGAAGATTTATTATATCCGCGTACAGTTCTTCTGCTTTTTCGCTCACGCCTTATGACCTCCGACCTGTTCGTTGCGCTCCCGGGCTGTCGCACCCTCCTGAAAGTTCATACCTTTCAAAATAGCGTTCTTGCCGAACCGCTTTTTTATGCCGATAATCGTTTTCTGCATTTGTTTTTCCTGTTCAAGAGCCTGCCTTTCGGCTTGCTCTCTCTTTTCCTTTTCAACAGGATCATCGAAAAGCGATATCTGCTCAGCGACGGGTTCGTTTTTTACATTGCTTTCTCTGACGAGCTTGCAGGTCGCAACCGTAATACGGCGAACGAGCAAATCCTTGTTTATAATGCGGTCAAACAGGTTCATTGTCGCTTCTGTTATAATATGCGACGAAGATGTCTTTTTATCTAAATTTGCCGTTCCGTGCGCGTGTTTCGGTACTTTACGCCCGTAACGGTCGGTTGTAACATCTCCGTGATACTTTGCGCTGATTTTCGGATCGGTCAGATTTTCTATATCATACCCGATATCGAGCACAATCTGATCTGTTACGAGTCCCTTATCCACAAGGTCAAGTACATGTTGGTCAATCATTTCGCGGACAATCAGCTTTGTCTTTTCGTAATTATACGGACATTTGAGTACCTGTCCCACGCTCAAACTGTTGGAGGACGGCTTATACGCCTTTATATCGGCAATAGTGGTTGGCTCCCAACCCCAAGCGCGGTCGATAATCAGTTCCGCATTAACGCCGAACAGCTTAAACAGCTTTGCCTCGTCATAATGCGAACAACGGGCAACATCGCCCATAGTATACATATAGTTCGCTTCAAGCTTTTTGGCAATACCGCTGCCGAGCATCCAAAAGTCAGTCAGCGGCTTATGCGTCCAAAGCTCTTTGCGGTATGACATCTCATCAAGCTCGGCAATGCGGACGCCGTTCTCGTCAGCGGGCATTTTCTTTGCAGTGATATCCATTGCGATTTTGGCAAGGTACATATTTGTTCCGATACCTGCCGTTGCGGTAATGCCCGTATTCGCAAGGACATCTTTTATCATTGTCTGCGCGAGTTCTCTCGCGGTGCATTTGTAAGTTGAAAGATAATGCGTAAGATCAATGAACACCTCGTCTATGGAATACACATGGATATCCTCGGGAGCAATGTATTTGAGATAGATATTATAAATCCGAGTGCTGTATTCCATATAGTAAGCCATCCTCGGCGGCGCGGCAATATAACTGAGAGCCAGGGAGGGGTTTCTTGCAAGTTCAACGGCGTTATACGATTCGCAATTGAGTTTATGACGCGGTGCATTGTATTTGCGCTGCCGATTGATTTGCTCAACCTTTTGGATTACTTCAAACAGTCTTGCTCTGCCGGGAATACCGTAGGCTTTCAGCGACGGCGTAACCGCAAGGCAGATGGTTTTCTCGGTTCTGCCGACATCTGCAACCACAAGATTGGTTGTCAGAGGATCAAGCCCCCGAGTCACACATTCAACGGAGGCATAAAAGCTTTTTAAGTCAATGCAAAGATAGGTTCTCTCCACTTTTATACCTCCGTTTCCTTATCTTTTAATTTTCCCGATGATATACGGGTTTATAACTAATACGCTTTTCTTTATTCTTCTGAAATAAGCAAGGTTCAACGGTTCTTCCAATTTGCATTTGCGGCACTTGACCTGAACATATCCGCTTGTCAGCTCGTATATTTCTTCAAGGCGAAAGCCGCAGACGGGACATCGCAGCGTCCTGCTTTTCAGTTTTTTTACTTCTTCACGGGATTTTCGTATCTTTTCGGCAACCTCGGGTGTGAGTTGACCGTATCTGCTGTCATATAAAATCTCTCCGGTCATTTCGCGCCTCCGAGCTGCAAGTCGTTCTCCAAGTATACGGTCAGATCACGGGGCATCAGAAGCCCCAATGTTTTAAGCCGTATAACCAAAGCCTGAAAGGATACGCCCATACAGTCAGCCATTTTGCGAAGCTTCAGCTTGTCCTCCGGGGCAAAGACATTCCAACCGTATACGGGCAATCCATTCTCGCATTTGTACTTTTTCATAACCTTTCGCAAAATAAATTGCGGCATAAGAAAAACAGACGAAAGCCTGTCGGCTTGCGTTTCGGAAAAAGACATCAATTCCTTTTGTTCTTTTATTGTATACACTCGCTCGGGATCAAATTCGTTATGAAAGCACCCGACATCCTGCATAGGATTTTGTTTTGCAATAACGCTGTGCGCGCCCTCATGACCGAGTGTAAATCTGCGTCGGCTGCTTTCGTTTTCGTGTAACAACACTTTGTCCATAACAACCGTTCCTTTCGAAAACACGACCTGTATTCGTTCCTCGTTACGGGAAACCCACAACGGTCGCTTACCATTGGAAAGAAAGGCAATCTTGTTCGGATCATCTTCCGCAATGTTTTCGTAAACTACGGTAAGTCCCAAATAATCCGTAACCAAACCCTCTATATCCACACATAGGGCGTTATAGCGTTTGGTCTTTCGGAGATACTCCCTTACGATTGTTTCGCCGAGTTCTTCAAGCTCTCCGAATGAAATATAGCTTCTCAAGTGGTGTCCACCTCCGTCTGAATCGGCTCAACATACCATTTGCCGCCGATTCGGTATAGATATTTTTCCGTACTACCGATCAACACCGTGTAGCGAATTCCTTCATACTCATCTTCAGAGGTGCAGCAATGAAGCGTTTTTCGGATATCAAAGGCTCTGCCGTCGTGCCAATAAATCCGAACTGGCTTTATTGCACCGCCGACGAGCACCTGATAATCTACATTGACATATACCTTTTCCAAGGTCAGCACCTCCGTTTACAGCTTAAAGTCCTTTGATAACATTCTGTGCAACGCCTTGGATTTGCAGGTCGTAAACCTCAATGTCCTTATATCCCTTTGCTTTGTTGGCAGAGCGAAGAACGGCACAGTTCTTTTTCTTATTCCAATAGAAGTATTTCAGATTGTTCAGTCCCTCAAAGAGAGCCACAACAATATCTCCTTCGTTTGCGTCCGTCTGCTTACGGACAACGATCCAATCTCCGTCCTCAATACCGGCGTCAACCATAGAATCGCCGTTTGCTTTCAGCAGAAAGAGGTCGCCCGTGCCGAACACGGTTTTCGGCAGCTTCACATATTCAAGCACCCGTTCTTCTTCGGGAAGTCCGATGCCGCAGGAAACAGAGCAGTCAAGAATAACCGCATTGTTTCCCGGATCGGTATATTTGCGTGTAACATCGGTTTTAATTTCAGAGCCGTCATAATCAATCATTCCGCGCTCAGCCATATCTTTTAAGTATCTGTATACTGTTGCCCTCGTCACGCCGACAGCGCCGGCAATTTCGGAGGTAGAGGGGGACTTCCAATATTCGAGATAGTATCCTTCTGCAAACTTTTTGATTTCATTCATAAGGTCAGTGTTTTTAGAACGCATTTTTTCGTCCTCCGTTCTATCTGATACAACCTGTATCGGATAGACTTATTATAGCAGACTCATTTAGTTTTTGCAATAGGTTTTCGGCATTCAATTTATAGGTGTCAGATTTTTTCGACAATAGTAGATTGCATGGAAAAGGGGGGATAAAAAAACGCCTGACTTCGTAAGAAATCAAGCGATATAATCATCTGTAAATTCTATACAGCATTTTATCAAATTGTTCTGCTTCAGCCTTTGTTTCATTTGAAACTTCTGATTTCTTCAGCATATCAAATGTGCCTTTACAGCCGATATATGAGGCACCAAGTTTTTTTGCAAGCGCGATACTCGCTTTATTATATTTGAATGCGTTGTAGGCGATATAATCGTAATCTGTTTTTTCGAATAGTTTGTTTACAAGTACTTGGCATGTTTCGAAGCCATATCCTTTGCCCTGATATTTTTCCGCCAAGTCTATACCTATTTCAGGTGTTCCATCAAGGTTTTTAAATTCAGTATATCCAATAAAATCATTGGCTTCGGAATAAATAAGAAATACAATGTGGTATTTATCTTTAAGCATTTCTGCGCACTCTTGTTTCATGAGCGCAGCTATATCTTCCGAAATATTTAATCGGCCAAGTATATAATTTGTGAGCAAATCCCTTTTATCCAGGGTCAGAGCGTGAAGTGTAACCCTTTTGCCGGAGATTAACTCATCGCCGAATAACTCCAAAAGTTCATTTCGATTCAATTTTAACTCTCCAATAATACATTCTCAAATCTTGCTTTATATAGTTTTATGCCTGTGTTTCCATCGCAGATTTCAGCATTTCAGCGTATTGATTTTTTGCCTTGTCGGGAGATAAAATCTGTACCTTACCGCCGAAACCGAAGACCCAACCATAAAATGTGGGGCTTAGTTCTACATTCACAAACGCTCGGAACGATGTCATATCGTATGCTGCCGTTGTTACATCCTCGCCGAAGCGTTCAATAATATATTTCATTACACTGTTATCGCAACGGAGGGTAACTTCGCATTCTTCACAGCCATACATTTGAAATACCGATTTTGCGTAATCTGCAATATTGAAATCAGTAGGCTTGGGTATAATATCGTCTTCTAAGATCGTTGGTGATTTTGCTATTCGGTCAACACGAAATCCACCAATACCATTATGCTTTTCAGAATATCCGACGACATAATAAAAGTCTCCGCTCCATATTAGAGCGTAAGGGCTGAAAACATACGGATTTCCGGCGTTCTTCAGCTTCTTTTCTTTTTTTACATTGTATTCAAAGTACAAAAACGAAATCTTCTTTCCACTATTTATGGCTTCGTTAATCGTATCAACAATGTAATAGATCATTTCGTTGTTGGGCTTAATCCTGTCAGTGGGGCATAGGTTTCGTTTAAGCTGTTCTGCTTGATGTTTGCTTGCGAACGAGGTGAGTTTTGCAACCAAAGCCTCACTTTTCTTTTCGGTTATGAACTTGGAGGATTCAACAGCGTCTATAAGCAGTTTTAATTCCGGCAGTTCAAATGTGCGACCTGCAATATAATATTTGTTCTGTGTTGAGTTTATAACATCAATGTCTACACCGTATGCCTGCAGCACCTCAACATCGGCTTTTATTGTTGTTCTATGCGAAGATATCCCGTATTGCTCAAGCAACATTTTTATCAACTCAGTTGTTGATAACGGATGATCTTCATCTGAGTATTGTTCAAGTATTCTCAGAAGAAATAAAACTCTTGCCTTGGTTTCCACAATGATGCTCCTTCATATTATGAAACATTGGTGTTATTCGCTCTGCACGGGTATATAAACCTTCTCAAGCGGTATCATTCTTTGATACTTTTCTGATAGTCTCTCATAGTGTGCAAGTATAAGATCAACTAAATTGCTACCATCTATGCCTCGAATAATTGGATTGTTATCGAGGTATTTTCTTGCGTTTTTTGTGTAATTGGAAAGTGTTACAAAAGTGCCGTAATCTCCTTCTCGAAGTACTCCTTTAAGAGATTGTAAAACAGATTCTTTTATATCACCGTCCTGGCTTTTCACTTGAACAAGGATTCGAGGAGGTAGTTCGTCTTTATAAGCCGTGATATCTACACCGCCATCGCCACCATGAGGTGATAGGGTGGTTCTGTATCCCATTGCTCTAAGCAAGTCAGCAACAAATTCTTCAAGGTCATATCCCTTCAAGTTTTTGCTGAGTTCTTTCAAAATAAAATCTTTAGTGCTTTCCTTTATATCCTCGGCAGTTGCGCCGATCGTCTCATCTTCTGTATCTGCAGTATCCTTCTTAAAGTTATCGTCAAGCGCTGCAACAAACTCATCAGAGTAATTTTTAATAAGAAACAAAGACAAGAAAGATCCAGACTCATATAATGCACCTTGTGAAAACAAGGTGCGCGGCAGGTGCTTAATCCATCTTACTTTGCGCTGCTGCACATATTCCGGCGCTGAGGGGACATATTCGTATTCTCCCTCAACAACACCAATATTGATTTTTCTATCACTCTTAGACGGGAAAACAATGTAATCTCCGGCCTGTACTTCGTAAATAAAACGATATAGCATGCCTGCGCTGTTAGCAATTGCTTGTTTTTTGCTCTGCGGATACACAGTCGCATAATGTTCTTTGAATGCCTCTCGTGTATTCTCTATAGCCTTTAAGTCACCGAAATCCTTCCAGCCAATCGCAATAACATCTTTGTGTAGAAACAAGTAGTCATCTTGGGTATGTACTCCCCATACCTTTTTATCTTCGTTGCTCATGCTTAACCCCCGTCAATTCTTATTCCGCTGTTTTTCTATTTTTAATTGCAACACCTGCATATGCTGCAATAATCAATACAAGTACTATGCCAACCGCTGTTATAAAGATATACTTATTTGCAATGATCCATTTGCCAACCATTATTGCACCATATGTAATCGCCCAAAAGACAAAGTAAAACAGGGCGCGGACTACCCAATGAAGTATCGAGCCTATCTTTCCACCGGATATGTATCCGCCACCATATAAATCACCAATAAATTGAAAAGCACATCTATATGCAAACTGAGAAATCACCACTATTATTAAGTGCTCATACAGCGCGTTTATGGGCAGTCCCAGGGGATCGGTTATTCTATCAAAAAAGAACTTGAGTATTTCGGTCAATGTAATCTCCTTTGCCATATCATAAATTCTAATTACAGTTTCATGTTGATTGAAACAAAGTCATTATACCATATTAGTGCGATTTTTTCAATGCTTTTTAAGAGTTTTCGCCATGTGCTGTCGTAAAACAACGACAATAAAATGCAATAAAATCATACCGTTTCATAAATATTAAAGGTGCTACCGGTTGAAACGATTGCACCTTTAAATTGCTTTTCGGCTTATGATTTCTTAATGCTGCGGAACATCTTATCTATACATCGTTTCTTTTGTTCGTAATTCGGGTGGACATACAAATTCAAAGTTGTGCTTATGTTCGAATGCCCCAATATTACGCTTACTGTTTTGTAATCACACTTGCTTTCGATACATCGCGTGGCGAAACTGTGCCTGAGACCATGAAACTTTATCGGCGGTATACCTAATTTGTCAAGCAGTCTTTTGTAATAGTTTCGGTATGTACGAGGTTCTGTTGGCTCTGCATCATTGGTTAAGACATAATAATCACTTCGTACCACTTTCTTTAGAGGCTTTAACACTTCATAAAGTTCCTTGATCATAGGGATATCTCTCATCGATGTGGCTGTTTTGGGCGTATCAATTAAGAGTTCTGTTTTTCTTACGCCGCCTTCATTTACATAAATCCGCTGAATCGTCTTTCGTATATGAATGACTCCGTTATCAGTATCAATGTCATCCCATGTTAACGCGCATACTTCGCCTATTCGTATTCCTGTACTCAAACATATGAGTATTCCGAGATTCCGGAATGTAAAGTTGTCTCGAACATAACTGACGATTTTTCTTTGGTTAACCACTGAAAGAATATCAAGTTCTTGCTTTTCTCTGTCTGTCGGGAAAATAACATCAAACGGGACATAAGCACAGTATTGCTTTTTTGCGCCGAACTTCAAAATCATCCGCAGTACAATCAGCATATCCTTAATTGTTTTTTGAGATAGACCTGACTGCAATTTTTGCAGGACAAATTCTTGCACATCTTTTTCTGTTACGGTTGTTAAATCACCGAATGCAGGTAAAATGTGAGTTTCGACAATAAGCGAATACGCTGCATAAGTCGATTTCTTTACAAATTGCCTTTTTTCCTCCTTCCATAAATTCGCCATCTCAGCTATAGTTTTTTCTGTGACCATAATCGTTTTACCTCCTTGAAAATAGTCCACAATAATTTTATAAGATTATTGCAGATCGAAAAGGAGTTAAATGATACTATGCTCCCGATTAGCGAAAGAATGGCTATGCCGATCTCAATCACCAATGATATTATTTGTGCTTTTTTGCCTGAAATGATTTTGTTTTGGACGGCGATGCGGTCATCAATTGCAGATAAGAAAGCTGCTATTTTTTGTTGCTCTTGTATTGCAGGAAAGTACAAACTTATTTTGCCCAAACCATCTTGTCCGATGTTATAGTGCTGCGCGCCAGCCCCCATTCGTACTGTTTGTTTGCGTGCATTAGGTGTACATAATAGATATCTAAAAAACAATGGATTATATTCCGAAATCTTTTTGCCACGAATTACAAATCCACCGAATGTTGCCGGGTGCTCTTTGTCGAGATAAACATTTGCACGCCCAATATCTTCAAAAGTTTCAGAGCTGCGTTGAAAAAGCATATCACCATATTCGACAAGGAATTTTTCCATTGTCTTTTCGTCGATATCGATCAAACCCTTGATACAATCATAAGTTATATATTGATTGTTTAATATATCAGAAACCGAAATAAACTTAACTCCCTTACCGTACTTGTCTGAGTCGGCATTTATTCCATTTTGAAAACATAACAATTTCTTTAATGGCATCAGCCTCCAACCATCGGTGAACTCTCGAAATCTCAAAGTTGGAACATTACAATCCCATTTTCTCAAAAGTTCCAACTTTGAGATTTGCGGAGTTTTCAGATTTATGGGAGCATAAACAATTTGATGAGGTCTTATTGATCCTCGCAAATAATACGCTATCGCGTGCCGAATTAAACTATGACAACGGTGATTACAAAGACATTCACTACGGCGATGTTCTCATCAAGTACCCCGCATACATAGATGTATCAAGTACTGATGTTCCTTATATTAACACTGAAAATTCATCCACAAAGCTAAACAATGCTCTATTGCAAAACGGCGATGTTGTTATTGCCGATACGGCTGAAGATTTTACGGTTGGTAAGGCAACAGAAATCGAAAATGTCAGTGCAATAAAGGTTGTAGCGGGATTACATACTATTCCTTGTCGGCCTAAAATGAGATTTTCGCCTAAATACTTAGGCTATTACATAAACTCGCCGGCGTATCACGACCAACTTGTCCCTTTTATTCAGGGTGTAAAAGTTAGTTCAATCTCAAAAACGCATATTAGAAAGACCTATTTATCATTTTCAAGCCTTTTGGAACAAGAAAAAATTGCGAACTTCCTATCATGCTTGGATGAAAAAATAAAGGTCCAAAACAAAATCATTAGCAAGTATGAAACCCTAATTAAAGGGATTTATCACGAATTCTTTTCTAAGCCCGCGGACTATGCCATCAAAATAAAGGATTTAATAATTAAAGGAAAAGCAGGTGGAACTCCATCTTCTACGGTTGCACGATACTATAATGGAGACATCCCGTTTTTAAGCATATCTGATATGACAAAGCAAGGGAAATATGTGAGCCATACTGAAAAACACATCAGCGAGAGCGGAATAGAAGACTCGTCGGCGTGGATCGTTCCGTCAAATAGTCTTATTTTTTCAATGTATGCTTCTGTCGGATTAGTATGTATAAATACTGTTCCTTTAGCCACAAGTCAAGCAATGTTTTCAATGGTGCTAAAAGATTGTAGAATGATAGAGTATATCTATTATTATCTGAATTTTTTTAGAGACACGAAAATTCATAGACATATAGAAACCGGGACGCAAAGTAATATCAATGCAGAAACCGTTCGAAATATCGAAATACCGTTTCAGTCAAATTGCTCGAAGTTGGTAGAAACACTAAATTCTATTGAAAAAAGGCTCAATAACGAAAAAGATATGCTTTCACTTCTCGTGGACTTAAAAGCATATCTCTTATCAAAACTCTTTATATAAACATCGACTGTAAGAGAAATGCTTTTTGCCTTTGTAAGGTCGAAAGCATTTCTTTTTCTATCCGTAAGCGGCTGTACAATTTCTCAAAGCAATGACAAATTTCTATTTGTTCGTGCTCTGGGTGAATTGGCATCAAATGCTTCATTAAATCCTCTTTGTTTACAGCCTTTCCTTGCCGCGCACTTGTAATCATATAGCGGATACTTAATAATGGATTCAACTCAATTAAATACTCTTGCAAATAAAAACTATTGATTCCTTTGATTCGATATGTTGTGTAAGCAGGAGAAACACAATAGCAGTTATCAGTTACAAGTATACCTATATCAATTTGTGTTGAACCCATGCCAATAATCAATGTATCTTTATGGATAACTTTGTTCTTAGAATAATCGGCAGAAAGTTCTTTTGAGTATATATCTTCACGCTTTCTAATTCCATATTTTCCAACAGCAACGGATTGTAAGTTGTTTGCGGTGTTTTTCTCTGAATATTCTTCGAGGAAGCTCCCCAAAACAGATTGTTTTCCATCACATATTGAAACAAAAACCCGATGCCTAATCCCTTTAATTAGAGATTTGCTTTCTCTATTGAAAGAACTTAACTACAGCCTAATAGGTCGCATTATCAATGGTAAATCCTCTAATTGTAAAATCGAAGATGTTATTGATTACGAACAGCCCACAAACTATATTGTCAAGTCTGATAAGTACATTGAAAATGGAGAAACCCCTGTTTTAACTGCTAATAAAGCTTTTTTGCTTGGATATACGATTGAAAATGAGGGTGTTTATAATAAATCAGACTGTATTATTCTTGATGATTTTACTTTGGACTTCAAATATGTGAATTTTCCATTTAAGATAAAATCATCTGCAATTAAAATCCTAACAGCCAAAAAAGACATCGAGCTAAGATATTTTTACGAATATCTTTTGTTCTTGGGCTTGACATCGCATGAACACAAAAGGCATTACATTTCAGAAATAGCCCCGTTGCCATTATATTTGCCTTCAATAGATGAGCAAAGAAATGCTTTGAGTGCTTTGAATAGTATTTCAGAGAAAATAAAGGTGGAGGAAAATTATATAATCGCTTTAAAGGCACAGAAATGCTTTTTCCTGCGTGCCATGTTTATATAAACATGGCGCGCAGATAATAACTTTTTTGGAGAATCAAATTTGATAAGATAGCTTTCTCGCTCGTGATTCGCATATCATATAACGATAATAACTTATCTATATTTTCTAAAGCGGTTTGATCTGTGGGAAAGCGTATACAGTAGGATAAAATGTCTTGATTTTTTATGTTTTTTTGTGCTGCTCCTTGACCAGCGTTAATCATATCTTTTTCAAAAGAAGAATTAGATAGATACTGATAGATATACTCTTTTGTCAAATCATCTTCGATACCTAATTTTGCAACTCGTTGATTGAGCAAATACTCATCACCGTCAACAATAGATATTCGACCAACATTGCCTGTTAAGGAAACTAATATATCTCCTTTACTTAGAACTTGTGGTTTTTGTATGTTGTTAGGCAGTCTGTCAATGGTGTTATAATTACCGGAAATATATTTGTCGCCTGTTACATTCCCGATAGTTACAATTTTATATTTTCCTTTATTAACATACGCCTTGCTGTTAAATGCATACCCACCGTAAATATCCGCTACTTGTTCTATTGCAATTATTCTACCACAGAGTGGACTACCAAAAAGTTTGGCGCAAAGTTCTTTCTTTAGGACTTTCAAATCCTCAATGATTTTGTTTTGTATCTCAATGCGCCTCGTAATAGCATTAAAAAACTGAGCTATTTTCTTTTGTTCGGGCAATGATGGAAGATAGTGCTTTGTCGCAAAATAATCATCAATCGCCATGTTCAATAAGCCATGGTTTCTTGCGCCTTCGCCGGCAATGTTAGAAATACCTTTGTGCCACTTACTTGATTCAAAATAATGAGTCAAATAGTCAGAATCGACATTATCATTTGGACGAAACACAAAGTATAGGCTTGACAGACAACCTTTTTCATACTTATCCAGTCGCTTGACTGCGCCCCAGGCATAATCATTTGAGTAGCTTTTGTTATATGCGAAATCACCATTATAAAGGAGATAATATCCAGACAAATCAACACTTGCAACTGTTTTATTAAAAAATGATATTTGATCTACAAGTCCATATTGTGCTGATATAGTCAGAGGTAACGAAGATTCATTGTTTTTGTTCCTGCGCGTTATACGAGTTACAAAATGCGATAATTCGTATTTTCCCCATTCGTCCGTAAATTCCGCAAATCTCAAAGTTGGAACATTAGGGGTTGTTTTATCACTTTTCATACTAATTAGTCCTCCAATATTCCGAGTTCTTTCAGATACTTGTTAATCTCATCATCAAGGCTTGCGCGTTGGCTTTCGAATTCTTTTATTTCAGCCATAACTGCCTTTATATCGATTTCCGGTTCTTCTTCAAAAGTGTCGACATACCGCGGAATGTTTAAGTTGAAATCGTTTTCCTCGATTTCACTCATCTCTGCCACATGGCAGAATTTATCGATGTCTTTACGCTCAACATAAGCATTTACAATACGATCTATATCCTCGGCAGAGAGTTGGTTCATGTTTTTGCCGGGGGTATAATACTTACTTGCGTCGATAAAGCATACATTCCCCGCATTGCCATTGCGATATTTCCGAAGAACAAGGCAGCAAACAGGGATGCCCGTGCCGTGGAAAAGGTTTGCCGGCAAACCAATTACGGCGTCGAGTACATTCAGATCCTTAATTAAATACCTGCGAATCGTATCCTCACTGCCACTGCGGAACAAAACACCGTGCGGAAGTAAAACGGCAATACGACCGTCATCATCCATATGATAAACCATATGCTCAACAAATGCAAAATCCGCTTTACTTGACGGAGCAAGTTTGCCTGCGCCGCTAAAGCGAGGATCGTCAAGGAAGGAGGATGAGGCAGACCATTTTGCAGAGTATGGAGGATTTGCAACCTGGACAGTAAACTTAATTGCCCCGAAGTTATCCTTTTCAAGAGTGTTATCATTGAAAAGATTGAAATATTGATAGGGGACATCGTGCATCAACATATTCATACGAGCAAGGTTATATGTTGTCCCGTTAAGTTCCTGTCCATAGTAATGCCCAACTGCGTGTTCGGCCGTTCCGCCGTTGGCTATAACAGCCTTACGAACTTCCAAAAGCATAGAGGCAGAACCGCATGTAGGATCGCACACATTTTTTACGGATTTCAGACCGACAGTAGCAAGTTTACTGCAAAGTTCTGAAACAGCACTCGGGGTAAAGAACTCACCACCCTTTTTGCCACTGTCAGAGGCAAAAAGGCCTATCAAAATCATATAGGCTGTTCCGAGGACATCAAACTGTGCATCATCGTAAGAAAACTCAATATCGTTTACCCGATTAATGACTTTTGCAATTTGTTTTGTGCGGTCAGAAACTTCCTTGCCTAAGTCTTTATCCTTCAAATCCATTGCATCGAAAATTCCGTCAAATGCGGCTTCCGATTTCTGACCAAGAGTGGATTGCTGAATAGATGCAATTGCTTTTTCGAGATAATCAACCGAAAACTCTTTTCCATCGTATTTATTGGCAATCATATTGACAATATAGCCAAAGCTATATTCGGGACGAATTATGTATCCGAGATTATCGAGGGAATACTTGTCGAGAGCTGCAAGAAGTTCTTCGTCATTTGAAGCAAGGGCATCCGCGTATGTTATACCATCATTTTTGAGGATTTCTTCCATATACTTTTCTGTCTTTTCGGAAAGAAAACGATAAAAAATGATGCCAAGGATATAATCTTTGAATTTGCTTGCATCCATTGTGCCGCGCAAATCATTTGCGATAGCCCAAAGTTTATTTGAAAGCTCCTGCGCTTGTTGTTTATGAAGTTGAATATCTGTCGCCATATTTTTATACTCCTTCGGCTCTGAATTTTTCGTACTGATCTTTTACAAATCCTTCTATTTCGGATGATAGTTTTAGTGTTTTAAGAACGCCGTATCCCTTCTGACTTAGACGCTTTCGGATATCCTCAAGACTGATAATGTGCTTGAACTGGTATTCTGACATAAAGAATTTGATTGTGTCGATGTCAATCCCGGTGTCTTCAGCAAACATTTCGATATCCATGTTTTGCTGCTGAACTTCAAATTCTTCATACGCCTTTACTATGTCTTCGTCCGGTGAAAGGCTGAAAAACTTTTCTGTAACGAAGCGCTTTAGCATATCCTGCTTTGCTCTCAATCGCTCATTATCTGAACGCTCGATTTCGCGCAAAATCAAGTCAATTGAGCGCTTCTTTTCGGTTTCGTCCTTCTTGATTACATCTTTCAGCAGGTTGAGGATATAAACAACATTGATTTTGTCAGTTCGAATGAGTTCGATATTGAAGTCTATATCAACAAGCGTCGTTTTAACATTTTTCTCGCGTTCTTTCTTTGCCAAATCGTAGTAGTAGAGATACCACGATTTATATCCTAAGAACTCGTCTTCGTCCAAAACATTTGCGAGGTCATTCCAATCAAATTTGGAGAATGTTTTTAATGTGGAGAGCGTTTGTGCTACCAAGCGGAAAGACACAATAAACTTTCTCTGATCATCTTCTGATTGCAATCTACCTGCAATATCAAAGGAAGGCGCTACACTGCGTAAAATTGAAACTCTGTCAGAGTATTCGGCAACATAGTAATCATAGTTTTCAAGCAAATAAGCATTTGGATTTCCGTCACCCGAAAACAGCTTTAATGCCTTGTCCTGTTCCTCTTTTATATTTCGAAAAGTAATTATCTGACCATATTGCTTTGTTTCTTTGTAAATACGGTTTGTTCGACTATATGCCTGTACAAGAGAGTGCCAAAACAACGGTTTATCCAAATACAATGTATTGAGCGGTTTGGAGTCAAATCCCGTCAAGAACATATTTACAACGAGCAAAATGTCAATTTGCGGAGCTTCTTTTTGCTTTAGGCGTTTTGCAATATCCTTACGATACGCATCAAATGTATCAAGACCAAACGCAAGTTTTTCCTTGTCTGTAGAAAACATTTTGTTATAGTCATCAATACACTGCTCTAAGAATTCTCTTGATTGTGGTGTGTCTGCTCCGTCGTCCATATCCTCGTTTGCTGCGTATGTAAATATAGCGGCAATTTTAAGGCCTTTCTTGTTCAACTTCTTAAAGGCAGAATAGTATTTTTGCAGAAGTGGAACTGACTGAATGGCAAACAGTGAAGTATAAGTGTCTGTCCCGATTTTCGTATGTTTTTCGTAATGCTCCAGAATATTGTTGGTAACCAACTCAATGCGCTGTTGGTCACTATAAATATTGGAAATGTCAATATTATTGCGCTTGCAGTATTCTTCCAGATTAAAATTCGGATTATTGCTTTGCTCGTGAATAATACGCTGTACGGTCATATCCGCTGCGTTTGTCGTAACGACATTGAAAGTGTTCTGATATTCAACAGAGAATTTCAAAACATTCCCGTCTGCAATAGCTTCTTTGATAAGATATTTGTGTAAGCAGGAATCCATTGTTCCTGCGTTGAAGATATCTGCGGTTGTTTGACCTGTGGCGCCTTTGTTTTCTTCAAATATAGGTGTTCCGGTAAACCCTATAAAGTTTGCATTTTGGAAGTTCCTGCGAATGTCACCATGCATTTTCCCAAACTGACTTCTGTGGCATTCGTCAATAACAAACACGCACTTTTTTGTTTTATAGGCTTCCATGATAGGCTTGTATCTATCGTTGCGAAGCGCACATGCGAGTTTCTGAATGGTTGTAACAAGCATTTTTTCTCCGCTGTTTTTCAAGCGTTTAATGAGCTCAGCGGTTGAATCGGTATTGTCAACGCAATTTTCTTCAAACGAGTTATATTCGTCAACAGTTTGGTCATCCAGGTCTTTGCGATCAACCAAGAAAAACACCTTATCTATTCTGCCGTTATCTCTAAGGAGTGAAGCGCATTTAAAAGAAGTAAGCGTTTTGCCTGAGCCAGTTGTATGCCAAACATAACCGTTGCGGTTTTCCTCTAAAACACGACGCAAAACGGCCTTTGTAGCGTAAATCTGATACGGACGCATAATGATGATATTTTTCAGAGTATCCTGTAATACCGTATAATCAGTTAACAGGGCAGTTATATTGAATTTTGTAAAAAAGTCATCCGTAAAGTCATTTAGTTGATTGATACGCTCGTTGGTTGCATCCGTCCAAAAGAAAGCAAGGCTTTTTAATATTGCTTTGTATGTGCCGTCTGCATTCGTTTCATTTTCGTTTGCAAAATACTTTGTTTGAATAGAATTAGAGACAACAAAGCACTGAATGAACCGGAACAATCCTCTAAAGGAATATCGCCGATACCGATTTATTTGATTGATAGCCTCGTTGATTTCCACACCGGGGCGTTTTAATTCGATCTGAACAAGGGGAAGACCATTAATAAGTACCGTAACATCATAGCGATTTTTGTATACAACATCCCCCTGATGTTCTTTATCCATTGTTACTTGGTGAGTCACTTGATAGATATTTCTCTCTGTATCCTTAGATAAAAACTCAATATAAACCGTTTTTCCGTTATCTAATTCAAGCAACTGCTTATCTCGCAGAATCTTTGCTGAGTCAAAAACGGTTTTATTCTCTATTTGCGTCAGCAGACGATCAAATTCAGAATCAGACAATTCGCTATTTCCCTTTGATTCGATAATAGCGGCCTTATTGAATTTTTGAAGTTGATCCTTAAAGTTTTTCTTGACTTCTGCATAGTCCCTCAATTGAATAAATTGATAACCTATAGTCCCTAATCTTTCGATAAAAAGGTTTTCAACTTCATACTCACTTACTGCCATTTTCTATCTCCTCAATCGTCTAAAATTACTTCCATGATATCTCCGATGTCACAGTGGTACACCTTGCAGATATTCATGAGAACTTTAACATTTACAGGCTGATTGTTTTTTAATTTACTCATGGTGTTTGTCGTAAGCTCTGCAGCCATTCGTAAATCCTTTTTGTTCATCCTGTTTTCCTTCATCAATTTCCATAGCTTTTCATAACTCAATGACATCCATATTCACCCCGTGAAATAACGAAAATCGGAGGAAAAAATATAATTCCGCCTATACAATTTATAGTATATCATAGAATCCTGATTTTTTCAACAGGATTCAGAGACTAAAGCAATAATTTGAAGCCTGTTGTCGAAAATTTGCGACAATAAGCAAGGGGGCACTCATATGAGTACCCCTCGACGCTATGTCAATAGCATTTTTTACAAGGCTCATATCCGCGGCTTATAGCATCGGATTTTGAGATTTGTGACGGATTCTTCATGTTGCTACAACTGCTTTTTCTATGATATTTCTTGCCCGTTGCAGATACCCATACCGTTTCGGTGTTGCCGGGTTGGGCAGGGGGCTGTGTTGTAGATTCGGTTTGTGCAGGCGCTTTTGCTTGCGAAGTATTATCACTCGCGGGTCCGGAACTGTTGCCGGTCGCATAGTCGATAGTTATACCCGGTTGAACATTATAGCAATAGACATTGAAACAGATTCCTTCCCCGTTATCCTCCACGGAATATGCTTCAATTTGGACACCGCTGCACACGAGATTGTTTCCCTCAAATATGGGGGTGACCCTGTATGCGACATGATGATTCGTTTCTTTTATGTAGTCCGCAACCATATTTTCAAACGGAAGCATTCCTTCGATGTTCATGTATCGGGTGCCGGTAATCAAGTTTTTTCTATTGGCATTTTCGGCGGAGAGTTGCCATCCGATCAAGTGGCAGCGATTCCACAAGTATCCGCCGGAGATGCCATTATATTTTGCCTGAATCCATCCGGAGGGTTTGATGCTGCTGATGCTTCCGCGGGTTTCGTTTGCTCCCGGCATTGTATCCCTGCCGCACGAGGCAAGCGCAACACCGCATCTTCCGAGCGAATCAAGGTCTGAGTATTTCTCATAACCTGCTGTAGTTAATTCGGTCGCTGAAAAGTTCGGCTGATTGTTATTGATAACCACATATGCAGTTCCCGCATATGCGCTAACAGATGCGGGCTTAACAGGGGTTGCCGTTCCTGTTCCGACACTTGATGGCTTGCTGCTTGGACTTGCGGTTTCCTCTTCCTTATTGGATTCCGAGCCTTCGTCGGCAATTTCTGTTTGCTTGTCGGTTTCCGAGTTTCCGTCGGTAATTTGGCTTTCGGAATCGGTGCTTGTATCCGAGATTGATGCCGGACTGTCACTCACTATTGAATCCAAGCCGCAACCGGCAAGGGAAAACAACATTGCAAGAGACAGTATTAATGCTAATAACTTTTGTGATACCTTCATCGCCGTTACCTCCTGTATGTTTCGATTGTTATTTTCTCATGCGAGGTTCCGGCGATGTCTTCGGTATTGACCTTCTTGAAGCCAAAGGCTTTTAGGTCGATATCAAAGAACTTATCCGCAGGATAGTGGCGATTCCATTTGCATAGTACAATTTCATTCGCATTATCAGTCGAATACGAACCATCCTCAATAAAGCAAACATCATTTTCTTCTGCCTTGCTCATATAATCGTCATCAGCCGATACAGAAGCGTTGTTTCCAAACTGCTTGGCGGAGTAAGGACTCATCCATAGTTTCGAGCCTTGCGCATAGTTAAGTATCCATTCTCTTAGGTTTTGATCCTGGCTTTGCCTTTTTCCGAAAAACATCATCCCGCTCTTGTCATCAATACAAAAAATTAGTTTCATACCATATACCTCTCTCTTTGTTTGTTCCATTTTAGAGAACAGCAAAATAATAAAAGTCTACTAATACGGAACAATATTATTATAGCGCTTACTCATACGAAACGCAAGTATATTAGAATATTACTAAAATAGAACTGCAGGAGGTGTACAGGTTGTTTGATTTCGGAATACGATTACAGCAACTTCGCATGAGTCGGAATATGTCTCAAGCGGCGTTGGGAAAGAAAATAAATCGCAGCAAGTCCGTAATTTGCGCTTATGAAAATAACTTACGAATCCCGCCATTGGAGGTTCTTACTGATATTGCCGTGTTCTTCAATGTTTCGCTTGACTACCTCGTTGGTATCGACAAGGAAGAGATGGTTTCTGTGGACGGATTATCAAACGAGCAGAAAGAAATAATACACGCCATGATTCACGAGTTTAAGTGCGGCACAAGCAATTGTCCGGGGCTTACGGTACAACAGCAAGACATTCTCAATAAACTCATGGTTGAGTTTTATCGCAAACATAATCAATAAAAGACCGAACAGCAGCGGCAGGTTTGTCCACCGTTGCTGTTCTTTATGTTATTGTCTTCTATTCTTCTGCTGTAGTATATCTTAGAGTGGGTACTTCCTTGGCCTACCAAAATGGGAGAGGGCTACTGACACATAATAAGCAGACTAATCCCTTGGCGAATCACAGTAAAAAATAACGGTTGCTTGTGAACGAGCCGTTTTTTCGCTTTGCATATTCCTTGCGGATAAGTCCTGCTTTTTCCAAGTCCTTTATTGCCCGACGGACGGTCTTATCGGAAATAGACAACTCTTTGGCAATGGTTTTAACGCTCGGCCATGCCTTTCTTTCCGCATCGCATCTGTCGTAGAGATAAATATAGACGAGCTTCGCCCTTGAGGTAAGCTCGTCTCGCTCATATAATTTACGGTAATATGCCATAAAAAATCACCGCCTTTAATCTGTTCGGACACTCTGCTCCGGTTCTCTGAACAGAGGCTCATTGCTTTGCGACAAGGTTTGTCCGCCTGAGGCAGACCTACGAGCGGAACGGGACGGCGGATAGTAGGAGTCCGGATATTGTTCGAGCATATTATTCTCGATAATCTCCTTGTTCGTATAGGATACTTTACGAGCACCTTTATCGGGGACAGTGTACTTCTCTGTATCAAACTCGATACCCCATTTGAAGAACAGTTTCAGTTTTGATACAAATGGGTGAGTGCCTGTCTTCATAACGATGAAGTTGCCTTTCTTCATCGATTTGAGTTCGTCTGCGGTCATGAGCGGTCTTTCGGTCATTTGTAGACTCTGTGATGGATCGTTTTTGCTTCTTGAGACCGAGCCTGTCATAACAGTCCGAGTGCCGAGGGATTTGGAGATTTCATCAGCCGTTCCGGAGGTTGGTGCAAAACCGCCTGCAATAGTTACCTGACAGTTATCCTTAATGATGTCTGCGCCTTCGTTTCCGTAATTTTTTTCAAGCTGCTTATATGACTGAATAATACTGACAAGCGACAGCTTTCGGGAGCGGGATGCAGAGTACATCATCTCGGCGGAACTGATAGCCGGCAAAGTTCCAAACTCGTCCATGTAGAACATTACACGGTTTTTCAATGCACCGCCATGTTCATCTGCAACAGTAAGTATTTCTCTGTATAACTGTTGCAGAAGCAGTGACACCATAAAGTAAGTTGCGGGATTTTCCTCGGGTAAAACAATAAAAATAGCACACTTGCTTGAACAAAACTTTTCGGCATCAATCGCCGTATCAAAGCAAAGGATTTGTTCAAGTTCCGAATCAAGAAAAGCGTTAAGGCGCGACATCGCAGTCGACATGATAGAAGCCATTGCCTGGTCGCTTGTGTTCAGCGCAGCGCCGGCAAACCACCGCGTTTTATGTTCGGGCGGCAGTTTTTCTATAAGGAGTTGGAATTGGTTCTTTCCCTTTACGCCGCTTGGTGCAAGCAAATCCTGTATCAGTTTAAATACAGACACAATATGCCTCTGCTCGGGCGGCGCAAACTCGGCAATCAATAAAATGACCGCAGTCATCAGACCTTCAGCCGCATCATAAAAGAATGCGTTTTGGCCGTAGGATGCCGCATCACCATCACTGAATATCAGAGTCTTAGCAATTATTTTTGCGTATTTTTCGGCTTTTGCTTTCAGCGCTATGTTTTCGGGATGGGATTTATACTCGTCCATATACTTGTTTACGAGATGCAAAAGATTATTGCCGTCCGATTTTGTCGGGTTGCGCAGATCGATAATAGCCACATCGTAACCGTAGTACTGCTTTGCTATATTTCCGTAATTACGATACAGGTCGCCCTTTGTATCTGTTGTTAAAAATGACATGCCCGCGGCACAGGCGTATTCCAAATTGGGGTAAAGCCAGAAAGCGGTTTTACCGCAGCCTGCCGCACCGATCATAAGAGTATGCACATCGTCATCATCAACCATTGCATAATCAATGCCGTTCTTTTTCTTTACTCCCAATATCACTCCCTGCGGCAAATTGAGATTTTCATGCTTAGCTATCTTTCTCCAAACTTTCGGCTCATACGGAATGTATTTATAAGTTCGTTTCAATTCCGAGTTTGTTGAGAACCGTGCAGTACCATGCTGCCCGTCTCCGACGGTTTTGGATTTGATACTGTTAAGATTATAGATGTGGGATGCGAGAGTAACGCCGCCGATAACGGTGAACATAATTGTTGCCACAATAATCAGTATGATTGTTCCGTCCACGCTTGTTCACCTTCCTTCTGCATAATTAAATCCTCGTTCCAATCCTTTTTTGCCGGAACGAGGATTTCTGATTTATAGCCTTGCGCAAACAGTTTATCCGATATTCTCTTTGCGGCTGATTGACCTGCGGTATCACTGTCAAAGCACAAATACACCTCGGTCAAATTCGGGTTGTCCTTAAGGCATTGAAAAAGCACCCTGTCCGCCACGGAGCAGGATGCCGCATAAGTATTTTGCTGCCAGCCGTTCGGGTTCATCGTAATGTATGACAGCATATCAATCGGAGCTTCAAAAAGAAAGACCCTGTTACTCGTACCGTTCCAGTGAAAACTGTACTCCGGAAGACTTCCGTCTGTGTTTCCTTTGTAGGTACTTTGTGATCCTGTCCCGCGCTTGTGAGCATGACGCGCTACCCCGTTAGTATCATAGCCGACGAATACAGCGTTATGATGGGGGAGCGATTCGTATATCATTTGCTTACGGGCAAATGCATCTATAACATCTCTGCTGATTCCTCTGCGTGAGAGAAGGTAAGCATATACTCTGCGCATATTATCGTTTTTCTCCGGCAGGTTAAATGCTTTTTCTTTTTGCTCGATGGGCGGTGCCACAGTCAGAGTCCCGCCGTAGCCGTTAAGCAGATATTCCATTGCTTCGGGGTAATTCTTATTATAGAATTTGCGAACAAAGTCTATAGCATCGCCGCCAACTTCTTCATACTGGTGATACCACAGGTTTCCCCGAATCGTTACCTTCTCAGACCCGTCGCGCCATTGATATTCTTTGCCTGACCGTTTCAGTCGTTCACCTTGCCGTTCCAATAAATCTACAATATCGGTTGTCCTTGCACGATCCTTTTGTTCCTGCGTGTAGTGAATATAGTTTGCCATAGCAACTCCTTTCCTTGATTATCAGCCCATTTTTTGACCTTGAGCCATTTTCTTTTCCTCAATCTTTCGCATGAGTTTGCGGTCAATGGCACGGCTGTTTGTATTCCTTTTCTCTGCATCATCACGGATGATTTGCGAAAGCCTCGCCAAGAGACGCATTGATGCCAATACTGTTGCCGAACTACTGTGCGTGTACGGATGGTAGTTATCAAGAATATGTTGGGCATACTCGTTTCCTTTACTTGCGGAGGAGGTCAGTAACTGTACGGCGAGTCCGTAATCCTTATCAACTCCCTGACCGTAGAGGTACATCTTTCCGAGTTGATACTCTGCCCATTGGTTTCCCCGTTTTGCTGCTTCTGAGAGTAATCGGACGGCATAGTAAATATCGCTGTATTGCGCCGTGCCTTGAAGATGCATCTTTGCAAGCGAGTACATCGCATATGCATTGCCCTGGCGTACTGACTTTTCAAACATTCTTTGTGCAGTCGCATAATTTGCCGACACATCCTCGCCTTTAAGATAGAGTTTTCCAAGCTGATACTGTGCATAGGGATTGTCCTTTGCATCCGCTTTCCAAAACCATCGGAGTGCTTCACCAACACTTTTCTCAACCACTTCACCCTGTAAGTACAGTTTCCCGAGCCGATACATTGCAACATCAAATCCCTGCATTGCAGAAAGAGTCAACAGCCGAACACCTTCTTCGGGATCGAAATTCTCGGAGTCAATATCCAATAGTTCACGCCCCATAATATATTGGCAATGCATATCGTTGGGGTCAGTCCACGGATTTCTCTTGGAGGTGGTTTCTCTTGTATAGGTCATTGTTTCCTCGGGAGTTTCCGTTTCCTGCTGCATATCTTCCTCAAAGGTAATTCTGTTGTTCAGGATGTTGAGCGCTTCCTGGATAACCGCATTCTTAATAGAGTTGAACTCTTTGTTTGCGGATAGCGGAATGCGCTTTGGCATCGTATCTTGATAGGTGCGAAAAATATTTTCTTTCTGCTCGTACCATAGATTATATAATTCTGCAATTCGAGTATCCTTGGCGAGTTCATCGATGACACCGTTGATCAGATTCTTTGCCGCCTTGGGCATATAACCATAGACCGTCTTGCCCTTGTAATTTTTAAGCGTCTTTGACAGTTCCCGAAGCATCGTCGCAACAGTTTCGTTTTCATATGCGCTGTTATTGATCTGTTGAACAATTTCTGCAATTTTATCTCTGCCGGTCCTGCGCAGTTCGTTTCTGTGTGCGGTCATGTCCCGGTATGTGTGATAGAGGTCGTTCTTAAAAATCTCTCGGGCAAAGTCCGATTTGAATGTTTGTAATGCCTGCGCGGTCATATACGGTTCTTTCCCTACCGAGTATGAAATCAAGTGAATATGCGGATGCCTGCCCTCATTATGAAATGCTGCATACCAACGCAGGTCGCCGAGAGGAATGCCCATAGCTTTTGCCAATTTGTTTGCCTGACCTCGAAGCAGGTCACGCCATGCCTTTGCGTTATCATAGCCAAGTTTCTGTGCGTCCTCTCTGCGAAGAGACATGATAGTTGTCCAAACCGCGCCTTCGTGTTCCGCAACCTCTTTTGATACGGCAGAAAGATCTATCGGTCTGTCCGTTTGCGAAAACAAACCGTGAGCACCTTGTTTCTCAACTCTCGGCCGCATAGCAATGTACCCGACATAGTTTTCTTTCTTACCGATGAGGTCGAGATTTTCTTCGATGGTTCTGCTTATAAATTCTGAGGCTGTGCTTTTTGTTTGAGCATTGATATAGTCCTGGTACTCAAAACTATTTACCGCATCGGGAAAGTCCTCGGTAAGCTGCTTGATTAGACGCTGCTGTTCCGTCGTAGCAGATTGATGTTTCCATGATTCATCGCATTTTTCCACGCCTTCGCGAGTGGCAATATATTTTACAAGATTCGTACCGTGTTTTGCTGAACCTGATTTTATATATCTCCACTTCAAAATAAATCTCGCCATCGTTATCTGCCTTTCTGATAGCGGACAGCGTCATCGAATGAAATTTTGCCGTTGAGTCTCTTGACTTCATTGACACACTTTCCTCTGAGCCGGGCAAGCGTATCTTCATCCACACGGAAGTTTGCAGCCGATACATGCATCGTCATTGCAAGTTCTACAGCATACTTAAACAGCAAGGATGCCATTCTATTTTCGAAAGAGTCAAGCGATCCTTGGATTGTACTGACGATGGCCTCCGGAAAGTATTCACGGCAGTCCTCTGCGCATACATATCCTGCATAAAATAAAACCGCCTTTTCTATGAACTCTGATTTGCTTCGGCAGTTATCCAACTGATACAATCGTTCCACCTTTTCCAGTGTGGTAGGGTATGCCCACAGAGCAAATTTCTTTTTTGTTTCGTCCATTTTTCATCATCTCCTTCTGTTGAAAACCCGCATAAAATAAGGCTTTTTCGGCAAAGGAGGTTGCGCATACATTTTATGCGCAACCTCCTTTGTTGAGCCATCAACGCCGATATGTTTCCTTGTACAATGGGGCATATTTGCAATTCCGACCCCGAAGTCTTGAAAATGCGTTTATTGCGACCCCGATTGTGAAAGTGCGAAAAGCCCTTTAACGGTCGGCTCTGCCGTCCGATGTGAACCGAGTCGGGGAGCATTGCAACCCCGGCTCTTATTCCTGCAAGTAAAATCGGACGGCTGAACCGCCGATTTTCCGCATTGCACAGTCACCTCCTGAAAGCCGTTATTTCGCCTGTTTTGTTGTGATGGGGGACTCGGTCGGGGATTGCAACCATTTTGCCTCACAGGGCGACACAGGGGCAGACACGGCGGTTACATCTTCATATCAGATACTGTAATATCATTTGATGGTTCTTCCGAAAAACTAAGTTCTTTCCCCGCAAGGCTGCTATTGAATATTTCACGACGCCCTTCCTCGCTTCGGTAATCGGAGCGGAATGCTTTATAAGCCGCAACGGAAAAATCACGCAGGGAGTAGGTTTGCCATTCGTTATCCATGCCGTCGTAAACACTGACCCGACCTTCATCCAAATCAAATTCGAGCAAAGCAGAGATTCGATTATCCGAATGGATGTCTGAACAGACCTCGTTGAAATATTCGAGGTTGACAGGATTCGTTTCAATAAAAGCATCGGCGAAGGTTTTGGGGTCGGCGGATAACTCGCCGCGCTCATAGAGGCGGTATCGGTACGCAGCTTGCATCGGGGAGCGGAAGTGATCGCTTGTGAAGTGATAGTCATCACCTTTTTCACGAATGTGGTAAACCGCAAAGCGTCGGGCCGCTTCCAGCCGCGCCTGCTCTGCGGCGTCCTCTCTTTCAATCCTTGCCTCGATGGAGGCACGCTGCTCATCGGGGACATATTCCTGATAGAGAGTGTCGAACGCCTCGGTCAATTTATCTTCGACCGTTTCGGCAGTCTGATCACCGAGTGCGTCTGACAAAGCCCGTACACGATATTTGTTAAGGTACAGTGTAATGTCAATATCACTCATCGGCGATTACCTCACTGACTTCCGTATGTGCTGTTTTGGGTGGCCTCGGCTTTTTCGGCTTCGGCACTGCAGGGGGAGAAGCGGTGCCGGATTTCATGTCGATAAAATCACGAACACCGGCAGGCACGGTTTTGCTGTAAAGTGTGTCGAGCGCTTTTTCAAGTTCAGTTTCGACAGTCGTACCTTTCTGCGAAAGATAAAGGACAAGGGCGGATGCCTTGTCCTCGTCAAATGAAATATTGAAGGTTGTCTTTTTCATATTGTGCTTTCCTTTCTGTCACATAGTCAGTTCGGGATCAAAGCCGTCTCGCCGCCAATCCTCACGGTCTGAATTACATCCGCGCATATTGATTTCCGCGTAATCATTAAGGCCGTAGAAATTCGTGCCGTCAGTGCAACAATTTTGAAAACTACCGTGTTCCATGTTGCATTCAATTATTACGGCATTGCTTAAATCGCTGTGAGTATAAACGCCGCCCGACATCTTGCACCCTGAAAAGACCGTGTTCTTGAATTCGCATTCCTCGGCGGTGACATCTTCGAGGTTACAGTTTTCAAACCGCGTGTCATTGATAACGGAAAAATTGAGTTCCGCGCCTCGCAGGTCAGTGTTCGCAAACCTCGCGTTATCCATAGCAACATTCATCATGTTTTTATGCGCAAGGTTTAGTCCCTGCACAAAACAGTTAGAAAAATCAGCCTGTATACCACCTGCATCATTAAGCCATAAGGTGTGCTTGGCAAGCATGACATCCGCTTCTTCCTGCGTCAGTGTTCGGCGTGAATCAGCCTGCTGTATATATTCATCTTTTACAGTGCAGAGCATATAGCCACCATCGAAATCAACGCTTTCAATTTCCGGTCTGTCTTTCAGTGCTACATACATCAATTCCTCGCTGAATCCTGCACCTCTAAACTTGTTTCGTAATTCATCGGTATTGATGCTGTATTTTTTATTACTACAATCGATTGCTTCTCGAACTATACGGTCTGCCATTATTGCAGTTTCACGCACAGCGTTTTCAAGGCTCGGATACTGAACAGCGATAGCAAGCTGTTTGGCGTTAGGAATATGGGCGGTGTATCGGGCGTAGTCATAACCCTCTGTGTCAATGATAAAGCCGTCTTTATGTCCTTCTCTTATGAGCAGCAGGCACGGTATACCGTCGGTTAAATACTCATGCTTCTCGGCGTTAAACTCTCGGAGAAAATCATAGTATCCAAGAGGATTGGAAACGAATTCGGTATATTCAGAAGGCGTCAGTTTTACTACTTTTTCAATCTGACACAGAGGCAGATTGAAATCCGTTTGTTTGCACTTTAAGTCTGCCTTTATAACCATGGGCATTCTCCTTTACATAGACAGAGCCTGCGTTTCGTCCTCATCGGAGGATTCGTTCGCAGGCTCATGGTTGTGTTCGGTTTCGTGGTCATCGTAGAGGTTACAGCCGAGGACGGAGAACAGGCTCACCGGGTCGCCCTGACACTGTGGGCAATATCTCAGATGGCAAGTCATTTCGATGGCGTCCTCGGTCATGATGAGTTCGTTGATTTCCTCTCTCTGCCGTAATTCTTCTTCGATCAGTTTTCCGTTTTCATTGCTGTCGGTAACCTCTGCGCCGAAGTGGTGATACAGCTCGTCATAGGAAACCGACCAATAACAGTTATCGGAATTGTCGCAGCACTGCCGAACGGCATAGTCGGCAAGCCGCTTGATTTTACTTTTATCCATATAGACCTTTCCTTTCTGAGTTTTTATGTTTGCGTTTTGCTCTTACAATCATGTTTTTCATCGCCTCCGAAATTAAAAAGCCGCTTGATTCTCAAATGAAAACCAAGTGGCTAAGTATACGATGTTCAATTCAACAAATACGTTTTACCGAATGACCTTTTCAAACCGAAACATTCCGTCCGGGAACTGCTTGTCCAGTTCTTCGGCGCACATTTCCGGATCATTTGGATCCGGGTGATATTTGTTATAAAACTCCACGATGTGGAAGCCGCAACGATTAACATAGAAATGGATATTGCGCTGCTCAAAATACGGTGTGACCGTTTCCCACACTTTCACTTCCGGGTGTAGTTTTTCGACAGCACACCAAGCGGCATATCCGATACCCTTGCTATGGACAGTCGGAGAAACAAATAGAAGATCGAGGTCGCCTTTTTCACCGTCAACTTTGATTACTATGCCGCCGACTTTTTTCCCATCCCATACGATGCGGTAGGCTTCGCCGCTGTCAATGGACTGCTCAATCGTATCCCGTGAAATGATTTGTCCCTCTTCCTCAAAGTGGTTATCTCTAAGGCCGAATTCTTCCATTGCACCATAATTAAAGGCTTCCTGATTATCCGAAATAAACTGTTCTCTATCACTGCATTCAAGAGGAAGCAGCTGTACAATAGTGTTCATATCTTTGCTCCTAAAATTTTGATCTGTTAAATTAATTATACCACCGAATCGTGAAAAAATCTACAGCTATGTTCAGCGCGGCAGGATCGCTCCCGCCGCACTGAGCTTTCCTTATTCGGTATTTTCCAAATAGGTGATATACGGTATCTTGAGCCAATGCGTCCATCCTGACTGCGCAAGGGGCGTCATAATAACACCCAACTCTGTGTTCGCAGCGTGAATAGTTTGTCCGTCCCCAACATAGATGCCGATGTGTCCGTCCATCCATACGGCGATGCCTGGAATGTCGGGCATTGTATCAATTGTGCCTTTCTCGGTCGCCATATCGAGCATGGGGTCGGAGCCGGTATCCCGAACACCGTTGGAGCGATATTCAATCTGTCCGGTGTCACAATTAAACCATGCGTAGCCTTTTATAAGCCCGATGCAATCGGCGGTGCGGCCGCCGAGCCAATGCTGACGGATAAATTCCTCGTTTTCGCCGACCTGTTCCGGGAACTGCGATATTTTTGTCGTGAGTATGGATTCGTTCAGCACCTCACCGTATGTCCCGTATACATAGCCCCACCCGTGGGACAGCGCCTGCTTTGCCCATTCCGCAAGATCAACATTGTTTTTTGTTTCGGGGTCGACGAATTTTGAAACATTGATTGCCTTTGCTCGGATGGAATTCATTATTTTACTGTAGTCCTCAGTTTTCAGTTCCGTTCCGAATGCGGCGTTGACGGCGGCGATGAGCTGCTCGTCGCTCTGTCCCTCATCGAAGCACCCGACAAGCTTATCTACAAAGTCGTCCGCTTTGGCATAGTCATATAGGGCGAGGGTGTACAGCACTTGTGCCTCTTTTGTCCTTTCTGCCGTAAAGCCCTTTTCGGTCATGGCAGATTCGATAGCGTTCATCATGTCCTCGACCGTCTGCAGCTTGGCTTTTTCCTCGTCGGACATTTCCTCTATCACGATATCCTGCAAGCGGTCGGTGTCGATATCAATATCGCCGCTGAAAATAGAGAGTATTGCTACCATCGGCATCATGACAATGATAATAATACCGAGGATAATGCCGAGAACAACACGCCGTAATTTTTTGTTGGTGAGAACAGCGACGGCTATCTTTTTGAGAGCCGCCGCAACGGTTGCGCTCATAGGCGTTCACATCCTTTCTTGCGAAAATCAGCGCCCACCGGCTTTCCCGAAGATGGCCGCTTTGTATTCGGGTGCAATGACTTGGAGCAGATACCGTTCGTTGCCGCAGCGGTAGAGACAAGTGCCTCGTTCGGGATACTTGATGAGTTCAAATTCACTCGGCTCAACTTGCAGTGCGTCCATATACTCCTTGGGATTGATCTGCCCGGCGTTGAACAGGAACTGGTGTGTGGGAATGGAAAACAGCGGCTTTGTAAATTCTCGAATAGACGGAATCAAAAAATCCTCGATATTCTGACTTGCCAGAATAACCGAGGAGTCCTTTTTGCGCACACGCTTCATACAATTTCTCAAATATTCGATTGTAGTCATATTCGAGAGGAAGAGGTACAGCTCGTCCACCGATGCCGCCGTGCTGCCTTTGCCAAGCAACTCGTTGCTCATATAGGACAGAATATTGAACAGCATACAGTCTTTGAGTCGGCGGTTGGTATCCATAAGTCCTTTCACACCGAATACAAGGAAGTTGGAGTCGGTGATGTTGGTGTGGCCGTTGAAGTATTTGCTTTCGGAGCCTACGCACATGGAATGGATTCCGAGGCAGACCTCTTGGAGCGTTTCCTCTGTGTAGAGGTATTTGCGTTTTTTGTCATAGGCCATAAACTCTTCCTCACAAAGTTCGTAAAAGTCCTGCATGACCGGAAAGTCCGAGGGCTTCTTTACGCTGTAATCTGTGGTGTCGGTAATTCCGAATCGGGCATACAGCTTGGAGAGCAGGATTTCAATAGTGTCGATCTGCGAATCAGTAAAATCCTTGTAACTGCGAAAAAAATCCTTCAGAAAGGCAATGTGCTGACTGAGCCTTGTGACCTTTTTGAAGGCTTCGGGAGTTGTGGCGTCGATGTCCTCAACGCTGTCCGTCCATGCTTTCGGCTCTAACGGATTGATGGTGTATTCGCCCGACATAAAATCAATATAGCAGCCGCCGAGGGCATCGCACAGATCCTCGTATTCCGATTCGGGATCGAGGCAGATGATTCTCTTGCCCGATTCACGGATGTTGGTGAGGATAAGTTTCAGAAGATAACTCTTGCCTTGTCCGCTGTTTCCGAGAATGAGGATATTGCTTGTAGTCTTGTCCTCGGCCCTGCGGTCGAAGTCCACAAGGATATTCGTGCCGTACTTATCTCTGCCGATATATGAGCCATGGGGGTCTGTCTTGCCGGAAAAGTTGAAGGGGTACATATTTGCGACCGAGGACGCAGGCAGCACTCGTTCATACTGTGCGCCGAACTGATTTGCGCCCACGGGCAGAACAGAGAGAAAGCCCTCTTTCTGCCGCAAGGTGAGCCTGTCGACGGAAATCTTGGAGCGCGTGAGTTCCATAGCGATGTCGCTCTGCAATTCCTTGAGTTTCTCCATGCTCCTGGCTTTCAGTTCGATGAACACCGACACATGGAGTAGCGGCTCTTTGTTCTTGCGGAGGTTGGCGAGTAGTTCAATTACATCCTGCAAATTACCCTCGGCTTCGATGGTTTCGTTGACATCGTTGCCGCCGCTTTTGAGCCGATTGCGGCGAGTGGCATTTTGAATGATCTTTCGCTGTTCCATTGATTCCACCAAGCGGTGGTAAATGCGAAGCGTCACGCCGTTGCGGTCGGCGAGCTGTGAGAGGATCGCCTGTTCCTCGGTGGAGGGCGGATACTCACGGATCGCCCATACGCAGCGGTAGCTGTCGCCGACGATATAATGATCGGACAAAAATTTTATAGTGCCGGGCAGGATCATGTCGAAGAAGTCCTTGGTGTGGATTTCCTCTGCCTGCTCCGGCGTCAATACTTTCGGTTTTCTTTTGAGCATAATATTTTCCTTTCTGCCGTTTAGCTTTCTGCGGCGATAATGAGCAGCCTGCCGTCCTTGCCCGATCCGTAGCAGGTGGAGAGGATGAGTTGTCTGCCGTCCTCGGCGGCAATGCGGTCATACCAAGCGTCTGTGATATCAGTCCTCAATATTTCGGTTACGGTAAAACAACGGATGCCGTCTGCGGTTTCAAACTTTACGGTCCGGTGTGCGTTCAAAAACTCGCTGTCTAAGTATTTTTTGAGGTCGGAGAACATCGTACCGTTTTTCATGTTATGACCGTAAATAATGAGGTTGGTGCTTTGAAGGTCGCACCGTCCGTCGAGGAACGGCACTCCGCTTTGGCTGTATTTGCCGTAGAAACTGCGGCGGAGATATTTCTGTGGATCGGACGGCGTGTACATCACGGGATAACTGATATTTGTGCCGTCAATAGAGAGCCACCCGATGCAGTCAGCGTTTTCTGCAATGAGCGCCTGTATATCGTGTTCCGCCGCAGGCTGCTCGGTCGGCTCGGCGCTCGTTTCTGTTTCTGCGTCCGTAACGGATTCTGTCGGAGCTTCGGTCATCGGCAGTTCGGCAATTCCCGCAACGGCGGCGAAGTCATCTTTTTCTTTCTGTCGTTCTTTTAACTCAGAATAGATATTTACGCCTGCAAGCACGGCAGCCGCCGACAGCAGAAGACAGAAAAATATGAGGACGGGTTTATTCCTCGCCCTCATCGTCTGTACCCTCGTAAAACTGTCCCCCGTCAATGTCGGGCATGGCTTCGCCCTGCATACTTGCCTCAAAATAGAGAGCAAGGATGCGCTTGATCTCCGGCTTTTTCAGCCGATGTACCTCAAAGCCCTCACCGGCGATTTTGCTCTCAATGCGGTTTGCGGTTTCAAAGACCTGTTTTTCTTTCTGTCCTTTGAGCCTGGCAACAAAGAAGAACTGACGGGCGGTTGCCATCTCCACTTGAATGGTATCGAGGAAGTCAATGTCCTTTTTGATGAGTTTCCTAACCTTTGCATTTTCCTCAACTTCAAGGCGTTCGGTAAGATAGGCTTTGTTGTCATCGAAGCATTCCGAGGAGTCGGTGCAGACGATCTCAATGTCGGGTAGTGCCGACAGTACCATCATCAGATGGCGTATCTTGATCTCAATGTTAGTGTGGGAGAGCACCGATATATTGGTGGGCGACACAAGGTAAAAGAGCAGCTCGCCCTTGTTGGTAGAGAGGCCGTATTTCGTGAAGGTCTTGATACCCATAAGTTCCTGCACCGAACGGCCTTTTTTCTTTTTCTGCTGTTTCATTATCATCATCTCCATTCAAAGTATTGCTGTGTGGATATTAAATACCGCACGGCGTAACGCATGAAGTCGAGTACGGTGGTATCGTCCATGCGGATCGTTAAAAAACCGTAGCACAACACAGCCACGGCCGGTAAGAAAATATGCAGCTGCACAAGGGCGAGAACCGACAACAGTGCGGCTACCGCAAGTATTACAAAGTCCCGCAAGCTCCAAAGCCACAGATTGGCGGTGGCTTTTAAGTTCTGCGGATAGATATATTGTGTCATTGCGTCATTCCTCCGATTTCTATGCCGCCAATGTCCTCGCAGAATTCCTTGGGCGTCTGTCCGTATTCCTCACGGAGCTTCTCGGCGATCATATCCTTGATGAGCTGTGACTCCGCAACGGTCGGTACATATTCGCCTTCCTCGCAGGAATCGGCGGTCGTGACGGTAAATTCAAGCCGGAGCGTGTCGGCGAACGGGTCGTACTTGGCATATAGATTCAGCCACTTATCATCGTCCGCTGCCGTGTTCGTTCCGAATTTCTTGTCCACATCAAACCATGTTTCGAGATAACAGGTGATCTGATGCCCGATGTCGCAGTCCACCTCCATATCTCGGTCGACTGCAAGCATATCCCTTGTGAATTCCGGCGTATCCATTTTAGTTATAATGGAGGTCGGGCGGTATTCGGCGTCGGCGTTGTGTCTGCCGAGCTGCTCACGGATATGCTCTGCAAGCTGTTCCGAGAGGAAATTACCGCACACTGCTTTTGTCTGTTCGTGGATAATACCGAGATATTTCAGCCCGACCTTGTAACGAGACAGGAGCTTGTCATAGGTCATGTCCTCGTTTAATGACGGCTCGAATATACCGTAATCGCCGTACCAATTTGCATATCGCTCGTTTGGCGGAATATCTGCCGCTTCCTCATAAGCGGCAATGATTTTAAATGCGTCCGAGCCGTACTTCTGCAAAAATCTGTTTGCCTGCATATAGTATTTCATAGCGCACCTCCTTATTTGCCAGCGACCTTGGCCACCGTGCGCGTAAGGTTGACGGCAGTGGTCGTGGCGTGTACAACACTCATCATGTTGACCTTAACGCTTGAATCAAGCCCAAACTGCTGCGCAATCCGCGGCACTTCATTTGCCGCAAGCATGATGCCGAGTCCGAGGAGCATATTGTCGGGGAACGTAATCAGCCCCAGGAACAACAGCGTTGTCTGCAAAAATGCCGTCAAGCACAGTGCGGCAATTTGTTTCATCCACTGATTGAAGCCGTCTGCATATCCTCTCGGCACGGAAAACATATACAGTGAGCCGACCGCCATCTGAATGAGCAGGATTCCGCCCCGCTTGATATTGGCAAAAAACATCTTGATCACACAATAGGCAAAGGCAATCATGCACAGCAGATTCAGCAGGCTGAATGTCGTACCTATGCTTGGCGAGAACAGTCTGACAAGCGCGTTCAGTCCGACATCCGCAAGACTTGAATTGATGCCCGACGATGCAATGCCGATCAAATCGTGCGAAAAGGTGTTTTGCAGACTGATGCAGAATTTATACAGTTCAATCGGCACAACACCGATGAGGGAGCAGGCAAAAAAGCCTTTCAAAATGTTCAGCGCAGTCGTTTTAATGTTTGCTCTGCCGCACTGATACTCGATGGCGACATCGAATACGGCGACAACCGTGCCGGCGACGAACAAGCCCCAACCGAACAGCGTAAACAGCTTGACGGTCGCCTGCACCCATTCGAGGTCAAAGACCTCCGCACTCATATTGCCGATCATTTCAAAGCAGTCGGCAATCGCTCCGTAAATAATTTCGTATATCCAACGGAGCATGGCGTTCCAGATAGCATTGGCGATACCGCTTTCCACCACATCTATTGCGTTTCCGATGGCGTCGCCGATGCCTGAGATTATATCACCTAACCAGTCAAAGATAAGTCATCACCTCCGTTCCGTATCCGGCTGTATCAGATGATTGACCAAATATACAGCGGTGCGGTCAGCGTGAAAATAAGGCAGGCAAACAAAATGCACGGAGCTGCGAATTCGAACTGCCCGTGCTTTCTGTAGTCGAAGTACGCCGTCCCGATTTTAACGAAAAATAGGATAGCGAGGATCATGTCACACACGGGAAACACCACATTATTAACGACAGTCTGAATCTGCCCCTTGGCAGCATTCCATGTGCTTTCGATTGCGCCTGCCACATCTCCGGCCGCAAATGCGGTCATAGAGAATGCCGTCGTAAGGACAGCCACGAACAGAAGAGAGAAAAGGATTCTCATGGGTTTCTTTTTCATAGGGTTTTACCTCCTAACACATTTTGAATTTCTTTTTCAGTTATATATCGGATGCGGATATTGAGGTTTTTGCAGAATTTCAGTTCGGCTCTCATACCGTCCGTGACGGTATCTCCGAATACCCAAACCTCATCGCAGAGCCACAGAAGCGACATTCCCGCCGCCAAGCCTATTTCACGATCCTTGGGGTCGTTATCGTCGAGGCACTCCGCATAGAAATGCGGCACGACCGGAGCCGTGCCGCACCTCAGTGCATATGCGGTATATGTCTTAACCTTTTTGAGATTTTCCTCAATATTCCCACCGAGTGGAGCGCAGACATACACCCGTTTCATCATTCATCATCCTCGTCCTTTTTGCGCTTGCAGTACATAATAATGCAGGCAATTACGCCGCCGAGAGCAACGCTGCCGAGGCCGATCCAAAAGCCGAGGTTGGAGTTGTCGCCCGTCTGCGGAATATCCGGCTTTGGCGGAATGAGAGTCACGGTCTGACCGCCGTCCTCAATGTCGGCATGAGCGGCAAGTTCAACGCCGTCACGGTATAGCGTTTCAAAAACGACAAGGTCAGTCTGCTTGGTGATTTTACTGCCGCCAAAGGTGAAGCGGACGGTAACCTCGCCGCAGCTTTCCTCCGGCGTAAAGGTGACTTCGGAGGTCAACTCCTTGCCATCGACAAGGAATGCTTTGCCTGTGGCCATGTCCATAAGGATGCCCTTAATGGTGTATGCCTTGCCGGGAATAAGGTGCTTATACGAAACGGTATCCTCAATGGCGATATCGCCCTCGGCAGTGGCAGTCTTTTCGCCGTTCACTGTTGCCTTTGTTCCGATTTCGGGGGTGCGGTCATTGACGACCGTAATGCCGACGGTCTGTCCGTTTTCGCTGATGCGGACGGGATAGATTTCCTCATTGGAGAGGTAACCGTCGGCGGGCTGCAACTCCTTAATAAGCCAATTGCCGTAGGGAACATTTTCAAAGAGGAAAGTGCCGTCCTCGCCGGATACGGCGGTAATGAGTGCGTTCTCGGCAGTAAACTCGGTTTCGGCACTGCGGAAAAGTCCGAACTTTGCGCCAACGATGGGCTTCTCGGTTTCACGGTCAATTTTCAGTCCTTTGACCGATCCGTAGAGGATATCGTTTTTAATGGCTTCGCCGCCGTTTGCCTTGATTTCCACAAGGGCGGTATCCTGTCCGGCGTAGTCGAAGGTCACAGGATATTTTTCGTCCGAGAGGATATAATGGCTGTCGGTCGCAATTTCCTTTACATACAGTTTTGCGCCTACGGGAATGTCTGTCACAAAGGTGATATTGCCGTTTTCGTCGCAATTGGCGATTTCAAGCAGTCCGTCCTTCGGAATGACCGAGCCGTCTGCGGCGGTCAGATCCTCGGCAGCGTACAGCCCGAACTGCACCGAGAGAATTTCGCCGCTATTCCCGATATTAAAGGTTTCGTCCTTGCCGAGCATTTTGGCAAGGGACAGAGCTGCCTTTTGGCGCTCGTTATAGAACTCGGCGGCTGTTTCGGTGATTTCGACGGTTTCGCCCGCATAGGTCAGCTCGACGGTCTTGGGCGTACCGTTCAGCACCATGCCATAGGGTGCTTTTGTTTCTCTGACGGTATACTTGCCGAGGTACAATGGCTTGCTTTCTGCTGCGCCGTTTTCGTCTGTGGTCAGCGTATCAACGACCATACCCTTGGCATAGCGTAAAGTTCCATCGGGTGTGATAATATCCTCGGCGGCGGTGATTTCATAGGTTGCTCCTGCGAGGTTTTTATCCGCAAACACAAGGCTGTATACACCGTCCGATTCCACAGCGGAGAAGAAGACCTCGCCGCTTTTGGAAATGCGGATGATGCCTTTCTGCGGCATATTGAACTTCTCGACCGTAACAACGGTTTTCACGCCGTCCACCATGAATGCGATAGGTGCGGAGTCGAGGACATAACCGTATGCCGTACACTGCTCGATGATTTCATAATTGCCGTAAGGCAGTTTTTCGGGCATCATGAGCTTGCCCGTGACATCGGTATAATAGGTGTCAATGTCCGTAGGCGTCGGGTAATTGATATGCTGCACGATATACTCACCCGTGTCGGTGTTACGCACCTTAAAGCCGATGCCCGCAGCCGGGATAACCTTGCCTGTTTCGGCGTCCTTTTTAACGATTTCAATGAACGCTTCATAGGGAGCGTTATTGATGAGGAAACGGTAAACTCGACCGTCCTCGCTGACGAAAACGGTAAACGGCGCAAGAAGCTCTTTGCCGTCCCAGCCCTTGGTCTGCTTCACGGTGTATTCGCCGTAAGGCATATCCTTGGTTTCGGCAAAGCCGTTTTCATCGCATACGAGGATATCCCGTTCGGTTTCCTTGGCGTTTTCGTAGCTGCCTGCCGATTTCAGATACACTTCAAACTCTGCGCCGACCTCCGGCGTTTCAATTTTGGTCGAACCGTCGTCGCAGTGCTTGATGATGGCGATCTTGCCCTTGATGATATCCTCATAGGAATCGAGGGGATTGGCAATGTTGTATTCCACGGTATACAGCTTGGCTTCCGCGCCGATGTGCAGGCTCTCGGTATTAATTAAATATCCCTCAGATGGACTGATCTCTCGAATCGTCCAATCGTCGCCGCAGATATAGTATTTGGTCGTAAAGTTACCGTTTGCGTCGGTGGAGTAGGTGTCGATGAGCTGATTGCCTTTATAGATGCCGTACTTTGCGCCTGCGAGAGATGCGTCGCCCTGCGGCAGACCTGTTCTGCGGTCGCTCTTGGTTACGGTGACATTGAATTTCTTTAGGTCATTGTCAAAGGATTTGTTCGTTACCTTGTTCCACTCAATAGCGGCGGTCTGCTTGTCGGGTACGACATAGCGAGTCGGGGTGTCGACTTCTTCGAGGGTATATCCCGTGCCGATCAGCACATCCTTGAATTTTGCTACGCCGTTTTTGTCGGTCACGGCATACTCGTTGACCTCAATGCCGGAAAGCGATGTTCCGTAGAGGCGGAATTTCATGCCCTCGGTCAGTCCGTCCTCGGCAGTCTTTTTGACTGTGAGGTCGCCGCGGCGGAGCTTGTTGCTGAAGTTGACGGTAGACACCTGACCGCTGACAACGGTTACACGGCGAACTTCCTGCGGAATATATTTGTCATATTCGGTTTCGGTCACGGTGTAAACTCCGGGCTTGAGGTTGTCTACCTGAATCACGCCGCCGTTTGCGGTTTTAACGGTCTTGTCGATGCCGTTGCCCTGAATGCGGAAGGTAATACCGTCCACCTTGCCGTCCTCGCTGACCTTGACGATTTTGGCACCGCCGTAAGAAACTTTCAAACTGATATATCCCTTGACAGGGTCATCAACCTGTTGACCGAAAGTGACAGTGTCCTGATTTCCGCCGCCCGGCTGATATGCACCGTCAGACCAAATAATAAGCCCACAGCGCTGTGAGGATTTCTTTTCCGCTGTGAGAGTAACCTTATCTGTCGGTGCGGAATTTGATGTTATGATGAGTTTGTTTCCGCTTACAACGCAGTTCATACCGGGAGCAGAATAATTGTAATTATCGATAACTCCGTTTGTATCGGTAAGCTCGGCGCAATATCGGCTGCCGTCCCACGAAAGTTCTACTGTTTGCGCTTTGCCAGCCGTTCTTGAAAGAAAACTCGGCAATTTTGTGTGCTGCTGAACAGCAGAAGCAATGGCGCTATAATAATTCATAATGCCATTTCTCAGAGGATGATCTCCGCGCACCTGTTCAAGAATGGCGTTATAACCGTTGGGTGTCACATGATTAAAATATTCGTCACGCTCTCCGACAACGGTTTCCCAAACAAGGAGCTGCGTTGCGAAAGCCTTTGACATTGTATCGGCATCCTCGGCATTCTGAGATTTCCAAGAGTCTGAGATTTGTCCGGTATATCCGTACTGCAAAATTCGTCCGAGAAACAGTTTGATGTCATCGGCCGAAATTGTACTGTTATACGCCTCCGGAAAGTTGTCGAAGAAATCTTCGCCTTTCTGCGTAAATACCAATCCCGTATCAAGCGGTCTGCCGGGTTCAATGCAATAACAAATATTACCCTTGTACGAATTCATTGTATAGAAGGTTGTATGTCTTCCTTTATGACTCATCCAACCGCCCATATAGTGCAGTTCATCATGCCCCCATGTTACGGTGCTGTAATTGGCATCACCATTTCGGGGATACCCAATGACAATGGCTTTGCCTGTGGTACTCGCCGCTGATGCGGTTAATGCTACTCCAACAATGGTTGACAGACAGATAAAAATAGAAAGAAGAAGCGAAACACTTCTTCTGAGAAAACTGTTCTTCAATGATTTTCACCCTTTCAGATAATAAAAAACGCACCGTTGTTAAACGATGCGTTCTATCAGATTTATATATTTTAAGCGTAGCCTATAAAAAGGCTGTAATTACCGCTTCCGTCCGGTTCTGCCCATACCCAAATATCCGTAAAGCCTTCGACATTTTTATATCTGTTCATTCTTGCCTTTATATCTCTTTCAAGATATTTTGAGTTCGGTCCGGCTATTATGGGGTTATCCCAACAGGAGACTGCTTCGGGGTTTATCGCAAGACCTATGTTTTCAGCATATTTTCTTGCGAATTCAATCCAATAGTTAATATCAAACTGTGGACCGGCAGACTCCGGTTTTGCAGTTTCGGTTGGTGTAGAATCAACAGACTTCGGAGTTTCGTCAGGCTTGCTTTTCGGCGGTTCTGTGACCTTCGGCGGTTCTGTCTGCTTCGGCGGTACAGTCGGCAACTCGGTTTCCGCAGGCTTGGCGGTATCTGCCTTTCTGCCGCTGTCGGCAGGGGCAGTGCTTTCAGCCTTTTCTTTTTCTGCCGTAGGTTTGGTCGTGCTTTCCGTTCCCGCAGGCAGGCTGCTTTCGGCGGTCGGCTCAGCAGTGCTTTCCGTTACCGTTGCCGTGATACCGCTTTCTGTGGTTGCAGGATCACTGCTTGTATTTTCTGCTTTATCTGCACCGCACCCCGTAAGGCTCAGTATTATCAGTCCTGCGAGGAGGGCTGCGAGCATTTTTTCTGTTCTCATGGACATCACCTCTATCTATAGAATACTGATAATCCGTGAAAAGTCCAGCACTTTTTATAAACTTCGAAAACAAGTTACATTGACTGCTCGAAAGCAGGTTCTTCATCTTCGTCGAGTTCCTCGGACTCAGTCTGCTGTTCAGCCTGCACTTGTTCCATTTTCTGCTCATAGGCATCAAGAACATACCCGTTGAGTGCTTCGCGGGATTCTTTTGTAATGGGGTGAAAGTCATCATAAAACTTCCCATCCGTACCTTTATGTCCGGGATAGAGAACTTGAAGCCCTTTTTCTCCGCCGTCATAAACTTTGATGCCGTGGACAGCAAAATGATTTCCGATGGTTACACTTGCATTTGCCTTGATTTTGCTGTTTACATCTGATGCAATTCTGTCGATGCGCGCAGTAATAAACGGGATTTTATACTGTGCTTTTTCATTTTCCGTCGCTGCGGTTTGCTTCTGATTGTCTTTTGTGATTTGCTTTTTTGCTGCCATGATTCTTAACCTCCGTTTTTGATTTACATACTAAAAATAATGGTGCATCCTGTATCGGCACTTACTTCTTCCGGGCTGATTTGCTCGGGTTCTTTGAAACGATCCATATATAAGTTCACCTCATTGTCAGTCAGTCCTCTGAAATCTTCTTCGGTTGTTCCGCAGATAAAAAACGGTCCTGCAATAATTGAAGAACCGTCACCGATTCTGCGGTTGCCTTCCATTCCTATCAGTTTGCTTTCCTCATTGCAAATGATACAGGTTTCGTTATCGTCGGGATATACAACTTCTATATATCCGCCGACCGCCTTTTGCTCGGCTTCAAGTGTATGGGCAACCTCGGCGACATAGGGCGCTTTATTCGGCTCAACATACACCACTCTCATAAGGTTGTCCGGCTTATGTGTTTTGGTCGTATCAAAAGAAACATCCCTGAAACCGATACTTTGACAAATGCTTGCTTTTCCGTTTGCTACCACCACATCGGATACCGACAACGAATGACCTCTGAACAACGGATGTCCCACGGTATTGAATCGACCGTAAATTTCTTCAAGTTCATTTTCATCGATTTCCGCATCAAATACTTCATCATAGATTGACGGATCGGGGGACTGACTATCGCTTAGAGACATGAACTTCATTCGGTTATTATCCCTTTCGGGATTTATTTGATAAATTTTTACCCGCATCTTATACTCCTTTCGCCGTGATATACAGTGGTTTATGTTCTGCCAACAGACGCACTCTCTTTCTGCGCCCACAGTAAATTCAGATAAATTGTTGCACGGTGCTGCTGCTCCGGTGTGAGGCTGTCGATAAAGTCTTCAATGGGAATTGAGTTTTCTTCGTCAAAGCACTCGGGAGTACACCCGCTGCACAATTTTTCTTTGCGGACTATAATGGTGTTTTTATCCTTTTCCTCGAAAGAAAGAATATCATTGTAGCCGATTTTATTGCGGACTCTTATTTCATACGGAATCGTAATTCGTCCTCGTTTGCCGAGGACTCTGACAATCTTTCTATTCATCAATATCACTCTCCTTTAAGAATCAAATAAGCACCTGCCGCAACAGTGGCAGTAGTTCGGACACTCTGCACACTCTTTGTCGTTATCGATCAAATCGCAGTTGCTGAGCTCATCTTCGAAATCGCTCTCATCGATAACTCTGACTTTAATTTTCCCGTCGTCAAAATATGTCTCAAACAGGGTGTCCTCATTGATATCAAGCGCGGCCGTCAGTTTTTCCGGCAGCAAAATTGTGAATTCTGTTTTGTACTCCATTTCCTTCTCCTTAATAATCGTACTGATAATCGAAAAGCGATAATTGCTGAGCCTCTTTCATGATGCAATGATTGTTTTCTTCTGCCTGCTTTTTCAAATCATAATTACCAATGAGCAGTTCCTCGAACATTTCGCCCGGTTTTGTGCTTTGAAGCATATTGTGCAGTCGTTCTTTCACAAAGGTATCGAACCCGTATTTTTCAGCGAGACTGCAAATATACGGATCATTATTGTAGGTAATAATGAATTTGCAATTACCCTCATACTTCTCATGAATGCCATACATAAATTCAAACAGCTTTGCGTGTTCGTCACTGCCGAAGTTGGCTTTCTGATAGTACTTTTCCGTGCCCTTGTACGGAGGGTCAAGCAAAATAAAAGTGTCTTTGCCTGCAGCATAAGAAATGCAGTCCTTGTAGTCTCTGTGCATGATAACGGCATTTCTGAGTCTGCTGCAGGCGGTAACAAGTCTGCCAAAGCGTTTGGTCATGTCCTTTTTTGCTATGGCAAAGGTTTTTCCGGTAGATGAGAAGCTGAATATCTGATTTTCGAAGAAAGCGACAGCCTTCTCGATATCCGACCATTCGGCTTTTTCCACTGTGACCGAGGTTTCTGTCAAATCATCAAGAATATTCGGTACATCGGCGAGCATTGCCTTATTTATTCTGAATAGTTCTTCTGAATTGAAAGACAGATAAAGACGACCCAATAGGTAAGCAAGCTTCTCATTTTGCTGTAATACACGAAAGAATTTCACCAAATCGCCGTTGTAATCATTGATGATTTCTCTTTCAACGGGCTTTTTTCTCAGAAATACTTCAGCACTTCCCATACACGCTTCCACATAAGTCTTGTGGGGCGGCATGAAAGCGTCAATCGTTGTGTAAATACAGCCTTTGCTTCCTGTCCACGGCAGTGGACTTACAGAACCGAACAATATAACCGACCTCCTTTCGGGAGGCAGTTGCGTTATAATACAAAAACAGACCGTTCTTGTGTTTACACACGCAAACGGCCTCAATTTCATTTATTTTTATTTAGTTTGTGTCCCGCGCTGAGAGTTGTGCTTTTAATCTCTGCAGTTGTGCTTCATATCGGTTAATCCTATGAAGTTGGAAGCAGCAGAGAATTACAAAGGCAACAAGTCCGCCGAGTACCATTCCGATGAGAAAAAACAGCATTTCAATCATAGCGCATCTCCATTCCGGCATCCATATCCTCGCTGCAATCATCGACCGAGGTTATATTGACATATTCGCCTATAATACCGAGTGCCTCGTCATAACTCTGCGCGGTATCTGTAATGCGCCTGGTCATTTCCTTTGATTGCTCTGCAAGCCCATTATGCCGTAGTGTTTTTGCGGCAATCCCCATAAGGTTGAAGATGTTACCGTTCTGTCCGATAAGCGGGCAGTCGGGTTTCTTTGTTCCTGTAAGACTGAATCCGCCCAACTTATTTTCAACATAATCAGACAGCCAGGTTCCGCCTAAATCCGAATGAGTTCCTATTCGCCACATGGCAAGTTTACCGATATCAACTTTCGTATCATCGTTAAACTCATAGAGCAGACAAGTCAATCCGTTATTTTCAAAGACGGCACAGTTGTCGTCACCGAATTTTGTCCCGTCGAGAAGGATTCCCTCTTTGGTAAAAAGGTCATTGATTCCGTCAACCCACTCCTGTGGATTCCCGCCGCATCCCTGAAGGATAAGACCTTCTTTTCCTTCATACCCACGGAGTTCATTCTTATCGATTTTCTTAATGCTCATAATGTTTGTTCCTCCGTCATTTCAGTATCGGTTTCGTATCCCCAAAGGTTATTTGCGAATATTTCTGCTTCTTTTGCCTCGGGGTAATAATTGTCGGTACATTCACCGTGTTCGTAAGTCTTTCTGCCGCAGTTCATTCCGATGTCTTCATCTGCCCATTCATGTTCAAATGAAACCTCGGGATATCTTTCTGCAAGTTTTTCGATAATGGGGTGGGGAGCACTCCAAGCGGTGTAGAACGAAAGCACGGGATTTTCAGCAATGTCCGAACGGTTAAGGTTGTCATAGCCGTAGGAATTCCACTTTGTTCCCCAATTCTTTATTGACCAATCATACCAACTTGGAGCGCCGTACATTATTTCATTGCGGAAAGCCTGACGGCCGAGTTCCCAGTCTTCTCTCTTGACATCTTTGCGCATACGAAGAAAAATGTTTTCCTTGTCATCCGGGATATTAAGTAAGTCCATATCCTTATTTGCACCATCAAAAGTGCAGATGTCGACAAACTCTTTGTAGGCTTTTAAACCTCGTTCCATAGAGGAACTCGTTTCAATCTGCAAACTTTCCGGCATGGGAATGACTTTGTTGAAATCAAGAGAGCCGATTCCGAATCTGTTATCCTTAACTGATTCGAGCAGTTCACTTATTTTCTCCCGATCTCCCGTCAACCGGATAGTGTTTATAATATGGTTAGGCATAATGGCTACTCCTTTACAATTCCAAATTCGTGGTTTATTTCATATAGTCTCTGCCCGATAGCAGAAATGACAGGTACGCTGACTGCGTTACCTGCCATTTTATATAGGTGACCGTCTTTCAGACCGGTTGCCTGTGCTTTATAGAATTGTTCGTCCGTAAAACCTTGCAACCGCCAACATTCGATAGGCATAAGTTTGCGTATTCTTCCTTTATGGTAAATTCCATGCTTATCCTGTGCGGTTATCGTGAACATGGCTTCATTCGGCTCTTTCATACGGCGGCCCTGCTGACGGACAGTTTCTCTGTCGGGCGTCAGTATTGCTCTCGGCGCGTCTTCGATAAGAACCGCAGAGTGTTCGCCTCTGTGATTGCTTACTCCGGAATCCTGCCTTGCGGTTATACATCGGGCAACATCAGTAATGACCGGATCGGCGTTCATATCGATAAAATATAATCCGGTTTTGCCGCCCCAACCGCCTGAGCCTGCGCACTGCGTACAGGCTATTCCGTCTGTTTCGTAGACTCTTTGGCCCTGCGGTCCCGGGATAAGTTGCTTAAGATTTTTCGCATTGCAGCCGCTGAGAGGAAATACCTTTCCGGCACATCTCGGATCAAGATATCCGACAATATACAGCCGTCTTCGCTGTTGGGGGACTCCGAAGTATTTGCTGTTAAGCACCATCCATTCGAGATTATACCCCATTTCAACAAGCGCGGAGAAGATGGTATTAAGCGTCCGGCCGCTGTCATGCGATAACAGACCGAGGACATTCTCCAAGAGTAAAAATGGAGGCCGTTTTTCTGCAAGGATTCGGGCAATTTCAAAGAAGACAGTGCCTCTTGTATCTCGGAAACCGAGACGCCGTCCCGCAACCGAGAAACTTTGGCAAGGAAATCCGCCGCAAAGTAGGTCGAAGTGGGGGAGTTTCCCTGGATTGATTGTTCGTAAATCGCCATAATTCAAACCTCCTTCTTCTCCGTAAATGGCGTTATACGCTTTTTCTGCGTTCTTATCAATTTCTGCATGACCGACGCATCTGTAATGACCTGTATTTACGAGTCCGGAATGAAAGCCGCCGATACCCGAACACAAATCAATGAATGGGATTGCCATAGGGCATCCGTCCTGTTTTTCTGCTTCACCTCACATTTACATAGATTGTTCACTAATAGTCTGTTCCTGAGCTTGTTCCTGTAACTCCCGGTCGATTTCTTCCTGTGTCAATCGACGGAATGAGTCTTCGCCGGGGATCAGCGCAAGCGCCCTGCCATTATCCCATTTCATTAGGAGTTGACCGATATCATCCACACTCTGAACCGTTCCGCGCATACCGCTTTCAACGGGAGAATATGGGTCGTTCATATTAAGCAGCATTACTCTTGTTCCCGGGGGATATGACTGTTTATATCTCTCGGCTTGTCTGTGTAATCGTTCCCAATCATTCATCTTTCTTTACCTCCTGAATTTTGTTTTGATTTGCTGTCTTCGCCGCAATCATATACACCACTCCTTTCGTTATTAGATTTATATCAACGCTCAAAATGCGCTATATACGAAAAAAGAGGTTGCACATACAATTTATGCGCAACCTCCGAGAACACAAACATTTAACAATTAGAAAAACAAAAAAAGGGGCAGACCTTACGAAATCAATCGTAAAATCTGCCCCTAAAACCCTATGAATTTAGTTCAAGTCCTCCCCAAAGGTCGATTTGGGGAAATGATATCTTTTGAATTCCACATTAAAAATCGGCATGAAAAAACCCAGAAACCGTTGTGGCTTCTGGGTTTTCAGCACCGATATCTTTTTCGGTGCTACTTGTTGGTTGCGGGGACAGGACTTGAACCTGCGACCTCCGGGTTATGAGCCCGACGAGCTACCAACTGCTCTACCCCGCGATATTAAGTTGTGCCCTCTTTCAGAGTGCCTAACTATTATATTATCATTATATGCGTTTGTCAAGTGTTTTATTTGTATTTTATATTTTTCGGTATGTTTCGGTTTTACAGCGATTAAAAAGGCGGCGACATCTCAAAATAAGAGCCGCCGCACTTTGTAATTTTTCAGTTCTGAAAATTTATCTGCTCGTCTTTTGCGGGCGAATAACGTATCAAAGCGGAAGAATCGAGATTTTCGCGATGCATATCAACAGCCGAAATTTGATGATTGTCATACGTTGTGTAATAGTAAATTCCCTTATCTGTATTGCAACAAGATGTGTAAAGCGTAATCTCGTATTTGCCGCTTTCAAGCTTGCAGCAACCCCTTGGCTGGCTTACCGAATTTAGAATATGGAAAAACTGACTTACGCTTTTTTCTTCGCCGTCCTCGGACAGAGAATTTGCCTTGACGAACGCCGCTCTGACAAACCTCGACTGCGAAGAGAGATCTCCGGGAAGTCCGAGCGCGCCCATACCGCGAGAATAAGTCGAGAGATTTATATCGGGAGCAAATGTGTTTTTCGGGTCGGCCGCGCTGAGGCTCATATAGTTGTTTAAATTTTGAAGCTGCATATCAAACGGCGGATTGTTTGTAAGAACGCCTACTGGATTTTCGTAAACTTTAAGTCCGTCCTTTACGGACTCGACTACGATACAGCCGCTTTTGTCGGCTATTATCCAGTGAAGCTGTGCGGCGGGGAGCGACTCGTTAAACGGCGTGTTTGTGATATTTACATTTGAGAGCAATTTTTTCGCTTCGTCAACGCTTGCGCATCGACATAAGAGCCACGGTATAAATTCGCATTGCGCGACGTTGCATTTACCGCTTTTTTCGTTACCGTAATATGCGTTGCCGACAAAATTAAGTCCTGCCGCGGCAAGTCCCTTTTCGTTTGCTGCGTCGTAATAGAGCGGATAATTATCCGCAACATATGCCATACCTATTATGGCATAGTGGCTCTTCAGAGGCTCCGCGAATTTGAATTTAAACGGGTAATTACGCGGCGTCACGGTAATTTCGTCTCCGTATGAAAATTCATAGTCGAGCGTGCGGCCGAAATAAAAATCGTTTGTTTTGTATGTTGCTGCGGTACACATATTAAGTCCTCCCGAAATATTTGATTTTTACAGAGAAAATGCTATACTTATGTTTGCCAGAAAAAACGGAACACTTAAAATATAGATTATAATTGTTTTAATATTATGAACTTTATGAAAACAGATTATGAGTTGAAAAGGTCAAAAAGAAAAACTCTGTCGCTCACCGTGACAAAGGATTTAAAAGTAAGCGTAAAGGCGCCTGTCGGTTGCCCGCAAAAAACGATAGACGATTTTGTTTTATCGCATGAAAAGTGGATAAATGAGCATATAGAAAAGCAAAAGAGCCGCCTTTCTCTTGAAAAAACGCTTGACGAAAAGAGAGTGTCGGAGCTTCGCGCACTTGCCGCCGCGGAATTGCCGCGCCGCGTGGAATATTACAGCGAGAAAATGGGACTTTATCCTACAAGTGTAAAAATAACCTCCGCAGCGACAAGATTCGGTTCGTGCAGCGGTAAAAATTCAATATGCTTTTCATACAGGCTTATGCTTTATCCGCCGGAAGCCGTTGATTACGTTGTTGTGCACGAGCTTGCGCACATTAAGGAAAAGAACCATTCGGCAAGGTTTTACGCCCTCGTGGAAAGGTATATGCCCGATTACAGGGAGAGAGAAAAATTGCTCAAAAAAACACCGAAGCTTTGATTTACAAGGCCTCGGTATTCTTATTTTACATTGAAAATGTCTTGCGCATTTCTTCCTGTCTGCCGCAACAGAATCTGCCCTCGGGGCAGGATGAAATAAAGCAGCTCGGACCGTAGTATTTGAAAATCCCCGGAGCGGCTTTTCTCAAAAGCTCGAGTGCCTCTACCGCATGCGCTCTGATTTCCCACTGAGCTCGTGAGCAGGTGCGCAGCTTCATAAATGTCAGTAATTCGCGAGCGTTCATGGTTGTGACTATATCGAGCGTGTTGCCGCTGAGAAGGTAGTACACGAGGCTTTCCTCACTCTTGCCGAGTGTGCGAAGTCTCTCATATTCGGCGGCGTTTTCCTTGAATGCGGTTTCGTATTTAAGAAGCAGCTCAGGGTCTTTTTTTACCGATTCGGGGACGATGTGCCGTTTTCTGTCCGCTCTTATCAGTTCGGGAATTTCTATACTCTGCATTCTGTGGCGTGTGAAGTGAGTTATTCCGGAGAGTGAGATGTCATTGAAACGAAGTGTGAAATCCGCAGCCTCGAGCGCTCTCGGCCTTGAAGAGTGAACAAGGCTGTATGTTATTTTGTCGGCAACCGTGTCGTCCGATAGAATACGGTCTATATCCTCGGTTGAAGCGTTGGTGTAAGAGATGAGCGCACTTCTCTGAACATTTTTTTCGGCGTCGCCCGTGTATGAGAGAAGCTCGACTTTTTTGCCGTTTGTGCGGCGCGGAACGTCGCCGATAAACGAGAGGTCGGGGTTATCCGGCATATAACTTTTGCTGCGCTCGTCAAAGCCCGTCATTATGCCGGGAGTGAGCTTTTCCGCCTGCTCTTTCAGTTCAAGACCGAGCTTTACTATTTCGGGGTATTTGCTGCCTCTGCCGTAGAGCATGGCTTTTAACAGGTGCAAAAATTCACGCCCGTTTATGCTGCAAAAGAAGTTGGAAAAAAGGCAGTACGGCAAAAGGAATCTCGCGTCCTCTTTGGGTACGCCGGCCTCGCAGAATTCGCTGTACAGACCGAAGAGCTTTGCCATATGGCTTTTGTAGTTTTCGTCCGCATCCTCGGGAATAAAAAATCCCGCATCCGAAAAATCAACGTATCTGCGCGATTTTACGGTGAATGAAGCGAGCCTGAATTCGATGACGAATTGCTCGACAACCGCCGTGACATTTTGAAAGGCGAGATTAAAATATGTATGCTCCACTACCGAATTGTGACCGGAGCGCGTAACCTTGTCGATAAGCTTTGCGTTTTTTTCGCAGTCCTGCGATTTTTGCCATATACCGAGCACGGTGCCCTCCTGCGTAGACACTCTGCCGCCGGCCGAGGTTATTTTTTCGCCGCAGTCGGAAAGGCCTATTATGAATGCTCCGCTTTTATTTAAATCCAAATTATCGAGATTCATCTGTGCGTTTGCCCCTTTTCGATGTTTTACAATATTTTATCACATTATATCGGTTTAGGCAATTTGGAATATTGTGCATTTTTTGTTGTAAAAAATGTAATTGTTTGCTATAATAATTTAGATTGAAAATTAAAAGGGGTAAAAGGTATGTCCGGCAAACTTATAGTTATAGAGGGACTTGACGGAAGCGGTAAATCGACTCAAACGGAGCTTCTTCAAAAAAAACTTGCAGCTCTGTCTGTCGATACAAGGAGAATTAAGCTGCCGGATTACGACGACCCGTCAAGCACGCTTGTCAGAATGTATCTCGGCGGCGAATTCGGAAACGACCCGTCGTGCGTCAACGTCTATGCGGCGTCCTCGTTTTATGCGGTGGACCGCTATGCGAGTTACAGCCGTCATTGGAAAGAGGATTATCTTTCGGGTAAGGTCATTTTAGCCGACAGATATACTTCGTCGAACGCCGTTCATCAGGCGGTAAAGCTGCCGCAGAGCGAGTGGGACGACTATATTAAATGGCTTTGCGATTACGAATACGAAAAGCTCGCCGTGCCGAAGCCCGACAGGATTATATATCTTGATATGCCCGTTGACGTGTCACAGCGACTTATGACAAAGCGCTATGGCGGCGACGAGGTGAAAAAAGACGTCCACGAGGCAAATGTAGAGTATTTGCGTCGCTGTGCAAAAGCGGCGGCGTTTGCCGCTGAAAAAATGGGCTGGGAGACTGTGGTCTGCTCCGAAAACGGTGAGCCGCGCCCCATAGCCGATATAAGCGAAGAAATATTGGGTATAGTAAAAAAAGAACTTGGTTTAGGAGAATAATTTTGCTTGAATTCAGAAACCCCGAATTATCGGACAGAGCTTGGGTAACGGGCGTAATGGAGCGTTCGGGCGATATGGCCTGCGAGTACTGCTTCGGTAACCTTTATATATGGGCGCCCGTGTATGAAAATACAATTTGCGAGTATGACGGTATGTTTTTGGCGCGCGACGGCGTAGGCGATCCGATGTATCTTTACCCGTGCGGCGACGGCGATAAAAAGGCCGCCGTAAACGAACTTATACGTTATGCCGAAAATCACGACGGCGCGCGTTTAACCATGTACTGCCTCACTCCGTCAAATGTCCGTGAGCTTGAAGATATGATGCCCGGAAAGTTTGAGTTTACCGAGATGAGGGAATTCGCCGATTACATTTACAATACCACCGATCTTATTGACCTTGCCGGCAGGAAGTACCACGGCAAGCGTAACCATATAGCTTATTTCAAAAATAACCACGATTGGCATTTTGAACCGATAAACGACGGCAATATGCAATTATGTCTTGATATGAACCAGAAGTGGGAGGCTTTAAACCGCGAAAAGGACCCCGATGAAATAGATAGCGAACTTGAAGCCATAAAGCGTGCGTTCTCGAATTTTGACGAACTTGGGTTCAAAGGCGGAGTTTTATATGCCGACGGCGAGGTTGTGGCTTACACTCTCGGCGAGGAGCTGAACAGCTCGGCTTTTTGCACACATATAGAAAAGGCGTATGCTTCGGTTCGCGGAGCTTACCCGACGGTAAACCGTGAATTTGCGGCAAATATGCTTGCTAATTATAAATTCATAAACCGTGAGGACGATACGGGAAGCGAAGGGCTCCGCAAGGCAAAGCTCTCATATTATCCGGAGATACTTTTGCAGAAGTACCGCGCTTTTTATAAGGGATAAGTTATGGAAATTCGGCTTTCTTCTCCGAAGTACAAAGAAAAGATGTATTCTCTGTGGCAAAGCTGCTTCGGCGACGACAGAGAAACAATCGATATGTTTTTCAAAAACAGCTTTTCTTATGAAAATGCGGTTATCTGCACGGACAAAGCAGAGGTTGTGTCACAACTGTTTTTGCTTCCGGAAAAGCTCTCAATCGGCGAAAAGGAGTATTTTGCATACTATATTTATGCAGCCGCCACCGCAGAAAGTTACAGAAAACAGGGTATAATGGGTTCGTTACTTGAATTTACTTCAGCTCTTGCCGCCGACAGAAAAGCCGATTATCTGTTTTTGGTTCCGGCGACGGAGAATCTTTTTGATTATTACGAAAAATTCGGTTTTTATAAAGCTCTCTATGCCGAAAAAACCGTCTTGAAATTGACCGGCGGTGAGCCGCTCGACATTAAAGGCGCCGAGCCGTCGGATATAAAAAAGGCAGCTCTCAAAAGAGAAAAGCTGTTAAAGGGCGTAAACCGTGTAGTGTGGCGAGAAAACGAAATAAAACTGTTTTCGGATTTTCTCGGCGATGACGGCAAAATAGTTTTCGGAGACGATTTTTATGTCTCGTACAGTCCGGCTGAAAACGGTGTTTTTGTCACGGAGCTTCTCTGCGGAGGAACATATGAAAACGCCTTGGACGTTTTGAAAAAAACGGGTGAAAATACGTTTTTTGTCTCTGTGCCGGAGGAAAAAGCCGCCGAATTAAAAAACTGCAAACGCACCGCCGTAGGTATGATAAAAAATATCAAAGGCGAGAAGATAAATGACAGCGTGTATACAGGGATAACGCTGAACTGAATGCTTAAAGAAAGGATTGCCGCATTCCCGCGCGGCGGTACAAAAAATGATTTATGTTTTTCTTGCGGACGGCTGTGAAGAGATAGAAGCTCTCACGCCGATTGATGTTCTGAGAAGAGCAAAAAAAGACGTTAAGGTTGTGGGCGTCGGTAAAAAAACAATAGTTTCGTCTCACAATATCAGGATTACATGTGACGCCGAGACAACCGAGGTTTCTCCGAACGAGGACATAGAGGCAGTTATTTTGCCCGGCGGTATGCCCGGTACTTTAAATCTTGAAAAGTCGGAAAAGGTAAATGAATTTATAGACCGCGCTTCAAGCGACGGAAAGCTTATCTGCGCTATATGCGCGGCACCGTCCGTGCTCGGCCATAAAAATCTGTTGAGGGGCAAAACCGCAACATGCTTTCCGGGCTTTGAAAAAGACCTTTACGGCGCTGTTGCCACAGGCGCTCCCGTAGAACGGGACGGGAACATAATAACTGCGCGCGGAATGGGCGTGGCTCTCGAATTCGGACTTAAAACAGTCGAGGCACTTTGCGGAAGCGAGGTTGCCGAAAGCATAAAAACATCTGTTCAAAGCGAGTGATAAAAATGACGGCTCAAAGTGAGGATAAAGCATTTTTAAGAAGACGCGCCAAGGAGTACAGAAAATCACTTTTGCCGGAGGAGAAGGCGAGACGTGACAAATTTGTTACGGACAATCTGTTTGCCCTCGATGAATTTAAAAACGCTAAAACCGTTTTGTGTTATGTGTCGTCTTCACGCGAGGTTGACACATCGTGTATAATTAAACAGGCGGTGCTTTCGGGCAAAATCGTTGCCGTGCCGAGATGCGTTGACGCTTTCGGGCATATGGAGTTTTGCCGTATAGACTCTGTTTTTGATCTTGAACCCGGGGCGTTCGGCATAATGGAGCCGAACCCATCATGTGAAATTATGACCGCCTTTGATAACGGTATATGTATAGTACCGGCTCTTGTATTTTCCGAGGACGGATACCGCGTCGGCTTCGGAAAAGGCTATTATGACAGGTTTTTACAGTCGTTTTCAGGCACGAAAATCGGGCTCGCATACGAAGAGCAGATAATAAAGAGAATCCCGCACGACAGTTACGATATTAAATCCGACATAATTGTTTCAGATAAGAAAGTACACAGAGTTTAATGAAAGGAGGAGCGCCCATGGATGACAATAAAAGAACTCCCGATAATTCATATAAGGACCTTTTGGATATTTATGCGCGTGAGGAAGACGAGCAGAAAAGACCCGAGCTTAAAAATATGGTTGAGAGAAACCGTAAGAGCGGCAAAAAGCCATTTAAGCTTGAAATAAAAGACCTTGACTCTGAGTTTACCGACGCTCCGCAAAAAAGACCGCCTGTCAGACGAGATATGCCCGTGCATCACAGTACCGATGCGCCGGAAAGACATAACGCTCACAATGCTCACAAAAGACCGCCGGAAAAACACAAAATTCATAAAAGGCCGCCCGAAAAAAACGGTACGGCACCGCGCGGAATAAGCTATGATGACGAATTCGGTCCCATAATTACACGCGGCGGAAGAAACGGCGGAAATGCCGCCTCTTTCGGAACAGCCTCTTACGAGCAAGCGTCGGAGCAGGGTGCCGTACGTAAAAGGCCGCCGATAAAGGGTATAAAGGGAAACGAAAAAGAAATTGCGTTAAGAATAGCCGCGTATTTCGTAAGAAACAAAAAAACGTGGATAACGATAGCGGTTTGCGTTGTATGCGCAATTTGTCTGTCGTCGTATCTGATTAGCTGTATGAACGACGTTTTGGCAATACGCCGCGACAGCGAAAACGTTATATCTGTTACAATCCCCGCAGAGACCAACACAAGCGACGTTATCAACATATTAAAGGATAACGGCCTTATAAAGCATAAGCATTTCTGCAAAATGTTTGCAAAGATAATGAAATACCGTGATGACAACTATATGTCGGGTATTTACTATATAACCAAGTCGATGGGCGTTGAGAAGATGCTCTCAACATTTAAATCTCCTCCGTCAACTGGCGAGACCGTAAGGCTTTCGTTCCCCGAGGGCTACACGGCAGACCAAATAGTCGAAAAGCTCGAAAAATATGAGGTTTGCTCAGCTGATGCCATCTATAAGGCCATGAGAGAGGTGGACTTCAGCAGTGAATACACCTTTATTAAGAATGAGCCGAATAAAGAGCAGCGTTACAGGAGTCTTGAGGGTTATCTCTACCCCGACACATATGATTTCTATAAGGGCGAAAATGCCTCGAGCGTTATAAGGACCTTCCTAAACAACTTCCAGAAGAAGTGGACGGACGATTATCAGAAAAAAGCCGACGCGCTCAATATGTCGGTTGACGATATTATAAAGCTCGCCTCCATTATAGAAAAAGAGGCCGCCGATGCGACTCAGATGCCGCTTGTATCGTCGGTGCTTCACAACCGTCTCAATAAGCCGGGGCTTTATCCGTCGCTTCAGTGCGACTCCACGGCGGATTATATCAACGATTATATTGCGAAGAATGTTACAAATGCCACGGAGCTTGCCGCCTACACCTCACGTTACAGCACATATAAGTGCGAGGGTCTGCCCGTGGGTGCGATTTGCAACCCGGGTAACGACTCAATAAACGCGGCACTCAATCCCGCAAAGACCGATTACTACTTCTTCGCGCACGATACCAATAAAAAGATTTATCTTGCGAAAAACGATTCGGAGCGGCAGGCCAATAATATTGCCATACTCCAGGCCAATCAAAAAGCGGCCAAGTCGGCTTCGCAGTAATTTACCAGAGGAGCAATATGAAAAGACGACCCGAATTACTAAGTCCGGCAGGCGATTTTGAACGCTTTGAAGCAGCCTTGCGCTTCGGAGCGGACGCCGTCTACCTTGCCGGCAGCTCATTCGGTATGCGTGCAGGTCCGCAGAATTTTCCCGAAGAGGATCTTGTAAAGGCGGTAAAGGAAGCGCACGAAAAGGGTGTTAAGGTTTATTTAACGCTTAATACGCTTCCGCGAAACAGCGAAATACCGCTTTTGCCGGACTTTATAGAAATGACTGCAAGTGCGGGAGTGGATGCGTATATTGCAGCCGATATCGGTACTATGGCATACTGCAAAAAGTATGCGCCGTCGGTGCCGCTGCACGTTTCCACACAGGCGGGCATCGTAAATTATCTCACGGCGAACGAGTTTTACAATATGGGTGCCGAGCGAATAGTTACGGCTCGTGAGCTATCTCTGTCGGAGATTGCCGAGATAAGAGCCAAAACTCCTAAGGAGCTGCAAATCGAGTGCTTTGTACACGGCAGTATGTGTATGTCGTTTTCGGGCAGATGCCTTTTGTCAAATTATCTTACAGGCCGTGACGCAAATCGCGGCGAGTGTGCTCAGCCGTGCCGTTGGCAGTATGCGCTTATGGAAAAAACACGCGAGGGCAGGTATTTTCCGGTAAATGAGGAAGAGGACGGCACATATATATTAAACTCCGAGGATATGTGTATGATAGAGCACATCCCTGAGCTTACAGCTGCCGGAATCGACAGCTTTAAAATAGAGGGCAGAGCAAAATCCGCATATTATACGGCGGTCATAACAAATGCTTACAGAGCGGCAATCGACGCTTATATGTGCAGCGAGCCAGGTAGCTTTGTTTTGCCGAGATGGATACTTGACGAGGTGCGAAAGGTAAGCTATCGCGACTACTGCACGGGCTTCTATTTTGATTCGCCGCACGAAAAAGCGAATATCAGCTTTGAGGGCGGTTACCGCCGCGAGTGGGATGTTATGGCGGTGGTAGAGGATTGCCGCGACGGCTTTATTTACTGCGAACAGCGAAATAAATTCTTTAAGGGCGACACTCTCGAAAGCCTCGAACCGGGGAAAAAGCCGCAGAGCTTTGTCGTGACGGAGCTTTTTGACGAAAACGGCGAACCCACAGACAGCACGCCGAGAGCCATGATGAAATTCAAAATACGCTCCGATTTAAAATTTGTCCCCGGAACGATCCTCAGAAAACAAAATATAAAATAAAACACACGCTTCCGTTCAATAATAAAACGGGAGCGTTTTTTTGTTTTTTGAGGTGAATTATGAATAAGCGAGTTTGTGCCCTTTTCTTTTTGTTGTGTCTGTCGTTCGGCGTGCTTTTTGTAAAAATGGCGGAGCTTTGCGGCGGTAACGTGTCGGATGTCGCCGCATCAAAAAATACCGTCGGCGTGACGGTGGCTTCGTCAAGGGGCAACATTTACGACTGTAAAATGCGTCCGCTTGTCAATTGCGATACCGTTTTAAAGGCGGCGATAAAGCCGTGTGAGGAGTCACTGTCCTCTATCTGGGTCATTGTCCCCGAAAGCGAAATACCTTCTGTTTATTCGACTTTGTCTCAGGGGAAAATAGCGGTTTGTGCGTCAAATGCCGTTTTTGACGAAAAAAACATAAAGACGGCAAAAACGGTGGTGCGATACGGTGAAAACAGCCTTGCGCCGCATATAACGGGGTATATCGACGGCGACGGAAACGGCGTTTCGGGAATTGAAAAGTGCTACAACGATATACTTTTGTCGTATTCGGGAACTCTGAAGGCAAGGTGTGGCGCGGCGGCTTCGGGAAAATTGCTTGAGGGTGCGGAGATTACATTTTTAAAGGATGGGTATATGTCGGCCGGCGGAGTTGAGCTCACAGTTGACAGAGATATACAAAAGCTGTGTGAATCGGCTCTCGAAAAATTTGACATCGACAGCGGTGCGGTCGTTGTTCTCGACAGCGCCACCTCCGAAATAAGGGCAATGGCGAGCACACCGTCGTTTGACCGAAATGCGCCCGAAAAAAGTTTAAACGACTCATCTTCTCCGTTTCTTAACAGAGCGATAACTCCGTACTCCGTAGGCTCGGTTTTTAAAGCGGTTGTCGCCTGTGCCGCCTTGGAAAACGGAATTCCTACAAGTTACAGCATCGTCTGCAACGGTAAATACGACTTGAACGGAGAAATATCGTTCGGCTGTTTTAAAAAGACGGGGCACGGCAATATGAACATGTATTCGGCTATGGCGGAGTCATGCAATCCGTATTTTATAAGTCTTGCGCTTAAAACGGGCAAGGAAAATATTTGCGCCATGGGTGAGAATCTCGGGCTCGGTCAAAAAATCGAGCTTGCGGACGGTTGGGAGACAAAGTCCGGTATTATGCCGTCTGCCGACAGCTTGATTTCTGAGGCGGATTTGTGCAACCTCGCATTCGGCCAGGGTAAATTGCTTGCTTCACCGCTGCAAATGTCCGCCGTGTATGCGGCGGTGGCAAATAACGGAGTGTATCGCGCGCCCTCTCTTATGAAAGCCGTAACGGATGAGACCGGAAAGGAAATCAAAAGGGCGGAGCTGCCTGTTCCGAGACGTGTAATGAGCGTTGATACGGCAAAAACAGTTACCGAGCTTTTACGCGAAACCGTTGTGTCCGGCAGCGGAAAAAGGGCGGAAACCGAGTATTTTGACGCCGCAGGCAAAACGGCAACGGCGCAAAGCGGCTGGTTTGACGAGAACGGAAATGAAGTGACGCACTCGTGGTTTTGCGGATTTTTTCCGTATGCTTCGCCGCGCTATGTCATCACCGTCTTTAAAGAAAACGGAGCGGGCGGTGCCTTAGACTGCGCTCCGGTGTTTAAATACATTGCCGACGGAATTAAAAGATAACTTGTGCTGATTCGGCACAAAAGCTTTATTTTCTGTTCCGTAATGTTATTATTTTCCCATAATGTATCGGGGGAATGAGTATGAAGAACGAAGGGAAAAACGCAAAACACGGCTTTAAAATTATGACGGCCGTAATTACCGTATGCGCCGTTTTGTGTACGGTGTTTTCCGCGATGTCACTTGTGCTGCAGTATAAAGACCATATTATGCTGAAGAAATACGGAGATTTTATGTCCTATGAAAATTCGACGAAAAACGCAGACGAAAAAGACGGCTTTTATCTTGTGACCAAGGAAGCAAAAGCCGAAGGTGAGTCCGATACGGCTGCAAACGCCGAAACAGAGAGTGCGGCGGCATTCTCTGCCGCAGAGCAGACTTCGGCCTTGACTTCGGTCGGCGTAAATTCACAAAAAAGCTCCGGTGACGCACAGCCCTCCGAAGGCACATATACAGTAAACGTGAACACCAAAAAAATTCACTCTCCGTCATGCTCCTACGCTATGAGGACGTCCTCGGAAAATAAAAAGGAAATCTCCGCCTCGGAGCTTTCCTCGTATCTCAATAACGGGTACAGCGTCTGCTCCAAATGTAATGCCGGCAGATAGTTCAAATATTCTTTTCGACCCGAAATACTCGACACATCGAAAGAGTTTGTCATCAAACCGCATTGCGCCGACGGCTTCGGAGTTTTACGCATAGTCATTTTCAACAATGCAAAAAATGACAAAACAATGTGCTTTAAAGCCTTAATCTAACCGATTTTACAAAATGAAAAACTTTTTTTGTGAAAAATGCAAACTAAATTTTTAAAACATCAATTTTTAGCTTGCAAAATCTTAAAAGATTGTGTAAAATACATAATATATGATTTGTGAAATTGTATAAAAGTGCAGACGGGGAAATTTGTACTGCCGTTTCGGCTTAAAGCAGAATGCGGCAGGGAGGTTTTCTCCGGAGAAAAAAGATAGATGGAGGTTTTATCAATGTCGAACAGATTGTTCCAGGGTATTGTGCATCAGCTCACAGACAGTATCGACCGTACTATAGGTGTTATAGACGAGTCGGGTACCATTATTTCCTGCAGCGAACTCGGTAAGATAGGTGAGGTGCTCTCAACCGAGGTTACCGCGGTTTTCAGCGGAACGGAGGTTATATCGGTAGACGGGTATTCTTATAAGCCGTTCGGTGCGCGTATGCACCCCGAATATGCCGTATTTGTTTCCGGCGAAGACGACCTTGCCTTGAAATATCTCTCAATGCTTGCCGTAACACTCTCAAGCATTAAGCAGTATTATGATGAAAAATACGACCGCGCAAACTTTATCAAGAACGTAATTCTTGACAACATACTGCCCGGTGATATTTATCTCAAGGCGAGAGAGCTTCATTTTAACAATGATGTGTCACGCGTCGTAATTCTCATAAGAATTACCGAGCATATAGATATCTCCGCTTATGATATAATTCAGAACCTGTTCCCGGATAAGACCAAGGATTTTGTAATAAACCTTAACGAGACAGATATTGCCCTTATCAAAGAGGTTAAGCCGAATATCGACACAAAGGATCTCGAAAAGCTTGCACGCTCGATAGCCGACGGTCTCGGAACGGAATTCTATTCTCACGTTCTTGTCGGCATAGGTACTACGGTTGAGGGAATAAAGGATCTTGCACGCTCATTCAGAGAGGCTCAGGTTTCTCTTGAGGTAGGCAAGGTGTTCGACACCGAAAAGAGCATTGTGAGCTATGACAATCTCGGTATTGCGAGACTTATATATCAGCTTCCCACAACTCTTTGCGATATGTTCTTAAAGGAGGTTTTCAAGCGCGGCTCTATCGACAATCTCGATCAGGAAACGCTCTTTACAATTCAGAAGTTCTTTGAAAACAACCTCAACGTATCCGAAACCTCAAGAAAGCTCTTTGTACACAGAAATACTCTTGTATATCGTCTTGAAAAGATTAAAAAGCTCACAGGCCTTGACCTTCGCGAGTTCGACGACGCAATAGTATTTAAAGTAGCTCTTATGGTTAAGAAATATCTTGATTCAAGCCCCGTCAAGTATTAAAGAAAAGTAATTTTCCGCGCGCTGTTGCGAATGGGAAAATTGCACAATGTTACAAGTGGGATTTTGTCTAAAGTGCGCGAATATAATTTACCATATTACAAAATGGTTACAAACTTGACGTTCTATGCTATAATTAAAGGCGGTATTATGAGTGATTATACTCATTTTGCCGCCTATATTTTTTATAGCGGTTGTGTAGAGTCTCTGCCCGTCGGTATTATATGTTACGGCAGAGTTCAGCGGTGGGAATATTGTGAAAAGCAGAGGTATGTTCTAAGTGATTGAATTTAAAAATGTATCAAAAACTTACGATAACGGGACCGAAGCACTTAAAGATGTCAATATCAAGATAAACGACGGAGAATTTGTCTTTGTGGTCGGCTCATCGGGAGCCGGCAAGAGTACGTTTCTCAAGATAATGATGCGCGAGCAGGTGCCTAACAGCGGTTCTGTTATCATAAACGGTTATCATCTTAACAATTTAAAGAAAAAAGAGATTCCTCTTTTCAGAAGGACTCTCGGTATAGTATTCCAGGATTTCAGACTTATCCCGACCATGACGGTGTTTGACAATGTCGCATTTGCGATGCGCTGCATCGGTGCCAAGGAAAAGGAAGTCAGAAAACGCGTGCCTTATATACTCAGCCTTGTAGGACTTGCCTCCAAGGCGAGAAATCTGCCGACGGAGCTGTCGGGCGGCGAGCAGCAGAGAGTTGCGCTCGCGCGTGCGCTTGTAAATAATGCGGGGCTTATAATTGCGGATGAGCCTACGGGCAACATCGACCCCGAAATGTCTTACGAAATAGTTGACCTTTTAAACCATATAAACGCAAACGGAACCACCGTGGTAATGGTAACTCACGAGCATAATCTCGTCCGTCATTTCCACCACAGGGTTATTACAATAGAGCAGGGCGCCGTGGTTTCGGACTCCGAAGACACCGAGGCACTTCCCGATGATTACGCCACCATCGAAAGAGATTATGCTTCCGACGCGTCAAATGCGGAAAGAGCGGCGGCTGCGGTTCAGAACATTGCCTCCTCGGAGACGGTGGAGGACCGTGTGGCCAAGCAAAAGGAAGACAGCATAAGCCCGTTTTATGTTCAGCCGAATTCGGACGCCGACCTTGAAAAGTTTATGGCGACATACGGCGTGGATTCGGATTCCTCCGACGATGACGTTGATTACTCAAAGTATCTCGACGCCATTGAAAAAAAGACCGGAGGTGACAACAGGTGAAAGGGACAAGCTTAAAATATCTTACGCACGAGGGCTTCCGCAACGTGTGGGTCAATCGCCTTATGTCATTGGCATCGGTAACCGTGCTTATGGCATGTCTTATAATTATGGGCGCGGGCATAATGATATATTTTAATATTAACAATGTAGTCGACAAGGTGCAGTCGCAAAATGTAGTAATGGTCTATGTTGCCGACGATGCCTCGGAGGACGAAACAACACAGATAGGTACCTCACTTAAAGGCATAAGCAATGTTGAAAGCTGCGAATTTGTGCCGAAGGAAGTTGCGTTCCAGGAGCAGATACAGAGCATGGGCGGCGACGCGGCTCTGTTTGAGGGCTTTGATGAAATTCCGCTTCCCGACGCATATAAGGTCACGGTAAAGGATTTGTCACAGTTTGAAAACACCGTTTCTCAGATAAAGCAGATAAACAAAGTCGATTCGGTGCGAGAAAACAGCGACCTTGCAAGCAAGCTTTTGTCTCTTCGCCATGCGGTTTCGATAGTCAGCGTGGGGCTTGTTATAATGCTGTTCCTTGTTGCGCTTTTCATAATTTCAAATACAATACGCATAACGATGTTCTCAAGAAAGCTTGAAATTTCAATAATGAAGGCGGTAGGTGCCACAAATTGGTTCATTCGATGGCCGTTTATGATAGAGGGTATGATACTCGGCACGATTTCCGGCATAGTATCCCTGGGAGTTCTTTGGGGACTTTATGCAGTAGCCGAAAAAGTGTTTGCACAGACCCTCTCGTTAATCGGCTTTTCGCTCGTGCCGTTCAGCGAGTACTGGTGGCAGATACTTCTCGTATTTGTTGCAATAGGATTGTTTACAGGAGGTTTCGGAAGTCTTGTTTCGATGGCTAAATACCTGAAAGAGCAAGGGAGCGTGGTCTCTGATGACTAAAAACGGTCTCAAAAGAGCTTTGAGCCTTTTACTGTCGGTAACATTCGTTTTTTGCGCGTCGTTTTTACCGGCTTCCGCGGCGGATTCCAAGAAAGATTTGGAAAACAAAATCGCGGCTGCCGAGGCAAAGAAAAAACAGAATGAGCAAAAAATAAAGGATTTGCAAAATAAAATCGACGGTGCCAAAGAGTCGAACGGCTATTCCTCGGAACAGATTGATGCTTTGCAGGAGCAGCTTGACACGTACCAAAGTCAAATAACGGAGCTTAACAGTCAGATAGGCGACAAAAACGCCGTTATAAACGATTATCAAAAAGAAATAGAATCTCTTCAAAAGAACATAGACGAGGCAAGCGAGAGCATAGAAACTCAGACAAAGACCGTAAACGATACATATAACCTTTTAAAGGAGAGACTTCGCGCGGCATATATGGCAGGCGAAAGTTCCACTCTTGAGGTGCTTCTTACGGCAAGTGATTATGAGGGCTTCCTCACAAGGCTTGAGCTTTTAAGTAAAACCACAAAACATGACAGGCAGCTTATGAAATCTTTGCAGGATGATATTGCAAAGCTTAACGACACAAAGGAGCTTCTGTCGTCAAATCAGCAGGAAGTAAAGGCTAAGCAGACCGCCGTAGAGTCGGAAAAGGCGGATATTGTTTCGTCTAAAACGCAGGTGCAGTCGCTTTACAATACCGTAGATTCAAAGCAGTCTACCCTTGAAAAGCAGGTTGCACAGCGAAATGCATATATCTCGTCTCTCAGCGCAGGCTCCAAGGAATTAGAAAACGAGAATAAAAAAATACAGGCTGCGAAAGACAGCTACGATAAAAAGCTTGCGGAACTGGCGAAAAATGCGTCGCAGGGCACCGGCGAATTGCCAAAGCCCGGCGGCAATACAGGCGGAAACACGGGCGGCAATACGGGAGGAAATACCGGTGGAAATACAGGCGGTTATACGGTATCTCCCAAGGGTATGATTTGTCCGCTTCAGTATTCAAACGTAACCATATCGGCAGGCTGGTACGGCTACCCGGGTCACAAGGGTATTGATTTTACCACAAGGGGTGCAACCGGCAATACATACGGTAAAGAGATTAGGGCCGCGGCGGACGGTAAGGTTCTTTCCGCCGAATATCATTCGAGCTGGGGCAATAACGTCTTTATTGACCACGGCAACGGCGTTTGCACAAGATACGCTCATTGCAGCGTTATGAAGGTAAGCAAGGGGCAAACGGTAAAGCAGGGGCAGGTTATAGCTCTTGTAGGCAATACGGGTAACGTAAGTCCCGCGCCGACACCGGCAAATCCGCACGCCGGGGCGCATCTGCACTTTGAGGTCTGGATAAACGGCACAAGGGTAAATCCCGCGCCGTATCTTCCGTAATTTTTAAAGGGGTAAATCCGGTATTAAAGGAGTTCTTTTTATTTTGAAGCATCAGAAGAAAGCATTTATACGCATTATTTCCGTTACATTAATAACAGCTATGCTGTTTTCAGTGACGTCGTTTTCGGGCTCGGCTTCGTCAGTGCAGGATCAGATAGACGAGCTTGAAAGCAAAATAAATGCCAATAATAATAAAATCAGCGATAATAAGGCGTCCGTAAACGATTTGCTCAATCAGATTTCCGATATGCAGGCTCAGCTTGATGTTTACAACGCCAAGATAACCGACCTTAACAAGCAAATTGCGGCAAAGGATGAAATTATCAACAACTATCAGGCGGAAATCGACAGACTTCAAGCCGAAATAGACGCCGCAAATATTCAAATAGAAACACAGACAGCCGCTGTCGACGTAACATACGACGTACTTAAAGAGAGACTTCGCTCGGCATATAAGGCAGGCGAAAGCTCGGCGCTTGAGGTACTTCTCGGCTCCGGCGACTATGCGAGCTTTTTGACAAGACTTGAGCTGCTCAAACGTGTTTCGGAGCATGATAATGAGCTTGTAAAGGGCTTGCAGGAAGAAATCAATGAGCTTAACAAAACAAAAGAACAGCTCTCCTCCGATCAGCAGTCACAGCAGGAAAAGCAGACTGAAATAGTTAACGAAAAGGCCGCCATAGAGTCTGCCCGCGCAGAGGTCAAGAGCGTTTACAATACCCTTGACGCAAAGCAGTCACGTCTTGAAGCTCAGGTGAAGTCGCTCAAATCAATGATTTCAAGCCTTGATTCGCAAAATGACGCTTATCAGGCCAAGATGGATAAACTCGAAGCGCAGTCAATCAGCAATACCACGGGCTCTTCCGGTAACGGTGTGCTCTCAAGCGGAATGAGCTTTCCTCTCACGTGCAATTGTTACGTTTCACAGCACTACGGTCACAACGGCCACAAGGGTGTAGATATAGCCGGTGCAAATATAAACGGTCAGCCCGTTTACGCCGCGGCAGGCGGTACGGTAATTTCCGCCTCGTATCACTCAAGCTGGGGCAACAACGTGCTTATAGACCACGGCAACGGTGTGTGGACAAGATATGCTCACCTCAGCAGCATAGGCGTCAGCGCGGGTCAAACCGTATCGCAGGGTCAGTATATAGGCAAGGTCGGCTCCACCGGCAACTCCTCGGGTCCGCACCTTCATTTTGAGGTCTATGTAAATAAAAATCGAGTAAATCCCGAGCCGTATATAGGTCTTTGATAAAACCCCCGAAAGAGAGGCGTTCGTTTGAATAGGAAAATATCCCTGGGCCTTGCGCTCGCATTGATATTCGTGGCTATGGCAGGCTCTGTGGCAGGTACCATGGCTGTGTCAATGAAAATGTACAATTCAATAATCAAAGATCTCCCGAAGCGTTCACAGACTTATTCGCTTTTAGCGGAGATAGACGACGTTATCCGCACCAATTACTACGGCGAGATTAACGAAACGCTTTTAAACGCGGATATGGCAGAGGGCTTTGCAAACGGCGTAGGCGACAGTTACAGCTATTATATGACCGCGTCCGAGTATGACATATATAAAAACGAGATGAACGGTCAGAAAATGGGCGTCGGCATAATTCCGGTGTTCAACGAGGACGATATGTGCCTTTACGCGGCAGAGGTCTCCGATGGTTCTCCGGCGGCACTTAACAATATGGCTAAGGGCGACCGTATAGTTACCATAGATGAAGAGGAAGTCACAGTTTATAACTATAAAGAGCTTGTAAAAAAGCTTGAGGGCGAAAAGCTCTCGTCCGTAAATGTTGCGTTTATTCATGACGGTAATCTCGTTGCCGCAAATATGGTAAAGGGCTACACCGCGCAGACTGTTTATTATGAGACGGTAGGCCAGGTAGGTTATGTTAAAATAACCGATTTTTATTCGACCACCGCATCACAGCTCAAAAATGCCGTAAATACGCTTATAAAGCAAGGCGTGAGCGGCATTATAATAGATTTGCGGGCAGTCTCGAACGGAACCGTAGAGTATGCGACAGATGCGCTTGATGTGCTTGTTCCTGTGGCAAGCGACGGAACAAAGGCACTCGCTACCGCCGTTGATAAAAACGGTGAAGCCATAGAGACCTTTACATCGGACGCCGACAGCATAAATGTGTCCACAGTGATACTTGTCGATAAAGATACCTCCGGGCCTGCAGAGCTTTTCGCCTGCGATATGCGCGATTTCGGCAAAGCAAAGCTTGTAGGTACGGCGACAAAGGGCAACGGAACCATGCAAAGGGTTTATCAGCTGAGCGACGGCGGTGCGGTAAAGCTCACCGTGGCAGAGATAAAGCCGTATACAAGCGATGTGTATAACGGTGTGGGCTTAACTCCGGATTATCTTGTGGAGCTGTCCTCACAGAAAAATAATCGTTTGGCGCTTTTATCTCATTCAGAGGATGAACAGTATCAAAAGGCAAATTCACTCTTAACCTCTTCGGCAGGCGCGGACGAGCAATAAACAACAAACATTAAAATCAAAACCCCCGCATAATATTATGCGGGGGTGCTTTTATGTTCGGAGTAATTAAAATAGAAAGAATCGGCGGCGGATTTTTTAAGAGGCTTCATTACAGGCTTTTTCCGCCCGAACCCGTTATCGAGCGGATAAGCGTCTTAGGCAGTGCTCCGTTTTTTACGCTGACGCTTGTGTGTGATGAAAATGAAGAGGTCGATACGGGTAAAATATACAGCCTGCTCGGGCGGTGCGCGGGCAGAGTTATAGTGTGCGGAGGAACCATAACTGAGGACGAAAAGGTTAAGAATTTCGAGCCTCGTATACTGCCGTCCGTTATGCTTTTTAATTCCGCGGTTGATTATATAAAGAAATGCTCTCTTCCGCCGGAAAAAACGAGCGTGGCTGTTATGGATTTTAACGGCTTTCAAAAGGATAAGCTGTCTTTACTTGTTCCTCTTGCCTCAAATCTTAAGGTAATAACGGGTAATCCCGAAGAATTTTCTCCCGTGCGCCGACGGCTGTATGACGATTGGGGTCTTGCGATGACCGTCACGGAAAACGTGAATGAGGCAGGCGGCTGCACATTTGTAATAGCTCCGCGAACAGATAAAAGCAATCCGGACGGAGGGTGCCTTTTATACAGGAATGAGTATTCGAGAAGTACCGTCTGTTTGTCGGGCAGTGGAGTTACTCTGCCCGATGACATAACAAAGGTTCTGCCACCGTGTAATTCGCTCTTGTTTGCTTCCGCCTTGTATGAATTGTGCGGTGCGACACGTCTTTCCGAGCTGTGCTTTGACCGCCTTGCGGACATTAGCTCTAAAAGCAGAATTGAATAAGCGGCAGCTTAGTGTAACAATACTTTTTTTCTGTAGCCGAACAAAAAATAGCGGCACCGAAACTTTTTGCTTTCGGCGCCGCTGCTTTTTGTTTATAAGGCATTATTGCTTCAAAATAACATACCCTCAAGATAAGCTAAGGCACATCTTGGGGGTGGCTTTTTATTTTTTCATTTTCATGGAAATGTCAAATGCCTGAACGGAGTGAGTCAGCGCTCCGATTGATATTATGTCTACGCCGCACGCCGCAACGCCGGGTATGGTTTCGTCGGTAATTCCGCCCGAAGCCTCCGTAAGAGCCTTGCCGCCGATTATCTCAACGGCTTTTTTCATGGTGTCACAGTCCATATTATCGAGCATTATTATGTCGGCTCCTGCCTTGACCGCCTCTTTTACTTCATCAAGGTTGCGTGTTTCAACCTCAATTTTCACCGTATGACCTATCTTTTCGCGAAGCTTTTTTACGGCTCCCGTTATGCCGCCTCCGGCGTCTATGTGATTATCCTTGAGCATAGCGCAGTCGGAAAGATTAAAACGGTGGTTTTTGCCTCCGCCGCAGGTTACCGCGTATTTTTGAAGGGCACGCAGAGACGGAAGGGTCTTTCTTGTGTCGGCTATCGAAGCCTTTGTTCCCTCACAGAGTTTTACTGCCTTTGCGGTCGCCGTGGCTATTCCCGACATATGCTGCAACAAGTTCAAAGCAGTTCTTTCGCCCTTTAAAAGAAGCGTGGTTTTTCCGCTGAATTCGGCTATAAGGTCGCCCTTTTTCACCTTGTCGCCGTCGTGCATATATACCTTGGCAGTAAAAGAATCGTCCAAAAGTTCAAAAACTCTCATTGCGACATCTATGCCGCAGAGAACGCCGTCTGCCTTTGAGACGAAATATGCCTCATTGCGCTGCTCCTCGGATATCAGGTAATCCGACGCCACATCGACATAGTTAATATCCTCAAGTATGGCGCGCTTAATAATGTCGTCCGTGTAAAACTGCGGTAAAATCATCCTTCGTCCACCTCTTTTAAGATTATATGGGCTACCGTGGCAAGACTTAAAGCCTCACAATAGTCGGGTGTAATTGCAAATTTGCCGTTTTTAAGTCTCATAAGTATAGTGTCAACGCGCTTCAAGCCTACTCTTACCGCGTCCATATCCGGAATTACAAAGTAAGAACGTTGCATAATCGAGCGAATTTCCGTACGCATTCCCTTTGGCAGCGGAGCACCCGAAATATCCGTTTTGTGCTCCGTGACGGTCACGTGGTCAGGGTCCTTTTTAGAAAGAGACGCTATATCGTCTGCCGCGCGCTTTCCGAATACAAGTGCTTCCAAAAGCGAGTTGCTTGCGAGGCGGTTTTTGCCGTGAACTCCCGTGTGCGAGCATTCACCTACAGCATACATTCTCGAAATAGAAGTACGCGCGTCAAGGTCAACGTCGATTCCGCCCATGAGGTAGTGCTGGCACGGGTATACGGGAATTAAATCCTTGGTCATATCAACGCCGTGTTTTAAGCATCCCTCATATATTCCGGGGAAGCGGTTTACAAGGTAATCGTGACCCTTGTATCTTATATCAAGGTAGAAGTTGTCGCTGCCCGTTCTGCGGCTTTCGAGAATTATAGAGCGCGATACAACATCGCGCGGGGCAAGCTCAAGGCGTTTGTCATATCTGTCCATAAAGCGTTCTTTGTTACAGTTGAGCAGGTATGCACCCTCTCCTCGTACCGACTCGCTTATCAGGAATTGCTCCATGTCGTTTCCGTTAAAAGCGGTGGGATGAAACTGAACGTAGCTTAGCTCCTTTATCGTAGCACCCATATCGTATGCGAGACGGATTCCGTCACCGGTGGCAACGGCGGGATTGGTGGTGTATTTGTAAACTCTGCCTATACCGCCTGTCGCTATTACGCAAAAATCCGAAAATACCGTGGCGGCAGTCTTGCCGTTTAAGAGCATATCCGCGCAAAAGCCGTTTTTAACCTTTGTGAGTTTAAAAACGTCGGCGTTTTCGACAAGCGTTATGTTGCTTCGCTTTTTGGCTTCTACAAGGAGCGCACGCACAATTTCCGCTCCCGTGGTGTCTTTGTAGTGAACTATTCTGCGACGGCTGTGGCCGCCCTCAAGCGTTTTTTGAAGAGTACCGTCGGAATTGCGGTCAAAATTAACGCCGTATTTTATCAGCTGACGTACCTGGTCGGGGCCTTCGTGAACAAGTGTGTTTACGGCGTCCGGTGTGTTGGCCTGACCGCCGGCAATCATGGTGTCGTTGTAATGAAGCTCATAGCTGTCGTTTTCAAGGCTTAAAACGGCAGCTACGCCGCCCTGAGCCAAAGAACTGTTGGAAACGGTTTCGTCTTGCTTTGAAAGCACAAGAACGGACAGATTTTCGGGCAGCGAGAGTGAAGTGTAAAGGCCGGCAACTCCGCATCCGATTATCAGAACATCATATTTTTTATCCATATATATCCGCCTTCCCGGATTTGATTTGTGTAGATTTCGGCGGCTGTGTTAAGCTTTTTCTGCCGCGTGCATTAAGGCTTGTCTTAAATCTTTGCCGTAATACCTTTTTAAGTATACCACAAAACAGAAAAAAGTGGAGATAATTTTTGCCGATTATGCATTTTGATTGCTTTATACAAATTATACTGTCGATTTTACTCTGTTTTCGGCTTATCTCGCTCTTGAAAATGCATTTTTTATTTGTTTCGGTAAACAGATATATTATAATTATTTAGCCGTAATATTTTATTTATATGGCGATATTTCGGCTGCTTCGGAATATAATAAAAAACGATTTATTCTTGCCGAGCGTAAAAAAATGTTGACTTTTTGCTCCAATAGTGTTAATATACTTGAGCAGTAAAAATTGCATATGCGCCGGTAGCTCAGCCGGATAGAGTGTTTGGCTACGAACCAAAAGGTCGCGGGTTCGAATCCCTCCCGGCGCGCCAGAAAAGGACAGATTTCGTTAG